>Ga0207090_1030_pt1 | contig 36669 bp, 34 predicted proteins | sample Alteio_BWMinHeat_50_FD_153565 | JGI IMG/M metagenome (GOLD analysis project Ga0207090, IMG submission 153565) | Enriched cells from forest soil in Barre Woods Harvard Forest LTER site, Petersham, Massachusetts, United States -... | ecosystem: Environmental > Terrestrial > Soil > Temperate forest >...
AGTTTCGTACATTTTTGCCGCTGGTCGTGACGGGCACGCTGGTATTGATCGTCGCCTCGATTTACGTGGCGCGCCCCGTACTGATGCCGGTGGCGCTGGCGATGTTGCTGACTTTTCTCTTAAGCCCCGTGGACAACGCGCTCCGGCGCCTCGGTCTGGGACGGGGGGGCTCGGTCGCTTTACTGGCGGTGATGACATTTGTTTTGATCGCCTCCGTCGGCTGGGCCATCTCCATTCAGGTCAGGGAAATCACCAACAATTTGCCGAGCTACCAGGACAACATCCAGAAACGGATCGAGGATTTGCATGTGGGGAAGGGCACAGCGCTGGATCGAATCCGCCTCGAGTTCGAGCAGATGATCGGCAGCGCCACCACCAACGCGACGCCGGCCGGGCAAGGCGCCGAGCCGGTCCTGGTCACCGAACTGTCGCCGGTAGTTCTGCCGATGATGGAATCGCTGTTCTACATCCTGCTCGTCGCCATGCTGGTGATTTTCATGCTCCTGGAACGTGAGGAGTTGCGCAACCGCACCATTCGTCTGCTGGGCTACGGACGATTGAGCCTGACGACTCAGGCGCTCGATGAAGCCGGCCAGCGAGTCAGCCGCTATCTCTCCACCCAATTCATCGTCAATGCCAGTCTTGGCGTGGTGATTGGTTTGGGGCTGTTCCTGCTGGGAGTGCCTTTTGCGCTGTTGAGCGGACTCCTGATCATCATCCTGCGGTTCGTTCCCTACGTCGGAATCTGGATTGCAGCGCTTCTTCCGTTCGCCGCCAGCCTCGCGACGTCATCGAACTGGTGGCAACCGCTGTCCGTGATTGCGCTGTTTGCCGTGCTCGAGCCGGTGGTCTCGATGGTCATCGAGCCGGTGCTTTTTAGTCAAAGCGCCGGCACTTCCAAGCTAGCCATGCTGATCGCGATTGCGTTTTGGACCTGGCTGTGGGGCCCGGTCGGACTGCTGTTAGCGACGCCGCTAACCGCGTGCCTGGCCGTTGTCGTCAAGTATGTGCCGCAACTGGAATTCATCGCCGTGCTCCTCGGTGACGAGCCGATGCTGCAAACCTCGGTCGCCTACTACACGCGCCTGGTGGCGCAGGATCAGGACGAAGCCGAAGCTCTGGTCGAAGAAAAGTTGCGGACACATTCGGTGGAACACGTGTACGACGAAGTGCTGGTTCCGGCTCTCCACTACACCAAACGGGACAGCCGACTGGACATCCTGACGAATGACGAACAAGAGTTCATTTACAAGTCCACGCGTGAGATCATCGAACGAATCGGCGGTCCGGTTTTCAAAGTAACGCCTTTGATCGATGTTGCCGTCAGCGGCGCCGGCGCTGTTAGTGACATTCTCAGTGTCAGCAGTGACAAAATCCGCATCCTGGCCTGGCCCGCCTTCGACAAAGGCGACGCCATCGCTCTGTTGATGCTTCAACAACTGCTCGACCCGGCGCAGTATGAGATGGAAATCAGCGAGGGTAAACGCCTGGCCGAAATCCTGCAGGAAGTGGAACAGAAAACTCCCGCGCTGTTCTGCGTCGGTTTTGTTCCACCCGGCGGATTATCCGCCAGCCGCCACGTCAGCAAACTGGTGCGCGCCCGATTCCCCGCATTGGCCATCGTTATGGGTCATTGGGGATTGCACGAGAAAGTGAACCACGACCGCGAAGCCTTTCGCGCCGCCGGCGCCACTCATGTTGCCGCCACCCTGATCGAAACTCGCGACCAGATCATCCAGGCCATGCATCCCCATGTCAAACTCGGAAGCGATCACGGCTCACAGGTGGCTTGACGCCAGGCAGGACTATTACTATATTCCCTGCTAACATACGGAAAAATTCAGGCCGCAAAGCAACCACTGAAACAACCAGAAAGGACTAGAAACGATGAAAAAGATTTTAGGAATTCTTGCTGCGACGATGGTGCTGCTGTTGGGCGCCATTGTGTTGATTGGACAAAACGCTGGAGGTCAGGCGCAGGGACGCGGAGGCGCAGCCGCGCCGGCTCAACCGATGAGCTTTTTCGTCACCAGCGTCGGAAAAGGTGATGGCGCCAACTATGGCGGGCTGGCCGGCGCCGACGCGTATTGCCAGTCGCTCGCCGCAACTGCCGGCCGCGGCGGGTCCACGTGGCACGCCTATCTCAGTACGCAGGGCGCGAACGCGGTCAACGCGCGCGACCGCATCGGCACGGGTCCGTGGTACAACCAGCGCGGACAGCGCATTGGACAGAACGTTGCTGAACTCCACGGCGACACGATCGAACAGGCCCGCCTCGGAAACGCACTCGGCAAGCAGTACTCATTGACCGAGAAGGGTGGCCTCGTCAACGGCATCGGCGACATGCCGAACCAGCACGACATCCTGACCGGATCTCAGCCCGATGGCCGCGGATACACCGACGGAATGGACCACACGTGCAGCAATTACACGAGCAACGCTGAACAGGCTGTCGGCAGGGGCTCCGTTCAGCTCGGCCACGTGGATAAGCAGGGCGGCAACAACGGCTCATGGAATTCATCGCACGCAAGCCGCGGCTGCAGCCAGCCGAATCTGGTGGCTACCGGCGGCGCCGGCTTGCTGTATTGTTTCGCGACGAACTAAGGGACTGCGCAAGAATAACTTGGCAGTTTGATCGGCTGTAGCGGCGGTCTATGACCGCCGGTTTTTTCTTCAATCTGCAATAAAGCCGGCGGTCACAGACCGCCGCTACAGCCGATCAAACTGCCAAGTTATTCTTGCGCAGGCCCTAAGTGGAGCCGCGGCCTGTCTCTGAATCCGCCGGCTAATTTCCGCTGCGGCCGCCTGGCCAGGGAGAATTCAAATGGTAGGTCGCCGAAGGACCCACCATTTCCACGCGCCGGATTTTTCCGTTTTCAATGAGGAATGCTTCGGTCACCAGAATGCTGGAAGGACGGTTAAAGCCATTGAACTTGTAGGGACGGCCATCCGAAAGAGTTCCCTCATTCACGGTGCCCTGGTCAAAAACGACATGGGCCCAGACGATGCCGCGCTCCTGATCCACCACGGGGTATCGTCGATCATGAATGTTCTGAACAACAAAGTAATAACCCAGCTTGAATTGCGACAGGCAATCCATGGAAAACGCATTGATGGCATCCGCGGGCTGGTTGGCCGGACGCGGAACATTTGTTGTCGGAGACCCATTTTCAACGCGATGGCAATCGTTGGTAAAAGGATATGTGCCTGTACCATTGATCCCTTTGCCGTCGTTCTTCTGCAGACCGGTGAAGTATCCGTCGGCAACCGCGATCAACTCCTGGCGCGACATCCGCTGCGCCGCAGGAATCGACTTGAACCAGAAATCCTCGGGCTTGTAGGGTTTGTCCATCTCGGCGATGTTGTTCGGACCGCCGCCGCCGGGCTTGAAATAGATGCTCTCGATTTCAGTGATGCGGCCAAGTTCGACTCGCAGCCGCAGGCTCACCAGCACGGGCCCGCCTGCTTCCCGCATGGTACCCATGTAAGAGACCTGCCCGAACTCCGGATCGGCAAAAATGTGGCTGTAGTTGCCGCGGCCCTCGGCCGTCTTCCAGAAGCCGTCGCCGACTTCGATGACCTGGTCGTTCTCCGTGTACATGACGTCCTTGGAAAGCGGCAGCCGCCTGGGATCGTGCGCGACAACAGCAGCCCAGTACTGATCGACCAGGTTTTCCAGACAGGCGCGGTTGCAATTGAGCGGGATCGGTCCCGTGGAAGCATCGGCTTTGGGAGTCAGCTTACCCGTCAGAATTGCGGCAGCCACGAGCACGATCGCGCCGAGAACAACAACGGTAGAACGCATGGGATTCGTCTCCTATCGAGGAAGTATCAGTGCATCATACGTAAGAAAATAGCCACAACGACGAAGACATTTTGAAATCGGACGAATCCTGCATCTCGAATCCGAGATCAAGGAATTTCAAATTGGGCTGAAACCGTGCTTGAAACTTGGATGAGACGCCCGCTGTAGCGGCGGTCTATGACCGCCGGCTTTATGGTAACTCGCAACAAACAGTAGATTACGGGACACTTTAAAACCGGCGGTCATAGACCGCCGCTACAGCAAGCCCGTCCAATCAGAAATTTCGGAATTTCGGATTTGAGATATTTGAGATGCAGGATTCGTCCAATTTCAAAATTCCCCTCTGGTCTCGAGTTCGATGAGCCAGGTATGTTGGTGCCCCAGTGGTGGTAATATGATCGGACTCCTATGACAGAAGCCATCACCAGACGAGACTTCCTTGCGGGCTCCGTGCTCTTGTTTACAGCGCGTCAACAGGCGCCTGCATCCGCCGGCCCGGCGGATCCGGCGCTGATCGAAAACCTTGTCGCAGCGTATCGCATACTGGCGCAGCAAGGCGTTCTCGATGGGTTCGGACACGTCAGCGCGAGGCATAACCGGGCAGCGAATCGATTCATCCTGTCGAGATCTCTGGCGCCGGAACTGGTCACAGCCGCTGATCTGATCGAATTCGATCTCGATGCGAATGCCGTGGACGCGAAAGGCCGAGCGCTCTACTCGGAACGATTCATTCATGCTGAAATCTATAAGGCCCGGCCCGACGTGCGAGCCGTCGTGCATAACCACGCCCCGTCGCTGATTCCGTTCAGCGTCACCACTGTGCCCCTGCGGCCCATGGACCACATGGCGTCCTTCATCGGCAACGGCGTACCGGTTTTCGATATTCGCAAGACGTTCGGAATGACGGACATGCTGGTCAGCGATTCCGCAAAGGGACGCGCTCTCGCACAAGTACTGGGGGACAAGGCATGCGTGCTGATGCGTGGGCATGGCGTGGCGGTTGTGGGCCCGACCATTCCGATTGCCGTCGGCAGGAGCATTTACCTGGAAATGAACGCGCGGGTCCAGGCCCAATCGATGGCGCTTGGCGGCACCATTACTTATCTCGATCCACAGGAAGCCCAGAAGATGATGGATAGCGGAGAGAACAGGGCCTACGAACGGCCATGGGAGTTGTGGAAAGCTAAAGCGCTGGCGAAATAAACACAGAGACACAAAGGCACAAAGGCCACAAAGGAGAGGGGAGAAATCGGGGCCAGACCCTATTTTCTGCAACCCAAGAAAATAGGGTCTGGCCCCGATTTCTCCCCTCTCCTTTGTGGCCTCTGTGCCCTTTGTGTCTCTGTGTTTATTTCCTGTAGAATGCACAGCCATGAAGAAAACTCCCATCTCCCGACGTCAATGGCTCTACACGGCCGCCGGCGCTGCGGCGGCGCCGGCGCTTCGTCCGGTAGCGCCACAAGCCTCAAAACTTCGGCTCACCATGTCGTGCTGGGACTACGACCGAACGCGGTCGCTGATGGAAAGCCGCGTCGCGTTCGACGGCATTGAGCTGACGTATCTGCCTTTGGTGGTGGAGGAGACGTTCTTTCGAATGCTCCGCTACCACGAATTCGACGTTGCCGAGATGTCGCTGTCATCGTACACGCTGTCGTTATTCGCGGACAAACCGCAGTTCATCGCAATTCCGGTCTTCCCGTCGCGGATGTTCCGGCACAACGGCATCTTCATCAACGTGAACAGTGGAATCCGCAGACCGGAGGATCTTGCCGGCAAGCGCATCGGAACTCCCGAGTATCAGTTGACCGCGCCGGTGTGGCAGCGCGGCATCCTGAGCGACGAGTACAAGGTTCCGATCACCAGCGTGACGCACTTGCAGGGCGGACTCGAGGAACCGGGCCGCGAAGAAAAGATCGATCTGAACCTTGCCGGGAACATCAAGCTGCAGTCCATTCCCGCAGGCAAGACGCTTTCACAGATGCTGGAAGCCGGCGAGATCGATGCCCTGGTATCGCCCCGCTCGCCATCCAGCTTCAAGCCCGGCGGAAAAGTTCGCCGCCTGTTTGAAGACTATGCCACCGTCGAGCGCGACTATTACCAGCGGACGAAGATCTTCCCGATCATGCACGTCGTCGCCATTCGCAGAGACGTGTATGAGAAATATCCGTGGGTGGCCCAGTCTCTATTCAAGGGCTTGATCGAGGCTCAGAAGATGACTTATGAGGACCTTCATGAGACCGCCGCCCTCAAAGTGATGCTGCCCTGGCTGATCAAGCATGTTGAAGACACCGAGAGCGTCATGGGCAGGGATTTCTGGCCTTACGGACTGGAACCGAACCTCAAGGCTCTCAGCACATTCCTCCGATACTCGTACGAACAGGGCATGGCGAAGCGGCTCCTCCAGCCGCGCGATCTTTTCGCGAAGGAATCGCTGGAGTCGTTTAAGATCTAAGTCGGAGACTTATATATGAAGTTCGCTGGAAAGGCCGGCCTCTGGCTGGGAGCCACGATCGCTCTTGCAGCTCTTACCTTCGCCGGAGGCCAGGATGAAGCACTGTCGAAGGGAGAGAAGATTCTCAATGCGAGCTGCATCACCTGCCACGATCTGAGGAAGGTCCAGACTCAGGCTCTCGATGCAGAGGGTTGGACAAAGATCGTGAATGCCATGGTCGAAAAAGGCGCAAAGGTTCAGAAAGGCGACATTCCGATGCTGGTCCGCTTTCTTGAGGACAACTACGGACCGCTCCCGGAAGGGCCCGGCAAAGCCATCGTCCTGGAAAAATGCACCGTGTGCCACGACCTGTCACGAGTCCGGCAGCATCTGGCAACGCCTGAAGAATGGGCGGACACACTGGGAGCGATGGAAAACGAAGGGTTGATGCTGAATGATGAGGAATTCGCGACTGTCTTGAAGTATCTCGCCCGAAACTTTCGGAACTAAACACAGAGACACAGAGGGCACAGAGAAAATTAGCCACAAAAAGCACAAAAGGCACAAAAGGCACAAAAGGGAGACTGCCTTTTGTGCCTTTTGTGCTTTTTGTGGCTAATCCCGTTCTAATTCCAGACTCGCTCTTTACAGATCTCGACAACGCAGATGGAATCGACCACACGGTTTGGAGGAGGAACCTTCATTCCCCGCTCGGTCATCAGTTTGCGAATGAAGGCCGCTGTGTCCGCATGGTTAACAGCCGACTGAACTCCGACGCGCACGAGGCCGTCGGCATAGTCCAGCGCTTCCCATGTATGTCCGGCGAGCTTGGATCCGGCTTTGTCAGTGTCCCGGCTGCCTTTGTCGCGCTGATCGAGTCTGGCGCCGTGGTCGAGAAGAACCTGGATAACCTCGTTGCGGCCCTTGAATGCGGCACCCATCAGCGGCGTACGGCCGTCGGTATTGGCAGCATTGGGATCGAGACCGAGCTCGAGCAGCATCTTAACCGCTTCGACGTTCTCTTTCAGCGAATGCTCGTAGGTGACGCCATCGACCCAGCCGATTCCGGCAGCCGCGGTCAGAGCCGTATCGCCAAAATCGGTTTTGAGCATCGGATCGGCGCCGTGAGCCAGGAGAAGCTTCATGAGGTCGGTATCGCCCGATTGGGAGGCCCGGACAAAAGGCGATGCGCCGGCTTCGAAGAACCACTGCATCGTGAAGATGGTCCGCGTAAGAGTGTTGTCTTTCACGCGTACATTGGGGCTGGCTCCATGATCGAGCAGGAACCTGATGTACTCCAGATTGTCCATGTCCGGCTTAGGCACCGGAAAGTCGCCGCCTTCGATGTTGCGGTTGTCGACGGCGAGATACAAAGGAGTCCAGGCGCCCTTGTTGGCAAGGTTCACGTCGGCGCCGTGTTCGATCAGATACTCCGCCAGGATGTAGTGGCGGTTGTTCGTCGCGGTCAAAAGCGGAGTCCAGCCGTACTCGCTGACCTGGTTGATTTTGGCCCCCGCAGCGAGCAGCACTTTGGTCGATTCCAGGTCGCCTTCACGAGCGGCAATAACCATCGCGGTTAAGCCGCCGCCACCCGAACCGACAAGACCGGCGACAACGACATCGCCATCGTCACCTTGATCTTCCGCCGGCGCCGCGGCTGCCGCACCAGCTCTGGCGGCCGCCTGTTGATTACGCCCGCCTCCGCCGCGGCCAGCGCGCTGTCCGCCTGCGGCAGCCGCCGGCTGACCTTGTTGTGCGGGCTGAGCGCCTCCGCCAACGATCTGCTGAATGGCGGCTGTAAGCGCATTGATATCAATTCCGGCGGCCGTGATCTGATCTGCGAAAAATGGCAGCGCCGTCAGAGGGTCGACTCCGTAAGCGGAGGCTTGCTGGACAATCTGGGCTGCGATCGCCTGAACGTTCGTGCCGCCCGCCTGAGCTGCGGCGGCCTGGGCGGCGGCGCCGGCCTGAGCGGCTCCGCCAAATCCGCCGCCGCCACGCTGGCGGCCGCCGCCTTCAGCGGCAAGCTGCTGATCGTAGGTTCTGCCGTTCTTGTTAGCGTCCGCCCAGCGCTTCATCGCGGTTTCGACGGCAGCGAAGTTGACGCGTTGGGCCATGTAATTTCTCGGCAAGCCGGCGCCGCCGGATTTGGCTGCGAAGTCTGCCTTGCCATCAAGCAATGCGGCAACGGCTGCCGCGTGCTTCTGTTCGACTGCCCACATCAGCGCCGTGGTGCCGCGCAGCGGTTCCCTGGCATTGACATCAGCTCCGGCCGCGATCAACAGAGTGACGGCGTCCGGGTTGCCGTTGCGCGCCGCAAGCATGAGCATGGTCTCGCCGGCCGGACCTTTTTGTTTGGCGTTGGCTCCGGCCTTGAGGAGACGATCGATGATTTTCGCGTTCCCGTACAGCGAAGCCAGGTGCAATGGGGTGATGCCCTCGCGGTTTGCGCTATCGGCCTTGGCGCCGGCCTTGATCAACAGGTCGACGGCTTCCAGGTCATCCCTATATACAGCCCAGTGCAGCGCGGTGGCGCCGTCGACTTGAGCGGCGTTGACATCGGCTTTCTGCTGGACGAGTGTCCGCAGCGCTGCTTTATCGCCCTTCATCGCGGCGTCGGCAACCTCCGAGTGACCGGCGGCGAAATTCGTCGCGGCAAAACTGAACAGCAGGACGGCGAAACTGCCCAGGATTGTTTTTCGAATCGTCTGCGTTCCTGTCATTAGAGTTTCGCCAGCCGATCGGTACTATCCCCCTGCTTGTCCCGGTGAATGTCGTACATGTCCAGAACGCTCAGCAGCAGGTTGCCGGTGGTTATCGTCTTTCTGTCGAAATGAATGTGACGTCCGCCCTTGAGTTTGCCGTTGATGCCGCCGATGAGGAAGTGCGGGACATCGTAGTGCTGGTGCTGATTGGAGTTGCCCATGTTCGTGCCGTGCAAAAGCAGCGAATGATCGAGCAGCGTGCCGTCGCCGTCCGCTATGCCCTTCAGCTTTTCGGCCAGATAGGACGTCGTGTACAGGTGGTAGCGATTCAGTTTCGAATAATTTTTGATCTGGGTCGGATCGTCCTGATGATGCGACCCGCCGTGGAAGCTGACGCTGTTGGTTCCGCCTTCGGCGCCGAACAGGTCGTTCTTTGGAAACTTGTAGGACTTGCCCGTCAGGTCTCGCGCCCCAAGGACGGTGACCACCCGCGTAATGTCGGCTTGAAACGCCAGCGCCACCATATCCAGGTGCAACTTGATGTGAAGGTCGAAATCATCGGGTATGCCCGAAGGTTCGTCCAGCGTCGGCACGGTGCTGGACGCTTTCGCGGCCAGTTGAAGCCTGCGCTCGATCTCGCGAACTTCTTCAGTATACTGATTGACCGTTCTCTGATCCGAGGCGCCAAGGTTCTTCTTCAATCCCTGCAATTCAACCAGCAGTGAATCCAGAATGCTGCGGCTCTGTTTCATTCGCGCAGAGCGAACTTCCGGAGTGGCGCCGCTGCCAAACAGGCGTTCGAAAACAACCTGCGGATCAAGCTCCATCGGCAGAGGGGTGATGCCTTCGACTTCCTTCCCGCGATCGTCGCGCCCGGAGCGCCATGACAGCGAGTTGGTGTACGAGCAGCTATAGCCTTCACCGCAGTTACTCGAACTGGAATTCGGATCTTCCACGGCAAGCTGCAGCGACGGCAGGAGGTTCTCCTGGCCGATTTTATCCGCGATCACCTGGTCGATGGTGTTGCTGCCGACGCTGGCGTCGGACCCGGCTGTCTTGCGCGGCTTGATCGCCGTAAGGAACGCGGCCGCAACCCAGTGATCGGACCCGGTGGTGCCTTCCGGCGGCTCGGCGGATTTCGACCACAGGCCGCTGACAACAACGGTCTGGTTCTTCACCTTCTCGAGCGACTCCATGATGGAGGGCAGCTTCTCCGGAAGAGCCCCTTCCTTCTCGGGCTCCCAATATCCCGGCGCCATGCCGTGCGGATAAAAGACGCCGACAAAACGTGGTTTCGGCGAACCGGCCGGGGTCTGTGCCAGAAGCGTTGAAGCCGGGACCATTGCTTCAAGCAATGGCAGGGCCAGCGTGACACCGGCGCCGCGGAGGAAAGTACGGCGAGGAATGGCTTTCTTGGTTATGAACATGGCATCGTCTCCCTTAATTACCTTTTTCTTTATTAGATTGAACGCTCGCTTCCTGCATCTTCATATTCATCAGGAAGGGTTTGCTCTTCACAACGTCGAGAACGAGCGTTGAAAATTTATTTCCGCTCTTCGCGGCATCGTGTGAGATGGAGCGAACGAGCGGCATGTCCTGGTATTCGACTCCGCGGCCAAGAGCGTAGGTAAGAAGTTTCTCGGCTGCGACTTCAACGAACTGATCGGAGTAACCCACCAGCCACTTGCGAAGGCCGGCGGGCCCGTCGAGTTTCGTACCGTCAAAAGTGGACGCCACCGGATCGACCGGTCTTCCCTCATCGGTCGTGCGCCAGAGGGCGATGGCATCAAAGTTTTCGAGCGAGAAACCGATCGGGTCCATCATGCTGTGGCACTGAATGCAGTCGGAGCGGACGCGATGGGCAAGCATCTTCTCCCGCATCTGGGGCTCTTTGGCGTTACCCGCGTTATCCGTCACTCGCGGTGGCAGAGGCGGAACGTCCGGCGGCGGCGGCGGCGGTCCCATACCGAGGATGTTCGTCATGATCCATTTGCCGCGCGTCACCGGAGAGGTTCGATCGGGTTTTGCCGTCGTCACCAGAAATGCGCCTTTGCCGGTCAAGCCCCTGCGGAGATCCTGATCGGGACCAAGAGTGATGCGCCGGAACTGGCTTCCGTAGATGCCGGAAATCCCGTAATGCTTGGCGAGCCGTTCGTTCACAAAGGTGTAGTCCGCGGTCAACAGTTCGGTCACCGGGCGATCCTCGCGAACGATATTGTCGAACAGCAGTTCGACCTCGCGCCGCATGGCCTGACGAAGCGGATCGTCAAAATCCGGATACAGCAGCGGCAGCGGGCTCTGAGCCTGCAAACCGCGCAAGTTCAGCCACTGTCCGGCGAAATTGACCGCCAGCGATTCCGCCTTGGGATCTTTCAACATCCGGCGGACCTGCTGCTCAAGAACGGCAGGATCCTTCAGCCGCCCCTGGCTTGCAATACGGATCAACCCGTCGTCCGGGTTGGTGCTCCAGAGAAAGAAGGAGAGCCGCGAAGCCAGATCGAGATCGGTAATGCGATAAGTTTCTCCAGCCTTCAAATTGGCCGGCTCGGCTTCAATGCGGTAAATGAATTTCGGATCGGTCAGGATACGGGCCATGGCCATTTCGACGCCGTTCTCAAAGCTGGCTTGCTTGCGACCGTCGGTATAGAACTCCATCAACGCATTCACGTCGGCAGCCGCGGCCGGGCGCCGGAAGGCTTTCGCGGCCATGTTGGCGACGATCTTTCTCGCACAAACCGCCTCATCGGCTGCGCCTGTGGGATGACAAACGAATATCTTCCGCCGGCTCGGAGAATCCCCCGCCGGCCTGGCATTGAACGGACCTTCGACGCGGAGTGTGCCGACGTGCGGGAAGTAGGTGAATCCCGGGGTCGGACCGGTTTGAACCGTGTCACGCATGAAGTGCTGATCGAGATCGAGAACCGGAGCAAAGTTGGTCTGGAGGAAGGTCACGCCCAGCGCATGCGGGCCGGCCGTAGTCGTAAACTTGACAATCATCCCGCCGCCGCCCTGGCGGCCCAGATTGGCGCCGGATTGTCCGCTCTGCACCGCGGGGGCCGGCTGGCCTCCGCAATTGGCCGCCGGAGACCTTCCGCCGCCCTGCCAATTGATCAACTGGACGCGCTCAGAATCGAGCAGGACTTCCAGCTTTTCGCATGGAACCGATCCGAAACCGGTCGGCGACATGTTGTCTCCGAAGATCGGAGTAATGGTCAGCTGGTATTCGCCGTCCGACGGGAACAGCGCATGCGGCACAAACATTCCGCCGCGCGTGCCGAACGGGAGCCCTTCGATGTGGTAATCCTGGGAGGTATCCTCCGGGGTTCGGTAAACCGTCAATGACGGCGTCGCGGCCTCGCCAATAGCGATGCGGCTGATCTTCTGCGCCGCGGACACATAGGCTTCGACCAGAGTCGAAGACACGCCGAGGGCGCCGGCGATATTGTCAAAACCATGGGTCGAATCATCGGACGGCAGGTATTTCGCCGGATCGATATCGAGATCGAGGATGTCTTTGATGACGTTCGCGTATTCGGTGCGGTTCAGGCGATGCAGGCCCGGCGGAGGCGTGTAGGTCACGGCCGTGCGATCGAGTTCGTTCTCCATCCAGGTAATCAGGCCCTTATATGTCGCCGGGTCCGGCCGCCGCATACCCGCCGGCGGCATCATCCCGGCGCGGAGCTTTCGCACAATCAGCTCCCACTTTTCGGCGTCCCTGGACATATGGGCGATGTCCAGCGTGTCGAAATCGATCTTCGCGGCCGAATCCATATGCGCGGCCTTCGCCTTATCGCTATGGCAGGTCATGCAATACTGAGTAACAATCGCCTTCTGGGCGGCGACCGCGTCCGCGCCCGGTGCGGCAGCCTGGCCCGTCCGGCCGGACGGCTGTCCGTAAACTGCAAACACGAGTGACAAGGTCGCAATGCAACCAATTACGAATAAAATTTTCTTCATGGAGTGCTCCGCTTTGGAAACCCACAGAAACATTGATATAAATAGCCTATAGGAGGATATCTCAAGGCCACAGAAACGTCCATTTGATATTTCAAAGTTGAGGGGTTTGTGTGAGATCATTCCTCAATATCAGATACGTTTGGCGAACCGGCGCGGATACACTAACTTATGCGTTTTTTTAGGCCTGCACGAATTTTCGCCTGCCTTCTGGCAGTTCTGATTCCGGCCGCCGGCGGCGTGCTTCGCCGGCAGGAAATCACCAATCCGGCGGCCGATCTGGCAGCGAAACTCGAAAACGGCAAAATCGCCCTCAAATACGACGAAGACCGTGGCTATCTGAGCGCGGTTCTGAAGGCCCTGGACGTCCCGATTTCGTCGCAAACGCTGGTGTTTTCCAAGTCGAGCTTCCAGTTGTCACAGATCGCCCCCGAGTATCCCCGTGCCATTTACTTCAATGACGACGTTTATGTCGGTTGGGTGAGCCACGCGCCGGCCCTTGAAATCGCCGCCGTGGATCCGGAGACCGGGCCGGTTTTCTATACGCTGAACCAGGAAGGCGATCCCCATCCGAAACTGGAGAAACGGACTGAGGAGTGCGTCATCTGCCATGACACCTTTCAGGCCGCGTCGCCCGTTCCCAGGCTCCTGGTGTTGTCGGTCCTGCCGAACCGCGATGGCAACGCCTTGAAAAGGGCGGCGCTGATCACCAACGATCAAAGTCCCTTTCGCGAGCGCTGGGGCGGCTGGTATGTGACCGGCACCCACGGCCGGCAGCGTCATCTCGGCAACACCATCGTCCGCGCCAGCGCCGACGATATCGATGACATGAAGAAATTCGTCGCAGGCATGGATCTGAGCGCGGGCGCGAACATTACCGATCTCCGCAAACGCTTCGATACCAGGCCATACCTGTCTCCCCACAGCGATATCGTGGCGCTGATGGTCCTCGGTCATCAGACTCACGTGCACAACATGATGACGTCCGGGGCTTACGAAATCCACGATGCGATTCAGCAGGGCCTCACGGTAAAAATGAGCGACGCCGTAAAGGACGCGGGCGAGCCGATTGTCCGCTCGATGCTGTTCGTTAATGAGACGCAATTAACCGACCCCGTCGAAGGCACCTCGACCTTTGCCGCGGAGTTCATGAGCCGCGGGCCGCGTGACAGCCGCGGGCGCTCGCTCCGCGATCTGGATCTAAAGCACAGGCTGCTGCGCTATCCTCTCAGCTATCTCGTCTATTCGAAGTCGTTTGATGCGCTGCCCGGCGAACTCAAGGCCTACGTCTACCGGCGTTTTCGCGAAGTCCTCAGCGGCGAGGACAAGAGCCCGGATTTCGCTCATCTTTCGGCCGAAGACAGGAAGGCAATACTGGAGATTCTGCACGACACGAAACCGGGGTTTTAACCACAGAGACACAGAGGGCACAGAGAAAAGTAGCCACAAGATGCACAAAAGGCACAAAAGGAGACTCCCTTTTGTGCCTTTTGTGCATCTTGTGGCTACTTTTCTCTGTGCCCTCTGTGTCTCTGTGGTTAAAACCCCGGTTTCATATCGGGTCTTCGACTTTGATCAGGGCTGGATCGAGCGCTTCTCCGGTGTGCAGTTGATACGCCTGGAGTCCTTTCTGGATGATCGTTAACAGAGTGTCCGTGACAGCTGCCCGCTGAAGCGGCGGTCCGTGCAGCTGACTTTCGACCAGAGACACCGCGAGTTGCGCAATTTCCAGAATCAGATTGGAATTCATTGGGCCTCCTTGAATATCCGAATTGCGGTAGTGAGATCGGACAGATTGTTCGTGAGCTGATCGAAGTACGCCTGCGCCGGCACGTTCGTGGAGATGGCGCCGCGGTAGGTCAGCCACGAGTCGCGGGCAACGTTGTACGACTTGACGAGCGCGTTGAGGGCTGCTTTTGAGTTGTCCGGAAGGCGTTTGGCCTGGTATTCGATGCGAGCCTGATCGATGGTGGCTTCGGCGATGACCAGGACATCGTAGCTTCCGGAGTCGGTCTGGTTCAGAGCGCCCGGATGCACGGTGTAATGCGCCGCACAAGCGGAGGCCAGGAGCAGGAGCGGAATCATCAGTATGAAGAACTCCGCTGCCCACGATTGATGTTGGGTGATGAAGTCGAACATAGATTCTCCTTTCTGGTTATCTTCGGTAGAGTTCGCGGCACAGGTAGGCGAGGACCCCTGCCAGCACTGCCCAGGCGCCTTTGAGCCACGAGTAACATTGTTCGAGCAGCGAAACGCGCTGCGAGAGCCTGCGGATTTCGATCAGCTCGCCTTCGATGCGCCCGAGGGCGCGGAGAATGTCGTGGTTGATGTCCATGGTGTGCTCCTTCCTCTCCGCCAATGGCGCCAATGGCGCGAATGAATTGGCGCAATTGGCGTCATTGACGGCCGGACCTCCGAGGCTACGGGCACATGATCGTGCTGGAATCCGTCCACGGCGAGAGGCCCAGCATGCCCAGGGCCTGAGCCTGGAACGCGTAGGACGTGCCCGAAGTGAGATTGACGATGCTGATCGCCTTCCTGATATTGGCGATGCTGAGAGTGGTCCACGGCCCCGGGGTCGTTCCCGTCAACTGGGCGAAACGCAGGATGTAACTGCGGGCGCCCGCGGATTTCTTGAGCGAAACCAGAATTTCTCCGGGATGCTGTCCGTAATCGAGCGATTTGATCGTGGGAACCGCTACCTCCGCCGACGGCGAAGGTTTGGCTTTGGCGGTGAAGCCGCTGGTGGTGAAAATAGTCATATCGTCGTTGCAGTTGCTCTCGACGTACATTGCGAGCTGACGCAGCTCCTTCACCACGACCTTCTTTTGCTTGTCACGCGCGGATTTGGCGTTTTTGCCTCCATCCAGAGCCGCCGCGATCACAGCCGAATAGACGCCGAGGACGGTGACGAACGCCGCGAGGTCCACGGTGGGATTGGGGAAATTGGCATTGCCGGTCATCGCTTTAACAACCGCGTTGGCCAGCATCAGCAGATTCGCGTCGGTCATCTTGTTGAAATTCATGACCGCGCGGATCGGGGCGAGCTTCTTTTTTGTTGTTGTCATATGGTCTCCTTTTTGTTGGATTGTTCGAACGTTAAGTGAACAGGCTGCGGATGACCCCGGGATTGGGCCGCAGCAACAAAGGTCTTCGTGCCGGTGGTTAATTGGTGGGATCGACTGCGATTCGACGCTTCGCCATCCCCAACTCGACGTCGCGCTCCTGGATGCGGATGTTCCGTCTCAGCTTCTCTTCGGCGCGGTTTAACACCTTGGACACCGCTTTATGGCTTATACCCTTCATCTGCCCGATTTCCCCGTTGTTGTATCCGTGCTCGTAGCGAAGCATCAGCATCGCCACCGCTTCCGGTTCGAGCTCGGCCAGGGCGCGGCGAAGACGTCGCACCGTCGCGTGGTCGGCGCCGGCCTCGGGGGAAGCCGCCAGCAATCCGACATAGTCAATGTCCGCGTGAATGTCTGCCAGCTTGCGGCAGTCCCGCGCCCTGTACACGTCTACCGCCCGGTTGAACGCCGACTTTTGCAGGTAGGCCCTGGGATTCTTGTCGAAATCGGGCGGGAACGTTTCCATCTCGAGCAAATTCAGAAAAACGTCCTGGACTACGTCTTCCGCATCCGCGTGATTCCTGGTGATGGTATAGGCAAGGCGCTCCAGCATCCTTCGGAACTCGATATACGCAGCCTCGATTCGTGGATTCCGGTCGTTGTTTGATCCGCTTGCTTCTTTCATCGTCGTGACCTCCATGCGTATAACGAGTGAAACGCTCAAAGTGCGACAGGTTTTTTGTAACGTTACTGTGTGACCTCACAACTCCAGACGCAGCTATGCCTGAATTCACGTCCGAGATGGCCCCGGCGGGATCTGTCAGCGCCTCAATTAGAGATTCAATCGAACAATTGAATCTTCAATTGAAAAAGCAAATCTTCGATTCCGAAAACGAATCTTCAATTGAAGAAATGAATCTTCAATTCGAAAAATCAATCTTCAATCCGAAAATCGAATCTTCAATCGAAAAAGTAAATCTTCAATTCCAAAAGCGAATCTTCAATCGAAGAAACGGATCTTCAATTCGAGAAATCAATCTTCGATTCGAAAATCGAATTTTCAATCGAAGAAACCAATCTTCAATTCCAAAAACGAATCTTCAATTGAAGAAATGAATCTTCAATTCGAGAAAGCAATCTGCGATTCGAAAATCGAATCTTCAATTGAAAAAGCCAATCTTCAATTCCGCAAACGAATCTTCAATTGGAAAAGGCAATCTTCAATTGAAAGATCAAATCTTCAATTCCAGCCCCGACACCCGTGTGGGACCGCGCATTTCGGAGCGGGATCCGGGGTTTCGTATCATTAGTTATATGGCGCCGAACAGGAGGCGCGGCGTCCGGCAGCACCACATCTCCCTGCCCCGGCGGCTTTTCCCCGCGTCTAAACCAGCCGGCGGGCCAGCTTGTCCGGTGCGGCCGCCCGGCCGCGCTTGCGTGAATGCGCGGAGAACAACTCGGCAAGACGGAGCGCATTTTCGGTGGACCGCTCCAGCGCCTTCTTTCCCAGCGGCGTCAGGCTCAGCAAATGTCTGGGGCGGCCGCGTGGCTCCTTTCTCGGATCCGTCGCCCTGGACAACAACAACCCTTTCCGCTCCATCCGGTCGAGGGTGGTGTAAAAGGCGCCCTGGTTGATGCGCTTTCCGGCGATTTCCTCCACCTTGTCGTAAACCGGCGCGCCGTAGGTCCCATCGCCGAGCATCAGGATCGCCAGCATCACCTGCTGTTCAAAAGATCCCAACTCCGGGACAGCCCCTTCGAAGTCCTTCTCCATGGGAACACTCTCCTTATGACCTCACTGTGTGAGTACTACAATAGCGCTCACCAAATCGCGCCGTCAAGAAACACTTTTGGAATAGCCGGCGTGTGGCTAGCCTCTCAAGCCGGAAGTTAAGATCCTGTCTCAAGCACAACTGCGGTTTGCCGGTCAGGCAGGTTCTCACGGGATACCTAAAGAGAGTCCACTTCTACGACCTTGTGGCGCTGGAACTGAAGACCTTGCAGATGATCGGGGAGCATATCGGCGTCGGCGCGTTCTCTGCACAGATCAGTCACTTTAAACCAGGCCGACGTCGATTCCCTCGATTTGTAAGGACACGGCGCATTTCAAAAGGGCGACTGCCCGTTTGAGTCAAGCGGTGCGAGCCTGAAGGTCCCCTTGGCCGAGATGGAGTAAGCGTACGTGCTCTGTGTCGTGCCGTTCAGTTTTACGGTCATGGGATTGCCGGAAGTATCGAAAATGTCGATGCGGCCGCTGATCGTATTTGACGTTGTATTGACGAGGGAGAATGCCGTCGCCCATCCGCCAGACATTGCGAACTGTGGAAACATGACAGCGGTTGGACCACCCACCTGACCGCTGGCCAGAGTTCGTTGTGGAATGCCGGCAACTCCACTGGCGACGATCGGCACCGTGCTGAACTCTATCCCCGAAAAGCGCAGACCCGTAAGCGAAACCGGCACTGAACTTTGTACATCCACGCTACCGCGGAACGCCGGTCCGATTGTCGTCGATGGAAACAGCTCCGTTACAAATCGAGCGATTTGTTGTGCGGCGGGAACGGGGATTGACGCTGGAGAACCAACCATCGTGCCATCATCATCGCGCAGTGTGAGGGTGATTGTTGCTGCCGTGCCACTGCCGTTTGCGATGGCCAAACCAAGGTTGCGACCGATGGCCCGCAGCACATCTACTTGTACGGAGCTGTCGCTCGTCAGCGAGACCGGAAGAATTGCAGCCTGGGACTGAACGATCCCACCACTGACGATGCCAAAGGTCAGCGTTGCCAGGGGTGCCGCGCTTCCAGCATCCGGCGTGACGATGGCGTATCCGCTTCGGATGGCGCCTGTCTCGACTTCCGGAATGGGCAGGGGGGTAGTCGTAGGAACGGCGGCGCTCTGAATCGCAAGCGCGTTCTGTAGGGTTGCCGTGCCGGTTCCCGTCACAATTGTCAAGGAACTTGCCCCAGGTGTTGCGTTTCCGGCGACGGCGACGCTCAGAACGACGGTATTCGAAGCACTACCTGTTTGAAGAACTGTTGCAGTGACGCCTGCGCTGCTGAAACTGACGGATGTCAGATTCACAAGATTCTGGCCCGAAACAACTGCGGTGAATTGAGTTCCCACAGCCGCGGCGTCCGGAGTCATGGACGAAATCACCGGAGGAGGCAGGGCGAAGCCTGCCGGCACAGGTCCGGCGCTGCCCCCGGTGGGAACCGGGTTGGTTACGGTCAGGCCAGGGGAGTTCAGTGAGGAGCCCAATTGTGCAGGTACAAAGGACACAAGCCGCTGTGAGCCCAGGTAGATTGTCATCAGTTTCGTATTGCCAACACTTACCGAGGAGTTTGGCAGGAATCCGGCTCCCCGAATGTCCACGGCGATGACACTCGGGTTCGAAGCGAGGGACGATACCGAGCTGATAACGGGAGCTGGATTGCTGTAGAACGCGGGCGAATACACTTCCGCGAACGCGTCTATCGCCGGTTGACCGGTACGGTCGATGCCGACAACCAAAGCGCGCCCATCGTCCAACACAATAGCAGCCTCCTCTGAGGCAAGATGCCGGGGCATATCTTGTACGGGAAGGACTTGACCCACGACGGGATCGTACAGAACAGGCGATTCATAGTTACCGGTCGTATTCGAACCACCCGTAATAAGGACCAGGCCGGAAGCAAGCAAAACGTCAGCACCTTTCGTGTTCCCACTACTGGGAACCGCTGTGTTGGTCTGCACGTTATACACATAGGCCGAGTCGAAGTCGCAGCATCCGCCCAGGCCCACGCCATGGTCAAAGAAACGCAGCAACACGCGACCATCGGGAAGGAGGCGAGACCACATGCCAAAACTCTGAGAAGCCGGAGGCGGCACATCCATAGTCGGCGCCTTGGACAACGTCGTCGTGGTCGGGTCGTAGATTTCGTTGTCGTAGTTTGGGTTGGAACCGGGGAACAAGGACGAGACAAGCAGAACCCTTCCATCCGCGAGAAGCGTGCTGGCTATGGGATTTGATGACGGAATTGCCATTCCAGGAGCGGGTTGAAATTGACCGGATATCGGGTCAAAGAGTTCGCCGCCGAATGAACCATGCCAGACAAGGACTTTCCCATTTGTTAGTAACAAAGGGATTGATGACAACAGATACGAGGGCGATGGCGACAGCGTTCCCATGAAGCCTGTGACGGACCATGCGCCGGACGCCGGATCGTAGATTTCCGCCGAAGATAGTGAAGAAGATCCGTTTTGGCCTCCTGCAACGAGGACGCGGCCGTCCGGTAAGAGAGTGCCGGAAACATCCGATCGCGCGACATTCATGGATCCGGTGGCTGTCCAGACGCCGGTTGTTGGATCGAAGAGTTCCGCAGAAGCCGTGACGCTACCGGTATCCGCAGACCCTCCGGCAATCAGCACCCGGCCGCCCAGCAGTTTCACGATTGCCGCCTGCTCACGAAAATCATGAAAAGGACCGGCAGGGGTCCATGATCCAGTGCTGACCACGGCAACTGAGCAAGCCGCGCTTCCGCACATGGTCGTCGAACCGGATGGAGTGGAAATCGTTACCGTCTGAGAACCAATTGGAGCGTTGGCTGCGACCGAGATTTGCAGAGGAAGGCTTGTCGGAGTTCCCGCCCCCGCGGCCGCGCTAATCCCCGAGCCGCTGAAAGTGACGTTGGCCCCGATCAGATTCGTCCCGGTCACGTTCGCTGTTGTCGTCGCGCCGGGAAGGAATGCATTGGGAGTGATCGATATTGCCGTGGGAGATGAAGACGAATAGACCGCGAACACGGCCGCAGACGAACTCTGGGAGGTATCGGAGTTGAACACGACGACCGATAATGCGGACGTCGTCGTCATTCGGTTATCGGGGATGACACTGCGTAAGGTTGAAGAGTCGATAAATGTCGTCGGTAACGATTCGCCATTTAACCTGACGACCGAGGTGCCGTCGAAACCGCTCCCAGCTAGGGTGATCGTGACCGAGGCCGAGCCAATTGGGGCACTGGCCGGTGAAATCGATTTCAATACCGGAGCGCTGGACTGCGCTCTCAGATCGCATGTCAAAAGAACTATCGACACGACAGTGATAAGTGCGATCGAGCGTCGAGTTGCGCTGTACATCCAGAACCCCTTAACCGACCAGCTAACACCTTGCACACTGTTTGCCCAAATCAGCGGAATTCGCGCATTCTAATGTTTCAATAGTTTACCTAGATAAAGATGGCTGAGTACGGGGTTCGACTAGCAGGAATTTCACACTTACTAACAATTCTTGCTCATAGCAGTTCATCTCCGAAAATCCCCACCTTCGAGGATGGGTGTCTGTACCTGAAAGGCCAATTAGGACTTTTGCGCTTTGGACAGACCCTCGGCTTCTCTTCCTTCTGACGGGGCAGCAGCGACAGCGGCAACCCACTAGCATGACGATCCCAACTTCTGTCCCGACTGAAACAGCTTTTCTGAAAATAAATAAGTGCTCCGTCATCAAACGCGTTGTGCAAATATTCTCTTCCACCACTCGGACCCGTCTAGCGGTTCAGTAAAATGACAATATTGGGGTGTCGCTTACCCGGCCCGCAAGATTCACGCCAGGACGCATTACCGCACTATGAGGCCCCAAAGGGGGCAACACCCTCTAAACCTGTCCGTAGAGATTAACGTCCCACTCCTTGATTGCCGCGAAAGAATTGGCCACAAAAAGCAATTCCAGAGCCATCGCCCTCCGGTATCGGTCAGCGTTATAATTGGGCCGTGCACCCAGGGGGAATCAAATTCGGGCTATCGCAAGGGCTACTCGAATTGAATGGTGGCGACGTCATCGTATCCGCGCGATTCCTCGAGAATCTATCCGAACTGGCTCGCCGCAAGATCCGGCGGCGGAAGCGAGTGATGTGTATCTGGGATGAAGTTGTCCGGAGCGCCCTTCAAAGGATGCCCTACACGCTGACGAAGCAGGAGTACGTGCCGTTCTATACGGGTCTCGACCGGATCATTCTGGTAACCATGATACCCATCGCAGAGCGGATTCAGATGGGACGCAGATTCCTGAGGAAGAACTTCATCTCCGAAGACCTGTGGCGCATCGTCATGAAGGATACCCGCACTACCCATCCGAAAACGCTAAACGAGCACTGGCGCATTCAGTTCAGGAAAAACTATGCCGCCATCAAAAGCCTGTGCAGACAGCATGCTCCGGAACATCTCCGTCATGCCGAATTGCTTGCACTGTGCGAGCTCAACCGTTGGAGCACCGAACGCGAAAACCGGCTAATGGATGAATTCACAGCGAGCTGTTTCACCAAGGAGTTCTGGGAACGTATAACGGGCAAGCCGTCAGACCTGCCACACCGGGATAGTTAGCATCGTCAGGGAAAATGAAGCCGGCCGCATCCCAGACCTTTATTAACAGATCATCAAAGGAAAGAGCAGCTTGATCTTCATCTTCAGTCATTTCTCCTCCTGCCAACTCTGCGGCGTTAATGCTATTGTTTGTCGTACACAGCTACGATTCGGACCTCTCGTCCTTGAGCGTCTCTGGTTACGATTGTTTCTGTCCACGTTTTGCCATCAGCCGAAATGACATTCTCCGCGATGGTAACCACTCTTCCATCTTTCTTCCAGGTCGTGTAGACGCGGTTCGCATCGATCCGCTGAATGGAGATGGTGTTGGAATAAGGATCTCCGGTAACGGGATAGTCCTGACCATCATATTTTGCGGTAAATTCCGTGTGGATCGTCTCTCCCTGAATGGTCACCAAATCGGTCGTCGTCTTCAGACCATCTTGCTGTGATTCAATCTTCGCAGCTCCGCTTTTGAAAGTGGCCGCCGCGCTGGTGTTGGATTTTGCGAGATTCAACTTCCATGTGCCGATAATCGGGTCGTCGGCTGCCGGCAAGGCGATCGCGAAGGAGAGCAGCATTGCTGCCGTCAGCAGCACTCTTCTCGTCATGGGACTCTCCTTGCGTATAGGTAAATCCAGCGTCGTTCGCATGTACGCATATTAATATCAATTCACGGTATCCAATTGATTGCCGAAAATCGTTCGATCCGCGACGTCCGCCGATTGCTTCGAAAGTACGGCTCGGGCCGCTGGCGGAAACTGAAGGGTACGGCTCTCGTCCGTCTGGAAGGTGATATTATCCGGCAGGCGGAACTGCATTGGTACGAAGCTCATGGAATCGGCCGCAAGGAGATTCGAATCAAGCAACTACTAGATTGAACAAAGTATGAAGAAAAGCATGAAGACTGAAGGTCGTTTCGTAATTTGTATCGCAGACGATCTGCCGGCGCTGGAGGTCAGGAAGATCTATCGCGTCCTGCCGGATGACAAGGCGGAAGCCATAAATTGGATCCGAGTGATTGACGACTCCGAAGAGGACTATCTCTATCCGGCTAAGGATTTTGTTTTCGTTGATCTTCCCCATCAAGAACGGCAGCTTATGTCCCTGCGCAAACCCACCACGCGAAAGAACGCAACAACTTCGATGCCGACGGCAAAGCGGAGGAAGAGGAGCGCATAAGGCGCCCCGTCGCGCGGTTTTGGACAACATCCGTTACCAGGGAATGGCGTCGCGGCGGCAACGGATTTCAGCTGCGTAATGTCAATCTTATTTGCTTGATGTAGTTTTTGGTTGCGCAATAGGAACCATAGCAACGTGGGCGTGCTCACTCGGGGATCACTTGCGAATGACCCTTTTGTCCCCAGTGGTCCGTTCCCAGTGGGTGCTCATTTCCCAACTCCAGGCCGCGCGTCATGCTCCAGCTTGATCCTCGCGGCAAGGATCTCCGCCAATCCCACCGCCCCCAGCCCAATCAGCAGGTGCAGCACGCGAATGACCTCGTGCGCGCCGCCGGGCAGCAGCTTTCCCATATTCAACGCGAAAGCCAAGGCCAGAAAACCATACACAATCGCGCCGATGGCCAAGCCCCGCTTGACGCGCGCCCACAGTCCGATGCCCGCCAAAATCCACAGCAAAGCGACCAGCACCTCGCCCATCCGCATGTGAACCGGCAACAGCGCGAAGGAGCGGCCAGACCAGAATTGAAATCCAAGCGCCACCTGTAACAGGGCCAGGACTCGCACGGCGTACCGTAAGACGTTGACTGCATTTTTCATTTTTGTCTCTGAAATCGGGATCAGTAGTAGGACGAAACCACAAGAGGCACAAGAAGCACAAAAAGATTTGTGCTTCTTGTGCCTCTTGTGGTTTCTTCCGCCTACTGATCTCGATTTCTCTCTACCCTCAAAGTGATACAGTAAGGAGTCGACGCCGGTTCGAGTCCGGCACGGCTCACTTCCGGTTTCGCTAACCAGATTGTAATCAGGGAGTCGAAAGCAAGATGAGTCTTCATTTACGGCAGGCACTTGCTCCGGTGCTGCTGTCCGCCGCAATTACAAGTACGGCGTTTGCCCAGGACCCTCCCAAACCGCGAAATTCCGATATCGATAACATTGGAACGCGCGACATCAACCGCGGAAACCTCAATTTCATTACGATCGAAAAAGAGATCGCAATGGGGCGCCAGCTTGCCTCGGAGGTGGAACGTCAATTGAAGTTGGTTGATAACCCGGCGATTAACGAGTACGTGAACCGAATCGGGCAAAACATCGTTCTCAACTCCGACGCGAAAGTTCCCGTTACCATCAAAGTTGTGAACTCCCCGGAATTGAACTCCGTGTCGCTGCCGGGCGGTTTTATCTATGTGAACACTGGCGCCATTCTTGCGGCGGGCAATGAAGCGGAGTTGGCGTTTGTCATTGCGGAGGGCGTCGCCCACGTTGCCGCCCGGCACGGCGCGGAACAAGCGTCCAGGGCTCAGCTCATCAACTTCGCATCCATTCCGTCGATCTTTACGGGAGGCGCAGGTGGATTCGCTTTGCGCCAGGCATCCAACATGATTTACCCGGCGCAATTCCTGCAGTTCATGAGGAAGGATGTGTCGGAGGCAGACTACCTGGGAGTCCAATATCTCTATAAAGCAGGATATGACCCTCACGCTGCGGTGCACTTTCTTGAAGAGTTACAGGCGAGAGAGCCGCTCGAGAATCGAGCGTCCCTGTTCAGCACACATCCTGCGACCGCGGACCGGATCACGGCAACTCAGCGGAATATCGATCTTATTTTGCCGCCTCGCCCACTGAGTGTCACGACAACTGCGGAATTTGAATCGATCAAGGCGCAGGTGGCTCAGTTACCCGGTCCGCATTGAGGCGACTTCCACCACCTTACGGAAGGGATGAATCGCCAACGGTGGTCGCAGAGGCGTCGTGTCAACATCAAACCAGCAACACAAGCATCAACGAGTCCCTCTCATCATCGCAGAAGTGCTGATGCGGCAAACTGTAGCGGCGGACTATGACCAGGGCGTCCAAATTAGCTTCCGAAACTCCTCTCCGAGTAGTAGCTCGACAGGTGAGGTCTCGAAACCCTGTAATCGCATCCGGCGGTCATAGCCGCCGCTACAGTTAGAACCGTACTGCTGCCACGGACTGTAGAGAAATACGAAACTTTTGAATCTCGACTCTGAATTTGCCCGCCGTCATCATTTTTTCTGTAACCTTTCCGGAAAATCGGGATTATTACCTGTGAAATGACGCAGACAGACGAAATGCTCATGCTTCAGGTCCGGGGTGGCGATGTCGACAAGCTTGGTATCCTTTTCGACCGGCACCATCGCACGCTATTCGATTTCTTCGCGCGAACGATGGGAAGCCGGACGGTGGCTGAGGATCTGGTCCAGGATGTTTTCTTTCGAATCCTGAAGTACAGCGAAACGTTTCGCGACGCCGAGAGTTTCAAAGCGTGGATGTTTCGTATCGCCCGGAATGGGCTCGCCCGTTACTACGAGGGGCAGCCGCCGGAATCGGCGCCCATCGAGGAGGACGGCGAGGCGGCCCCTGAGAGCCGCGGTCCGATTCCGGGAGCGGCACTGGAACACGAGCAGCAAACGGCCCTGCTCGAACGCGCAATGCTCAAGCTCGACCCCGGGAAACGCGAGGTCCTGGTGCTTAGCCGCTATCAGGAGATGTCGTACGACGAGATCGCCAACGTCTGGGGATGTGGAACCGGCGCGGTCAAGGTTGGCGCTCACCGTGCGCTGAAGGAGTTGCGCGAGATATTTTTGAAACTTTCGAATGAGAAACCATCATGCAATGTGAAGAAGTTCGAGAACAAATTGCAGAGCATGTGAACGGCGAGCTCCGGGAGCCGGCGCTGTCACAGTTCGAACAACACCTGCGCGTGTGCGATGGCTGCCGGGCCGAAGCAGCGGATCTGAAGATGCTGTGGACGGATCTGGGCTCCATTCCCGCCGCAGAACCCGGACCGGGGGCCCGCGCGCGGTTTGACATGATGCTCGGAGCCTACAAGCAAGGTCTTGAACAGCCGCGCTCCGAAAAGCCGATGCCGGAGCCCGAGACGCTCGGCCCCTTGGAGCAGAAGATCCTTACCGCGATGTTGACGCTGGAATCTGAAACCGGCGCTGTCGTTATTTACGACAAGCTCTGCGACCTGACCGGGAAGCGGGTGAATCTCGCTTCGTTTTTCACCACGCTCGATCGTTTGGAAGAGACGGGGCTGCTGGCAGCGCGGCAGTCCGAGCCTGAAAACTCACTTCGGGGAAGGCCGAAGCGCTTATACCGCATGGAGGCGGCGGGATTACGCGCACTGGAGGAATCGCTGGAAAGCGCGAAGCGTCTTTCGGAAATCTTCGAAGAAAACTCCGGGAGTGCACGAAGATGGATAACGAACTTCGCCAGGAAAGGCCTCCAAGGTTCATAGCCAAGATCGTCGAATTGTTGACCCCGCGCGAATTCCGTGAGGCGCTTGCGGTCCAACTGCTCAAGGGCTACACCAACCTGCTGCAGTACCTCATCCAGGCGGGGCGTTACATCCGGTTCATCGTTGCATTGAATTCGCGCAGGGCCTTCAATGTGCGGCGCCACGCCGGCGATGTTCTGAGCGTCATCATTGCCTACTGGGCGATGATGCCCGCCGGACGGTTGGCTGCCTGTCTCGCGGTTGCGATTCCGGTATTGATCTGGCGCGATGCCCATAAGCATTTGAAGCCGTCGCCCGAGGATCCTGCGATGGACGGATTTCTCGTCGGGGCAACCGTCCTGGTGTCGCAGCTGCTTCTGTTTTTTCCAACGGGCTCATCGGCACGGGACGGCCTGCTTATCGGCACGGGCATGAGCATGGTTTTCGTTTCCGGCTGGCGGATTGTTTTTCCTATGAATGATCCAGCGCCGGAGCCGGCTCTCAAACCCTATCGCCGGGCCTGGCGGATGACGCTGCTGTGGCTGATCGGGGCTGTGGCGCTGATCGCGGCAGGCCGGCAAATTCTGCAGTCGAATCGCCACCTTGTCGATTTCCTGTTGGGCTTCGTGCCGCTTTCCGTTCTCACGATCAGTCTCGCGCTGCGGGCGGGCGCGATGGGGTCCTTATGGCGGGGCACTGTCATCCAAACGACGCTGTTCACCGATGTCAAGAAGGAGGATTTCCGTGCGAGGATGAACCGGCTGTTTGGCACCACGTTCTCCGGCTTCTGGTCTCAAATCTTCGAGCGGATCTTCTTTGTCTGGATTGCGCTCCCCATCGTCGTCGTGCTCGCGGAGGCCGCGCTGGGGCGCACACCGGCAGAGAGCGTGAATTGGCTGCTGTGGCTCTCGACGGCCGGCGGCTTCGCCGTCCTGTGCAAGACGTGGACTGAAGTCAAAAACATCAACGAGCGCGCCGCCGCCGAGCTTCAGAAGGAAATCGACGCGAGAAACTCTACTGAGTCCCCGGGGGCGGGATCATAGCCACGGATTGAACGGATTTAACGGATGGGCCGCAAAATCAGAAGGTTCCGCGGCTTATCCGTTAAATCCGTTCAATCCGTGGCTATAATCCCTTTATTCTGACCGCAGCCAAGGCGTCATGATCCGCTGGAACCTCCTTGCCTCGGCGCACCGTTATAGCCGAAGACCCCAGAGAGTGCGGCGTTCGAGATTGAAGCCGCTCAATTCGAGCGTGTGCTCGATCGCGGAATTGCCTGGATGGACTTCGGCGCTGATGCGGCGGACGCCGCGCTGGCGCGCATTTTCCAGCAGAGAAGCGATGAGAGCACGTCCAACGCCTCTACTTCTCCACTGTGGCGCTACGAACAACGCGATGATATCCATGTTTTCGCCGCAAAACTCCGCGCGCCATTCGTATGAGGCATAGGCGTAGCCGCACAGCGTGGCGTCGTTTTCCGCGACTACTACGAATTTGCCGTCAGCGGAATTCATGATGTGCTGGAAAACATGCCTTACATCTTTAATTGTTCCTTCGGCGCTAATGTTCGTAAGCAACTCGCCTGCCAGCGCGCAGAGCTGGTCCATGTCGCGTAGAGTTGCTACTCGAATTTGAAACGATGCCGCGCTCACAACAATCTACTCGAGCATCGTGATGGAGTCATCCGCCGGCGATGGCTGGAGATGTTCAGACATGATCGTTCTCGCGCAGGTGTTCCAACGCAGCAGCGCCTCGTCATTCTCGGCGGGACGGATCGTCTCGGCTTTCTCGTAGCATTGCATGGCGTCTCGAAGAAGGTGATACGCGGTAGCGCCGCCGCCGGGAGCCGAACGATGCAATTGAGCCCGAGCCCGGCGCTCATAAACAACGCCCTGATAGTACACGCGTTGGTACTCATCGGACAGGCGGGATAGAACGGCAGAAGCGCGTTCTACCAAGTGAGAATTTCCAAACTGGTCGGTTAGGGACAGCAACAGCAGCGTCAGGGCCCGTTGGTTCTCCGGGTCGGCCGCAAGAATGTCGAGGCAGATGCTTTCTGCCTGCGTCGGTTCATTCAACAACCGGTACCGCTCGGCTCGTTCGATCGCAGCTGGAATTGCCCCAGCGCGAAGAACCTTGAGAGTGAACTCCGTTTCATGCGTCACCCTGGACATATCAGCCCTCCTTAACTTTTCGGATCGGGGAAGGTACACAAAAGGCACAAAACATGGTTTCGCAGCAAATCTTTTGTGCCTTTTGTGTCCTTTTTTGTGCTTCTTGTGGTCAGCTCCCGTCCCTTGTGTGAAGCCGCGGCCTGCTTACTGCCGGCCGGTTCCTCCACGCTTCGATCCAAACACCCGCAAGAGTTTTCGAATCGGATCGTAGAACTCGTCGACGACCCGTTCTTTAAGGGGAATGATCGCGTTGTCCGTGATCTTGATGCCTTCCGGACAGACAGCCGTGCAACATTTCGTAATGTTGCAGTAGCCGATGCCTTTCGCTTTTGCCAGTTCCTCGACACGGTTTTCGACGTCAAGAGGATGCATCTCGAGAGCTGCGGCATAAACGAAGAATCTCGGCCCGATGAATTCGTTGTGCAGCTGATGTTCGCGCAGGACATGGCACACGTCCTGACACAGAAAACACTCAATGCATTTCCGGAATTCCTGAACGCGATCGACGTCTTCCTGATAGACACGCCACGATCCATCGGGGAAATCGGGCGGGCGCGGCTTGAACTTCTTAATCTTTTTCTTCACTTCGAAATTCCATGAAACGTCGGTCACGAGATCGCGAATGTGCGGAAAGCTTTTCATAGGCTCGACGACGACAGGCTTATCCGCGGGGAGTTCGTTCATTCGTGTCATGCACATCAGCCGCGGCGTGCCGTTGATTTCGGCAGAGCAGGAGCCGCACTTTCCAGCCTTGCAGTTCCACCGCAAGCTGAGGTCGTTTGCCTGTTCGGCCTGGATTTTGTGAATTGCGTCGAGGACGACCATGCCTTCTGAGATTTCGGTGGTGTAGTTCGAAAACTGCCCCTGGCCACGGCTGCCGCGCCATACCTGGAATGTTGTCGCTGTCATTTTTGTTCCTCGATAACTTGTTTCAGCTCCGCGGGCATGTCCGGAATCTTCTCCCGTAAAATCTGCATTTCACCGCCTGGACCTCGGCGCACGATAATGTTGAGTTCGCCGAAAGTTTTGGCCTTGTCCGGATAATCCTCGCGAAAATGGCCGCCGCGGCTTTCTTTTCTTTCAATGGCGGCGCGAGCGACCGCTTCCGAGACGGTCAAGAGATTCGCGAGATCCAACGCCGTGTGCCAACCCGTGTTGAATTCACGGTTGCCGTCCACCGACACCTTGCGCGCACGTTCCTGCAGGGACGCGAGTTCACCGAGAGCGCGCTGCATTTCCTGTTCGGTTCGCACGATGCCCACGAGATCCTGCATCTTTTCCTGAAGGTCGTGTTGAACTCGATACGGCCCCTCGCCCGTGGAGCCCGACGACACCCTGCGCTCGAACGGCTCCAGCGTCCAACGGGCAGTGCCGTCGACCTGATCTGTGTTGATCTGTCCGAACGCGTGCTGTTTCGCGAACTCAGCGGCAAATTGTCCGGCGCGCTTGCCGAATACCAGGAGATCAGAGAGCGAGTTTCCTCCGAGACGGTTCGCGCCGTGGAGTCCGGCGGCGCATTCTCCGGCGGCGAACAGGCCGGGAACGCTGGACATCTGCGTTTCCGGATGGACGCGAACACCACCCATCACGTAGTGGGTGGTCGGTCCGACTTCCATCGGGGTCGTCGTGATATCGATGTCGGCGAGCTGTTTAAACTGGTGATACATGCTCGGCAGCTTTCGCTTGATGTGCTCCGGCGCATTATGGATTTTCTCCTTGATCCAGGAGATGTCGAGAAACACCCCGCCGTGAGGGCTGCCGCGCCCCGCCTTGACCTCGCGCATGATACATCGCGCGACGTGATCACGCGTGAGCAACTCCGGCGGCCTGCGCGCGGTTTTCTCGCCCTGGCAGTAATGCCAGCCCTCCAGTTCGTTGTCCGCAGTTTGAGCCTTGTACGCATCGGGAATGTCGTCGAACATGAATCGCTTGCCCTGACTGTTGCGGAGAACTCCGCCTTCGCCGCGCACAGCTTCCGTGATCAGGATGCCGGCAACACTGGGGGGCCAGATCATGCCGGTGGGATGGAACTGCACGAACTCCATGTCTATCAGGTCCGCGCCGGCGTTGTAGGCAAGCGCGTGGCCATCGCCGGTGTATTCCCAGCTGTTGCTCGTGATCTTGTACGCTCTGCCGATTCCGCCGGTCGCGAGCACAACAGCTTTTACCTTGAACAACAGGAAGCGGCCGCGCTCCCGTTCGTAGCCAAAGGCGCCGGCGACGCGGTCTCCATCTTTCAAGAGGCTGACGATGGTGCACTCCATATGCACCTGAATACCTTGATGGATGCCGTGATCCTGAAGCGTCCGGATCATTTCCAGTCCGGTACGGTCGCCCACGTGGGCGAGGCGGGGGAATTTGTGGCCGCCGAAGTTTCGCTGCAGGATCTTTCCGTCCCTCGTGCGGTCAAATACCGCACCCCACGCTTCCAGCTCGCGAACGCACGCGGGAGCTTCTTTCGCATGTAATTCCGCCATGCGCCAATTGTTGACGTTCTGTCCACCGCGCATCGTATCGGCGAAATGAACTTTCCAGTTGTCTCTGCTGTCGGTCGTGCTCAACGCCGCAGCGATGCCGCCTTCGGCCATCACCGTGTGAGCTTTGCCCAAAAGCGATTTGCAGATCAAACCGACGCGGGCGCCGCCAGCCGACGCCTCAATCGCTGCGCGCAAACCGGCGCCGCCGGCGCCGATGACAAGCACGTCGTATTCCAACGTCTGATATTCCGCCATTAGAGAATTCTCCAGTCTGTGAGGATTCCCATCGAACACAGCCGCACATACAGATCGGAGAACATGACCCAGAACAGGCTGCCCCATGCCCATCTCATGTGATGGTTGTTCAGGCAGCTCACGCAGTTGTAGCCGGTTCGTCCGAACAACGCTCGTTTCAACTCATCCTTGCCACCGCCGAGCAAGTGCCTCATCGAATGGCAACCCAGCGCGTATCCGCTCAGCATGAATACGTTCACCGCAAGAACGATCGTGCCAACCCCGATGCCGAACGAGACGACGCCCGTCGCAGGATTGGTGAACCAGAGCGCTTTCCAGACGTCGGAGGCGAGAAAGAAGAGAAAAACCACGGCGAGGTACAGAAAGTACCGATGAGCATTCTGAATGATCAGAGGGAACGAACGCTCGCCACGATAATGTTGGCGGGGCTCACCAACCGCGCAAGCCGGAGGGTCGGCCCAAAACGCTTTGTAGTAGCTTCCGCGATAGTAGTAGCAGGTCAGCCGAAAACCTCCGGGCGCCCATAGGATGAGCAGCGCCGGCGAGAAGGACAGCCACAGCGGCCACCATTCCGGCTTCGGTCCAAACCAGCTATGCGGAGAATCGCCGAAGACCTCCGGCGAGTAAAAGGGAGAAAGGTATGGGCCAAAGTAATAATGATTACCCTGAAATGCCGCCCATGTTGCATACACAATGAATGCGGACAAGCCACAGAAAATCGCCAGTGGTTCAACCCACCATAAATCGCGGCGTTCGGTTTGACCGAAGCCTCGCGACTTCGCAGACGGCGCTACCTCTCGAGCCATGACCACCTCTACCTGAATTTTTTACCTGAATTTTTGCAAAAAGCGGCCTTACTATAGCCACCCGAACGAGGCTCTGGCAAGACACAATCTGGAAATTTCCTGCCGCCAGTACAAACCTGAACGCAGAACCACCGGCGACCCGGCGGCCGTGAAACTCAACTAAGATGCCGGTCCATTGTAGCGATGGGCGGCCGGCATACCGAGCCGTCGGTACCGACGAGGGACTTCATGTGCATTGACGGGAAAAGACATGGATCAAGGCTCAAAACGGCGATTGACCGTTGCTGTCGCGGGGAGCGAGGAGGAGTGCGCCTCCAGACGGAATCGAATATCGGAACGTGCTCTGGGTGAAGCCGTTGAGAGAGACGGTCAGGGGATTCCCGGATTGATCGAAAACATCGACCCGGCCCGATATTGCATTCGAGCTCGAATTGAGCAACCCCAGGGTAGTAGCCCAGCCTCCGGCTATTGCAAATTGCGGGAACACGATTGCATTTCCACTAACTGATCCCGGGGCGGCAGAAATCGGAAGCGTGCTGAATGCCTGGCCGGAGAATTGCAGACCGATGATGGACACAGCCACCGAACTTTGAACCGTAACGCTGCCGCGGAACGCGGCCCCGACGGTATTGCCCGGAAACAGTTCGGTGACGAAGCGGGCGATCTGATTTTGCGGCGCGATCGATACCGTTGCGGGAACGGCGGCGAGCGTTCCGTCTTCATTGCGAAGTGTGAAGCTGATCAATGCAGCCGTACCGCTCGTGTTCGCTATCGCCACTCCGAGGTTGCGCCCGATCGTCTGAACCACATCGACAATGAGCGGGGCCTGTGTTGTGAGCGGCGCCGGCAGAATCGCGGCCTGCGACTGCACGATGGCGTTATGCACGATGCCGTACGTGAGCGTCGATAAAGGCGCCGGACTCCCGGAATCCGGCGTGACGACAACGTATCCGCTTCGAACCTGGCCGCTTTCGACGTCCGGAATCGGCAATGGAACCGTCGAGGTAAAACCGACGTTTACGGGAGCGGTACTCCCGCCGCCCGCTGCGGGATTGTTCACGGTTATGCCCGCACTCAACGTCAGCCGCAACGCCGGCGGCACAAAAGCGATGAGATGTTGAGATCCAAGATACAGCGTGACAAGCTTCGTTGTGCCGAGCCGTACCGCAGAATTGGGCAGGAAGTAAGCGCCATGGATATCGAGAGGAAGAGTGGCCGTACCGGTGAAAGTGCTGCCCGCGGCAACGACGGAACCGATGACCGGCGCCGGATTCATATATGCAGGCGGTGTGTAGACCTGCGCGAACGTGCCATTTACCTGAGCCGCCGAGCTTTCTCGCCACGAAATCCCGAAAGCGCGGCCGTCGTCCAATAAGGTCGTTGGCGCAACAGGGGGTGACCCGTTGGTCTGGAAGAACATTCGATCCGTGGCGGCGTCATACTGAATGGTTTCGCCGAAAAACTCTCCATGTATTCCGCCAAGTACGTCGCTGATCAACACCGATCCATCCGAAAGCAACACATCTTCGCCGGTCAGGAAAAACGATGCCGGTGTTGCGGTGTTCGTGCGAGGATCGTACAAAGATGGTCTTGCCGTGCAAGACAATCCTGTGAGGCAAAAGGTCCCGCGAACAAGGACCCGGCCATCGGGCAAGAGCCGGGCATGCTCTCCGGAATCTGAGAACGGCAAGTCGGGCGCCGATGAAAGAGTCGCCGTTGCAGGATCGTAAATCCGATTTTGAGTGCCGCCGCTGACAATCAGAACGCGGCCGTCCGAAAGAATCGCCGCAGTGCCGTATGTACTCCCTTGAAAGGCACTACCGGCCGCCTTTTCGAACTGCTGCGTGACAGGATCGAAAAGCTCCGCATCGAAATTACTCCCGGCGTACAAAAGCAGAACTTTGCCGTTGGGCAGCAGGAGCGCGCTGCCGACCGGATGATTCGTCGAGTCAAGCAGCGAGCCCGCGAGCGACCAGGTTCCCGTTTGCGGGTCGTAGATTTCTGTGGCAGGAGTGTATCCGGAATCACCGAGTCCGCCAGCCACAAAGACCCGGCCATCCGGGAGAAGAGTGGCAGTGGATGCGCTCCGCACGATGTTCATGGGGCCCGTCATGGCCCAACCCATCGTCGCCGGATCGAATATGTATACAGATCCAGTAGGGACGGACGGCCCGGCTCCGGGCGGCCTTACAAGTTCGCCTCCGGCAATGAGAAGGCGGCCGTCCAACAGCCGGACAACGGGACCCAAAGCCTGGTCTTGCGTCAATGGCGTCGTAACGTCCGTCCAGCTTCCTGGATCCTCAACTGTAAACGTACATAGTCTGGCGCCGCAGACGGTGGTCGTACCTCCCAATGTCGTGATCGTCATCGTCTGCGGCCCCAGGGCCGTATCCGGCGCGATGGAAATCGGCACGTTGCCGGCGGTCCCGTCGGAGCGAACCGGCGACGTCACCGTCAGCCCGGCGCCACTGAACGAAACCGTCACACCGTTCAGATTCGTCCCATTCAGGGTGACGGTCACAGTCGTTCCACGGATGCCACCTGCCGGAACCGCGGAAGTCACGACAGGCGGCGACTGCGCCGACAATAGCGAAGCGCTCGACGCAAGAACCACGATCACGGTGATCAAACCAGACACGCACCATGCAAATAATGCACACAGGCGCGAAGGAAGGGCCGGGAGGAATCTGTTTTGTAACATCTAATACAACCTAAGGTTACGACTTTTCTTTCCCCAGCGTATTTGGCCGGAGGCTTAATCCTGCTGCAACCCTGCTTCCAATCGGTTTTTTGCCTTGGCGAGTCGAAATGCGGGCTACGTCCGTTGGATGACGACGCTGCGGACGGAGACATGGGAGAATGATCCGTGCTTGAACGGGGCCTTTCCAAACGCACGATTGTGCCGATCCTTGCACTGGCATGTCTGGTGGCAGTTGACAATGTCCCCGATTTCCCGGAATTCAGAAAACATGATTGAGAATCAAGTGCAATTCATATTCAAAACGATCTGCAGTTTTTGCCTGGTCTTAACTTTGGTTGTGGGCGTTTATGGACAAAGTCCGGTTGAACTCGAATTGGGTGCACAAGCTGGAGTGCCTTTTACAGTTCCGCTGGAGTCGCTCCTGACGGGTCCCGCAGGCACATATTCAAGTCAGGCGTACGAGCGATCGGCATTCTCAGTGGGTCCGGCGGTCGCGGTCGTTATCCACGAGCGAATTGCCGTTGAATTCGATGCCTTGTACAAGCCGATCAAGTTCACGAGCTCCTCAGCCTCAATTAGTACTTCCACCCGCGGAGGTTCATGGGAATTTCCGCTGATCGCGAATTACCGGTTTCTGAGCGGGCCGATCCGGCCTTTCGGGGGTGGAGGGATGCTTTTGGGTGCAAGCCTGTTCGGAACTACGGAGACGGAAAACACGGATAATCGCACGGGCGTGGTGACGGTGCGGAGTGACCCGTTCCGCGCATTCTTCAGCCAACTTCCAGCGTACATCGTGAACGGTGGGTTGGAATGGCGGTCCTCCCATGTATCGATCCGTCCGGAGCTGCGATTCACGCGCTGGTCCGGAGTCGATCAATCGGCCAGTGATGTTCGAAAGCAAAACCAGTTTGAATACCTGTTAGGTTTTTCATTCCGCGGCTTCAAACGTTGACAATATGAAGATCGCTACAATATTGAGTTTTGTTTTGCTGCTTACCACCGCCACATTCGCGCCAAACGTCTTTGCGCAGCGCCGCCTCGATTTTGAGTTCGGCGTCCGCGGCGGAGTTCCGATCACGATACCGTGGAAGTCGGACTTTAGCGGAATTCCAGGCCAGTTCACGGTTAGAGAATCCGTGGATCGGCCGCGGTTTACATTGGGTCCGACGTTTGCGGTTCTCTTATACGATCGAGTCCTGGCGCAATTCGATGCACTCTATACGCCTGTCCGAATCCTGAATGACACGACGACGACTGTGGCCCACTTCACGGAAACGATTCGCGCAGATTCCTGGGAATTCCCGCTTGTGTTCGACTATCGCTTCTTCAAGGGAGCTGCGCGCCCATACGCCGGCGCGGGCATCGTGCTCGGTCAGATCGTGTCGGGCACCAGTGCACAGGAAGGCGCCTTCGCTGCCGGCCAACTGATTCGAATCAACAGTCAATTCTATTTCTCCTCTGATCAACTTCCGGCTTATGTTGCGAACGCCGGCTTCGAATGGAACTCCTCTCATCTGGTGATACGACCGGAAGTTCGA
>Ga0207090_1032_pt1 | contig 36050 bp, 42 predicted proteins | sample Alteio_BWMinHeat_50_FD_153565 | JGI IMG/M metagenome (GOLD analysis project Ga0207090, IMG submission 153565) | Enriched cells from forest soil in Barre Woods Harvard Forest LTER site, Petersham, Massachusetts, United States -... | ecosystem: Environmental > Terrestrial > Soil > Temperate forest >...
CTGGTGAGACACACATGATCTGCGCTCGCCCCGGATCACGAAAGATCTCTCGCGCCACCCCTTCCGCGCCTTGGCGATCGCGCGCATAGTTCAGGATCACGCCGCGCCTTCAGCGCCCAAAGCTTTTGCATTGCCGCGCCGATCCCTTTTGAGGCGCCTGTCACAATCGCAACATTTCTTGAATTCGGGCATCGTTACACAGCTACGGTGCCGCCGTCGACTGGCAGATCGACGCCCGTAATGAAGCTGCTTTCGTCGGACGCCAGGAACAGAACGGCCGAGGCAATCTCTTCGGGCCGTCCAATCCGCTGCATCGGCGTCATAGCTATGAACCGATCCTTCATCGCGCCGACGTTCGGGCCGAACTGGGCTTCGAGAAGGGGCGTTTCGATCGGGCCTGGGCTGACCATGTTGGCGCGGATGCCCTTGCCCGCTAACTCAGCGGTCCACGTGCGGACAAACGAGCGCAGGGCCGCCTTCGTGGCGCTATACGTCGAATACATCGGAATACCTTTCTGCCAGGCGCCGGAGCCGTTGACGATGATCGAACCGCCGTCCTTGATCAGAGGAAGGGCCTTCTGCACGGTAAAGAAAACGCCCCGGGCATTCACGCCGAAGGTCTTGTCGTAGTGCTCGGTCGTAACGTCGGGAGTAGGTACCGGGTCCGCAATTCCGGCATTCGCAAACAGGATATCCAGCTTGCCCTTCTTGGCCGCGACCGTTTGATAGAGCCGGTCAAGGTCATTTGGGTTCGCGACGTCCCCTTTCACCGCGGTGACGTTTGAGCCGATTTCAGCCGCGGCTTTGTCCAGTTCGGCTTGCCGGCGGCCGGTAATAAAGACATAGGCGCCCTCTTTCACGAAGCGCTTCGCGGTGGCGAGGCCAATTCCGCTGCTTCCTCCCGTGATGACGGCAATTTTTCCTTCGAGTCTAGGCATTGCTATGCTCCTTTACACTTCGTTGCGTTGCTATCCACGATATCTGTACCTATCGGTTCACTTTCTTTCAAAATCACCGGACATGACGCCCGGCATCATACTCATCCCGCGAGACAAGTCAATTGGAGAAGCTCGAATTCAGGCTGTTTCAGATTTTCAGGCGCGAGGGTAAGCACGCGTTACAGGCCATGATCGAGCAGTATTTCGGCGAAGACACTTTTCTGGAGATCGGTGACGGAGGCGTGTTCACCTCGCTCAGCACAGACATGCAGCGTGCCGCGCCCGGGTACCGCAAGCGATTTGAAGACTACACCGTCCGCATCTACGAGCTTTTCTCCACCGCCATACACGAGCAGTTTCCCATACTCTCCAAAGAGGAGTGCCACGAAAAGGCCCTGTTCCTGCATTTGCCCGCCTGCCGCTGCGTCGAACTCGACGCGGCGGCATCTACGGCGGGAAAATCCTCTTAACTCCAAGCGCTGAGATCCCACACCGTGAGCGCATTACATGCAGGACAACGTGGGAGCTTCTGTCCCTTTGTGACATTGATTTCGACAAGGCAACACTCTGAAGTGTATGAACCAGGTTGGTTAGCATCACGTCCGGTTTTCATGTTTTCTCCTTTTATATAAGGTTTGATGTTCATAGATTCCGCGTCTGCGCCGCCCTCTTGCGGGTACCGGGCGGTTCAGTCGAGTAGACTGGGAGGCGCTGCCCTTTATTCGGCAAATTTTTGGGGAATAAAACAGGCTTTTTCACAGTGGGATCCGTCGCCGGATTTCTAGGGGCGATTACAAGCCTCAACATCTGGGTGGTGAACTTCTACGGCATCCTGTCATGGCTTCAGCCTCTTCTGCGCTTCAGAAATTCCTGGGGGAATAAATTCGCCGCCTTCGCTGTCTTATAAAACTAGGAGCTGACAATGAGAACCATTTCCTATCTTTCTTCTGATTGCGACCCTGGCGCGCCCGCTCCAGCGATCATGATAGCGTTGAAGTTTCGGCGATCGATGCGTACGAGGCCACTTCTGGCACTTTCCGCAAAATGGTGGATGAGCTGTCTTCCGATCAATTCCCGGGAGACCCCATTCGCGCCGCGAAAGCGATTTACCAGGTCGTGAACTCAGACCTGCCGATGCACCGGCTCATTCTGGGGAGTGACGCATATCGCCGGATCGGCGCAAAACTCGACATGATCGTTTCTGAGTTCAAGGCCGTCAAAGACATTGCGTTCGGCACGGACTATCCCGGCGCCGGAAAAGCAGTTCTCTAGCCGACTCATCGAACTCGCATCTTTTGCGTCCTTAACGTCTCTAATCGATGTCTTGGCTCAGACCGGTCTTTAAGTGACTGTCCCTTAAGTCCAGTGGTAAGTCTTCTCGTGCGATATCCAGCGGCGATACCAGCCCAACCTCTTCTGTTCTCCACACGTTCAATCCATTGTTTTCGCGCGGCCTCTATTAGGGATACATCGATCAACCGGTTCCCCCAACACGACCGTGCTCGATCCTGCGAGCCGGAAAAGAGGTTCTAGAAGAGCCGGAAGGTTGACATAACACCCAAACTGGGACTGCCGCACATTTCAAGCGGCCTTTGAAATTCCTACAACTCTCTCTGAAATTCCGCCAATTGCGCAAATTGGAAAACATCCAGGTCAGACTGGTGTGGTGTCTTTCCTCTTTCAGCAGAATGTTTTCCAGCAACAGCCTGCATTGGAGTTAACGAATCGGCGAATTAAGTGTCCGAGTCGAGGACGATTACCAATATAAGAGTATCCACACCAATTTCACGGTTAGTAGCGCAAGCAGCATGAAAGGAAGCGCCAGAACTCCATTCGGATCTTTCACGGTTCCGGAAGGGGAAGGTCCATACGATCCCATCCACGTCTTGATCGATATGCGCGCGAAACGCAACAGATAGAATCCGGCAATCGCCAGTAGCGGGAAAAAGACGTAACGCGAGCGGACCAGCAGCGTAGATGCAAGGAATGCCAGTGAGGCAGGCATTCCAAAATATATCCACAACTGCCGTGGGCCTCTGCGCTCGATGGCTACCCAATCGGTCAGCATCGTCCTCATCTTCTGGTAACCGGTGAGCATCTTCGGCGCCCGGATGATTTTGCTGCGATCCTGCGTATAGATCCACAAACCGTGAATTGGGTGTTCGATGATCTTCGTAATTTCCGAACGGTTTACCGTACATTCGACTGCATCACGCTTCCGAGCAAGAACGCGGTCGCTTTCGACGACGACCTCATAGCCGCTCCATCCGGCCTTCTGCTGAGGGAAATGCCGAAACAATTTCAGATGGAACAGGATGAAAAGTGTGTAGATCAATACCAGGGGCCAGAATGGCGCTCGACCCAACACTCCAATACCGAGGCCCAAAATTAACGAGTAAAGCAGGGAATCGGGCGTCCAACAACCTTCTTGCAGCAGGAGCCGCTGCACGCCTGCGTCGCTGAGCCGGTAGATGCCGGCGTCTCGGTTAGATCCCGGCTGGTGGTTGTGTACGTTTGGCATCGATCCTGGCGTCCTAAAAGTCGGCAATAACTGGATTGTGATCACTCAACTTAGTCCAACGCGAGCCACGGACTACCCGGCAGGATTTTAGTCGGGACAGCCACGAACGCGGAGCAAAAATGCCATCGCAATGGTAGGGCGCGCTCGGGTTCCCCATCCATCGCAGCGTTTGCGCCAGAGGACGGTTTGGATTCGCTGCCTGCCAACAACTCACGAGATCGAACTCGTTGGTCAGGCGGTCGAGTATGTCACGCTCGCCACGCAAAAATCGGATTGGATCGCGCGGCCCCCGATATCCGACAGCGACGTTGAAGTCACCACCCAGTACGAGATCGGCATGGTTTCGAAACAAGGCGACACGATCGAGAATGTGTTGCATTGTGCGCATGTATCCGCGTTCACCGACGGGTCCGTGAACGCTGAACACTATTAAGGGACGTCCCGACCATGGAGTGTTTCGGATCTCGCCACCGACCACCCAGCCGTCATAGTCCGGAATCCCGATCGGAACCAGCGATGCGGATCGTGCCAACAGTCCGGTTCCCCACCCTCTCGTACCCGCAGGCTGCCATGCGAATGCATCGTCCTCGTCATACCGGAATCGTTCACCGGGAGAACTCTGTGGCGGACGGCATTCCTGTGCCAACACCAGATCGGCTTTTAAATTCCGGATCACTCGGGACCAGTGACCGCTGCGCTTCAGGCTTCCTGCGCGGAGAAAGTTGTACGATACGATTCGCATTTCGAAACCCGGCGGTTAGGCATCGTACAATGGAGACTATGACCAGAACGATTTTTTTCTGTGGTGCAGCCTGTCTGCTAATGTGCCTGTGGTCGAACGCGCCGGCTACCGAAGCTCAGGGTATTAAGGCAGCTCCGCGTCCGCCCGCACAAACAGGGACACCGCCCGGGGAAAGCGCGACTCCGGATGGATACGCGCCAATTCCCGCGTGGCTCGGACAGACACGCGCGCCTCGTCCAATCAAGACGGCCGAATATTCTGTCGAGACGGTAGCCGAAGGGCTGAATGGTGCGTTCTCGTTCAACTTCCTTCCCGATGGCCGAATGATCGCAGCCGAGCGCGCCGGACATATCCGCGTTATCGGCAAAGATGGCAAATTGTCCGAGATCGAAGGATTACCTTCCAATCTTTGGGCCCGTGGACAGGGCTCTTCGAAGTCAGGCCGGATCGCGCCTTCGCATCGAACCGGACGCTCTACCTTACTTACACGGTTCTTCCTGACGGTGCGAAACCCGATGCCCTGCCGCGGAGTCCCGCCGTCGTTGTTGTATCCCGCGCAAAATTATCGGCTGACGACAAGCGGGGAAATCGGGGACAGAGAGCTTTTTGGGCTTCGCGAAGTCGCTCACTGTCCCCGAATTCCTAATCAAATTGGCAATGAGTCAGTTGGGCGATTCACACTTCCGGACACCGCTGCGACAATTTGCAATTGCTTCGCTCAATAATCTCTTGATCTCCCGATTGGAGGTTTCGTCCATTGGGGAATCATGGAATTTTGCCTTCAGGGTGGGATCGGCTCCATGATCGAGCAGAAGCTTTACAATTTCCAACTGATTGTCTTCAGCCGCACGAATAAGGGCGGTTCCAGCTCCAACGTAGGCGTTGTAATTGATATCTGCGCCTTTCAAAATGAGTTTTTCAATGAGCGGGATATTTCCTTTAGCCACTGCATAATATAGGGCGTGAGCGTTCGGATCAGCGCTGTGATCCAGAAGGAACCCGGCAATATCGGCGTGGTTATTCTCGATAGCAAATTCCAGAATCCGCCCGTCGCTCAAATTCGGATCAGCGCCCTTTTCGACAAGAGTCTGAACGAGCTTGGAATCTCCTGCGATCACAGCGTTCAAAAGCGCCTCGCCGTTATTTGCATTTACATATAAGGGTTTCTTCAGCAGTTTTTCGATCACATCTTGTTTCTGGTCTTGAATTGCCGCGATCAATTGCGCTTCGTCGGGCCCAGAAGCCTTGCCGCACATGGATTTTGTTCGATGACATGCGAGATCGTAGCCTTCCAGCGTCGCTTTCCGGTCTCCGGTTCGCTCTCCCAGCGCGGCGTACATGAGACAGTTAAAAGTAATGGGCTGAAAATAAAGACCAGGCGGGACACAGACGCTGCGATAAAGCTGCTTGGCCATGTCCAAGTCGCCGTTTCGCTCTGCAAGAAATGCCGCCGGCCCCTGAGTAAATTGAAATTCATAACACGATTCTTTTCGACAAGACGCAAGCTTCTCTTTGAACTCCTCTAGCCTTCCCTCCAGTACTGCCTGAAAGAGCGATTCGAAGCTGTGCGTCTGTTTGGAGTCGGCCAACGTGTGATTCCCTTCATCTGCCGGCTCTAACCGCGAAAGCGTGAGATAGAAAATTGCTTTGGCGAAGTCTTTATCATTTGCGCTTTGAGCTGCAAGCTCTTCATCCCGGCGGGCGATTCTTTCGGCCTCCTGGTGCGTTCGAAGGTATTTTCGAATTTCGGTCAGCTCGAATTCCACGGATCGCTTTCCATCCGGAGATTCCCACCGCCCCTGAAACGTGCTTCCGGCTACGGAACCCTTGAACACGCCTGTAGGCGGCTTCCCCGGCGTTGCGTACTCGGAAATAGTGATGTTTCCTTGCTCGTCAGAATATCCGAGGAGCAGGATGTCCTGCTGATAGCGATCGTAGTAGTAAAAGCCTTGAATGCGCTGCAACTTGGGAGAGTGCCTATCAAGGTCGGAAAATCGTCCGAAACGCTGTTCCATGGTCCGCCCAATCTTCATGGAGACTCGGGACTTTCCAATCGTTCCTGAGAACTCGCCTCCCAAAACGGTGGCTTTGCCTTGGCCGAACACTGAACCAGCACATAGCAGAATGCTGAGAAATAATGCAGCCCTAATTGCGTAACCGCTGGCCTCAGTTTTTTGCACTTTGATCTGCATCCCGTTGTCTCAATCGCTAGTGTAGGCTCGTGTCGCCCAAACGGTCAGGAGAATTCGGACACCGGAAAGGACGGCTACCCAGGCTTGAACGCCCATTTGCCGGAAGTTACAACCTGTCCGTGGCGAATTCCACATCAGGCAGGAATTCGGTGGTTTTGGGGCTGCTGTACTATTGTTAATGCGCGATCTGATTGTTCTCATTGTCCATCTCCTCACGACGGTTTTCCGGCTGGTCCAGCCCGGAGGTGTGCGCGCTGTTGTAGCGGAATCCGTTCTGACCAAACATCAGTTATTGATCCTGAACCGTTCGCGCCGACGGGCGCCCAGTCTCCGGATTCTGGACCGGTTGATCGCCGGATTCTGTTCGCTTTGGATCAAACCCCATCGGTTTCGGCGGGTGGCCATCGCGTTCAAACCATCGACGTTCTTGAGTTTTCATCGCGCGCTGGTACAGCAAAAGTATCGTCTGCTGTTTTCGCCAAAGCGGAGGACCAAGCCCGGACCGAAAGGTCCAACGGCGGATTTGATCCGGGCGGTCGTTGAAATGGAAAAGCTCAATCCGACCTGGGGATGTCCTCGTATTGCCAAACAGATCAACCGGCTTTCGCGACTTCTATAAATAAGGACGTGGTTCGCCGAATCCTTGCCCTCGTGCCGGATGCCGATGGCCCGCCTGGCTAACGTTTTGGGCCAAATGAAGGACAGCCTATGGAGTCTCGATTTTTTTCGATGCGAATCCGTGGTGTTGCGAAGCTATTGGGTGCTGATGGTGATGGATCAATATACGCGACGGATCATCGGATTTGGAATTCATGCTGGAGCCGTCGATGGTGATGCGCTTTGTCGCATGTTCAAACAGGCGATTCGATGCACGGCCGTTTCTCAATATCTGAGTTCGGATCACGATCCGCTATATCGGTATCATCAATGGCAAGCCAACCGGCGAATTCTGGGCGTGAGGGAAATCAAAAGTGTTCCTTACGTTCCATTGTCGCATCCGTTTATCGAGCGATTGATTTTGACTATCCGTCAGGAATGCCTGGATCCGTCGCTGTTCTGGACAGCGACGGATTTGGACTTGAAGCTATCGGCCTTCAAAGACTACTACAACAGATACTGAGTTCACTCTGCGCTGACGGGACAAACTCCCATCGAAACGTCCGAATCCAAAGGCGCTTGTTTCAAGTCGTATCGTTGGCAGAAACACTGTCGCGGTCTATACCACACGCCAATTGCGGCATCAACACGAATTCGCCATACACGCTGACAGCTCCGTCGCCAGGGTGGTCGTTTACGAGCACTCCATCGGTGAATCCGCTGGTGGCTGCGGAATGCTGAAACATGACATTGCTTATACCAGCTTTCCGCTCGACATAGGCTACATAGAACCCGCGATTGTCGGAAACCACATATGGATTGACTTACATCGCTTGCTGCCATGGCTGAAGTGCGTTAAAGTCTCGTGGCCGCCTCGTGAAGCCGCAATGGAGCTATGAATGGAGAAATATGGCGGCGGTCGTTCGCACCGAAAAGGAGGATAATTCTGCGCGAACGTAAGAAGGGCTTGTGAAGCAGCGACCCAGCGTCATCATAGTGGGAATAGTCTGTCTTGTGCTCGGGGCCGCGATTCAGCGTGTCTATGACACCTGGAGCACCGCGGCGCGCCAGACCGCGAAGGTCGCGCCGGCGGCGATGGCGGCACTGAGCGCTGACCCGGTGTGGACGGTCGCCAAAGTTGACCGTTCGAGAATCAACTATTCAGGCCAGCCGCTCTGGGCGTGGGGCGTCACCGAGCCGCCGGAATCCGGCGAGCCGCAGGCGGTGCAGGGTGCTCCCGGCGCCCCGGCAAACAACGCGAATGCCGGCCCCAGTGAAGAGGATCTGAATCGCAAGCGTACAGTCCCCGGCAGCAAACTTCAGTTCTCCCTGAAAGAGATCCGTACCGTCACCAACCCGAACGCCGGCGGCCAGATCGTCGACTGGTTCCCGGAGGATCATGGACCGATTCCAGACGTCGTGCGATATGGCCCGAAGGCAATGGGCAAGAACGGCCGCCCCTGCGCCACTTGCCATCTGGCCGACGGCGCCGGACGTCCCGAAAACGCGTCACCTGCCGGACTCCCCGAAGGCTACATCCTGCGCCAGCTCCAGGACTTCAAGAACGACCTACGCCACAGCGCCGATCCCCGGAAAGGCAACTCGAACACGATGGTGATGCTGGCAAAAGGCATGTCGGACGACGAGATGAAGGAATCTGCGAGGTACTTCGCGGCGGTGGCCTGGCGCTTGCATGTGAAGGTTGTCGAGACCAGGCTCGTACCGAAGACCAAAATTCAGGGCGAGCTGTTCATACCCCAGTCGAATAAACTGACCGAGCCGATCGGCAACCGCATCATCGAGACGCCGACCAACACGGAGGAGAACAACACGCTGCGCAGTGCGCACGGCACCTGGACTGCCTACGTGCCGGTCGGCTCGATCAACAAGGGGAAGGACTTGGTCGTGAGGGGCGGAATGAAGATCGTGAATGGCCAGATTGTGCAGGGCAAGACCACGGCATGCGCGACCTGCCATGGGACCGATTACATGGGCATCGCGCCCGATCTGCCACCGCTCGCGGGCCGGTCACCGAGCTATCTGGCGCGTGAGATCTTCGACATCCAACAGGGGATCCGCAACGGATCCAACTCGAACACCGCCCTGATGCGGATGGTCGTCGAGAAGCTGACCCCCGAGGACATCATCAACATCTCCGCGTACCTCTCGTCCCTGCCGTTGTCCCCCAGCGGCAAGCCGGCACCTGCGACCGGCGAACCGATTACGTCGCAGCCCAACCAGGCAAAGCCCGCGGGCGGACCGGTCGCCTCGCTCGAGAAGCGCTGAACTCGAAACGATTCACGGCATGCTGATCGCACGGTTCATCTCTTTGATCCGTTCTAGTTTTGTGCGGTACGGGCCCATTACACCTGTGGGTGGCGAATTACTTGGGCGGGGATTCTGGGTGTCTTTGGCCGAAATTGTTAACAAATTATGAACGAGATTAGGAAAGGATTGGGATGGTGTAACAATTTTGTGATGTTGGCCGACAGAACACGCCACCGACGCCCTGGATTTCAGCGTAATTTGGAATTCGCCATGGACACCCCCGCCACGCTGGGGAACAACAACCTGATCTTCGCCAGTTTCTCTTCTCGCGTCTGACCGGGGCATGAATGGCAGTAGCGCTCACGATACGCTTCCAACGATGCCTCGAGCCGCCTCCGCACGCCTACCGGTTTCCTCGCGAGTTCCGGCCCGAGGGCGGAGAGCACGCAACAGGTTCCCAGCGAATCCGCGTGGCCTGCGCTTAGACAGCGTTCGATGATGGCCCGCAAAGCCTGACCTTCGGGCGCGGACTTTGCAACCTCCACCATGCCTCTTCCCGTCTCGTCGAGTGCCCGTGCCACCTGTGCGTGGCGAATTCCAATTTAGCTGAATTCCCACCGGTTTAAGGGCTGGTAGCATTTGGGCACGCGTCATCTATAATGATCCTCGTACTCCATCCTGCGGGCTTGAAAGGGGCAACACCGATTGAAACGCCGGAGTCCAGAGGTGCGAGTCTCAAGCGTTATCGCTGGCAGCCACACTGACGTGGGCTGTACCACACACCAATCGCCGCGTGAGCACGAATTCGCCAGGGACACGTGTTCTTGCCTTACCTTATCCTGAGGGAACGTGTGATTGACCGTCTCTTTCAGCAAAATGTTGGCTATTGGCAGGTCGATCTGGAGGTCCTGGACCACCTTGGCGGTTCTGATTATGGAGAACTCCTGGTCAACTACCTGGGCCGGCGGAGAAACAGCTTGTGAACGCTGTCTACCAGATTTCCGCCGACGGCAAAATATGAACTTGCTTCCTCGCTTCTGGAATGGTCGACTGCCCGTTTCGGCCGTACCGAGTCCATTGCCAAGGCGGAGCATCTCGTCTATGAGAAGCTGATGGAGAAGTATTAGAACAACGACCCATTTAAGTACATCCTGTACTCGGCAAAGATCGGCGAAGAGACTCCGGCGATGTCGAGCAAATGACAGATTTCAAGCAGAATCACTGAAGTCTGTCGAACGGAGCAATTCTCGCTCGTCATATGGATAGGCGGCCGGTAAAGGCCGACGAGAGTTGCGCCAAAGGAGAAAACTGATGCAATTTGCTCTGCTGATCTATCATTCGCCGGAAGAGTTTGCCATGCGGGAAAACGACTATAACGACGCTCATCTCGGCGCCTGGCGGGCGTACTATAAGGCGCTCGTCGAGGCCAACGTCTACGTCGGTGCCGACGCACTTGAGGTGGCTGAAACAGCAACAACAGTGCGTCTTAGAGAAGGAAAGCGCCGCGTGCAGGATGGCCCATACGCGGATACCAAAGAGCAATTGGGAGGATTCATCATCCTGGAACTTCCTTCCATTGACGCCGCCCTCGAATGGGCTGCGCGATGTCCGGGAGCATCGCTTGGCGCAGTTGAAGTCCGGCCACTCGCGCCTGAAGCTAAACGGCGGGGGTTCACAGGTGAGTGGAATCAATGAGGAAAACACCCACCGGACCATCGAGCGCGTAGCCCGCGAGTCCTACGGCCGTCTGGTGGCGTATCTTTCCGTGCACACGCACGATTTGGCCAGCGCTGAGGACGCTCTCAGCAACGCGTTAGTGTCGGCGCTCGCGCATTGGCCAAAGGACGGGGTGCCGCAAAATCCCGAGGCCTGGCTGATGAAAGCGGCACGTCGTTCGTTCATTGACGTGGTTCGTCATCACAACGTCATGCAATCGAGCGTGCCAACCCTGAAGCTCCTCAAAGAAGATTCCATGCAGACTATCGTAGCCGAGTTCCCAGATGAACGGCTCAAATTGCTCTTCGTGTGCGCGCACCCGGCGATTGACCCGGCGATGCACACGCCCCTTATGCTGCAGTCGGTATTGGGTCTGGACTCAGCACGCATTGCCCAAGCCTTTCTCATCGCACCGAAGACGATGGGCCAGCGCCTTTCCCGAGCAAAGACGAAAATCCGTAGCGGTGGCATTCCGTTCGAAATCCCGCAGGAGCCTGACCTTCCGGAGCGCCTTGACGCTGTACTGGAAGCTATTTACGCCGCCTTCGGAATCGGCTGGGACGACATGGCGGGCACCGACCAGCGTGGCCGCGATCTGGCCGAGGAAGCGATATGGCTGGCGCGGGTCCTACTGCAACTAATGCCAGGCGAAGCCGAGGTTCAAGGTCAGTTAGCCCTCATGCTCCATTGCGAAGCAAGACGCCCTGCGCGAAGAGGGGCTGACGGCCGATATATTCCTCTATCCGAGCAGGACACGAAGCAATGGTCATTTCCGTTAATCGAGGAAGCCGAGCGCCATCTGACTGAGGCATTCAAGCGGGCGCGCTCGGGCAGGTTTCAGCTGGAAGCCGCCATTCAGTCGGTACATGCCGAGCGGGCGCGCAGTGGCCGGACCGACTGGACGGCAATCCTGCTGTTCTACGAACAACTGCTCAGGGTATCGCCAGCGCTCGGCACGCAAATTGGATACGCCGCCGCAGTTGCCGAAGCGAACGGACCTGAAACAGGGCTCGCAGTTCTGGACGCGATGGATCTGGAGGCTGTTTCTCATTATCAGCCCTACTGGGCTGTGCGCGCTCACTTTCTGCAACGGATAGGGCACGCGCGTGAGGCCGCAGACGCCTACGACCGCGCGATCGGCCTTGCGGAAGACCGGGCCGTGAAAGAGTTCCTGCTCCAAAGACGAGGCTAATTTTTCCTTCATCGCCTGTAGAAATCCACCCACCTTGCCCGTCATCCATACAGAGGCGGCCTAGCGATCACGCTTCGCCACCCGAACGAGAGGTGATGTGATGTGCCCTTTCTGCTTGTCGACGATCGGACTGGTCGTAGCCGGTGCAGTTTCTACCGGCGGGCTGACGGCGTTGGCTGTGAAGCTGTCTCGCAAGGAGAAGAACGGAAATGAAAGCACTCTCAACTGCAGGGAAAGGAGCAGTTCCAATGAAAGAACCAGTCAAGACGCCCACCAGAACAGCCGCTAATCCGAAAATCGTGTCGCAACAGGAGTGGGAGGCCGCGCGCCAGCATCTCCTCGTGAAGGAGAAGGGCTTGACCCGCTCCCGTGATGCGCTGGCCGGCGAGCGCCGACGGATGCCGTGGATGGCGGTGGAGAAGAAGTACGAGTTCGACGGCCCCAAGGGTAAGGTTAGCCTGCTCGACTTGTTCGAGGGCCGTCTTCAATTGATCGTCTACCGCGCCTTCTTCGAGCCCGGAGTGTTCGGCTGGCCCGAGCACGCCTGCCGCGGCTGCTCCCTGGGCGCCGATCAGGTCGCCCACCTGACCCATCTGAATGCCCGCGACACCACGCTCTCGTACGCCTCGCGCGCGCCGCAGGCGGACATCGAGCGCCTGAAGGCACGAATGGGTTGGAAGATACCGTGGTACACCATCACAGACAGCTTCGACAAAGACTTCGGCGTGGACGAGTGGCACGGCCACAATGCATTCATCCGCGACGGTGAGCGGGTGTTCCGGACATACTTCATCAACAACCGTGGCGACGAGGCAATGGGGACCACTTGGAGCTACCTCGATATCACGGCGCTCGGCCGTCAGGAGACTTGGGAAGACTCCCCAGAAGGTTACCCGCAGACCCCGCCGTACAAGTGGTGGAACTGGCACGACAACTACGACGCCGAGGCCTCGCCTGACCGGAAGTGGGTCGAGGTGTCCGACGCTGGAGAAGCCGCCTTTCGAAAGCGCGACGCTAGCGAATAAGGCCCAGGCAGCAGAGGCATCAACGAACGTTGGATATCAGCTTTTTCATGTTTTTGAAATTGCAGTGATTCAGAACCGCCCAGCTGCGGTTCAAAAGGAGAACGGGCATGAACATTACGAACAAGACAGTTTTGATCACGGGCGCTAACCGCGGCATCGGCAAAGCGCTTGTCGATGAAGCGCTTCGACGCGGAGCGAAGAAGGTATATGCGGGAATGCGCAGGCCCGTCCAACACTCCCATAAACGTGTGACGCCGCTAGTGTTGAACGTGACGAACGCTTCACAGATCCAACGGGCAGTGGGAGCGGTCGACACGCTCGACGTGCTCATCAACAATGCTGGCATCGCCATCTACGACGACTTGAGCAATCTCGAAGTGCTTGAACAGACCTTCGCGGTCAATTTCTTCGGTCTGCTCAGAGTGACCAACGCGTTCTTGCCGCTTCTGAGACGCTCCAAAGGAGCCATTCTCAATAACCTGTCCCTGGCGGGGCTCGCTCCCTTGCCGATCATACCGTCCTACTCCACCTCGAAGGCCGCCGCGCTTAACCTGACGCAGTCACTGAGAGCGCTATTGGCCGACCAAGGCATCACGGTTCATGCCGTCGTCATCGGCCCCGTAGACACCGATATGAACCGCGGCTTTGAGATTCCGAAGGCGGCGCCCGAAACAGCGGCAACCGGCATCTTCGATGGTTTTGAAAAGGGTGAAGAGGAGATCTTTCCCGACCCGGTTTCGCACTCGATCGCAGAAGGATGGCGAAACGGCGTATCGAAGGCGCTTGAGCGTGAGTTCAAGGCATTCGTGCCTGCGGCCGCGGCGAGAACCGAATAACGTCGGCACCGAAACGACACAAAGCATAGAAGATTCGGTACAGAGTTGAAGCCTAAAGGAGAACTCAAATGAGAAAGGTTCTGACTGCTTGGATGGCCCTGACTCTACTGCTATCAATAACAGCGAGCGCGCAAAATACCAAGAAGACTCGTAGACTTGAGCCGTTGCGCAGAGATCTAGAGATCCAACTTGCGCTCAGCGCCCTGCCGCCCCACCTCAGAGACGATGCAACCGTTTATGTCTTAAATCCCGACCGCGGTTTTGAAGTCGGTCGCAAGGGCACGAAGGGTTTCCACGCTCTTGTTGCTCGAACCGGAATGCCAACGTACCCCGCTGGCATTTCGGGGACGCGCATCACTATTAGTTTGAAAGGGATAAGCTAGTGCTACCCAGCTTTTACCCAGTTAAGGGCGGTCTGAAAGAACAGCAGATGATTGCAAGTTACTGAAAACAAAGAGCGGGAGACCGGGATCGAACCGGCGACGTCCAGCTTGGGAAAATGGACGACGATTGAATCTAAAGAACAATGGCGTCTATGGCATGCGTTTCTGGCTCAACAAATCGCCGCAGTTTCCTGTTTCGCGATTCGAACGCCTCTTAATGGGATACAAATGGGATACAGTTTCTTTCTTGAACCGCAAGGCTGACGTCCAGCGGATCCAGCAGGAAGAAACGCTTTGACCATGCTGGCAAGCAGCCTTACGATGGAGGTCAGGAACGGTTATGAAGACGATACCCCTAAAGCCCGCGCGGCAAGCCGAATTAGAGGAATTTGCGCGTCGGCACGGCAAGACTCCGGCCGACGCGCTCGATGAAGCGTTGGCCGCCTACCCTCGAATGGGAGCAGCAGGATTTTGAAGAAGCCGTTCGAGGTATCCAACAGGGATACGACGACGTGAAAGCCGGACGCACCCGCCCCGCGGACCAGTTCCTAAGCGATATACGCCAGAAGAATGGCATTTCGCGTTGAAATTTCCGCGCAAGCTGAACGCGACGCCGAAGCGATTCTGGAATGGCTTCTCTCGCAACGCACCGGGCAAGCAGGCATCGATTGGTTTGTCGCGTTCGATAACGCATTCGCATCACTAGCCGCATTTCCGGAACGATGTCCAATCGCTCCCGAGAATACGCGTTTTCCTTTTGAAGTGCGTCAACTCCTCCACGGACAGAAACCTCATCTTTATCGCATTCTGTTCACCATCGAAGCCGACACAGTGTATGTCCTGCACATCCGCCACGGTCGACGAAAACCTGTCGCACCAAGCGAATAAGCTGAAATGAGCAGGTTCAGTTCAGCCTCAGAAGGACCTACGCCATCATAGCAATCTTACGAAATGCCAGCATTCCTCGCAAATTAGCAATTTCGCCATGCACAGGTTGAACGATTGCAGCCGCCAACTTTCCGTTAAGCCGGTTAGTACTAAGCCGCTGGCGCGGCGGACGCTACCGCGTGCGCGGAAACTTGAATGAAATCTCACCTTCCCACAATGCGACTTCTGGGATTTTAGGGGGCACTTCTACCGTTTGGCGGTTACTCAACGAGGTGGCTTGTTGAAATACCAATCTCGCATTTGGACGCAGTTTACGTTGCTGGCAACACTTCAGTTAGGGAAACAATTTCGGAATTTCTGGAACGTAACTGAGATCAGATTTCTCCCGTAGGGGACGTATTCTTTCGACCTCCCATTGGGGCGAGCGTTCTAATGACTCCTATCCGCAATCCGTCAATATGAAATGGTTGTAAATTAATTCTTGCCTCCTCACGCGCGTGAGGTCGGAGGATCTGAGCATGAAAGTTGGAGAACTGGCGCGGCTCACCGGGATTTCGGTTCGGACGCTGCACTACTACGGCGAGATTGGACTGCTTCCGCCACCACTTCGCAATGAAGCTGGACATCGATTGTATGGAGCAAAACAGATTGCGCGCCTGCAGCAGATTCGCTCATTGCAGCAACTGGGTTTCACGATGAAAGAAGTCCGGGCGTTCCTCAAATCCAGATCGTTCTCGCCACACCGCGTGATCGAAATGCAGCTGAGGCGGGTGAATGAACAAATTGCTGAATTGCGGAGCCTCACTGAACGCTTGGAATGCCTTGGGGAAGCCATACGATCCAAAGAGGTCTCCGTCGATCAGTTTATTAAAACCATTGAGGCAATGAATATGGCTGAAAAAATCTACACAAAAGAACAAGCAGAAGAACTGCACGATCGACGCAGGCAACTCGGGTCCGAGGGAATGAAGAAGTTTGAACAGGATTGGACGGCGCTGATAGCAGAAATTGGCGTGGAAATGGGCAAGGGGACCAATCCACTTTCTGAACGCCCGCGGGTATTGGCAGAACGCTGGGATGCTCTTGTGAAGCTATTCACAGGGGGCAATCCCGAAATCGAGCAGACCCTTTACGCGGGAGCCCGACGGTTCCAGCTCCAGCAAAAGGAGAAGGGAAAGCCCATTCCGGATGTCGTCGGATACATGATGCAGGCAATGAGACGATAGAAGTGTCCATAAAGTCCCAGAAGTCGCATTAGGAGAAACAATCCTTTTACCAGCAGCAGACTTCGCGGACTCTACCGACACTGGTTTGCGGATTTTGAGCCAGGCAAGTATCATCCACTTCGGGATGCGTATGCTGAAGAACTTGTTAATAGCCGCGGTTGTTGTCCTGGTCTCAGTAGTGGCATTCTCCGCCAGAGCGGCCGACACTCTGCCGGCCCAATACACCGACGCGGAGTTCTGGCGCATCATCAATGATTTCTCCGAGCCAGGAGGAACGTTTCCATACGAGAACTTTGTTTCGAACGAAGTCTCGTACCAGGACATCATTCCCGACCTCACGCGACTCGCGAAAACCGGAGGCGCGTATATCGGCGTCGCTCCGGAGCAGAACTTCACCTACATTGCAGCAATCAAGCCCAATGTCTCGTTCATTCTCGACATTCGCCGCCAGAACCTGATCGAGCTTCTGATGTACAAGGCGTTGTTCGAAATGTCAGCGGATCGCGTAGAGTTCGTTTCACGCCTTTTCTCCCGCCCAAAGCCAACCGGTGTGGCCGCGAATTCGTCTGCCGAGACAATCTTCAAGGCTTTCGACTCAGTGAAAGCAGATCCCGTTCTCTACAAACAAACGCTCCAAGCAATCAGGGACCGTTTGAAGGCGGGTGGATTTAAGCCCGTCGGCGACGATGCCGAGAAGATCGGCTTGATCTTCGATGTATTCCTGCGAGGCGGACCGCGTATGGACTATACCTACGCCAGCGTGGCTCCAAACAACGGTCTTCCGAGTTACTACAATTTAATGGTTGCGACCGACGACAAAGGCAAAAACTGGGCATACCTCGATACGGAAGACCGGTACCAGTTTGTTCGCCAGCAGCAACAGAAGAATCTGATCATCCCCCTCGTCGCGGACTTCGGAGGGACAAAGGCGATCAAGGAAATTGCAAAGTATCTGAGTGAACACGGGGCCACGGTTTCCGTGTTCTACATTTCGAACGTCGAGGATTATCTCGAAACGACATGGAACAACTACAGGGCGAATCTTGCAGCGCTACCTTCCGAAGATTCCCTGCTTCTTATCCGTTTCATTCCCCGCGCCAACACGGTGCTCGGACGGCTTGCGGATTTGCCGCCGCGCTGGCCCGGAACATACTGGCACTAGGCGATCATCGGCCGGTCCTGGCCAGCCGTGCGACGATTTCCCACGTGATCGGGCCGTCCACCTTCAAGGGCTCTTTTTGCAGATCGACGGCTCCATACCGCAGTGATTTCAGGAAGTAACCCTCGGGTACGTTTCGCACCGAGATGTTGTTCTCGCCGTCCGAAACGTTAAGGAGCATGATGCCCGGGATGTCCGAAACAGCCGTCGATGCAGTTACCGCTCCCGTGGAACTCCTCCCTTCGAGCACGATCGGCGGCACATTCGGAGCAGCGGCGGTGTCCCCCTCGACGAGAACCTGTGTCGTCACGTGGAACCGGCGAGGATAGGTGATGCGCAAATCCGTCACATCTCTGCTTCCGACATTGACTGAAGTCCCGATTTGCTCTCCGCTCAGGCTGAGCCTCGCGGAGTAATTTCCGGGAAGAATGCCTGTGAAGCCGAAGGACCCATCCGGGGCCACCGGAGATTCCTCACCCGTGCCGAGATTGCCTCCCTGCAATACGACGCGAACACCTTGGGTTGTCAGCAGCCCCGTTACTTTTCCGCTGATGTTGTGCAGTTTGACCTGCGACGCGTTCACCGCGATCGCAATCTCCGATGTGTCGTTGAGGGCAATGTGGAGCGGATTCTTCAAGAGATCTGTCGCGCCGTAAGCGAAAGACTCGACTTGATACCCGGCCGGAATCGATACGGGTAGGATCGCAATCTGGCGATCCCCGTCCGGGAGCGTGACCTTGAAATCTCCGTCGGGTCCGGGATTTGCCGGAACAGTCACACTGCCCACTGGAGTGCTGACAACCGCGCCATTTATAACACTCAGATTATTCGGGGCCGGTGCGACCGGCGCCCCGACTGGCAAGAGAGAAAACATCAGCCGCGGAACCGGAACGTTTCCGCGAACCGTGATTTTCCCGGTGACCTCTCTTGTGGCGGGGATGCGCAGCTCCACGTTTGTGACATTTGTCGAACCGACGGTGACAGGAGTTGGCGGAGCCAACGCAATCGGCGGAACGGTGCGGACGGTGTAGTTTCCCGGCAGGACCATTGGGAACTCAAACGCTCCATCGGCGCCGACCGCGGTGTTGAGCGCGTCCACCACAGCCGGTCCACTCATGGTGATGTTTGTGGCCGTGCCCCCGGTCACCCGCCCGCTGACTTTCAGCCAAGGCGGCGGTGACGACACGCCCAATGCAACTGAAAGCGCAGGAATCGCGGCTGCGGTCACGGTGATCGGCTGGTTGAGAGCATCGACGTTACCCAGCATGATCGACTTGACGTTGTAGCCGGCAGGAAGTCCATTCGTTGTGACTCGGTACTGGCCCAGCGGCAACGCCACATTGAATGTGGCCGTGCCGATGACGGTGACGGGATTTGTGTCGGTTACATCCGCTCGATTGAATATCACCTGGAACCGCGGATGGGGACCACCCCCATCGACAGTCACATTGCCGGCAACGTCCTTGCTTAACGGAACGACCACTCGCACATCGGTCAGGTCCTTGTCGGTGACGGTAACCGTGACCGGCGCCATGGTGATCCTGGGACCCACGACGATCTGATAACTTCCAGGGCGAATATTGGCAAACCCAAACGTCCCACCCGCGCCGATAACCACAATCGACGTCGTGGGGCCCTGTATCCGGATCTGATTGGCTTGGGCCGTCGCCGGATCCTGTTTGTCTTCGCGCACGACGGTGCCGGTGACTTTGTAGGTGGCAGCTGGCGCCCGTGGGGGTGCAGGTTGCTGGAGCGCCGCGAGCAGGAAGGCAATCAAGAGTCCCTGAATCATCTGTTCTCCCGTCGGAATTCAGTAAAGATTCTAGTGTTCGGCGCGCCGAACGCAAAGAACGTCGACGTGACTTACGATTTTCCGGGAAGAAAAACCAACACCGATGTTGAAAAGTCCTACTGAGTCCACCCCGCAAACGGCCGTCTGATGCCGTCAAGGCATGCTGTTTATGCAGTGTTCCCTAACTTGATTACTTCCGCTAATGCGACTTCTCGGACCCTATGAGCACGAGTATCCGTCCACGTGGCGGCTTTCGGCAGAGTAATCGCGCAGCGAACTCATTAGATCGCCCCACCACAGACCGATCATCCCGATAAAGGCGACGGTTTCGAGGTTATGGCGAACGGGGTGATCAGATCGGATTCTGCTCCAGCCTCGATGCGTGACGGTAACGAGCGTGCCACTTGAGTTTCTCTGGAAGGTCACCTCGACTTCCGTCTTCTCGCCTGCAGAGAAGTTGCCACCTCCCCAGTCAAAGACGAAACGTGAAGGCGGTTTCCAAAGGGTTATTTTTCCCGTTTCGACAGTTTTCGTCTCGGAGCCGCTCTCGAACGACTCAAATACGAGGCCGCCCTCACGAGGCTCGATCTGAATGCTTCCAGGGCTCGTGCCCGCCTTTCGGTATTTCAGACCGCGACGCCACCAGAGATCAATCTCCTCTGTAAAGATCTTAAAGGCGACCTCTGGCGGCACTCCAACAACTACCGATACGCGTGCTTGATCACCGGGGATTGGATGGTTGTCGGTGGTCATATTCTGCGCTTTTTGGGCACGCGTTCCGCGTGTGCTTTGAAAGCCTCCAGTTGATCAGCCCAGAAACTTTCAATCTCGTCGACCCAGTTGCGAAGCTGCGTGAAAGGCTTTCGCCGGAGCTGCAGCAGCCGGGATCGCGCATCGTGCTCGATCATCTCCTCCTCGATGAGACCCGAAGTCCGCAAGATTCGTAAGTGGCGGCTCATCGCAGGACGGCTCATATCGAGCACATCCGCTACTTCGCTGGGACGCAGGGGCCGCTCGCGCAACAGTTCGACGATGGCGCGGCGCGCTGGGTCTGCCAGAGCCGTCAAAGTCTGGTCAAGATCCGCTCGCATTGCCGGCCCTCGCATCTCGAACAAGATGCATGAAAGCCCATCGATGGCCCTCAGGATCTTCCGCCCGGTAGGTGCGGTGGCTCGGATGTTCCTCACCGTAGTCTTGTGTGGCTGGCTCTTCCACAATTGTCGCGCCTGCAGCTCGCGCTTTTTCGCAGTGTTCATCGATCGCGTCGACCCACACGGAGAGCGACTGAGTGTTGACGCCTCCAAGCGCGCGGGGACTCTTGCATGGCAGCGCCCGAGGACGCGTCGCCTTGCCTCCAGCGCTGGCAACCATAATTACGCCGTCGCCGAATGTAAGTTCCGAGTGTTCGATGCGCCCGCCTTCTCCTTCGATTTTCAGCCGGACCTCAAAACCAAACGCTGCGCACAACCAGTCGATGGCTTTCGCTGCGTCATCGTAAAAGACTGCGGCCGTAATCCTGGGCCAGCCTTGTGGTGGTTTGTTCATCGTGTCAACCTCCTGTAAATGTAGTTGTATTTATGCTAAATAGTTATCATAATATGCAACTATATTCAAGTCTCATGCAAATCGAATTTACGTTGAATCGGAGGGAATCATGAATCCTTGGTTCGGCAAAGCGGCATTCATCGTCAGCCTGATTTCCATGATGGTGATCCGCGCGCCTCATGGCAAACGAAGTGGTCAGGTGAAGATTAGGGAAAGCAGGAAGGGGCGATTGGAAATCGCATTGCTCGTGCTCATGTCGATCACAACGTTGATACTGCCAGTGATTTCGATCGCAAGTCCATTACTCTCATTTGCGGATTATGGACTCCGTGTCTTTCCATTTCTTCTTGGAAGTGCTTGTGCGGCGATGGGACTGTGGCTCTTTTACCGCTCCCACGCTGATCTCGGGCTCAACTGGTCGATCAGTTTGGCAATACGCCAGAAACATCAACTTGTCACTGGCGGCGTGTATGAGCGGATTCGTCATCCCATGTATACGTCTATTTTTCTATTGGCGCTCGCGCAGGCTTTTCTCCTGTCAAACTGGATTGCCGGACCGCTCTATCTATTGGCCTTTCTCTTGACGTTTCCATTGAGGCTCGGGCCCGAAGAGCGAATGATGCTGGACACGTTTGGCGACGAATACGGCGCTTACGTCAAACGGACCAAACGACTGATTCCAAACATATGGTGAGACGGAAACTTGAAGGTGCCTCAAAGTTCCAGAAGTCGCATTCTGTAACACGATGGGATTGCTTCCTGTAATGCGACTTCTCGGACACCACGAGAGGAGGCTCGCTGATATCATGAATTCATGAATCTACGTAACCGTTCGCTGGTTGTTACGATTCGGATACTGCTCGGTGTCGTCATGCTGGCAAGCGGCGTCAGCGGCCTGTTGATGGGTAACTCGACGCAAGGCGTGCCGCCGCAAATGGTGGCCTTCACGCAGGTTTTCTGGGCTTCCGGAATCTTTCAGATGGTCAAGGTTACGGAAATCGTCGCCGGATTCATGCTGGTGTTCGGTATCTTCCCGGCTTTAGCAACGTTGTTCCTGGCGCCGGACGTCGTCGGAATTGTTATCGTGAACGCACGGTTGATACCTTCATTCCTGTGGATTGGCGCAATCGTCTTTGTGCTGACCGCATATCTGGGCTATGCCTATTGGGACAAATATAAGTCGATCTTCACAAAGTCGTAGGTGCCGACTATCCACGCTTCAACCGGCACCTCACGATGCCGCCTGCAGGATTCGAGGCCAGAATGGATTCGCTACTCTCCTTTCCTTAGGGCTCTTTCATCCCCTACAACATGCCGGTTTATCCCGGTGCTCTCCCACAAGGCGACTTCGCGGACATTAGGGTGCACTCCTCCGGTATCGCCATCAATTGTCCGTCGGCTTTTCCTCGATATGATCGATGACGAAGACGGGTTTGGGGCGCTTATGCATCTCCAGTTTCAGTCCGAGTTGCTTGTCAATTGCGCTGAAGAGGGAGAGCTCGCCGTTGGGGTCCGATAGTCCGCCCGCGCCGGCCGATGGCCCTCCGCCTCGACCGCCCCCGCCTCCAGCTCGATTCAGGTTAACTGCGCTAAAGGTCAGGGTAAAGTCCCAGGCTCCATCGATCCCGGTAGCATCCAAAACCGGGTACCCAATATAGGTCGGCGCAATACTTTGAAGCTGTTCCACAAATTGCGCCATCGTCACGCTCTGACACGTGGCCACGGTAGTTGGGCCATCCCCCAAGCCCCTTGGCGCTGCTGAGGGCCCGATTTTACATCCCGTACGATTCGAGGGGGCCGCTTTCTTGAGTTTCGGCTTATCTGCCACCAGCGTATACGCGTCCATGGGCCGGTCTTCATAATGGGTGCTCATCTTGAAGCGATCCACCAGTAGCGCGCGCAGCATCGCCCGAAGGTCGTCGTCATAGACTCGTGTGCTGCTCGCGATGGCGGCGGCGGGCACCTTCGCGACGATATCGAAGAGGGGCGAACCCCTATTCAGCCATTTTGGTGTTCCTGGAATCTCCTCGTCAGGCGGAGTATTGATGTCCCAAGCTTGCCTGATCATTCCGAGCAGCGAGAAGCCATGCACCTCGAAGCGGCCGCCCGGTTGAAGTCCGCCGCCTCCCGGCTGCGTACCCGGCGGACTCGGCCGAACCGACGCCACTTCAAACTCGGGCGCTGGAGAAGGCGGCAGGCTGGTCATTACGCCGGGCGAATTGGCGGTGGGTTTCTGGTTCACGCTGTCCACGATGAGGACCGGTATCGGGACCATTTGCGGTTCCAACTTCAGCCCCAGTTGTTTATCGACCGCGTCGAAGACGGTGATGCCCTCGGTGCCAGCTAACGAGAGCATGCCCTTCATGGTCCACTTGAGGTCGAAATCCCAGGCTCCTTTGAGGCCGCTCGAATCGAGCACTGGACTGGTGAGATAAGAGGGTGCTAGTCGAAGAAGGGCCGCCGCAAATGCCGTCATGGTCATGTTGCGGCATGAGTACACCTGAAGCGGTATCGTGTCGGAACTCGGCGGGGCCGGTGGTTGGCCGTAGCATCCCGGCTCACCTGAGCCGTCCGCTTCCTTCAGTTTCGGCTTACCGTTGCCCACCGTTAGCACAAACCTCGCCATGGATTTCATATCCTTGTGGACCACCAGCTTGAAACGGCCTGTCAGCAGCTCCTGAAGCATCAGATTGGCCGTTTCCGCCGAGGTAACGAGCGGGGCCTTGGCGGTCACATCGAATCGGTCCAATTCCAACCAACTCGGCCCTCCCACGACCGTCTCGGGGTCCACTCCGTAAGCAGTCTTGATCAGGTCGAGCATGGTTGCCTGCCGGAACTCATACTGGCCAGAGCGAAAGACGCCGCCTTGCATGATCGGATTCCTGGCGTGGGCGCTCACGTGGACATCCGCGATTTGAAAGGCGGGTTTTGTGGGCGTGGATTGTCCGAACGCCGCGCCCGACAGAAGGACGACAAAGCTGATATGCGCGAAGACTCGCATCATGGTTCCAACCTCCTTTGGACTGAACTCCCTAATTCCCAACCCAGGATCATCGAGTTCCAATAAACCTAACGTCTCCATTGGTTCGGCGCATGGCGATCAGTTCGGTGTTTTGCCGATTCGATTCCATCGGGTCTTGTGGGTCTCGGGGTCCGATGAAAAATAAATCGTTTGTGCTTTACCGAGGAACTGCCGCCGCTGGACAGGACCTATAAAGCGGCTATCCGCGCTGTTGTCGCGATTGTCCCCCAGAAGGAAGTACGCGTCGGGGGGAATGATGGTTGGGGCCATCGAGACTCCTGGAAACGTTCCGTCCGTGGAAGGGCGGAGAAACTGCACATAAGGTTCATCGATTTTCTTCCCGTTGATAAAGACTTCCCTGTTGCGAATCTCGATTGTCTCGCCGGGCATACCGACAATTCGTTTCATGGAAATCGTCTGGGAACGCTGCGTGGCTCTATAGAAGGCAATGTCTCTACGTTTGGGTTCGGAGAATGCGTAAGCACTCTTGTCCACGACGACGTGATCTCCGATCAGGACAGTCGGCTCCATTGAGGTGGTGTCAGCCGCGAATGTCTGCATGACATACGCCCGGGTGGGACTCCCGACCAGAACCTGTTCGGGCGCCACGACGATGGCGAGAACGGCGACAACAAGGATGTAAACGTACCAGCGATTGTAGCGGGCAAGCGGAAAGTCCGGCAGCGAGGCTCGGGCGCATCGGACTCCATCGAAAATCACAAAGACAGTCACGACAATGGCCGCCGCAACGGGAATCAGGAAATTCACAGGCCATGGCAGCCATAAGAGCGCCAGCGCCAGGAAAAGCACGATACCCTGCACGGCCACATAAAGTATCAGACCGTGTAGCGGGCGGCCGGTATACAGGTTTCCGAGGCCCGGCGTCACAATCTGGAGCAGACCTGCCAGGCATGGCCGGTTCAGCCACGCGCGCCCTGGGTTGATCTTCCCGAATTCCGATTCGAGCGCGTCGCGCGAGCCGATCCGTCTGGATGCGATCAGGAAAGACTCCTCGGAAGACAGCCCTGCGGCCTGTAATGCCGATATCGCGTCACGCAGATGAGCTTCCAGTTCGTCCAGGTCGGCACTACGGAGGGCCACAGATTGCGCCAGGTTTCGTCGCCACTTTTGAATCGCGCCGCTCAGGTCAAATGAGGTTTGGTTTTCCATAGTTTCATCAGGGCTCCGTGGACTGTCATCCACTGCTGCTGTTCTTCTTTCAAGGCCAACCGGCCTTCTTTGCGAAGGCGGTAGTACTTCCGCCGGCGTTCTCCTGCCACCTCGCGCCACTCGGACTCGATCATTCGCTCGCGTTCCATCCAGTGCAGTACGGGATAGAGCATCCCTTCCGTCCACTCGATCCGGCCGCCGGACAACTCTCGTACGCGACGGATCAGTTCGTAGCCATAGCTTTCGCCTTCTGTGAGGACCGATAAAACAAGAGGTACTGTTGAAGCCGCGACAAGTTCCCTGGAAAGCATAGCTTCATTATGCATAGCGCTGCAATGCTATGTCAAGTAGGAATCCGTCCGACGTTACACGCAAGGTAATGAACGTGTGCGGCCAAAAGGATAAAGTCCGAGAAGTCGCATTCTGTTACATAGCACGCGCACCTCCGGAAGGGTGCTGCAGGGACCTTTTACTGCGCGATCAATTCGGTAGGAAATTCGGTGACAGAGCGATTTGGCGAGGGGCATACTTGTAGGCACCATGATCTCTCAGGTTCGGTCCAGGCTTGGATTGAGGCTACTTCTGTTTCTAGGGTTATCTGCCGGCGTGTTCGGTTCGGTCCTGCTTGCACAAGATGTTGCCTTCGAAGTGGCTTCGGTAAAGCGCAATACGTCGGGGCCACAGCAGGCAGGCGGGGGAATAGTTCCGAACGGCCTGAACATCGTGAATCTGCCGTTACGCGGGATTATCCAACTGGCGTTCGGCATCGGTCAGCCGAGCAAGGTGATCAACGCGCCGAACTGGATTGTGACCGAGCGGTATGACATCACGGCGCGGGCTTCGGACAGAGTTAAACAAAACGAAATCGGCCGGATGCTGCAAGCGCTGCTGAAGGAGCGCTTCAGCCTGGCTGTGCATAAGGAGACCCGCGAAGTTACGGCATATGTACTCATGTTGGCGCGGCCGGATGGAAAGCTGGGTCCGCAGTTGCATGTCTCCACGGCAGAGTGCGCGGATTTGCTCGATGGAACCGCCCCTAAAGACGCGGTCCGATGCGGGCCTCGGCCGGGAGGTCCCGGGAAGCTCATTCTCGTTGGCAGTCCGATTTCGCTCGCCGTGAATCTTCTGTCACTGACGCTTCAAGGACCGGTCGTCGACAAAACCGGGCTGACCGGAAAATATGACCTCGAGATCTCTTTCGCTCCGATTCAGAACGCTCCCGCCGGAGTCGTGGCCGGAGCGAATCCGCAGGCGACCGATCCGAGCGGGCCGTCCATATTCACGGCTCTGCAAGAGCAACTTGGCCTCAAACTGAATTCCGCAAAAACTCAGGAAGAAGTTCTCGTCATCGATCACGTCGAAAGGCCGACTGAGAACTAACGCGGGCAATGCCAGGAGAGGCGTAGCACCCAGTCGTCTTCTGTAACCCAACTGGATTACTTCCGCGAATGCGACTTACAGGAAGCGGTGGCCGTTAGGTTACGGAAGCCGACTTCTGAGACTTAATGAACAATTCTGAGGCTACAATTTAAGGCCACAGCCCGCATGAGTTCGAGCGCATTGCTCTTCTGAATGACACCGTTGCGCAAAAGATAGTCGAACTTCATCTCGCCATTTTCCAGGTGATCTTCAAAATGGACGTTTGCCGCGAGGGGAGCGAGGGCATCCGCGACCCGAGTAAGAGCCAGATCATGCGTTGTCACCAAACCAATTGCATTTCTTTCCACAAGCCCTCGTATCACAGCTTCGGCTCCAATGACCCGATCATGAGAATTGGTGCCGTGAAGAATCTCGTCCAGCAGGAACAAGACCGGTACTCCTTCGTCTGCCAACATCATCATGTCCTTCAACCGCCGGATCTCTGCATAAAAGCGTGATTTTCCAGACTGGAGCGAATCCTGCACGTGCAATGTCGCGCCGATGGTCATAGGTGAGCATTTCAATTGCTGCGCGCAGACGGGAGCCCCACACTGGGCCAGGACAATATTGATTCCCACTGTCCGCAACAGTGTACTTTTGCCGGACATATTAGAGCCACTGACCATCATCAGTTGAAGCTCCGTGCCGAGAGAGACCGAGTTTGCAATACATTGGGACTGCGGAAGCAGTGGATGGCGCAACTCCTGACCATCGAGGCGTATCTTGCCTTCAAGGATCTCGGCAAACGGATACTCCGGATTCTCGAACGCATAGCTGGGCAGGGCGCAGAGTGCCTCAAACTCGCCGACGATGTTCATCCAGCGGCGCAGATCCGCATTGTGTCGTCTTCTCCAGGCTTCGATTGCAAATGCAACCTGTGTGGACCATAGGAGAACGAACAGGAAAGGTCCAACGCTGGAATTCCGCCGAGATTCCAACATTTCATTGAGCCCAACAAGCCAGCGGACCTGTTGCGAAGCTGATTTTCCATTTGTCTGAAGAGCAGTCCGCAATTCCCGAAGCTTTGGTGACGAGAAGTCTTCGTGTTCCAGGCATTCCAGCGGAGTCTGCAGAAGGCTGAGTTCTCCTGCTGGCTCATGGATCTCCCAATTGACGTCAGATACTCGCTTTCGGTACACCAGACCGAACGCCGCCTGAGCAACTACGGCAAAACCCAGCCATAACGGATTGCCGTGGAACCAATACGAAGAAGCGAATGCGGAAAGGGAGATTGCGACCAGGACTGGAGCGACAACGCGTGCCACGCCTGAATGCAAGACCGATGGCCGGGGCGCCCACTCCACCACGAGATCAAAGTCGATGGCAGTACGCTTCGATCCGAATATCGCCAACTCCTCGCGTAAATCGAGCTTGGCGCGAAGCTCCTCAATCGCTTCCTGACGTCTGAGGATTTCGATGCGAGTCGCAGGCTCGCAGAGCCACCTCGCCAGCGTCTCCTGGCCGGATCGTGTGCGCGCTGTGCACAGCAACTCGAAAAGCGAACCCTTCCCAAAGATGTCAAGGTCATTAGCATATAAGTGGTTTGCACCGGTGAATCTCGGATTGGCAATCCCACTTCCTGCCCATCGGTTTTCAATGCGCTCGATACCTTGTTCGTAGAACTCGATACCTCGCTTGGCGCGGTTGAGTTTGACATATGTGTCCTCATAGTACTTGTGCAGTGCGAGGAATGCGGCGGCGGGAATGACGGCGAGCCATGCGGAGACCAGATGCGGAACAAACGCGAGCCACAGGGTTGCAGGAATCAAAATGCCAGTCACTCCGCGCATATATCCTGCAACACGCGCCCAACGCATCAATCCCTTTAACGATTGATGACGTTCGGTCAAGCGGTTGTTGTAAATTGACGATGCAGCGTTTTCACTCGGTTGCATGGGCATCGCCTCAAATCTCCTGTTGGGGAGCATTTGTTGTCGTTAGTTTCGTCAGCATCGGTACACATACCGCCCATGCCGTAATGTGCATGGCCATCAGTGCGAAAGCGTAAGGCCACGCCGCGCGATGCGATAATGCAAGCGCGATATCCGGCAAAAAAGAAATCAGCAAGACCCTCACTGCAATCGTTCTGTAGGCGCGGATAGGTTCCAAGGTGAAGAGCCGTACCCCTAGCAGGCCCCAGATGTGGCCCGGCAACCCGCCGCCGGAGACAACCCGATGAAAGACAAATACGGCCAATGTGACGAGCACTACGGTCTCGACAGTTGGAGGCAGCACAGTAAGTGGCAGGAATGTCGACTCTGGGTGTAACAAAGCGACGGCTACAAGACGCACGAAGTGAACAGCCGCAACGGATGACAACACGGTCAACGGACCAACCCAGTTAAGCCGACGAAGTTCTATGGATGGGGACGAATATTCTCGCATTATGAGTTCCTCCTGACGTGATGGCACAAGCAACGCTCTTTGCGCGCGCCTTCAGGAAACTACGTATGGAAATTGCAAGCCGTCATTCGACGGCCACATTAGTCAGCAGGGGTTTTTAGAAAACAGGAGGAGCCCGCGAGGCGAACGACGAAAAAAAAGGAAAAAGATTTGGCGCTTCCTCAACAGATTGATAAGGGCTTCCTGAGACGGTGACTGTGAAACCGAACCGAACAGGAAACAGAGCAGCGCACAATACATGAATATCGACTAGTGAGAATACTTCGATAGCCAGGTAAGCAAGCAACAATACGACCAGGATTTCCGATCGAACCGTCATCAGCGAGCACATTAACGCGACAGGCATCATGAACGCCGCGATCGAATACAACCGGCGAATGATGAGCGGCAGCATTGCCAACAGGATGAGAAATCCCATGGCGGCTAGAATAGCCCCCGGCGCTAACACTTGCACGCAGATTAGTAGTTGACTGCACGTCTACAAGATGCCGGTATTATGTCAACCGAGCGGCTTCCTTTACGAGGGAGAGCGATTCGTAAAAGCCGGGATGGGAGAACCGAATAGAACATCTGGGAAGCCTACTCGTACCGTAACGCAATCATAGGTTCTAAGCGCGACGCACGGCGAGCCGGAAGGTACCCAGCAATTGCGGCGACTCCCAGCAACAACAGCGCGGCCATCGCGATCGTCACCGGATCAGCCGCGCTTATCTGAAATAGTAAGCCTTCGATCCAGTGCCCCGTCAGGCGCGCGCCGACGAGAGTCGCAGGAATACCGATAGTTATGCCAACCGCGCCCAGTATCAACGTTTCACGCAATACCATCCAGCGCATGTTGTGGCGATCGGCTCCGAGGGCCATGCGAACGCCGATCTCTCGGGTTCTTCGCGCGACGGAGTATGCCATCAGACCGTACAATCCGATGCTGGCGAGCACGAGGGCTAGCGCTCCGAAGAATCCGGAAAGTGTTCCAATCATGCGTTCCTGGACCAGCGTGGTGTCGATCTGCTCGTTCATCGTCTTGATACTCACCAGTAAGCGATTGTTGATCCTTAAAACCTCCTGCCTAGCCGCCGCGACTACACTGGATGGATCCCCGGAGGTGCGAATTTCAATCGCGCTGACTCTATCAGTGTGGCCTTGAAGCGCCGGGAAATACAGCATCGGTCCGACGTTCCGGCGTAGGGTCACGATCTTAGCGTCCTTCGAAATCCCAACGATCTCGTACATGCTGCCAGGACCGGTGCTGAGATGCTTGCCAACTGGATTCTGTCCGGGAAAATACAGGCGCGCCAGCGCTTCGTTAATCACCACTACTTTCGGCGATTGAGTGTCGTCGGCCGCTGAAAAGTCCCTTCCGGAAATCAGAGGCAGGCTGGCTGTTTCAAAGAAGCGAGGGCCAACGTCGGCGGAATCAACGGTGTCGGCGTCACTCGACGGCGCCGTATTATGGGGCACGACAATGCTGGTCTTGGTGACTCCGTTCTGGATGATTCCGTTTCTCACCCCGCTTACGGCGCGCACTCCGGGTATTGCCTCGAGCTGTTCGAGTAGTTGACGGTAGAGCGCCGCGACCTGCGGGCCTCGATAGCCCGCTCGCGACGTGTCTATTGAAATTTGCACCAGATTCTTGGGATTGAATCCGGGATCGACACTCTTGAGTTTTTCGAGGCTGCCCAGAAACAAACCTGCGGCCGTCAGTAAGAACAGCGACAAGGCAACCTGAGACACGACCAGGATCTTATTGAGCCGCAAGCCAGAACGCGTTGTTGTTTCGATGCGGCCCATGCCGGCCGCTAGATCCACGCGCGTAGCGCAAAACGCGGGCACCAGTCCGAACAGGATCGCGGTGAGTAAGGTCGCCGCAGCGTTGAAGCCCAGGATTCGGGCATCCAACTGGATGACCAACGGCGCAGGGCTCGCCGGCAGTAGTTCCAGCAGTGCCGACTTTCCCCACATCGCAAGAGCCAGGCCCGCAACGCCTCCGGCCGTCGCGAGGAGCAGGCTTTCGGTAAGGAGTTGCCGGATAAGTCTGGCTCGGCCGGCACCGATAGCGAGTCGTGTAATGATTTCTTTTCGCCGCGCCGTAGCTCGCGCCAGCAGCAAACTCGCCACGTTAGCACAGGCAGTCACCAATACCAGAGCCACAACGATCATCAGAATTTCCAAGGGCTGCGAGAACTGGTCTCGAAGCGTCGAATAGCCCCGCCCACCGGGAAGCACCTCCATCGTTGCGGCTTTGGAATTGCCCTTGTAAAAGCGCATTCCCTGAGGGACTTGTGTGTAGAGCACGGTAAGGGCGGCCGCAGCGTGTTGGGTGTTTTCGCCTAGCTTGAGACGGGCCATGAGGCTCACCAAGTCGTCCGCGGAATTGACGGGTTCACCTGTCAGCTGGCTGCGCATGGCAAGCGGCACCCAAAGATCCGGTGCGCTATCGCGCGAGACACCGAAGAATCGAGGCTGCGCCACACCAATGATGTCGAGGGCAATGTTGTTCACACTGATCTTCTTACCGATGATCGAGGGGTCCAGTGCGAACCGGCGCTTCCAATATCCGTAGCTGATGACGGCTGCTGGGCTCTCTAAATCCGTATCGATTCCACGGCCCAGAGCCACTCCCACTCCCAGTGCGGAGAAAAAACTACCGGAGACGAGTTCAACTCCACCACTGCCCTCGGTTTGGCCGCCCACACTGAGTTCAGGGCGGTCCAGGTCGCTGAAGGCAAACATCTCTGTGAAAACGGCGTTGTGATCGCGAAAGTGCTCGTAGACGGATCGTGGGAACCTGTCGATGGGCAAAGTGGTTCTGAGAAAATCGCTGTAAACTGTGCCTTCCACGCGCACGAGTTGCGCGGGGTCGCGAACCGGAAGCATGCGCAGGATCAGGCCGTCAATCACGCTGAAGATCGCCGTGTTCGCACCGATGCCCAACGCCAGCGAGAGAATCGCGACTGCACTCCAACCTTTGTTCCGGCGCATCATCCGCAGGGCATAGCTGACGTCGCGCAAAAACGTTTCGAGGAACGGAATGCCTCGGCGGTCGCGGACGGCTTCCTTGGCCGCATCGAGGCTGCCGAATTTAATGAGCGCCGCACGCCGGGCCTGCTGGGGAGTCATTCCGGCACGGATGCCGTCTTCGATTTGAAATTCGAGGTTGGCCTCCATCTCGTCCGCCAACTCCCGCTCGCGATGATCCTTGTTGAACAGATTAAACAGACGCACGATCCAGCTCCGGAGTGTTCGCATTAGGACTCCTTTGCGGAGGTAAGGAATCGAGCGACGATCTCCGTCGTGCGTTCCCATTCTTTCGCTTCGCGTTCGAGTTGTCTACGGCCTGCGCGCGTGAGTTTGTAGTACTTGGCTTTGCGGTTGTTGTCGGAAACACCCCATTCAGAGTCGATGTAACCCTCCTGCTCAAGCTTTACGAGTGAAGGATAGAGCGTTCCGTAATTCACGACCAGATGATGCCCGCTGGTTTGTTCAATGCGGCGTGCAATCCCGTAGCCGTGCTGCGCGCCCATCGTTTCGAGCGTCTTCAACACCATCAAAGCTAGCGTTCCCTGCCAGACATCCGCCTTCTCTTTCATAAAGGCTCCTATTGGGTTGCCATAGTAGAGCAAGCTTTCTTATGGGAAAGCAATAGAAAAAGCTGCGAGAGGCTAGGCGGGGACTTAATCCGTTACAAGCTTAGGAAACCAAATGGAAAAACTAATTCTCGGAAGGCTTATTGGCTGAATCGATGACGATCACTTCGACCAGTATCTTCCGGGATTCGAGTTTCAATCCGAGCTGTTCCTGCACGGCGGTAAAGGTAGACGGCGCGGAGGACTCGGCAGACACCCTTCCAGCACCGCCCGCCGATAGCGTCTGCGTGTCATCGGCATTCCACGTCAGTTTGAAGTTATACGTGCCGTCGAGCCCGGTGAAGTCCGCAACCGGAGTACGCAGCGCGTCCGACAGTTTTTGCGCCAGATTTGTCATGGTGGACGCTTCCGATTCAAGACTGCCCCGGCTCGCATTGTTTTTCGCCCGCACGTTTTTCGCTGAGAGTTCCACCTTTATACGGCCTTTCGCGAGCACCAGCGCATACCCGGGAACCTCTCTGCGCTCGCGATGAAATACCAACTGAAAACGATCGGCGAGAAGCGACTGCAGCATGTTCGTCAGCTCCGGAGTGCGGGCCGGACTCGCGGCCGTGGCATCGATATCGTAACGATCTTCCCCCACCCACGACGGACCATTAAAGATCAGTGTTTCTGGAATATCGTAAGCTCCGCGGATGCAGCGTTTGAGGGTCACGTTGCGGCCCGTGATATGGCCCGTGTCCGTCTGAATTCCCGAGGCGCTTCCCGGCGCAGATTGAGTCGGCTTGATCGAAGCGGCCTCGAAGGAAAGCGACCCTGAAACGGGCGGCAGAGCCTGGAGCAGCAGCACCGAAGCCAACACGACAATATTGAACACCGTGTTCATCTGATATGTAGACAATAAGCCCGGCAGGAATGTTCAAGAAAGAGAAATCATCGCCATACCAATGACGATATCGACTGCCACAACCGACATTCCGGTCAGGGCTCATGGAAGGTGATGTCACTGCGGAACGGGCCAAGTTGAACCCCGCGGTAATGTCCTTTCAAGCCTCTTGGTCTTCAGTAACGGCGGCTCTATTTCTCATTTTATGTTTGAATTTCGAAAGCGGCCGCCCAAAGCGGCGTCTGCGATCAACTTTAGAGTCCCAGAAGTCGCGTTGTGTAACATAACCACTTATGGGACTTTACGTTTTTCGACACCTCTAGATAAGCTGCTAGTTCGCGGTCGGTGTCTTTTCCACGTGATCCACGATGATCGTCTCGAAGGGAACCTTGCGCGACTTCAAATCGAGACCGAGGTCCTTCACCGCCTGAGAGATTGCCGCACCCGAAGTATCGGGTGTCATACCAAACGAACCTAGGCCTAAGATCGCTGTCAACTTCTGCGCCGCAGGCATACCCACCATCAGATCCATCGGCAGATCCAGCGTGACCTGGTAGTTGCCTTTGAGTTCTGTGGCGTCGACAATGGGTCGGTCCATGAATTGCATCAGCATGTCGGCGAGGGCAGTCATCGTAATTCTCGACATCTGCAGTTGCATTCCGCCATTGGGACCCGGCGTCACGCGCACGGTTCCGGTCGCACCGCCGGAAACGGAGAAGCCGGGTGCAGCGCGGCCGGGGCCTGCTGGCGTAGGCGTCGCAGGAGCCTCTTCTTCGGCGGCCGCTTCCTTAATTTTCAGTCTGCCGTTTCCAATAACAAGCGCGTAGACGGACTGCTCACGGTTCTCACGATGTATCGCCAGTTTGAAGCGCTCCGCCAGAAGGCTCTGCATCATTTCGGGAGCGCGATCCGCAGGTTGTCCTGCAGGAATCTTCGCCAAGATATCCCATCGCGTGTCGTTCATCCACGCCGGTCCCGAAAGTTGATGCCGTTTGAGGCGGTATGCGTAAGGGATCAAGTCGGCGAGCGACATGAACCCGTAGTCGGCACCGGAACCGTTGATGCGCATGCCCATATGAAACGTTGTCGCCTGGACGTTTTCAATCGATAACGGCAGAGCCTCTTTGATCGAAGCAATTTCGAAAGTCGGCGGCACGGCAGTTTGCCCGAACCACACAATCAGAGCGAATAACAAGTGCATCATAGAGAGTTTCTCCGCTTGGGTTCCTTTTTATCCTATATCGCGCGACGATATAACGCTCGCGATGCCATGTCAACAGATAAGCCCAAAACGCAAAACTACGCGTAAAAGTCCGAGAAGTCGCATTCTGTTACCTAACTGATCCGTTCGGCAAAGCCGATTTCTTGAGGCACAATCTCTAAAAGCATTATTAGATTGGTGGTCTTGCTGACGGTGATTATTATTTTGGCATTTATGGTCCTGGGACGATGGCAAAATACTACACTCTGCCTCGCGTGCTTTGTTTGCTGGTCACAATTGTCCAGTGCGGCTTTGCTCAACATCCACCCGATTGGATCGGTACCTGGAAATTAGATTTAGAAAGGTCAAAACAAGCCTTCCTCGCACTAGGTCCTGGTGTGACGGTAGTAAGCCAGACAATAGAGTTTGAGTTGGTTGATCGCAAAATCAAGATGACCGGCGCCACCCATCTTTCAGATGGAAGGACGTCCAACGACGAGGACTTACTACTTAGCGACGGCAGTGACACGATAGTTTCTTCGGGCGTAATTTCCTTCCGACGAATCAGCGATACGGCCTTTGATATCACGGTGCAAATAAATGCGAATGGCATGAATGCCACTGGCCTGAACCATTTTGTGATTTCACTTGATGGAAAAATCCTAACGGAGACCAAAACACAAATTTTGCGAGAACCAGTTCCCCAAGGAGTGGACCCCACGAGGGGCAAGGCACTCAAATCGTCCACTTCCGTGCTTGTTTACAACAGGATCTCTTGACGAATAATCCGGGCTCAGTTATACGAGTGCCAGATTGTACACTTGAAAGTCGGTCTGGCGCTTCAAGGCGCAACAATTGTCTTAAGGCATTCATAACTCATCTTCATTGCAGACTCCTCTCGGTCCGTTAGGAACGCTCACGATCCTGTCGGTTGCAGCCAGCGTCTTGGTTGAAAGCCGGGACAAAACCCAGGCTCGGTGGGAAAAATGAAAGATCGGGATCCGGGCGGCTATCGTACACGCCTCGGAGCAACTTGTCGGTGAATTTTCGTGTCTTTAACGCGGAAGCTTTTTAAACTTTATAGAAATTAAGTCAACGACTTAGGGTTTTGGCGTGTCTATTTGTGCATTGTCGAGGGAACCATTCCCCAGGTCCAAACGTATTACAAACGAAAGGAAAGTCCAATGACCCGCGCGTTCGCAAGTATAGGTCTCGTCATACTATTTTCGGGGGCGTTATTAGGCCAAGTCGGAAGCACAGCTAACGACACCTCCGCGCCCGCGTTTGATGCCGCCGATGTGCATGAGAGCCCCAAGGTCCGGCAGCCGAATACGGCCTTCGGCGG
>Ga0207090_1033_pt1 | contig 36040 bp, 39 predicted proteins | sample Alteio_BWMinHeat_50_FD_153565 | JGI IMG/M metagenome (GOLD analysis project Ga0207090, IMG submission 153565) | Enriched cells from forest soil in Barre Woods Harvard Forest LTER site, Petersham, Massachusetts, United States -... | ecosystem: Environmental > Terrestrial > Soil > Temperate forest >...
CAATAGCACCGACCTTCGATCCACGCGACACAACCGAATTGGCTCCGATGGGGCCAAGACCGATCCATGAGATCCTTAATAGCCAGGGCCAGCGGTCGGGAACCCTTCGGCAACCAATTCAAGATAAGGTCGAATGCCCCTGCTCCTGATTGTGAACACGAAGTGCTCGCACGCCTGCCCAGACCCGTCGTGATTGCACTGGCCGTGCTTGCCGGCCTGGTTGTCCTGCCGATCGTCTTGCCGGCGCTTCTGCTCTTTCTCATCGGCGACGGCTCGGGTTTGGGTCTTTTGTTCCGCCTCGGCCTGCTGGTCGTCGTCTTCGTGGGATCGAGACGGCTGGCAAGACATTTGAAAGAGAGCCCCACATCTCGTGAATCGCTGCGCACGGCAGGCGTCGCGGTTCTTGAATTGCTGCGCATGGCAGGCGTCGCGGTTGCCAAGGCACTACCGCCCCTGGCTCGGACGATCGCCGGCGGAACAAGTCAACTTTTCCACGGTCTCAAGAGCGCCGTCATCTACCTGTGCGGTTGCCGCTGGCCCGTGGCGCTGATCTGGTTCCTTGTGACCTTCGGCATCGTCATCCTTCAGGCCGACCCGGGGACCGGCATCTTTCTGATGTTTTTGTTGTTCGCGCAGTTCTGGCCGACCGTCACGATCAATGCTGGGTTCGCTCAGCTCATCGTCGAACCGGCCATGCGGAACATATCACCGCGGTGGTCGCTCGTCGGCCTTGCTTGGTTCGTCGGCTACGCCGCGGTGTCCATCCACGGGCACACCGCGCTTGATCGCCTCTCGGTGGAGATCGCGACAGAGAATTCTCGTCAGTCCCTGCCGTTCGATCCGCGCACGCAATCGCTCGTTGTTGTCCGTGGAAATATCTATGACGCTCCGAGCGCATGGAGCTTGCTGACGACCTATCCCTTGTCCGTCGTCTACGAAGAGGTCGAGGGCGCCGGCGAAGGAACCAACCCGACTTCGGCGCGCGATGGCCGTCCACGTTTCACGGCCTTGCGCCTCGGTTCCCCGGAACTCTGCGACAGCATCACGGACAATACACGCCTGAAAGTCGCCGTTACGCAGCACAGCAAGGCAACATTCAGCGGCATGCCGTTCTGCGTCTACACCACGATCGAAGCGCCCGATCTGCCCGTCGTTCGGCTTCGGTTCGAGCAGGAACAATTGCGCATTGTCGGCGCAGAGGGCCACATCGACAGGATCACTCTCACTTCGGGCGGCGACCAACGCCGGGACGCTTCGGTTGAAGTCGCGTTGCTCAAAGCTGCGCCCTACCAATATCTGCCGTTGCCGTTCTTCGGCTGTTTTATCAACTCGGGAGCCCAACGTTGGGATTGCGAGTACGGGTTTTTGAAAGAGCGCCAACGGACGCATCCGGACGACGTTGTACTGATCGGTAAGAGTCTCGGCCTCGAGCTCTCCAGCCCCGCGTCGCGTTCGGACGAAATCTATACTGGGGGCCCTGCGGCGCTCGAACGGGCCCAAAATCTGGCCGAGGCGGCAGCGCTGGCCGAACTCGATCGCCTGCTCGCAAAACCGGTCGGTTCTATCGCTCCGTTCACCCTGAGAATTCTGTCTGCCAGACCCGACTTGATTGCCAGCCGCGCCGAACGACTGGTGGTCGTGGCGACCGAAGCGCTCACCACGCGAGAAAACTGGCCCGATGTGCAAACCTGGAGCGACCTGATGGTCGCTTTACCCGACGCAGACTTTCGTCGCGTGGCGCCGAGTTTCGCCGGCGCGATACTCGCGCGCTGGACCGATGCATCGGGGCGCCACTTTGCCAATCTCGGCGACCGACTGATTTACAGATTGGCCGATCTGGGACCGGCCGCGCTACCGCTGCTGGAGCTCACCTATCACTACAACGATGCTTTCGGTGACCTCGCAAGTATCATCGCCCTCTGCCGCCTCGGCGCCCCGGCCGCCGAGCTGACCGAAAAACTTCGCGCAAATGTATTCAGCCGTCACGGCGACTACGACCTCAAGATGCGCGAAGCCATGATCCTGGCGTTGATGCGGCAGGGACGAGCCGATCTTGCCGACGCGGGACGCCAGGAATACGAGCAATGGGCAGCCACGCTCAGGCTTCCCGCTCGTGGCTGGAGCAGGGATTTCGAAGAAAAAAGCCGGAAAATGACGCCGTCCAGCAGTCCGGACGCATGCATGATCACGCGAAACTGAGTCTCGGCCAACCAAGGACGCAATGTCCCCGTTGGGTCAAAATGTCATATCCTCAGAACGAGGATATGTTTTCCGGTCTTCACCCAATAGCCGACATCACCGGCTCATCTGGCGATAAGATTGCGTCTGCGGGTGATTGATGTGGGGGCCGATGTCGGCGGCCGCTGCCGTCGGTCAGCCCGGCATGGTCCCCGGTGGCCGCGTTCGGAGGCTATCAGCGATAGGCTGCGACGAATGATGGCTCGCGCCGGCGCCGAAGGATGGCGGCGCGCGGTTGCGGCGACGGCGGGGTTCGGTTATCTAGGGCAAGCCGCGCCCGTAGCTCAGCTGGATAGAGCGTTGCCCTCCGAAGGCAAAGGTCAGAGGTTCGAATCCCCTCGGGCGCGCCACTACAGAATGGGTCCATACCGACCACATGGGTTACGGTTTATACCGGAGACATGGGTAACACTTTTGGTCCGAATGGGTTCTCGAGGGGTTCCAGTCTGCAGGTCTCGTGGTCGAAGTAGCCGCCGAATCGGCGCTGGAGCTGTTGGCAATCTTGAACGCGGCCGAACGACTGAATCACATCAACCCGCTTAAGAGCGTCGGCCTGCACCCGCTCAAGGGCAACCGAAGAGGCCAATGGGCGATCGCGCGCGTCGCTACGCCGGGCTTAAGACAGATCGATGGCGTGGCGCTTCAAATTCGCGAGGTCGCAATATTGTAACGCGGCTTCGTGGGTCGCGCGAAGCGCCACGCGCGGCGCTTGTCCTGCTTCGAACGCTTCCTGCCAGCGCGGCGCGCAGAGGCACCAGCGGTCGCCGGCTTTAAGTCCCGGAAAGCCGAATTCCGGCATCGGCGTCGAAAGATCATTACCGCGCGATTTCGAAAATTTCAGAAATTCATCGGTCATGACCACGCAGACGGTGTGGCTACCGATATCTTCCGAACCGGTGTTGCAGCAGCCATCACGGAAGAACCCGGTCAACGGCTTCACCGAGCAGTCTTCGAGCCGGCCGCCGAACACGTTTCTGGGCGATTCCCCCTCGCCGCGCCTACTTTCGGATTCCAACAGCATCTTTTTTCTCCGCTAGGATTCTGGGTACCAGCGCGCTTGGGAGCGCCCGTTAGATCGGGCTACATTATATACTGGGTCGGCCGGCCAGGCTGGACTCTCTGCTGCCCGGCCGGCTTCCGCCATGCACCGACCCTGGCGCCCGCCCCCGTTTCTGCCATCCGATCAAAGCCGAGGCAACTCGGCCAAGCACATCCGCTGCAAGGTCCATCCCGATGGTGTAAGCTCAACACCTCAGCTGATGAAATCCGACCGGGGCGTGCCAATGAAACATCAGAGAACTGTTTTGTCAGCCGGCGCACTGACTGTGGCGATGTCCATCGTATGCGCACCTCTCGGTCAAGCTCAGGGCAGGAACACCGTGGCGCGGAGCTTCCAGATCGTAGAGGCCTCGATCGAGGATATCCAAGCGGCCTACAAGTCCGGCAAGATGACCGCACATCATTTGGTGCAAGCCTACCTTGACCGGATCGCTGCCTACGACAAGGATGGCCCGAAGATCAACTCCATTATCACACTCAACCCGCACGCCCTGGAAGAAGCCGATAAACTGGATGCAGCATTCAAGCGCTCCGGCTTCGTCGGCCCACTGCACGGCATTCCCGTGCTGGTGAAGGATGAGATCGACGCCGCGGGCATGCCGACAACGCTCGGCACGCTCGTGTTCAAGGACTATCGACCACCCCGGGACGCCTTCCCGGTGGAGAAATTGCGCAAGGCGGGCGCCATTATCCTTGGCAAAACCACGCTGAGCGAGTACGCCGCCGGCGATACTTACGGCTCGATGTTCGGCACCACCCGCAACCCGTACGACCTGGAGCGGACGGTCGGCGGTTCGTCGGGCGGATCCGGCGCTGCGCTCGCCGCGAACTTCGCGACGCTCGCCATCGGCGAAGAGACCCTCGCATCGATCCGCCGACCGGGTGCTTGGAATGCGGTTGTTGCGCTACGCCCGACGCCCGGTCTGGTGAGCCGCAGCGGCATGTGGGACGGATATCCCTCCCCGGTCGCGCAAATGGGCCCGATGGCACGCACCGTGTCGGATGTCGCCAAACTTTTGGACGGCATGGTCGGATACGACCCGGAGGATCCCGTAACGGCGTTAGGCATTGGAAAGACCGATGGGAGCTACACCCGGTTCCTGAACAAGAATGGCCTCAAGGGTGCGCGAATCGGCGTCCTGCGCGAGTCGATCGGAGCCCAGTCGGAGCCGGAATCGGACGACTTCAAGACTGTCGATGCTGCTTTCGAGAAGAATATCGCTGAACTGAAGAAAGCAGGCGCCATCATCGTCGACCCGATCGTGATCCCGAAGATCAAGAGCCTTCTTGCAACGCGGGCGCGCAATCCCATCGTGACCGATCAGGCGCTGCGGGTTTATCTCGCCCGCAATCCGGACTCGCCGATCAAGACGCATCAGGACATCGGCAGGTCTCTCGATATCGACAAGAGTTTTCCGCCCACCAAAGCAGACCAATGGAAAAAGCCACCCCCGCCATTGGACCATGCCAAGTATCTCGAGTTCCTCGAGGCCCGGGAAGAATTGACGTTCAATATCTTCAAGGCGATGGCCGACAACAAGCTCGATGCCATCGTGCACAAGTCCGTCGAGCACCAACCCACGTTCATCAAGGATGGAATCAACCCGCCGTATTCAAGCAATAGGGGTGTGCCGGCATTGAACACTTTTCTCGTCTACGCCTCTTCGATGACCGTGCCGGCTGGATTCACCAGCGATAATCTTCCGGTTGGCATTACATTCTTTGGCCGGCCTTATGACGAACCGCTTCTGCTCAAACTCGCCTATTCGTATGAGCAGTCAACGCATCATCGGAAGCCGCCCAAGACGACCCCGGCGCTTCCGTAGTGTTGTCTGGACACGGTGCTGCGCGACGAGCCCGTGGAGCCGGAGGGTGTCCCGGAAAACGCTGCAAAGACTGACAGAGAAGGAAACCAAACGGTCAAATTATGAGGAGGCAGCCCCAACCTAAGGATAATCCCTAAATCAAAGATCCGACGGGGTCCGAAATTTGGGCAAATGGCCCCTTTTATCTTTCGATGACCTCCAAAGCGCTCGGTCTGTATCGGTGTTCGTTTGCCACGCTAGAGGCTACCGAAGCCCGCCTTCTTCAACTCGTCGACGGCACGCTCCTGAACTCTCGCCGGCGCTTCGAGGGCGCCGTCGATGAGCTCCAGGATCCGCTCCGGGGAGAGATACTCGAGATCGAGCCCCAATTTGTCGGCCTCCGACTGAACTTCCGGATCCTTCAACGTGTCGGCGAACGCATCGCGGAGCACGCGCAGGCGATCTCCGGGAACGCCGGGCGGAACCGCGACGGGCCGGTTGTAGACTTGCGTGCTGAGGATGATCTTGAGCACGTCCTTGTTTTCGCCATCCGACAGCAAATCCATCAAGAACGGTACGCCCGCCGCCCTTAATTCCGGCTGCGGCTGAATTGCGATGTCGAGCGCAACCGTGGCGACGCCGCGGCCCAGCATGTCCTTCGCGTTCACCCTTGCCCCGTCCCAAGACCAGCCGCATAGGCCGTCAACTTCACCTTTCTCCATGGCGAGCGTCACGTTGGATGTGGATAGATAACCGCGAACCACATTGAAGTGCGTGCCGGCCAAACTGTTCAGCAAGGTGGGGATCATGGCGGCGGATCCACCGCTCGCGCCCACCGTGATTTCGGTGTGGAACAGATCCTTCGCCGTCAAACTCTTCGCTTTTCCGGAGAGCGCGCAGATTGTAGAAGCGATGCTCATGTTTCCGATCCATCCCAACTTGCGGACATCGAATTTGACACCGGTCATCTTGCCAAGCTGGTTCAGCGTAATGGTATTTTGGAACACACCCATCGTGAGACCGTCGGGGGCAGCGATGGAATACAGGTGATTGGCCGCTCCGATGCCGCCGGCCGCCGGCATGTTCTTGACGACGACTGTCGGGTTTCCGGGAATATGCCTGCCGATGAACCGCGCGAGGAATCGGCCGTACAAATCGTAGCCGCCGCCCACGCCGGACGGCACGATCATCGTGATCTGCTTCCCTGTGAAAAAGTCCGTCACGGGTACTGCCGCTGCGGATCCTGCGCATGCGAGGATCGCAAGAACCGCTCCGACGAGTCCAGCCGCCGGCTGCTGCGCACGCGACGCAATCGGCCAAGCCGCTGCCGCGCCGCCGAGAGCCGCTATGAATTGCCGCCGCTTCATGTAGTCCCCCCAAGAGCCTCGGGAGCACGCCAAATGCGGCTCGAAAGCAGCCCGGCGAATTTCCTCGCATGTGGTAGGTCAACGCTGGGCGCTTTAATATTCGTCGAACATGCGCTGAATATCGTCCGGGTCAGAAGTGCGGGTCAACCCTAAAGTCAGCAGCAGCGCCGCCTTCTGTGGGCTCAAGTTGTCGGCAACGACCATGCCCGATTCGTACCAATTGTTGCCGCGCACGATACGCCCCGAGCCGACGCGCGAACTCTGCACCACGACTGCACTTTGCGTCTTGATGATCTCTTCGATCTCCTTGTCGAGAGAATTGGGCGCGCCGGCGCCGACACCGGCGATCACGATGCCCTTCGCCCCCAGCGCGACCATGGCTTTGGCGATGCCCGCGCGAGTCCCGGTGTGGACGTAGGCGATTTCGACATACGGCATGCTGGGCACGGCGGCGAGGCTGAATTCGCTCCTCATCGTGTGGCGCCGATGCGGAGTGCGGTAGAACTCAATTTTGTCGGCGTCGATATAACCCAAGAGTCCGAGATCTCGCGTTTGGAACGTCTGCAGGTGATAGGTATTGGTCTTGGTTACCTCGCGCGCCGCATTTATCTCACCATTGAAGGCAACGAGGGCGCCCATCCCGCTCGCGACGGGAGCGCCGGCAAGCCGAATGGCATCGAGGAGATTCATCTGCGCGTCGGAGCTCAAGCCATTGTATGGTCGCTGCGCGCCGGTCACCACGACCGGCTTATCGCTGTGCACGGTGAGATTCAGGAAGTAGGCGGTTTCCTCGATCGTGTTGGTGCCCTGCACGTATACAGCGCCATCGATCTCAGGCGATTGCAAGACCTCCTCGATGCGAAGCGAGAGTTTGCGTAGGTCGTCGTAGGAGCCCTGGCCCCACGAGGTGGTTTTGTCGACGTCGACCCGCGCCACCTTGGCGATCTCGGGCAAGGGCTCGATCAACTGCTCCCCAGTGAGACGCGGGTTGCCGCTCAACCGATAGCGGAGCAAATCCATCCGGTCCTTGCCCATGCTGGGTAGCGTTCCGGGCCCAACCATCAGATGAATCCGCGGCAGTCCGCGGTTCAAAGCCTCAGCGGGTATCTGCGCCGGGCCTTGCGCTTGTGCCAAGCGAAGCTCGTCCGTCTGAGCGGAATTGGCCCCGAGCACGCTTCCGGCGGCAACGAGCGCTGTATCCTGCAGGAAACGGCGACGACTTGCGGGCTTCCTCATGGCCTACCTCCTCCTGATCCTCGATGAAATCGATTGCCAGCTAGCGCCGAACCTCGGTGCACGTGGCTCCACCTCCGTTTCCGGCCGCAAGCGGCGCGGTCTATGGTTCCGGAACCGGTCCGAAGTCCGGCGGTGGAGCGCGGTGTTTTGTTGCAGCCTCATACGCCGAAGCGATGCGAAGGAGTGTCGGCTCGGAAAAAGGCCTTCCGAAGAACATGATCCCGAGTGGAAGTTTTGCCGGAATGGGCCCGACCAGGCGCGTACCTCCAGGAGCTGTGGCATCGCGGACTCTGTCGAACACGTGAGTGGTGAAACCCGCCGGGACGGACAGTGTGGAAAAACCGTGTTGTCCCAGCAGCCCCCAGACAGAATTGGTCCTGCCTGCCAACGGTGGCTCGATGGGGGCGCCCAGAATATAAGCCGGAATATTTCCTGCCGGAGAAACCATGGCGTCGAGGTTATCTTGCGCCATGCACTGCAGAACGACCTGCTGATAGGCAAACCTGTCTTGAATGAGATTCGCCAGATCGAGCGTTGAGCTGCTGTTGATCTCCTCGAGCGCGGCCTTTCTGTCCACGAACCCCGCTTCCGGACGGATATCCTGATAGAACTTCGATTTGTCGATCAGATCCCTGAGGGACTTGATATTCGCGTCGCCGCGCTCCCTGAGGTATCGAGTCAGCATGTATTTGGTCATTCCAGCATTGGAGGCTCCCGCGATGTTCCGGATTGTCGAACCGGCCGGGACGCGGGACGGATCGAAGAACATGTCCACCAGCTGCGAGAATCGGTCCGTTGTCGGTTTCCCGTTGGAATCAACTGGAAAGAGATTCGCAAACTGCTCGATGAACGCCCGGTTGCGATAAAGCGGAGCATACCGGTCGATGCAGCTCTGAAGCAGCGATCCGCCGGCTCCCGGATCGACGATCGTGGCTCCCAGTCGACGCAGGTCGCCAATGGCCCGTTCGGTAAGATCAATGGCTTCAACGTCGGCCTCGTTGAACACTTTCTTGTCCATATGCTCGCGAATGACGCCGATCCGCATTCCGCTTAATGACCGCTCGTTGGCGAAGCTTCGATAGGGCTCTGCGGGCAGCCGGCCAATGTTGAAGGCTGTCAGTTCGTCCTGAGGATCGTAGCCGGCGATGACTTCGAGCACCCGGGCGACATCCTTTACCGTACGGCACAGCGGCCCCACCCGCGTATTCAGGCCCGCGCCAATCATCCCCGTGCGACTGACCAGTTCTTGCGTGGGCGCCAGTCCCACAAGGCTATTGTTCTTGGCGGGGTGATGGATGGATCCCCCGGTCTCTTCTCCGATCGAGCACGTCACCAGGTTTGCGGCAACCGAGGCTCCGGAGCCGCCGCTGGATGTACCGGGACTGCGTTCCGTATCGTACGGGTTACAGAACGGACCGCCGAACGAACTGCGCGAGTTCGGCGTACCCATTTCTCCTAGATTCGCCTTCGCGAGGATGATCGCGCCTGCTTCCCGCAGCCGCTTGACGAAGGTTGCGTCGCGCGGCGGACGATCGTTCGCATAGGCAGCATCCATGCCCGCAGTCGTGCGCATATCGAAGGTGTCGTACTGGTCCTTGATGGCGAACACCACGCCGTGGAGAGCACCGATAAGCTTGCCTGTGGATGCAAAGTAGGCGTCTTGCTGCGCCGCCACTTCCAGGGCATCGGGCATCGCCGGACCGTCGTCCACCGGATCGGTTAGGCTTCGAGCCTTTCGACGATCAAACCCCCACCTTTCTCTTTTGGCTGGTCTCAAATTCAAAGTCAGCAAGGCATTAAGTTGATGCGCATTCTTGATAGGCGTGATCGGTCGGAGCCCAAGGACCCCATCCGGCTGATCGACACACGTGCCGTTGTACGCCTTGATACGGTTTAGGTATAGCTGCACCACCCGCGTCGAGGTCAACTCGCCTCGCAGGACCGCCGTCTGAATGTCCTCAATTGTCGCTTCTTCGATATGAAAGTTTGCAGTCTGCGCCGAGACTATCGACGGCGTGAGCAAGATAAATGATGCTAATGCGAGTTGACGAAGCACGGGACGTCCTCCCTTTCCTTGCATCACCGCCGCGCCAGAACATAGCCGCCAGCCATGATGTGCTTTAGCTCTTCGCTTTAGTTTTCTAACTCGAACGTTTCCTATCCGACGGCCAGGAAGCCGGGTTCTGCAGCGGCAAGCAGCATGTGATCTCGCGGGCTGCGGATTGGCCCACATTGTCGGTACGGTTGTTTATACACCGGCGGACGACGGTCAGGCCACTGGCGGGATGAGCGGTTGAAGCGGCGATTTTGCCAATCGCTCGAACCCGAACGCGGGGCTTGGTTGAGCCGCGGGAGGGAATTGGCTAGGGCAACTGATTGGCTTCGCTGTCTTGGCGCGCGTTTGCTCCCTTTGCCGTTAGAATGCGAAGAGGTTGGTGGTGAGTTTTTTGGAACGTCTGAAGCCTTCCAACAAGTTCCTCAACAGCTGCCGCGCCATAGCCGAGGCGGAGGCTGTTCAATTCCAAATCGGTGTAGACGACCGATATTGGCTTCACGGTCCCATCGGGCTGAAGTTCAATTTCCGCCGATACGCATCTTATGTGTCGATGCGCTTCGAGTCGTATTAGTGAGGTGGCCCCGGATATTGCGAGCCGAATTCACGAGTACACGCCCCACACACCTTGACCATCGAGTGCCCGATATGGAATCAGCTGCGCCACGTCAGCCTCCCCTCATAGCGAGACTGCACGACTGCGCGGGACCGAGCAACGGATCAGCAACGCGAATATGGCGATTTATGATGTTTTTCAACGGCGAGCCGGTTATAAGCCCTTTACGCCAAACGGTTTCTAGTGTGATTTGCGCGCTCCGAAGGCAGAGGTCAGAGGTTCGAATCCCCTCGGGCGCGCCGGTAATATCAATGAGTTATGAAAGCTGCTGGAGTCTCGTGTCTTCCAAAGGTAAGCGCTGGGCATCAAGCGGAGGACCCATTGTCTCTGGCCCGGGCGTCCACAGCTGAGCGCGCCGGCCATCCGGGATTTGCCGACGCAGCCCTCTGGATCTGCCGGTATAGTCAGCTACTCGGCGACCGCACCGCGGAGCTACCCTGGGAAAATTCATTTCGACCTCACGGCGCGGCGCAGAAAGCGCCGGTTGATTCTCCGTCCTGTGCAGCCAGCAAATAGCGAACTGTCATGAGCGAGCGAGCGGTTTCAATGCCGGCGTCGGGACCCCTCGGTCGCGTGCGACTGTCACGCATCGCCGATGGCCTCGTGGTTGCGGTGGCCGTATCGCTGCCATGGTCGACGTCGGCCACCGGCATCCTGATCGTCCTTTGGCTGTTGGCTTTCATCCCGACCATCGACTTGGCGGCGCTGCGCAGCGAGATGCTGACGTGGGCAGGGGGGCTGCCCGTGCTGCTTTGGCTGCTCGCAGTTGTCGGCATGCTTTGGGCCGACGCATCGATGAGCGAAAGGCTCGGCGGACTTTCGAGCTTTCACCGACTGCTGGTCGTCCCGATGCTGCTTGCGCAATCTCGTCGATCCGAAATCGGCAAAACCGTCCTCACCGGGTTTCTCATCTCCTCTGTGGTGTTGCTCGTGGCTTCGGGGGCGCACGCGGCACTCTTCCACAGGGTCTTGTGGATGAAGGGCCCGATCGCGGGCGTTCCGGTCAAGGATTATATCTCGCAGAGCACGATGTTCGTCATCTGCGCCTTTGCGCTGTTCGGCATAGCCGTCGACGCGTGGCGCGCGCGGCGACATCGATACGCGTTGGCGCTCGTTCTGCTCGCGTTGGTGTTCCTGGCCGATATCGCCTACATCGTAACCGGTCGGACAGCCCTGGCCGTCATCCCGATTCTGGCCCTGCTGTTCGGCTTCAAGCAACTCGGCTGGAAGGGACTGGTCACCGCATTCGCGGCAACCACTGTCCTGGCCGGCGCCTTGTGGACGTCCTCACCCTATTTGCGCGATCGGGTGCAGCTTACGTTCACGCAGATCGGCGCGTATGAGGCGACCAATGAGATAAACTCCACCGGGCTCCGACTGGAGTTCTGGAAGAAGTCGATCGGCTTCGTGGCGCAGGCACCGATCATTGGCCACGGCACCGGTGCGATCAACGGGCTGTTTCGGCAGGCTGTGGTCGGACAGAATACCGCCTCTGCGTTCTCTTCGGAGAATCCGCACCAGCAGATACTCACGGTCATGATCCAGCTTGGGCTGATCGGAGCCGGCTTGCTGATCGCAATGTGGATGGCGCACGTGGCGCTGTTCAGCGGGCCGGGTATCGTGTCGTGGATCGGCCTCATCATCGTGGTGCAGAATGCGGTCTCGTCGCAATTCAATTCGCATTTGTTCGATTTCACCGAAGGATGGCTGTACGTATTCGGCGTGGGTGTAATCGGCGGAATGGTTCGGCGCGCTCAGGCGTTACGCACGGAGGCAGCACAATCGCCCGGCCAGATGACCAACGCAGAGTGAAGCTGGCCGCCTCGGAGTTGCGCGAGCATTTGTCACCGTTCGAAGTTGCGTTGCCAGGGACCAGGGCGAAATCAGGCTTCGAAAAACGGGCGCCAATCGGGGATGCGACGGGCACTGGCGGACTCACCGCAGTGACAATTTCGTATTATTCCCAGGTGTGCCTTCAAAGTGCTCGCCTGTCAGGTGCGCTGGCTGGGATTCGGCTTGTCACGCATCATGCTTGTCACGCTCATGTCCCAGCCACACCCAGGACATGGACGGCGGGCGATTGGCTTGTGGCTCGGGGTGGCGGGTTGGGACTCGTGCACCAGACCTCAACAACAGGAAGAGCCGCACCATGCTTCGCCAAAGAACGAAAGGGCGAAACCAGCCGTCTATCAGGAGCCGGCGGAAAGCCTGCTACAATTGGCGCTGACGATAAGTCGATACACTTCGATCATTTCACGGCCGGCCTCCATGGGGCCGCCGGTCAACAGGGCCCGCGCTCCAGCGGCCTGAGCGCGTGAGTAGGCTGCCTGCTTCTCCGTGATCATGCGGCACGCTTCCGAGGGGGTCAACTCTCCTGCCATCATGCGAAAAATGCGCGTTGCCATGACGCGTTGAACATCGAGACCAAATTGCCATAGATTCAACATTGTGAACTCACTCGCCGCTAGCACCGCGTCGCAAGCTCGATTGGGTGCCGCGGTAGACAGACTTGCATATTGAGCTGTTCACAGTTGGCCATAGCGTTTCAGGACGTCCCGGCAGGCATTGCCGACCCGGAAGCTGTTCGCGGCCAACGTGGCACCGCACCGAATGAGATTGCCCCAGGTCATTCCCTCGGAGTGGTCACAGAACCTGGTGGCGGCCGGGCGGCATGGAGCTAAAGCGTCCAAATCGATGGCGTTCGCGGCTGTGACCGAAAGGCCGAGCAGGAGAACCCCCGTCAGCACGCCTTTCCCTCGATTTCTTCTTTGCGCCATCTGACAGCAACACATTTAAGCACAAATGGTTCCAACTTCGTAACACCCAATCCAGCACTGAGTGTTCATACGCAGGTTCGTTGGATTATCTCACCAGCCAACCTCCGACCCCGCTTCGATCCCTCGCCGCGCCATGCCGACCTGCATCAGCGGGACCGACAGAGCGGCGGTCGCCCACCCAAGTGCGACGTCGAACGTCGGATGGGCTGCCTCGATTTGCTTTCGATGAGAAATTTTGAAGCGACAGCCGGCTCAAGCTCGCCCGTACCGTGTGGCGCTCAAGGCACCCGGCAGCGCGTCCAATTGAACCGGTCAAATCGGCCTGAATGCGTCGAAAACCCTTCGGAGCTCGGGTCGAGCCCATCTGAATGGAAAGGAGGAATCACCGCCACGACCGGGCGAGTCCTGGGGCTGCCTTTAGATGCTAGAGCGAGGACTTGGGACCGCCGCTCATTTTGCGAGGGCCGCTCCAGGCACGGTTGCTGCTCCAGTCGCGATGACCGGAATTCCACTGCTGGCCATAATCCGATGGCCACTGGTCATTCTCGCGGGTCGTCACGCGAGGGCGCTTGCGGGCCGGGAGTTCGGACGTTTCCTCCTTCTTGACTTGAGCTTGCGCCAAAGCGGAGAAGGGCGAAGGAGGCTCAGCCGGGATATCGGCGAGCTCCGGTGCGTCGCTCTTTCGCGGCAGTGGAAGCAATCGGGTTCCGGGAGGAGGCATATACCTCGCGAGCCCAGGATTTGGGTAAATGGTAGGCTGGGAAAAATAGAAAAGTAGAAGCGAAAAGCAGCCGATTACGGCTGAGATTGCGGTGACGATCCAGAACAGAGGCAGCACCGACTCACCGCTCTGGAATTTCAACCGCTCGACCATAAGGCTCAAACGCAGGAGGACCTATTAGGTTCCTGGCTTGGGTCGGTCTTCAAAGCCCGGCGGCTGACGCCCTCCCCCTTGGCACCTCGGCGCCGATCTGTGCGTGCAATAACTCGGCTGCTTTTCTGGGATACGCCAACGAGGAAATGCTGGTGTGCCCGCATCTGACGCTTGATTCCTTGCAGGACGGCTCGTGTCCCGGATGCGGTGCAGCGCGAAGCTCATAAGGGCGTCGTACGCCCGTCTTCGCGGGCTATGCGGAGCGGTGCTCCGCTGATCCGGGACCGTTCCAAACGCAAGAGTCTGGAACGGTCCCGGGTCTGCAGCGCACCACCACATAAGCGCGTTTCCGCGCGTCTTCGACGCGCTATGGCGGTGCTGCACTGCGCCCGGGACAAGTCCGAAGCAAGCGTCAGAATCAGGCCACTAGGCACGAGACCCAACGGCTCACCAGCCGTGTCGAACCATCGACGCTGCCACTCCTGGGCAAAGCCAGCGTCAGTAAGCCCGTCCAAATAATTAAGCATGTGGGACGGGTTCCCTTATACGCGCGGAACGACGCATCGTCTGAAAGCGTTTCTTCCTTATGCAGCAAAATATGAGGAACGATATGACCGCTCACCGCGCCAATGGGCACCACAAAAGCATGTTGAGAAAATGGTTGGGGCCGAACCGTACCACGCATTGGACCATCGCCGGTTCTGTCGCCGTCATCATGCTCGGCTCTTATCTCGTCTACAGCAACCGTGACAGCAATCCCACCGGCATCCCGATTTCTGCTACCGCAGGAACCCCGCCTCCGATGGGCTCGGCACCGCTCAAATCCGAAAAGTGAACTGACCAACACACGCACTGCCACAATGGCTACCCACACAAGCTGTCGTGGACGATACTTGCGTACGGCAGGCGGCGAACGGACGGGAAGGAGATTTCTGATACAGACATCGTGCTGGCGGTCGGCGCGCCTCGCATGACCTGACACTTCAGAATTGTCCGATCTTCGCAGCGGCCGGGTTCATCATCGGAGAAAACACGATGTTTCCTCTTGGACGTACACAGAGCTATAAGCGCAAAGCCTCACGAAGGAAAAGTGACGCGAATGCGTGGATCCGCTTAGACGGAGGGTTTGCAATGCGACCATGCAACATGGTCGATCTCTCGGATACTGGAGTCAAAATTACAGTCCGCTTTGCCGAAACAATACCGGGTGTTTTCACCCTCTTGATGTCCCGAGACGCCAGCATCGGTCGGCGCGCCCGCGTCAGATGGCGGCGTGGATCGCAGATTGGCGCCGAATTCATATAGCGGCGATCACCAATGCTGCGCATTCGAATCGCAGGGCTTCGGAGGCGCACTGTGCACCCCCCAACGGGCGCGACCCGATCCAACAGAAGCAACTGCCCGTGGAAACATACGTATATTGACTGTGACGGGTAGCGCAATTGCAACGATAATTATCGACTCCGTAAACAAATTCACTCTTTGAACTTCGCGGCGCCCGGCCAAAACACGCTGCAAGGTCAGCCCGTCATTCACGCGCGTCCGATTTTCTGCGGTGTCGAGCCGCGCAAATCTGCGACAAATGATCTTCATGCGATTTGGTAACCACAGAGGCTATTTCCAAGTGACCTCAACCGAACGATTGAGGGACTATTGCATTGATCTTACACAGTGTTTGCGGCGCGCGAACGCTTTCTGCCAGGAGTGGTCAGGGTTCGTGACCACGGATCTCACTCGGGTGAGCAGCCGTTGCGCCGGCGGGAATTTAGATGAGTGAGCCATCGATCGGTTCGATAATTTGGCACCGCGTTCGGCGATTTGTGCCGCTATTCGCGGCCGCTCTCATCGGCGTGACATTGTCCGGTTCTGCGTGGTTCGCGACTTCGCGTCGAGAGGGCCAGCTGGCAGAGCTGGACTTCAACACGCGGGCCAATCGCAATTTGCTGATCCTACAGAACGGGATCGATGATTATGTCGACGTGATCGGAGCCTTGCGTGCTTTGTTTCAATCCGCGGAGCATGATACCAACCGACGAGAATTTGCAAATTTCACGGACTTTCTGCTGAATGGCAGGTCCGCTATTCTGGCGCTGTCTTGGCTTCCGCGCGTCACGCGAGACCAGCGCTCTGCGTTTGAATTGGCGGCAGCCCGGAGCGGCTTCCCCGGTTACCACATCACTAAGGTAGAACCGGACGGCACGTTGGCACCCGCCGGCGACCAAAACGAGTACTTCCCGATATTGTACTCGTCACACGAGAGTATCGGTTCCCCGGTCTATGGCCTCGACCTCAACGACGGAGGCCTTCGGCAGCAAACGCTGGAGCGTGCAAGGGATGGAGATCGGATGGCAACCAGTCCGACTTTCGTGCTCCACAGCGGCGCCGGAGATAGGAACGGCTTTTTCGTGGTGCTACCGGTGTACACGCCGAATCTACCCCACGAAACGCTGCAAGATCGGCGAAGCAATCTGACCGGCTTCGTCGAGGGGGTCTTCCAAACCGGCGTATTGATCGAGACGATCCTCACCACAACAACGACACCTGAGGGTTTGGACCTCTATTTCTTCAACGCAGAGGCAGGCTCAGATGCGTCCCCGCTGTACTTCCATTCGTCAGGCTCGCGCCCGCTCCCGATTGAAGCCCTTTCGAGAGCGTCGATTACTGCTGGCCTCCATTGGACCGGTGAACTCAACCCCGGGGACAGCTGGTGGACCTTCATCGCGGCGCCAAGCCCAGGCGGGCCCGAGATCGCCAGCCACAACGTCGCCTGGCTGGTGCTGGCCGCAGGCCTGTTGGTCAGTGCGGTTGCGGTGGCATATATCTGGACGACAGGCCGATTCGCCCGACACCTCCAAGCTGCTAATACGCAACTTGATGCGGCATTGAGCAACATGTCGCAAGGCCTTTGTATGTTCGATTCGTCGGGAAGGCTCTTGCTCAGTAATCACCGTTACCGCGAAATGTACGGGTCTCCTCCCGAGCTCACAAAACCCGGTTGTACAATTCGTGACTTACTGAAGCACAGACAGCGCAGCGGACTGTTCTTGGATGATCCGGAAGAGTACGTCCGGAATTTGCAATCCGCGATGTCGGGCGGCGCTATTTCCGAGCGGCTTGTCGAATCGCCCGATGGCCGCACGATTTCCCTGGTGAACCACCCGATGGCTGGCGGCGGCTGGGTGGCGACGTATGAAGATATCACCGAGCGTCGGAGAGCCGAAGCCAAGATCTCGCATATGGCGCTGCACGACGAGTTGACAAATCTACCCAACCGACGCTTCTTCCTCGAACAAATCGAAAATCGTCTTGTGCACCTGGAGCGAGACCATAAATTCGCGGTGCTGTGCTTCGACCTGGATCGCTTTAAAAACGTCAATGACACCTTGGGTCATATTTTCGGCGACAAGCTCTTGCGGCAGGTGGCAGAGCGATTGCACCCTTGCCTGAGAGAAGGCGATGCCGTTGCACGAATGGGTGGCGATGAATTTGCCATCATTCAGGGCAGCGTCACCGAAGCGACTGATATAACAGCGCTTGCAGCGCGACTCATCGAGACGATAAATGCTCCATTCGACCTCGATGGACACCACGTCGTGGTCGGAGCCAGCATTGGCATTGCGGTCGCGCCGACCGACGCCACAGACGCCCACCAACTGCTGAAGAATGCCGATATGGCGCTCTATCGCGCCAAGGCGGAAGGGCGAGGCACCTATCGATTCTTCGAGCCGAAAATGGACGCGCTCATGCAAGCGCGACGCGTACTGGAACTCGATTTGCGGAAGGCGTTGATCAACGGCGAGTTCGAGCTTTACTATCAACCGCTCATCAACTTGGCGACCGACGAGATTAGCGCCTTTGAAGCGCTTTTACGTTGGAACCATCCCGAGCGCGGACTTGTCGCACCGCTCGAGTTCATTTCCCTGGCGGAAGAGACAGCACTCATTGTGCCGATTGGCGAATGGGTTCTTCGCCAAGCTTGCCGGGAAGCCGTAAAATGGCCAAGCCACATCCGTGTTGCGGTCAACGTGTCTCCTGCCCAGTTCAAAAGGCCCAATCTCTCACAAGTGGTCATGAGCGCGCTGGCGGGGTCAGGCTTGGCCGCTCAGCGGCTGGAATTGGAGATCACCGAGTCGGTGCTATTGTTGGGCAGCGACTCCACCCTCGCGACGCTTCATCAACTCCGAAAGATGGGTGTACGGATATCCATGGATGATTTTGGAACCGGCTATTCGTCGCTCAGCTACCTCCGCAGCTTTCCCTTCGACAAAATCAAGATCGACCGCTCATTCGTTCACGACGTTTCCTCGAATGAGGATTCCATGGCGATCATTCGCGCTGTCACGGGATTGGGGGCCAGCCTCCGCATGACAACGACGGGTGAAGGGGTGGAAACTCAAGATGAACTCGATTATCTGAAGCGAGAGGGCTGTATCGAGGCGCAGGGCTATTTCTTCAGTCGACCTAGACCGGCCAGTGAAGTCTACAAGATGTTGGAGAGTCGGGCTCACAAGGCCAAGTCCGTTGCCTGATTGCTCCAGGCTCACCTCTCCGCGCAAATCCGCAGTGAGGTGAAAAGCGGTCTGTAAGCGGCGTTTGAACGATGATCTAAGTTCAATTAGCGACATTTTTCAACTTAAGTCGTCGCTTCTTGGCGGCCCTGAGCTTAAGAGGTTAGAATCCATAGTTAAAAGGCAGCCTGGATGGATACACCCTTCCTGCCACCCCGGGAAGCTCCGGCGCTGCGACCACCAACGTGCCGGAGCTCTCTGATGTTTTAGGACGTGCCCGTGCGTCATGTCATCGCCTTTTTAAGAGACGAGCGCGCTGCGACCGCCATTGAATATGGCTTGATCGCCGCCGGAATTGCGGTCGCCATCATCCCGGTTCTCACGGGCGTTGGTACGAAAACCAAGGCGGTGTTCACGTTGATATCAACCGCGCTTAAGTAACAAAGCGCGTCACCACGCTTTCGCCCCCGCACATGCTGTGAGGGCTCAAAACGGGCCGAGAGGCTCGGCGCGGCTCGCGCAGCCATCGAGGGCAGACGATCGATCCGGCGCAAAATAGGCGCATTTCATAACGGAGACATCAATGGCCTGGAAGTGCCAGGATTGCAGCTATTTCGAGCCGAACTCCGGCTCCGTCAAAACCGAAATGGGCGGATCAGATGCTATGTCGTCTTTTGGCGATTGCCGTCGTTCGCCGCCGGTCGTGCTCCCAGGTCGTCAAATGGCGGCGGCGGCGGGCGGCCAACTCTACCACCCCGTCGACCGATGGCCGCACGTGCAGACGGACCAGTGGTGCGGCGAGTGGGCCCAACGGGACGAAAAACGCCTTGGTGGCCGATAGATGGCTGTTGGGCGGCAGCCCCGATTCCAGGGCCTGGCGTGACCCGTCATACCTGGGAAGGCGCGCAAGCATCTTCGAATCCCGCCGAGCGATCGCGACGATCATTCGAGAATGCCAGGAGCCCGGGCCGCCGGAAGTGGGTGCCAGGTGAGACGACCAATCGGCTTCATCGCTGCTTTTGGACCAGCGCCTTCACGATTTCCTGCTTCGCGATCTCCGTTGATACCACCGGCCTGTCGGCACCCGTTCGGGAGGGAAGGCGAGAACCCAACTCCTTTGCGTGGCTCAACCAGGTCATGCGTCCGACAAATCCTCCGCAATCCGTGATACAGCGATCAGGTAAAATGGAACTCTTCGACTTTATTGGTTAATTTTATTTGCAGTGTGGCCTAGTTTTTCCAAAGTTATGGCTTAGATCTCTGGGGTTGGTTGAGCAATCACATCAAGCAACGTTTTACAAAATATATTTGGAGGTATTGCAATGACGAATGCAACGCATGCGACCGAGACTACGTCAACTAGGCCTGCCGGCTCTCCCAAAAGGGATGCTACGCAGGCGTTCCGGGCGACGGCCGAAAATAGTTCCGCGCAAGCCAAAGAGGTTTTCGAGAAGATGAGCACCGCCACGACTGAGGCCGCTACTCTGATCAAGAACAGCTATTCCACTGCGGTAAAAGGCGCACAGGACTATAACAACAAGGTCATCGAATTCGCTCAGGCCAACACCGAGGCCGCCTTCAACTTTGCCCAAAAGCTGTCGGGCGTGAAATCGCCTTCGGATTTCATAGAATGGTCGACCGAACATTCACGCAAGCAGTTCACGGCGTTAACCGAGCAGACCAAAGAACTCGCAGCGCTGGCTCAAAAGGTCACACTCGCGACTACGGAGCCCCTCAAGACCGGTGTCACCAAGGCATTTGGCCAGTTCGCCTGATTTGAGCCGCTTCCAAACATTCTCGTTCTCCGAAGTCAGTTCACCAAATGCCCGATTCGCGACCGCGGAGCGGAAAAGAATCGCCAGAATGACGCGTAGTGTTAGTTGTTTTGTTGCGTAGTCCTTGCGATGGAAGCCCCAGCCCTCTGTCCTCCCCGATCTCGGCTGGGGTCTTTCATTAGCCTCCGATACGGGTCCGTCGGTCGAAGCGACCCGCCATGACGGCTCAAAATCACGAGTCGCTGAAGACCTTGATCAGTGGCCTCAGCATCACGCACTATCAAGCTTTGCACATGACTGAACTTGATGAAAGTGAGCGACGAGGAATTCGAAAGCTGCTCCGAGAGGAAGAAATCTCGCTGAGCTGCCCAGGCCGAAAGCGGACTGGCGCCATACGGCCCGAGACCAATATTAGCAGTGTGGGGCTCGGCTATCCGAAGCCCGAATTAACTTCTGCGCGATTGGCAACCTTTCTTTCTCCCATTCGTTGAATGGGGATGTGGAGAGGCACGCGGCTTTCCTAGGCATGGTTCTCACGGCTACCCGGCGCCTTCGCTCCATTCCATCGAGCGCACTGATAGTTATCGATTTGTGGCGTCGCCCGCGGAAGTGCGACCGGGCAAATCAAGGACCTCCCGGAAAATCTCACGCATGCTCGTCCTGACCTGGATCAAGGCCGCTTCGATGAAATTGTTGCGGCAATAACCGTTAGCGGCCCGTCGTGCGAGTGTGCCCGGTGGCCTCTAACGGGCCCCGTTGCAGCGTTTGGAGCAGCGGCCCCTGCGAGCCCCAGAGAGGATTCAATGTCTCTTTCATTCGGATTGAACCGCACAGGCTGTTGCCTGGTGCTCGCCGTCGCGCTTCTGCCGCAACCGGGAAATGCGGCCGACGCGGATAATGGCTCGCGCATTGCTCATCGATGGTGCGAGGCTTGCCATGTCGTCACGCCGACCCAACACCGCGCAACGACCGATCAGGCGCCGCCATTCGCAACGATTGCCAAGAGGCCCGGCTTTACTTCAGCCAAGATAGCGCTGTTCCTGCTGGATCCACATCCAAAAATGCCAGACATGTCGCTAACTCGTACAGAGGCAGCCGATCTCGCGGGCTTTATCGGATCACTGAAGTAGAATCATCGGTTGAAGGAGGTATCTATGCAATTTGCCAGTTTGACCTTGGCAGTCATCGGATTGGCGCTCGTGACCCAGAGCGCTCAGACCCAGGAAACCGGCGATCTACGAAAGGGTCGCGTTCTGGCGCGGCAGGTTTGCGCCGATTGCCACGCAGTAAGGAGGGGAGACGTTCGCTCGCCCAATTCGAATTCACCGAGCTTCGTCGCCATTGCATCGACGCCCGGAATGACCGCAACAGCCTTGAATGTCTTCCTCCACACGTCCCATCGCAGCATGCCGAATCTCATTCTCACCGCCGACCAGACCAGCGGGATGATCGCCTACATCCTAAGCTTGAAGAAGTAAGATCAATTTCGGTGAGATTTGCCACCGCGGATACCGCTTGTGGCTTCGTCGTTGACGCGAGCCGTGCCGATCGCCGGCTGCTACCCCGCCGGCCTAGATATTCTGTCCAAAGAGTGATCTTGGAAGCATCAGGTTTGTTGTTCTGCTTACGCCTAGCGTTCGCTCGTGAAATCGCGGCCTCGCGCACATTGATCAACGGCGCGGCGGCCAGCCGATGGATCGGCCGATCCACCGCACGATTTGGATTGATCACCTTAGTGAACTCTGACCGGTTGGAGGCGAACGACCGTCCGTGAATATCGAAACAGCATTCCTATCGAAAAATGGCTAAGGGTTACTTCTTTGGACCCTGTTTGCCGAAGGCGGCATCCACCTCATCCTTCTTGATACGCGCGGCCGGGTTGCCGTGTTCACCAAGATTCTGTTCTTCGGTACCATCGCCCATCATGCAGGGGTGGGGAATATTGGCTTGCTTATCGGCGTCCTTGGGAATCGGGGGCTTATTCGTCATATTGGCTGCTCCGAGCGCGGGGGTTCTGCTTTCAACGCGGCGAGCGGCATTTTGTTCCGCATCCTCTTCGCAACCAACAATTGGGACAAATCAGATGGAATTTAACTCGCTATTCTTCGTCATCGCACCCATATACGGATATGAGCCGATACGACCGCCCTTTCGAAAGCACCGATCATCGCCCAGCCTCTCGCGAAATTGGATGCCGCTCGGCCACATCAAGAAAGGGACCCATTTTATGAACAACCACCACCATCATGCCGTCATTTGGATCGATCATCACGAAGCCCGTGTTTTCCATTTCAGCCCGACGGACGTCGAACGACTCGTCTTGCATCCGGATCATCCGACGAGACACATCCATCACAAAGCCAACTCCGTCGGAAGCGGGCATGCGGCGGAGGACCACGTTTATTTTCGCGCAGTCGCAGATTCGATTGCAGATGCCGGTGCGATTCTCATAACTGGCCCGGCCAGCGCAAAGACCGAGCTCGTCAAGTACATTCATCAGCACGAACCGAAACGGATGGCGGTTATCGTCGGGGTGGAAACCGTCGATCATCCGAGCGACGCAGCGCTCATCGCGCATGCTAGAAAATACTTCATGGCGGCAGATCGGATGTTGCCGCAAAAGCCGTGAACATCGTATCGAGCACAATTCCTTCAATCGCTGCGTGTTGAGACAATATCAGCAAACGCATTCAGAACGGCCACATCACCTTCGCATCGGCCGACCAGATATCGTAGCCGGCGGCGAGGTCACTGAGCTCGCCGCCGAGCGATGCCGTCGCACCGTTGCGGAACGTGATGGCGAGGCCCGAGGTGACGCGCGCCGACCAACCTTCCTTCAGGGCGCAACCCGTGAACCCGCTCCCGGTGATCGTCACGATCGTTCCGCCGGCGACAGCACCGGTTGCCGGGGCAATTCCGGTTACGCTGCTGCACGCCAATGCGCTGGAGATCGAGCCGAGCGTGACCAGAACGGCGAGCGCCATTCCATAGAGGACAAGACGATTGGCCGACACCTGGTGCCCCCCGGGCGCTCGCCGTGTTTCTCATCCGGCGCAGTGATCTTCCGAATGACTGTACGGCGCTCCGCGTACCTTAATAGCATTTGGGCGGAGCCTGCTTCCTGTTTCGATCCCTGACCCACAGAAGATGCCTTCTAAGTACATCTACCGGGCCCGGTGGCGGCCGGGGAGATCGACAGATCTACGGGCGTCTTCCGCGACACTCCCTATCTGGTTAAGCGCCGCTCCTCACCGGCGAACAGTGCGGCCGGAAATTGCGCCGCATAGCGCCGCCGTCGCGGCGGGCGCGGCGGCTCCGTTCGGGGCCGCGGGTCCGGCTCCACCAGCTTGCGATACAGGTGCCAGGTGGAATGCCCGAGCACCGGCATGACCACCGCAAGCCCCATGAACAGCGGCAGCGAGCCGATCAGCAGGAGCGCGGCGACGATCAATCCCCAGACCGCGATGATCAACGGGTTCCTCAGCGTGGCGCGCACCGACGTCAGGACCGCCACGACGGCACCCACGTCCCGGTCGAGCAGCAGCGGAAACGACACGATGCTGATCGTCAGCACCGTGGCGGCGAACAGGAAGCCGACCCCGTTGCCCACGACGATCAGCGTCCATCCGGCCGGCGTGGTGAGGACCCGGCTCAGGAAGTTCGGAATGAGCTCGGCCGGCGCATAACCGAAATTTGCGATGTAGATCGCTTGCGCAACCGCCATCCATAGAACGAAAATGACGACGAGCAACAGGCCGAGCGCGATGATGCCGTCGGTGGACGGTGACCGTCGTGCCCCGAACGCATCCCTCCACGACACTTCGAGACCGAGCTCGCGTTGCCGGCTCAATTCATAGAGACCGATGGCCGCGAACGGGCCCACCAAGGCAAAGCCGGCCGCCAGCGGAAACAGCAGCGGCAACAGGTCGTAGCTCAGTGTGAATGCGGCCAGAACCAGGCCGACGATCGGATAGATGATGCTGAGAAAAATCACATGGGTCGGGAACGCCCGGAAGTCGTCGATACCCTTGGCCAGCGCGTCCTTGAGATCGCTCATCGCGATCTTGCGGACAACCGGAAGGGCCGGGCTCGCATGCGAGCCGGCAATCACGTGCAGAGTGGTCATGGCCAAAACTCCTTGAGCCCCGCTGACGTACGCCCGACGTTGATGCCGCCGATGCAAATTTCAAAACGCCCGCAGTTGGTCGTTGCTCAAACTTGGCCGTTCGAACCAGGCGACCTCTGCGCGAACGATGCAGGCAAGCAACACCGAGAGCGGCGAGGGAGGGCCTTGCCTCACTGATGCGGCCCAAAAGGCCGCTCTCGATGAACCGTTCGTATCTGGCTGGCCGCTACGCTGCGGTCCGAACGAATACCGCAGCGATCATCGCGGCACTAATCCCCGGTGGTGTCATGCGATTCTCCGGGCCATTTTTGCCTGGGTGGTCCCATGATGAGACCGGCATTACTAACATTGGTCAGCCTCGGGAAATGTCAAGCCGTACGCCCGGCCCTCGTCCGGTCATTTGACCGAACACGCGCAGTGGAAAAACCACCGGAAACGCCCACTGCAAGCCCTCAACTGGATTCCACTTTTATTGATAATGTTCTAGTATCGTTCGAGGTCACAGATTCAATATGGAAATCAAATACGAGTGACGGGAGGATTCATGCGTCGAAACTGGACATGGAACGTGGTGGCGGGTTGCCTGTTGGCTTCGCTGGCGCTGTCGCCTGCGCACGCGCAATCCGACTACTACAAAGGCAGGACCGTCTCGATCGTGATCGGTGCCAAGACCGGGAGCCTGGCCTTGGCAGCCCAGATCGTCTCTCAGCACCTGGGACGCTATATCCCCGGCAATCCGACCGTGATCTTTCGGCAGATGCCGGGTGGCGCGCACCTGGGGGCGACCGGCTACATATACAACGCTGCGGAACCGGATGGGTTGACCATATTGGCGGCCAATCCCGGCGTCGGCATGGCGGAGCTCGCCGGCCTGCCGCAGGTGCGCTTCGACATCCGGAAATTCGAATGGCTCGGCTCGTCGGGATCGGACGGATCGCTGTTCTCGATCCGCGCCGATCTGCCGTACAAGACCTTCAAGGAATTCAAGGATTCGGGCCGGGAGCTGATCGCCGGGACGACCGGGCCGGGCTCGAACGCCTATGACATGCCGCTGCTGCTCAAGGAATTCGCCGGCGCCAATCTGAGGCTCCTCAAAGGCTACGCGGCCAACAGCGATATCCTGCTCGCGATCGAGCGCAAGGAGGTCGACGCCTATGCGGCGCTCGGGACGACCATCAAGCTCGCAGTCGACCGGGGCGCGGTACGCGCGCTGGTACGCGCGCGAGCGCCGGTGCCCGGGTTCAACGACCTCCCGATCGACGAGGACCTGGCGACCGACCCGATCGGCAAATCCCTCATGGCGATCCGCGGCATACCACTGCTGATCGGGCGCCCATTTGCGGTGCGGCCGGGAACCCCGGCGGATCGCGTGGCGATCTTGCGGGACGCGTTTGCCAAGACGATGGCCGATCCGGAATTGCTGGCCGAGGCGAAAAAGGCACAGATCGACATGAATTTCATCTCCGCGCAGGAGGTCGCCAAGGGCTTCAATGAAATGATGAGCCAGCCGCCACAGGTGATCGAGGCGATGAAGAAGTATCTCCAGCCCGCCGAATGATTTTGGTTGGACGGATGCCGCCATGACGCCGGCGTCGACGGCGGCGCGTGGAATTTCGCGGTCTCAAAAAGACCGCGGATCGTCGTGCGAATATCGATCGTGCTCGTGCCGGCCTAAACCCAACTTGCAACGATCATCGCGGCCACCGCGATGGCCATAATCAAGGTCGCGCCCCACCCGATCACACGCATCGCCAACGGAATGGCAAACCCACCCATAACCTTCGTATCGACGGCCATCAGCATCATGATGGCCATGACCGGCACTGCCACGACGCCATTGATCACGGCACTCCAGTAGAGGGCCTTGATCGGATTGATCGGCGAAAAGTTGATCAGGATGCCGATGAGCGTGGCGATTGCGATGGCCGAATAGAAAGCCTTGGCGTTCCGCGGCTTGCGCGCAAGACCGATCGGCCACTTGCGCGCCTCGCCGAGCGCGTAGGCGGCCGATCCGGCGAGGACCGGTACGGCCAGCAGCCCGGTACCGACGATCCCCAACGTAAAAAGCGTGAAAGCGAACGGACCCGCCACCGGTCGGAGCGCCTCCGCGGCCTGGCTCGATGACTCGATATCGGAGATGCCGGCCGTATGCAGCGTCGCCGCGGTCGTGATCATGATGGCGAGCGCCACCGCGTTCGAAAACGCCATTCCGACATAAGTATCCACGCGGATGCGCTCGAAGGCGTCGGGGCCCTGTTGCGGCGCCTTCAACAACGGTTTGCGCCGAGGCTCCGCCTGGGTGTCCTCGGCTTCCTGCGAGGCCTGCCAGAAGAACAGATACGGGCTAATGGTCGTGCCCATGATCGCGACCACCATTGTCCAGAAGGCGGGCTCGACGGAAAACGTGGGAACCAAGAACCCGCGCGCCGCCTCGCCCCACGGAATCTTCACCACCATCGCGGTGCCGAAGTAGGCAAACAGCGCCAGCGTCAACCATTTGAGCACGCTCACATAGCGGGCGTACTGCATATATATCTCCAGAAGCCCGCACAAGACCCCGAACGTCACGACATAAAGAAGCGCAGGCCCCCCGATCAGAAGCGCCGACGCATCCGCCATCGCCCCCAGATCGGCTCCGATATTGAGAATGTTCGCCACCAACAACAAGGCAACGATCGCCTGCAGGAGCCAGTTCGGATAGTGCTGGCGAATATTTCCGGCGATGCCTTTGCCGGTCGTGCGCCCAATTCGTGCGCTGATCTCTTGGATGACGACCATCAGGGGATAGCTGAACAGCATCGTCCAGGTGATGGCATAGCCCAGCTGCGCACCGGCCTGGGAATAGGTCGCAATGCCGCTCGGGTCGTCGTCGGACGCCCCGGTGATGAGTCCGGGACCGAGGACGCGCAGCAGCCTGGACTTGCTCGGGCGAGAAGGCATCAGCGCACGCGACCTGTACGGCTTGAGGAACAGCTGCTCGATGCAAAATCGTCGAATGCGGCGCAGTTGCATTCGGCGGTGTCGCGCACTTGCGGTTTGATATTATCGGCGATTCTCTCCAGAGAGTCGCGGCGGCGCCGGTGCCTTTTTTCGCGTTGCTTGTTGCGGTTCGGCTAGACCTTCTTTCGCCGCAGCTTGACCAGATCGGCATCCCGATAGAGGAGCGCCTGAACGACCGAGCGCAGATCAATCCTGCTGAACGGCTTGCCGAGAACGATGGCGTCTTGAAACCCTTGCGGCAACGCTTCCCTTCCATATCCGGTCACGAAGGCAAACGGAATATTGCGCTGCGTAAGGGCGGCGGCGAGCTCTTCGACGGATTGGCCGGCCAAATTGGCATCGAGAAGTGCCGCATCGTAGTCCGCGCCGACGATCATCTGCTTTGCCATCTCGAGCGTTCCGGCCGGCCCTCTGACCACACAGCCGGCTTCCATCAGGCTCGCTTCCATGTCCATCGACAAGAGCGGCTCGTCCTCGACGATGAGCACACGTTTGCCGACGAGGGTCTGGTTGATCGGTTGCTCAGGTAGTTCGCCGGCCGGCGCCGTCGACGGCGTGGCAGAATGAAACACTGCACGCGAACTGGCTATTTTTGGAATCGGCAGCGTGATCTCGCAAGTCAATCCGTCCGCATAGTAGTTGATGACACTCTCGCCGCCCAAAGCCCGCAGGGTTTCCTCGATCAGCGTCATGCCGAAACCACGCGTAGAGGGAACGCGCACCTCCGGACCGTTGCTTTCCTTCCAATCGATGAGAAGGTGATCCGCATCGTCCGCTCGCATGCCCCAGCGGAGCGCCAGATGCCCGCCGGGAACGGACAGTGCGCCATACTTGCGCGCATTGGTGCCAAGCTCATGAAGGACCAGCGCCAGCTGCACTGCCATCTGCGAATTGAGCATGATCGATGGCCCGGAACACGAGATACGATCTTCGGCTGATGCACCCAACAGGACTTGATCGCGCACGATCGCACCGACATCAGCACCCCGCAACGTCTCCTGGGTGAGCAAAGTATGGGCCCGCGCCAACGCCTGAATGCGGCCGTTGAAGGCGGTCACGAAATGGCTCGGGCTGGCACTGCGCAGCAAAGACTGCCCGGCAATCGCCTGGACGGTCGCCAACGTGTTCTTGACCCGGTGATTGAGCTCCTCGATGAGCAAATGCTTCAGCTTCTCGGCCTGCTTGCGCTCGGTGATGTCGCGGACGACCTTCGATGCCCCGATCACCTTGCCGAATCTGTCGTGCAATGCCGACACGGAAAGAGAAATGTCGACGCGGCGTCCGTCCTTGGCAACGCGCACGGTTTCGTAGTGATCGATGCGTTCGCCGCGCGCCAAATGTGCAATGATCCGCTTCTCGTCGTCGTGCAATTCGGGCGGGATGATCCGGGTGATCGATTGACCGACAATCTCGGCCGCCTGGTAGCCAAATATCCGCGTCGCGGCGGCATTCCATGAGGTGATGCGACCATCGAGCGTTTTGCTGATGATCGCGTCGTCCGACGAAGTGACGATGGCGGCCAAGCGCGCCGATTCGATCTCTGCCTGGTGTCGGTCGGTAATATCCATCAACAAGTTGATGGCTCCGATCAGACGACCGGAAGCGTCCCGCAGCGGCGTCGGATAGGGAAGGAAATTGACGCGCGTGCCATCGGGTCTCTCCGCGATGGCTTCGATGCCGCGGACGGGCTTTCCCTCCTTGAGCGTAAGCGCCATCGGGCATTGATCATGGGGCAGAGGTCGGCCGTCGGGCCAATAAAGACGCCACGAGCCGCACCATTGATCGCTTCCGAGCTCGGGCCTGTGTCCCCACAGGTCGGCGGCGGCCTGGTTGAAGAAAGTGATGCGGCCTTCAGCGTCGGTCGTGTAGACGGCGACGGGCAAAGCTTCGAGCAACTCTGAGCCTGTGGTCATGACGCGTTCACCCCATGCTGGGCCGGCCTGTGGCCCACCTGACTTCGCTCATTTACTTTCTGAAGGATAAGCAAATCGGAGCCGCTCCACCGGGGGCGCCGGCAGAGATTACGGCGGTGAAAGACCCGCCGCCAAGTCTTGGTCGGGTTCATATCCTTCCCAGCAAAACCAGGACCAGCACAATGACGAGCACCAAGCCGAGACCACCGCCGCCGTAGTACCCGGTCCCGTAGAAAGGGCCGCCGCCAAGGCCGCTGAAGCCACCGAGCAACGCAATGACGAGAATGATGAGCAGGATGGTACCGAGCGACATGATCAACCTCCAATCGATGTGCCGTCGAGGCATGCATCAACGCGCAATGTACAAGATGGTTCCGCAATACATCGAATGCGAATGGATTCAGAACGCGGAGCCGAAGCTACCAGTTGGATTTCAAGTGGCGATGGCATTCACGAATCTAGATCAGGAAATATCAAAGCATAATTCGATTATTTAGAATCGTATCATGCTTTGCGATTTCGAGTTGGCGAACCGGATCGGGCCAAGTTCACGCGTCAATGGTGCAACAGCGCGATGAGAATAATGATCGGAATCGGCACTCCCAGCAAATACAGAAGAATTGATCGGCCCATGGCTCTCTCCTTTCGGTATCAATTTCTGATTCAAGCTCGAACGCGATCGTAGCTCCAGGTCCCGTCTCGCAATTGACCTCCCTCGGTCGCGGCAAGGCTGGCACAGAACGCTCCGATCAACAGCGAAGCTGTCAGCCAAAGCGATAGATGCGCTGCCGCACTGCGGGCATCGTCCAGTGCGGTCTTTGCCTGAACGATCACATCGGCTACGCGGTTGCGATCCCTCCGGCCGCAACGGCGCCCCAAGACACCCCCGAAGCCCGGGCTTCTTCAGCTCCGACGATCGCACGTTCGGTAGTTTGGGTATCCATGTCGACTCTCCCAAGAAGGGGGCTTGAAGAAGTGCTGAAGGCAGAATGAAATTCGCCCCGCGGCCGGTCGCGCGGCGCAGTAGGGTCGCGCGGCGCAGTAGGACAGTGCGATGCGGCCCTGCCCGCGCGGTGCACGAACTAATAAGCGCGCCCGAGCCGACCTACGAACCAGCCAAGCGCAAGCGCAATCGCGACCGCCGTATAGGGCCGGGTCTCGACGTTCTCCCGGATCGTCTGCTCAAAGCTACCCGCTTGCCGCTTGACCATGGCGGCCGCGTCGCCGGCCGTCTCGCGAGCTTGTCCGTAAAGGTCCTGGGCCGCGCCTACCGCCTGCTTAACGGTCCCTTCGACCTGGCTCTTGACGTCTCCGGTAGCCTTTCCGAAACCTTCCTCGATCTTGCCGCCCATGTTCTTGGCGGTGCCTTCCAAGCGATCTCCGTTCATGACGCATCCTCGTTGTTAGTGGTGGAATCGTTGTAGGGACTCGGCAGCTCGCTGTTACAACACTTCAACCACACATTGGTTCGAGCGCCGCGGAGGATTGATCGACGCTTGGGAATTTTTTTCCGCCGGTTGCCGCCGGCAAGGCGTTCCACCCCTCAAGAAGCGACGGAGACCTGTGATTCACACGACCGAGGTGCCGGAGCCGGCGGTGATGCCAGCCGTGGCGGCCGACATCCTTCCGCGGGAGCAGGTGCAAAATTCGCCGGTAACCGGCGACCCTCGCGGGAATCCGCCGCGCCGGCGCCTTTCGAAGCGCGGCTTGCTGTCGCACCCCTCTGCCGCGGGCGGTCGATCAACAGAGGCAGTGCCAGGGACGCGATCTCCTCACCCCATAGCGCGTGCGCCTGCGTGTTGGGATGAAACCCGTCGCCAGCGAACAAGTGAGGCCCGAGCGGTTCGGAGAACCGCTCCACGACAAGATGCGGCAGCCGGCCTTCCAATCCCTCGGCGGCTTCCTGCAGGGCTGCGGACCGCCAGTTGAGGATCGTACGCAGCGGCCACGGCAGCGCCGGAAAGCAGGCCAAGGGCGCCACCCCGGTGACGACGACAGCCGCTTCACCGATGCGGGACCGCGCAGCGGTCACGAGCGCCGCGACATCGGCAGCGAAGGCCGAGGGCGAACGATACGCGAGGGTATCGTTGACGCCGAAGGCGACAATGAGAAGATCCGCCGGTTCGGCGGCAATGCGAGGCAGCAAACGCTCCGACGCCGCGCTGACGGTTGCGCCGGAGAGTCCCAAGCCCTGCCAAGCCACAGGTCTGCGGGTCCGTCGCCCCAGGGCGCGCGCCGTGGTGGCCGCGACAGTCTCGTCGCTATGCGCCAAGCCGACGCCGGCCACGGTCGACTCACCGATCGCCAACACACGGATCATCGCGCCTTGGCCCGGCACCACACCGTGATGGGGCGGACGCACGGGCGGCAGGCACGGCACACGCCGGCGGGTGACGCTGCCCTGCAGCGCCACCAACGGAAAAAGCGCCAGCGAGCCCAACAGACCAATGGCGGTTGTTGCCGTCAACGCGCCGAAGAACTCGGCGGTGCGGCCGATGTCGGCCGGCGCATATTCGGGGTTTGGAATCGGGCTCATAGGGTGCGCTCCGACGCTTTTGCCGCAGTTCGAAATTAAAGACAGTTGGAAACGCCGTTCACGAACGCCGGTTCCCTGGTCCCGATCCAACCGCTCATTTTTTGGAGCTCGGTCTGCGCCCACAAGTTGGGCGCTTGGGCGCGCAACGGATCAACAGCAATGAATTCGCAGCAGATCGATCCCGTCTGGGACATTATCGATAAGGTCGGCGTGGCAATGCTGACGACGAGATTCGGCGGCGGCCTGCGAGACACTGCCCGGGCCGCAGAGATATGGAAAAGCACCGACCAAGTCTGGTGGCCGGGCGGGCCGGATGATCCTGCTCTGCGGGTGTTGCGGGTCGAGCCGAAGACCGCTGAACTTCGGGATGAGCCATCGAGTCTCGCCGTGGCGGCCTTCGAGTTCGCAAAAGCGAAGGTGACCAGAGCCAAGCCAAATCTGGGAGAAAACCGCAAGATCACTGTCGTAATGCGGTAGCGCCTCAGTCCACAAGCGTTGCGCCCGCGCGATGACACTCAAACGAGCAATCCAACGCCCGACCAGGGATCGAGCGTTGGAGCAGTGTTACCGACAGTCTACTTGGTGGCCGTATCGGGCACCCAGGAGGTCTTCTCCTTGTCGTACTTGACGCCCGGGGCGGCCTTCAGCGCGTCCTTGGTGGTGTCCATGGTGAGATAGATTTTCTTGTCCTTCATGGTGTGCTTGACGGCGGCGAAAGGCACCGCGACGTCCTTTTCGCCGGCGCCCAAAAAGCCGCCGACGCCCACGATCAGAGCGGTGGCGCGGCCCTCCGGGGAAACCAGCACGTCCATGATCTCGCCGATCTTGTTGTTGGAGGGATCATAGACGTTTTGCTTGTACCAATCGGCGACGGTGACACTGTTGGTCGGCACGCTGGACATGATCTCGGCACGGCCGGACGACATCGGCTGCGCGAAGGCGGCGGTGCTGGCGATCAGCAGACCGGCGGACATTGCGATTAGGTTCTTCATGTAAGTTCCCTTCTGATTTGAGGCGTGGCTTGTCAGCTAGCCAGCACGCACAACGTCGCAGTCGCGATTCAAGTTCCACTTAAATGTCGGGAACAAGAATCCAAGGACGGTGTTGCCAGAAGACTTGGAGCGTTCGATCAGGAAGCGCTCGCGATGCGCCTCCTGGAAGGCGCCGAGCGCCGCGCCGACGATGTCGCGAACGGGGGCGCGATCCCAGCTCTTGAGCGAGAGCAAATCATGCGCCTTCGCGAGCGCATGCAGCCCGCGCAACAAATTCGTCCAGCTCCTCGCTGGGGGTCCTCCGCAACGTCTCGCCATAGCCTGCACGGTTGCCGGCGTATTCTCGACGCGATGCCTCATCTCATATGCCGGTCTATGTCAAAAGACATACTCCTAAAGGGTAGCCGGAGCTTTGCGCCGCAACAAACGACAGGTAGCCCGCGCAACAAATGCGTCCAGCTCCTCGCCGGGGGTCCTACGCAACGTCTGCATCGCCATAGCCTGCACAGTTGCCGGCGTATTCTCGACGCGATGCCTCATCTCATATGCGGGTCTATGTCAAAAGACATACTCCTAAAGGGTAGCCGGAGCTTTGCGCCGCAACAAACGACAGGTAGGGCCCGCATGACGGCGCCCGCGCGCCAAGACGAACCCGATCACCGCGAAGCGCCAAATGGGGAATTGCCTGCCTGAGGGCCCGCGACCTCGGCGTTCCCCGCTAGGACACCCGATCGAATGCTTCGACCCACTGGCCTGACGGGATATTGTCAATCCATCGAGCCTCGCGGATCCACCAGTCGTGCATCACGCCGCAGTACGGACAGTGCGCCTGGGTCGCCGCGTCCGGAAGCCTCTTAAAGGTCTCTTCGTCGACATTGATGCCGGTGGAAAATTCTCGACCGGTGGTCGGGCAGTTCAACATAAGGGCTCCCATGGGGCTGCCTCCGATGAATGCGCACAACGGGTATCAATCGCGAATATATGCAGGGGTTCCATGCGCCGAACAGATTTTTTGTACGGAAATGGACACCCGACGGACCCCCAACATCGACGCTGGAAATTCATGGGCGAGTGCGAGCCCTATGGAACTCCGACGCATTCTCGCAAGTTCTCAATTGCCGAACCAATCGGCTTACAGGAGGCGTAACATGATCGACAAGGATCGCATCGAAGGCTCGGCCGAGCAGGCCAAGGGCAAGGTTAAGGAGTGGACCGGCAAGGCTTTGGGAGACAAGAAGTTGGAAGGGGAAGGCAAGGCCGATCAGGTGAAAGGCAAGGTGCAGAACGCCGTCGGCGGCCTGAAGAATGCGCTGCGCGGCAAGTAGCAGGCAAAGACCCGCATGCGCGTCAACCGCTTTGAATGTGCGCTGCGCGCCTGCGGTCTTTTCAAGCCCGTGAGTCAGAGCGAGCTTGCGTTCATCAACGACATGAAGCGGGACCATCTGACCGTTCCGGCCGGCACCACGATCATTCGTGCGGAACAGGATAGCGCCGAGCTCTACACGCTGTATGCCGGTTGGGCATTCCGCTTCAAAACACTGCCGGACGGCCGCCGGCAGATCTTGAACTTTCTGTTTCCGGGCGATCTCATCGGGCTGCAGGCGGCGATGTTCGATGTCGCCCAGCACGGGATCGAGGCGCTAACGGATGTCGAGCTGTGCTTGCTGCCGCGGCACAAGGTCTGGGAGGTTTTCCGCCAAATGCCGGAACTCGCGTTCGACGTCACCTGGCTCGGTGCGCGTGAAGAGAGCCATGTCGATGAGAATCTGCTGAGCGCCGGCCAGCGGAGCGCCGCGGAGCGGGTCGCGGCGCTGATCGTCATCCTCTACAAACGTGCCGAAGCGCGGTCTCTGGTCACCGATCGAACTTTTGCCTTCCCGCTCAGTCAGCAGCACATAGCAGACGCGCTTGGTCTTTCGCTCGTCCATACCAACAAAACACTGGCGCGGCTGCGGCGGATGGGAATGTTCACGCAGGCGAATGGATCACTGACGCTGACCAACCCGCACGCTTTGGAAAGCGTAGCGCAATACTTCGACCGTAAAATGACTCACCGGCCGCTGATCTAGTCCGACGCCTATTTCCGGTACGGCATCAGCATCGGTCCCGCCGAAGCGTCCCGACGTGAATCTCGCCCGAAAATCCATTCGATCAAGAAGTGCCCGTCCTCGTCCCTAACCAGGACTTCGACACGACGCCCCGCGTGGCCGTCCACTTCGGCAAATTCGATGGCGGCGGACAAGGCCTGTCGCTGACTGGGATAGGAGCCCGAATGGCGCCGTCCACCCTGCACGATTTTCCATTCGTCCTCGCGCCGCACAACCACATATCGCAGGTGATTCATGAGTTGCCTCGTTCGCCAACCGATGCACTTCGAGAAAACGTGTCGGCCGCAAAGTTGGTTCCGCCCGGAATCCAGGTCGCGCACGGCTTTGCGGGGCCGATTGCCTTACCCGAGATCACCCACGTTTACAGCAGGTTGGGGGGAACCAAATAGGTCAAAAGCGCATTAACAGGTGTCGATCAGTCTGCGACCCTGCGGTTCCTGGGGGACGGGCGGAGTCAATGTGCAGCAAGTCGGCAGGCAGATGAACCCCAGGCTCGACAATCTTATCTCCTGGTTCGCCGCCTCCGTGGTGGTGACCGCGGGCGTGATCCTTTCCCTCGAGCGCCAGGATCATCAGCGCGAGCGCAAGCCGATACGGGTGCTGCCGCGTGCCACCCCGGCGCAGGAGCCGCTCGGGTTGCAGGAAGTCCGCGCCACCGAACGCGGCCGCGGCAGGCGCGCGCGGTCGCCCTCGCAAATTCCATGGCGCGGTTGGAAGGACATCGTTCTTCGCACCTACCAGGAGACGCAGGAGGATCGCCTCCTGGCGCTGGCGGCGGGCGTGGTCTTCTTCTCGCTGGTAGCGCTGTTCCCGGCCATCGCCGCCGGCGTATCGTTCTATGCGCTGTTCGCCGATGCGGGCACCATCGGCAAGCATCTGTCGCTGGCCGCCGGCGTCGTTCCGGCCGATGTCCTCGACATGCTGCGCGACGAAATCGCCCGCATCGGCGCCAAGAGTGACGGGAAACTGACATTCGGTTTTCTGCTCGGACTCTCGATTGCGCTATGGAGCGCCAACGCGGGGATGAAGGCGGTCTTCGACGCGCTCAATATCATCT
>Ga0207090_1034_pt2 | contig 35864 bp, 35 predicted proteins | sample Alteio_BWMinHeat_50_FD_153565 | JGI IMG/M metagenome (GOLD analysis project Ga0207090, IMG submission 153565) | Enriched cells from forest soil in Barre Woods Harvard Forest LTER site, Petersham, Massachusetts, United States -... | ecosystem: Environmental > Terrestrial > Soil > Temperate forest >...
CCGCAAGACCAACCCTTGTTCGAGCGCCTGCTTGGTGACGGTTCCGACCTGGGCCTGCGGTTCTCCTATGCGGCTCAGTCCGCACCCCGTGGCCTCGCCGACGCCTTCATTGTCGGCGCCGATTTTATCGGCGCGGATCGCGTGGCGCTGGTGCTGGGCGACAACATCTTTTATGGCCACGGTTTGCCGGAGACGCTGGCGCGGGCGACCGCGCGGCCGGCCGGCGCCACGGTTTTCGGCTATATGGTAAACACACCGGGGCAATACGGAGTGGTGGAGCTCGACGACGCCGGCCGGGCCCTGAGTATCGAAGAAAAGCCGGCCAATCCGAAATCGAACATCGCCGTCACCGGCCTTTATTTCTACGACAATGATGTCGTTCGTATTGCCGCCGCGCTGAAGCCTTCGGCGCGGGGCGAGCTGGAGGTCACCGACGTCAACCGCGCCTATATGGAGCGCGGGGATCTGTTCGTCGAAGTATTTGGTCGCGGATTTGCATGGCTCGACACCGGAACGCACGCCTCGCTGGTCGAAGCGAGCCACTTTGTTCAGATCCTGGAGGAGCGGCAGGGAACGCGCGTTTCTTGTCCCGAGGAAATTGCGCTGCGGCTTCGCTACATTACGCTCGATCATTTTTTGAAGCTTGCGGAGCGATGCGCCAAGAGCAGTTATGGCCAGTATCTTCTGGCCGTCCACAAATCGTTCGCAAAATCGCGCCGCGCGGAGCTTTGAGTATGCGATTTCGCAACGCGGTGGTGTTCGTGACCGGCGGCGCGGGTTTCATCGGCTCGGCGGTCGTGCGCCACTTGCTCGACGAGACGCAGGCCTCCGTCGTCAATATCGACAAGCTCACCTACGCGTCGAGCCTGAATTCCATCCCGCAGGCGGCCGGAAACGCGCGCTATCGCTTCGCCCAGGTGGATATCTGCAACGGCCCTGCGCTACGCCAGCTTTTCGACCAGCACCGGCCCCAATACGTGATGAACCTGGCGGCGGAAAGCCACGTGGATCGCTCGATCGATGGCCCGGCGGAGTTTGTCCAGACCAATATCGTCGGAACGTTCACATTGCTGCAGGAGGCGCTGCACTATTGGCGTGGGCTCGATAACGGCGCGCAGGACCGCTTTCGCCTGCACCACATATCGACCGACGAAGTCTACGGCTCGCTCGGCCCGATCGGTTTGTTCACTGAGGCGACGCCCTATGCGCCGAATTCCCCCTACTCGGCCTCCAAGGCTTCGTCCGATCATCTGGTTCGCGCCTGGCGCGAGACCTATGGCCTGCCGACCATCGTCACCAACTGCTCCAACAATTTCGGGCCGTTTCACTTCCCCGAGAAGCTCATTCCCCACATCATCATCAGAAGCCTGGCCGGAGAATCATTGCCGGTCTATGGCGACGGCCGGAATGTGCGCGATTGGCTCTATGTCGAGGATCACGCCCGCGCGCTCACCCTCGTGCTGGAACGCGGCCGGGTAGGAGAGACCTACAATATCGGGGCCCGCAATGAACGCAGTAACCTGCACGTGGTGAAGGCGATCTGCGCCCTGCTCGATGAGATCGAGGCCTCTGCCGGCGGGCCGCGTGAGCGGCTGATCACCTTCGTTTCCGACCGGCCCGGGCACGATCGGCGTTATGCGATCGACCCATCGAAGATCGAGCACGAACTCGGCTGGAGTGCAGCCGAGACGTTCGAATCCGCCCTCGACAAGACCGTTCGGTGGTTCGTGGAAAACCGAAGTTGGTGGCAGTCCATTCTCGCGCGCGGCTATCGGGCCGAGCGCGCCGGCCAGGGCGTTCGCCCTTAAGTTCCAGCGGGCAAGTCGAACCTTACTGGACTACCCGGCAATAGTCCTCGATGCCGAATACCCAAAATTGACCTTCGGGACGAAATGTCCCTCTCCTCTACCGCTCAGTTGCAGGATCGTCTTCCATTCACAACCGGACATCCCTTTGCTTGAGGCTCCGTTGCTTGAGGCTCCGGCAGCAAGAGCCGGTGGGCGGCCACCTTAGGAGCGGGTCGCGCAAGAGGCAGTGGCGGTAAGGGCTGCTGGACAACAGGCTCAGTCGAGGGCTCCGCATCATCAATGGCCGGCTCCGAAATTGGCGCGGGGGGCTGAACCAACTGTGACCGGTCGCCGATTGCCGGGGGCGGCGCGGCGCGCGCGATCGGCGGCGGAATGTTGCTGGCCGTAGGCCGCGCGAGCGTTACCGGGCGGGGAATCGGCAGCGGAATGTTGCCAGGTGTCTGCGGAGAGGGAATTGCGGCGCGTGAGGTCGGGAGCGAGAAATTGCCGGTAGCCGGCGGCGCAAGCACCGAAAACGGCAGCTGCTTGACGTCGGTTGGCGGTAACGCGAACATCGCATCGCGCGAGGGTGCCTGGTCGCCGTTCGGCGCAAGAGGCGCAAGCGGTGTCAAAAACATCGTCGGCGACGGCTGGTTCAGAGGCACTTTGATCTCTTCCCGCGCCACCGGATTCATGGCTTGTGTTGGCGGGCTCCCGCCATCGAGGGGCGCCGCCTTCGGGGCGATCAAGGGCGCAGGCGCGCCGCCAACCGCGGGGTCACCCGGGCCTCCAACCGCGCCGGGTCGCGAAATCGGCAAGGTCGGTACGACTTGGCCATCCGGCCTGATGGTGGTCGCGACGCTGCTCGTAGTGTCGAAGGGGGCCTCGCTTTTGCTGTTGAAGGTGAGCTGATTGGGTGGCGTCAGCACGTTAGCCGGCACGCTGATGTAGACTGGCAACGGCATGAATGTGGGCACTGGAAGAATGTGAGGGTCGTGGGGAGCAGGCGGCGGCGCCAAGACCAGGTATTCGGGCGGCGGCAGCTCCAGGAAATAATCCGGCGACGGTGGTGGCGGAGCGAACGCAAATTTCGGATCGTCGAAGAGGAGTACGGCCCGCTCGATATACTCCATCTCATATGGCAGTGGCGAGGGCACATCGAATTCCGTCATCGCGAACTTGGGTGGCGGCTCGATCGCTGCGCCCAAGTGCGTAAGTAGGCGGCGGGCATCCCCCGTGTGCGGTCCGCGCGGATAGCGCTTGAAATAGGACCAATAGGCCTCTGGCGTATCGGCCTGGTAGGCCCGCCGCCAAGTGATGGCCTCGCGTCGCGCCGCAAGCAGGGCACGGATGCGCTTGGCCATCGGGTCACGCCAATACTCTGCGAGAAAATCTCCATAGCCGTCGAAGGTGTCGCGCAACAAGGCTACCATGTACGCGTCGCCGGCGCCGAGACTGCGCATCGGCTGAAAACGCATCCAGGCGGTCTGCTCTGACGAATCCGCCCGCGCCGGCGCCGCGAGTCCGCGTTCGAAGAAAGTGAATTGCGTTTCGATTTTCGATGCATCCCAGGGCACCTGTGCGCCCTTTGTCGATTCGTTGACACGCAAGCGCACGCGGTCGAATAAGTTGGCGGGTGCCAGGCCACCCTCACGGATCATCTCCGCAAGCGCCTTGGCATACGGACCGTAGCCGTCCCGGACACTCGGCGCGACTGTGCCCGGCGTGGCGTTGAAAGCGACCAGCATGTTGGGTTCGGGCTCGACCCAAGCAAGACCGGCGGCTAGCGGCTGACCCGACAAGGCAAATGGGCTCACGCGGGCCGCATCAAGGATCACGAAGGTTGCCTTCAGATGAAGCGCACCCAACGCACGTGTGTAGTCTGACAACCGCAAAGCCCGCAGGGGTACGTCTGAATCGCGGACAATAGCTGCCTTGACCGGCACCAGATAGTTCTCGCCTTCGAGCTGCAGCGCGTAGCCGGCGAAATACACGGCGGTCACCGTGTCCGGTCCTGCCTTCGTTACACCGTCGACAAAATTGCGGAAGGCAGCGCGCAGCGAATCCTCGTCGAGGTCGCGGGCTCCCGTGACATCGAAGCCCGCGGCCTGCAGGGATTGGGCGATCAGACCAGCGTCGTTTGCCGGGGTCTCGAGGGGACCAGGCTGGTACGAGGCATTGCCGATGACGAGCGCCAAGCGCCTTTCCGACGCTGCGGCGCCCGCCGGGGACGCGGAAGCCATGGCGAGGAGGGCCAGAAGTGGGAGTGATATCTTCGATATCCGGAGCATTCTATCCTGCAACCTCAGGAGCCAAAGGCAGGGATTTTTGCAACGCCACCCTAAGCGCCGATGAAGTGCCCCCAAGAACCGACCAGAATTCCAAAGCACCAATTTGACCCGCGCAACGTAGCCCCTGTCAGCCGATAAATGCAGCAAAGGAGCCGTTCACGAAAGGATAGCAGCGTGCGCGCTATCCTGCCAGTCACCGACACACCTCATAATAACGCCGGTTCGCCAGATTCTGATCATCATCGGCATCGACATACCTAAGGCACTCGCACCCACTGCACATGAGGCGGCCGATTCTGAATCCAAAAAAAACGACCGCACCTCCAGCAAACCGGTAGTCCTGGCGGCCGTCAGCCCGCTCCCAACTGGGGCGATAGCCGCAGGATGAGATGACGCCGTAAGTACCTGCGCACCTTCAGTGGCGGAAGTCACGGTAGCCCGCTCTCACCACGCATACCGCAATCGCCCGGTTCCAGCATAGGTCCGCGAGCCACTGGATAGCTCGCCGTCGAACTTGACGAGGAGAGACCACCCGGTGCGCCATCGCCATTCCGTTCCACTGGTCAGCAAGAACAGATCGGTGGGTGGCGTCGCGCCGTTGACCACGAAGCTCGCGGCCGGCAGGCCAAGGAAAGTCGCACCAAGTTGGGGATTGTTCTGCCAATCGTGAGCCCAGCCAATTCGGCCGATCAGATGAACCCCGGTGCCGCTCGCAAGGGCAAAGGTCTTGTCAGCCCAGCTTCCGATCTCGCCGCGTACGCCGGTCGCCGTCTGCGCACTGTAAGCAAGCGCGAACTGAGGTACGCCCGAAGCCGAACTTTCGCTGTGGGCCGGCATGGTGAAGCTTTGCGCCTGCAGCGCCGCATAGGGTGTAAGCCGAAATGGCATCCACGACATGACGTGGTAGCCGCCTTCGAGGCGGCCGCCGAGGCTTTGCGCATCGAAGCTTGTATTAAGCTGCTCGGTGCCCCCCACCGCTACGATGCGGCTGGTCGAAGCCCAGTGAGAGCCGTAGGCGAGCGCACCGGAGAGGTATGTGGCTCCGAATTGCCGCGACCCGTAGATGCCGGCCTGGAATACGTCGCTGCGCCCGCCACCCAGCCCTTGCGACAGGCTCCATGACGTACCGCCACCCGCGAGTGCAAAACCAACCGTCGTGTCGGGCGCTATGCGATAATCGAGGCCGGTGGCAAAGCCGGAGGTGTGCGTCGTCAGATCATGACTGCCTAGACCTCCCGGATCGCCATTTGTACTGTTGGTGCTGCCATAGAGGGCACCCCAGACGTTTAATCGCGGCGCCGTGGCGACCAACGCCTTTGGTGCTTTCAGCGCTTTGAGCATGGGCGGCGCCACGACCTTGGCCGGTGCGGCGTCATGATTGTTCTCGAACGGATCCATCAGCAGCGACAGGAATTCGTTCGTGATCCGGAAGGCGCCTTGCGCAACGCCGGTGCCGGCCTCGCCCGAAAGCTGGGTCAACGCGCTTTGGACCTGCGGGGGCGAAAGATTGAAAAGATTGTGGAATGCGAGCGGGAGCGTGCCGGAATTAGCGGCATCGATCGCGTTGGCCACATTTGTCACATTTGTCGACGAACCTGACGGTAGCTGCGCGGCGAGTCCCGCCGGGGCCAGCACCAGAAACGCGTCATTGGCGTCGTACGTGATGGTGGGTTTGGTCGACCCGAAGGTGCCCTTGACGGCAAGGCTCGAGAAGGTGCCTGTCACCCCGCCAAGCGCCGTGAGCACGGCATATTTCTGTCCGACCGTGTAGGTGCCCCCGATCCCGTTCGCAACGAGTGTTCCCCCGATCGAGGCCGTGCCACTAGCACTGGTCAGGCTCGCGGCCACCGGCGAGACTTGCACCAAATAGCTGGCAGCACTTGCAAGAACCAAATTGCCTGTGAGGTGCAGCGTGCCAACGCTGTTGGGCGGGCCTGGCGCCAATGTGCCGCCGTTGTTGACGGTCGCGTTGGACACCGTTCCGATACCGCCGAGCGTAGCGCTAGAGTTGACCGTGATTCCGCTCGCCGCCGAGAGGTCGCCGTTGACCAAGAGTGTGCCGTTCTGCACGGTCCAAGGATTTGGCTGTGAGAAGGTGCCGGTGACCGTCCAGATCGAGCCACCAACTTTATTGAACGTAGTGAAGCCTTCGTATTGCTGAGCCGCCCCGATCAAGCCGAGATCGAAAGTCCCGATACCGGTTCCTCCCAGCTGAAAAGTATCGGTCGCGGCACCGATGACCTTGCCGTTGATCGCGAAACCGGGCCCAAGCGTAAGGGTGTTGAGGCCGGCGCCAAAGCTGATCGCTGTGCCTCCGGTGCCGGTGATGGTTCCCGCATTGAAGACGTCCGCGGTGCCGCCAAAGCTGATACCGCTGGCACCCGAGATTGATCCGGAATTGGTGACGTTGCCGCTGGCCGCACTGAGGCCTGCGGTGCTTCCCGACAGGGTACCGGAATTGAAGACGTCGGCGATGTTGGCAACTATGCCGAAGGCGCCGCCGGAGACACTCCCTGAATTGGTGACGCCGGCGGTGCCGGTGGCGTTGATGCCGCTCCCGCCTGCTCCCGCGAAGATTGTTCCGAAATTGGCGACGGTGACGGTGGTGGCAAAGATGCCCGATGTGCCCCCGGAAATGGAGCCAGAATTGTTCACGGTGGCGGTGCCCGCGCTGATGCCGAATATGATTCCCGAAATGATGCCCAAATTTTGGGTGACGTTCGAGGTCGTGGAACTGATGCCGATATTCCCCGATATGCTCCCAAAATTGATGATGTTGGTCGTGTTGGTGGCGTTGATGCCAAAAACGCCACCCGTGATGGTCCCAAAGTTGGTGACGTTCGCGGTGTCGGTGGCGTTGATGCCGAATATGCTGCCCGAGATGGTTCCGGAAATGGTGTTGGTCACCGTCAGGGTGGCACCATCAGAAATGCCGATTGCGCCTCCGGAGAGGAAGATCGAGTTGGTGCATGTTTGGTTGGTCCCCGACGTGGTACATTGCTGAGCACGCGCCCCGTCGCCAACGCACAATATTGCCAGCGCAGCAGCGCCTGCGACGGTCGGCAGCGGCGTAGATACAAGTCCCTTGCGGCGCCACCAGTTAGAAAAGTTACTCACGCCTACTCACGCCGGCCCGATGTGCGGCCGCCCCAATTGCCCAATCCATTCCCGGCGCAAGCATGGCACCGACATGGCACTAATAGCCGGTTTCGAGGTCCGGATTGGGGCGCGAAAGGTCCGCCACTCTTTTCCCAATTTAGCGTGATATTTTAGCCACATAGAACCCGAAAAAGAGGTATGGTGTGACCCTATTCAATGGGACTGGGGCGCTGCACCGTGGCGAGAAGCGGTGGAAGCGCCGAGGCACTGACGATTGTGATATTGGACGAAATCCACAGCCGGGGTTTTGCTCGCAGACCGGCGCCGGTGCAAATCGCTTGGCTATACTGACACGACGCGATTGCCCGTCATTTCATAATCGGGCCCCCTTAGCAAATGACGAACTCGCTAAATCCGCTGGCCTCGAGAATCTTCATCACGTACCAAAGGACCGGCCTCGATCCAATCACTCCTAAACAGCTTTTCGGTCGCGAGCAGCCACGCGCACAGTTCAGGTCATTCCCGGTTGCGATCGCCATGATCGAGAGCAATCGATGCAATGGCGTCAAAAAAGTGCCGCATCGAACGCGATTGTGCCGTGGCGACCACGCCTTCCCGAAGACGCTCAAGGAGTAGTCGGTCCTCTGCGAGTTGACGAATTGCGTCAGCAAGCGCTTCCACGCTGACTGCAGAGGCCACAATGCCTGTCACCTCCGGGGTTACCTGTTCCACGAGCCCGCCGACTGGGGTGATGACAACCGGAAGCCCTGCGCCAAACGCCGTCGAAATCACGCCGGATTGCGTCCCCGAAATGTAGCTAACAACGACAACGTCATACCGCGCTAGGATCGCATTGAAATTGCGATCATCGATCCAGTGGTTTTCGACCTCTGCTCCCAAAGTCGAAAGACGATCAACATATTCGCCCAAATCGCCCGCGCCGAAAACGCCGGCGTTGACCCTAATCCCTTTCTCGCGGAGAAGTTCAAGGGCACCTACAAACAATCCAAGACCTTTGTATGCCAGGATCCGGCCCATGAACAGAACGCGAAGGGGATCAGTTGATTGCAAACGGGTCGGCGCGGCTTGTCCATAATCCAGGTCAGGGAGAAATAGAACTGTAATTTTCTCTCGGGAAATCCGCCCAGCCGAGACAAGTTGCTGCGCGGTGGCGTGGCTCAGTGCAACGACGCGATCTGCGGCGCGCGCCTCGCGAAGCAGCCATTTGTTGACAATGTTTGGGTAATCACCCGGATGAGCTTCGGCATCGTGGACCACGACGACATGCCGTATTCCAGCCCGGCGTATCACCGGCACAGTCAGCGGCGACCAGACGTGCGACATCAATGAGACGAAAGAACGTGTACCATCACTTTCAAATCTAGCCGCCAACCGGCGCCGAAGCTTGACGAGCTGAAGAACATGGGAAAATGCACCAATCTCTGAAGAAAAAGTCTCAACGGGGAAAATAAGATCGCCAAAACGCGCAAAACCCTGAAAAATCTCATTGGAGCGGGAGATCGAGACTGTTGTTCCCGGTTCTTCGAGCTTCGCGACGGTTTCAGCTAGGTTGAGCGTGTGTCGGCAAAGAGCTCCGCGTCGGCCCCAATAGGCAAACATAAGGGGTCGACCGCTCCCATTTATCATCATCTTCATTGGAGGGCGATTAGTGACACAGTGAACGAATTGGGGCAAGGCCGCAATCGATCGTCACCGGATCACGGCCTCCAAAATCACCGCGGCGTGAAGAATTGCGGAGCCGCCCCCACCCTACGATATCTCAAGACAGTTGAACGTCCGCAGACCCGCGCCTTGATTCAGACCGCCTTGCGTTTGTAAAGCCGCGCCACCTGTCGAACCCCCTCAAATGGGGCCCAAGCCGGCAAGTTCATTTCGGCAATCATTTTATAGCGGGAGGTTGCGTCATCGAGTTTGGCTTCGGAGAGAATTCGGGCAGGGAAAGCGCCGCCGCCGAGCGCCGGAGGAAGCCGTTGTATCATGATCCGCTCCCTGCCAACGGGAAGCTCGTGTAGGATAAGAATTTCCGGTTCTTTTTCGAGGAGACTCGTCAACGTCGCATAGGGCTCGACGAGGATTTGCAGGGTATGCGAGCAGATAACGACATCCGGGGCGCCGCCATCCAGCGCCTTGTCCGCCGCGTCGAAGAACGCCAGTTTGCCGTCCGCCAAATGCGCGTTTCCATAATCAACCACACGCGGAAGATCGACAATCCGCCACCATTCGATACGGGAGGCCATGAGCCTCGCCACCTCGAAATAAATGAAGCCTAGATTGCCGCCGTAATCGATCACCTTGCCACCTCCGAGCAGAACCCCTGCCAGAATCGGCATTAGATTGCGCCCGGAGGTGGCTTCCCCCCGCCGGATGCGCTCAGTTATGGCGCCATATGCGTTCAAGTCGGTCTGATAGGGGGCGGCATCGGCCAACGCGGCCTCCCACGTGGGATAGTCGCCGAAGAAGTTGTGATTTTGGCAATTGCGGTTTATCGCGTGCATCAATATGGGAGGTAACATATCAGCAAGGCCCAGACGCATAGCTTTACCCTCCGACAAAGCGTTTATAGGACCGGATTCCAGAAAGTAACCGTCTCAGACCTGATGACTGCGGCTTTAATCCTAATGGCTGCCCCTTTTTCTCCAAAGCGAAGATTCGGCCACTATGCGACGTCACCATTTCCGACCCGAAGGAACGTTTGAAAGTGCTCAACCCGCGAACCAGCGCGGCGTCACCATTGACATAGGCTTTTCCCGCTTCAAATTGAATGCAACCAGACTTGCATGCGTATATTATTTGATCATCCAACAGCACTCGCCCTTCGTAGTCATGCTTCTCAGTCCGCGATGCGCTGGTCCAATAATAGGCCCCTCTTTTGTAAAACGCGGTATTGTTGGCGGCAATGACTTGACCGTCTTGTTCGAAAAACATGATGCGGGCGAAATTCTGCGGCAGCATATGTTCAAATATCCGTTGAAAGAATTCGAACGGTTCGGGCTTGGAGTTCAACCGACTGATGGTTTCGAGATGTAACTTATAATATATTTCAAGATCACTGCCGCCCGCTGCCTTGCGCAACGTAAAGGAGCTGCGATCCGCCTTTTTCAGAAGTTGGCGAGACGTCTCGGAATAGCGGCGACGTATTTCCTCGGGCGGGGGCGTCACGTCAACCATCCAGGTCGCTCCCGAAAAATTTTCAAAACCCAAATGAAACAAGGGATTGACGCGGGGGGCGCCAGGGCCGTGGAGGAAGGGCGCGAGGGCGGGGACCCGTGCTTCGAGAAATTGAGCGCCGTGTTCTTCGATCAATTCGGGCAGTCTCAGCTCGATGGCCGCCATCACCTTCCGCCGCAAATTCGATTGTTGAGCGCCCTTGATCGCAGGCCCACCCTCGGAATAGAGCCATTTCAGCTTCACATGGCGATTGTGCGCGTCATCAAAGACCGAGATGAGATAGAGAGGCAGGACGGCCTGCAACGCGCCCCGCGCATCCGTAACGCAAAAGCTCACGTCGGCGCAGCCGGGCCACAGTGATCTTGCATCGATGAATTCGGAACGATGCCAGAACCACGCCTGGTCGTTTGCATCGACGAACGCATTCCACACCCCGCGATCGATTTCAGCGCGAGGGAGAAACCGCAAGCCAGAGTTCATGGTCTGAACGCGTCGCCATGGCGCGACGGCGACATGGGCCGCCGCGCCCAAGCGGCGTCGGAGCCCGCGAGAAAACTTGGCAGATTGCCGCGGCGTAAGGGGACATTTCGAGCCAAAAGATGCATAAATGGAATGTCATTTGCCAGAATGTGCCGTCGCCGAAATCGCTTCGGCAGACGCTCCATGAGATCGCCAAAAGCCCGTGTTTCCTCCAAAGGTCCAGGAAAATCAGTAGCGCTACGGCACGTCAGAAAATCAATGCACTTAATGATCCGCCGACAATTGTTGAGTTTTGAAACTTCCATCGACCACCGCCCTCGCACCCAAACCACCCGTCGAAATCTTTTTGGGATCGCGGCTATGTTGAAATGATTTGTCCCATGGGCGAAACTAGCGCCTTCTGCAGTTATCATTATTGACTTACCACGCTCTGGTGGCGCCGGCATAACGCTCAATCGGAAGCCTTATATTGCCAAATTACCGACCGCGGCCATTCGCCCTAGGAACTCGAGCATGTGATCAACCGCATCCGACGATCCTTAGCGAGTCTTCAAGTGACTGCGCGACGTAGTCCAGGTCTTCCTCCATCAATCCCGGATAACTCGGCAGGCTCATTCCCTTGCGCGCGATATCTTCTGAAATAGGATATAGCCCTTCCCGCTGCTTGTACATTGGCATCAGATGAGCACACTCAAAAACCGGTCGCGTTTCGATCCCGCGCGAATCAAGGAACGCCATAACCGCATCTCGTTGATTAACGTGGGGAAGCAATAAGCTAACTAGCCAGTCCGAACTTTCTATTCCGGGTGCGATCTTCTGAAATTTGATTGGAAGATGATGAAGGCGTTTCCGATAGCCCTCCGCGATAGCTCGTTTTCGGGTCACAGTTTGGGCCACACGCTCCATCTGCGCGAGGCCGATCGCCGCCTGAATGTTGGTCATACGATAATTGTAACCAATTCGATCATGCCAATATCGACGCGTGAGGCTCGTGCCTTGATTCCGTACGATGCGCATTTCGTCCGACAGAATATCATCCGAGGTAACGACCATTCCTCCCTCGCCTGTCGTGATTGTCTTGTTGCCATAAAAGCTGAAAGTTCCCGCCACGCCGAAAGTGCCGACATGTCTGCCGGCAATCGTAGTACCCAGAGCTTCACAACAATCCTCTATTACCATCAGGTCAGAATCCAGCGCCAACTTGGACAGTACCGGCATATCACACGCCCCGCCATATAGATGCACGGGGAGAAGCGCCTTAGTCTTGGATGTGACGCGTCGCGCGACATCGGCGGCATCAAGCTGCCAAGTCTCAGGATCACATTCTGCAAATATCGGGATAGCGCCGGTTTGCGCGATCGTATTGACGGATGCGATGTAAGTGAATGTCGGTACAATTACCTCGTCCCCGCGATTGAAGCCAACGCAGGACAAGGCAAGATGCGCGGCCTCGGTGCCATTGTGAACGCTGACAGCATGCTTGGTGCCGACAAATTCCGCAATCACCCGCTCGAAGCGCTCAACGAACTTGCCGCGCGAAGATATCCATACCTCGTCTATACATTCGTTGACATACTTTCGCTCATTGCCCGACAGATCAGGCAAGTAGATCGGAATTCTACTGCGCATCGCCACGTCAATTCCTCCCTCTTGACATCTATCGGGCGCGATTGATCGATAGCAGCTTCTCACCCTTATTACGCGTCTTCAACTGCTTGCAATGGTCGTCACTTTTCGCCGAATCCCGTCCGGACTCGAATTTTTCGCACCAACCGCCTCAAGAGGCTGCGGCTCTGTATATCGGCCCACTTCACACTGGGCACCGGACAGAACCGTTCGTTAAAGATTCGAAGAATGTCTGGATCAACCGCGATGTTCGGATTCAAGTTCAAATGTCGCATACCTTGTTCGAGCTCAACATCGAATTCGTCCGTCATGCCGCAATGAACACCGGTTCCGTCAAACCCAATATTTTGTATTAGTGACCGCACCGGATGCAGGCAAAGCGCACCATTCTTAGCGTGCGCATAGTCGAAGCGAATCGCCCAGGAGTCGATTTCGCCATTCATCTGTTTTATAAGCATCGGCAGCAGGTCGTGCCCACCCCGCGCGAACCGCGCCTTTGCGGGCTTGCTTCGCAGGAGCTCCTCGAAGTCGCGCACCTGCCAATCCACTAATTTCCACCGATCTGACCAAGTCCCCCAGCCCCATGAGGATCCCCGATACGAGAGGTAGGCCGGCTCAGGATAATCAGCTGGTATAGGAAGAGGATAGTTGTAACCTGTTATCGAGAATATATCGCGTCGCGACTGGTAAGCGGTCAGTGCTGAGTTCATAAATGGCAGGAAACTCGGCGCGCTCACCAAATCATCTTCCAATACGACGACGCTTGAGTACTGATCAAGAACCTCGCCAACCCCGCGGATTATCGAAGCTGCGAGCCCCATATTAAATGTGCGCTCGACAACCTTTACTGACTTAAAGCCATCCACGCACCTCAAATACGAGCGGACGCTTTGCACCACACTGATCTGACGTTCATCCTTCGGACCGTCCGAAAAAATATAGAGGACGGAATCATGTGCGCCAATATTCTCCTTGAGCGCATCGATCGTCCTCCGTGTATGTTCCGGACGATTATAGGTGAACAGTACTATCGGCGCCCAGCTCATGACGATTCCGACGTTCGCACGTTATTAGTGAAGTGGTCGCCTTGGTCTGACGTTAACAATATCATCGTTTCGTCAAGAACTCGAAGTCCCGCTGCGCGCCCGCAGCCGACCGGGCAAGCGCGAATGGCCGTACTCGGCGAATAATCCTGGGCGTCAATAAACGAAAAAGCAGAATCCGTTGGATTGCACTTAACGGGTTTCGCACAAAAATGATGAAGCCGTTACATATGTGCGACCGATAGCCGAAGCGCGAGGCAATAAGTTGTATTGCCCTCTCCGAATACATAAAAACGTGCTGACCTTCCTCTGGACATAGATACCACCAATCACTGCCCTCGCCGCTATAGAGATAGGTACTTATCAGCACTACCTTCGCATTCGCCCCAAAACTTTCCATAAGCTCGGCGGCAGGGTCGGGTAAATGCTCCAAGACTTCGAATGCCGTGATTAGATCGAACTGCTCGGACGGAGACGCCGTGAATCCAGACGCATAGCCGGCTGGAGCATGGCGATCAAAAGAATAGGCGTCCCACCCCGCATCACGCAACAGGCGGCACAGAAGACCTGCGCCCCCTCCATAGTCAAGCAGGCGGGCACACTTGAAAATGTACGCGACAGATTGGGTAAGAACAAAATTGTCAAATACCCGCTGTGCCGCCCCCGGATCTATCGATGTTACAGCATCCGAATAGGCCTCTCCTAACCAATATGGAGCCTCGGTCTGCAGCGAATTGCACTGGGAGCACCTATAGTATGAGATATCGTAACGATCGATGGCGCGTCGCTTGAACACGAATTTCGCCTCGCCTCCGCAAAGGCGACACTGAATCTTTTCCGCCGAGCCAGTCATTGTAGGTGAGTTGTTTCCAAGAGCCCCGCCAGCGATTCAAAAAGCTCGATGTACTGGTGGGCCGAATTGTCCCACGAAAATCTCACGATATTCGTCTTGTTCGCCTCAACTTGGCGGCGCACGAGCGCATCATCGGCCCAAACCGCCACAAGCAAATCCGCCAGCTCCTTGTCATCCGTCGGCGTAAACAGCTGCATCTCCAGTTGCTCGGCCATTTCCTCAATCGACGGCGTGCGACTTGCAATGATAGGCGTGCCGGCCGCGGCAGCCTCCAAGATCGGGAGGCTACTCGACTCATGAAGCGATGCCATGACTAGAAATCGGCTGCCCTGATAAAGCGACACAAGGTCTTCGAAAGGCACGATCCCCAAATAGAATACTTGCGAGTCGAGTGAATTTTGATCGATGAAATCGAAAATATCTTGGGAAGCTTCGTACCGGGCTCCCGTCAGAACCAGCGGAATCTTGATGTTACGCTCCCCAAGCCGCTTCAGTGCCCGCAGAATGGTGATGTGATTTTTGTGGCGCCAAAGTTGCGCCGGAAAGAATAGAAACAAATCTGGTAGGCGGTACCTTTCCTTCACATCGACTATAGTACGTCGCGCTTGAAACGCTTCGATGTCCACACCTTCGCGAATTACAACGACGCGATCTCCGTCAAGCGCCGGAAAGTGCTTTAGAAAATCCCCACGCACATATCGACTGCTGGCCTGTACTGCCGCCGCATGTTCGATACATTGTTCAAATTGGACCTTACGCTCCAAGTGCTGCTCCGGAGTGAAGAATTCCGGGTAGTGAACGTGCTGAAGATCGTGAATGGAGTAAACGGTCGGGTTGTCTGGAAAAGGAGCCAATTGCGGCGGACAATAAGGCACGAAATGGACGTCGGCTTGGCGCGTCATGATTTCCGCATATGGTGCGCTGAGAAGTCGGTTCAAGAGATTCGAGGGCAGGCGGCAGCGGATTTGCCAGGGCAGAAAATGGTAGCACCGACGAAGCCGAGGATAGCTCGATTGGTCGATTTCGAGAAGGCGGAAATTCTGACGGTTCTCGTATTTATCGAACAATTTGCGGTTCGAAGGACTAGCGAAGATCGTGAATTCGTGCGCTCCGCCGACCCTAGCAAAACCGTCGATTAATCCGAATGCAAATGAATTGACCCCGCCCTTGAAGTCGGCGGACAGGTAAAGGCCGTTAATGCCAATCCTCATCGATCAATCCGACGTGCAGGACCTAAAATCGACTTACGCAGGATTCGCACTGCGAGAAGCTCCCCAACCACGTTGAATTTCAACACAATCTCCTGCAAGCTAACGGCGTCACGTGGGACTTTTTGCCGCCAATGATCAAGCCATTCCCTGCATTGTTCATAAGAAGAAATCGCGGGTTGGATTCTTGATTCCCATTGTTTACAATTTCGCGTATTCTCGAACTGCGGAGCAGCTCAGCAATCAGGCTGGCGCCAAGACAAACAATCCGAGCGCGTAAAAGGAGGCAGACCCCTGGACCGCGAACGCCGCGTCTCGCGCCGTTTCCTTCCAGCGCGGGTCGCCCCGGGTCTTTGCGAAGTAAGCTTGCCGGACCATCGAAAAGCCCGATGTCAACTTCGGAAATCGCTGGTGACCATAGACCCGGTGTGCTGGCGCGAACACACCGTCGATGCCAACCGGAATGGTCAAAATCATGCGTGAGGCAGGCCCACGCATGAGCGAGCGCAAGCGCTGCATGGCCTGAAGATCGCCGTCTGGAAGATCCGGGTTGCCGTAGCGACCCGGCAGGCCAACGTGTTCGACCGTCGAACAGTTGATCACGGTATCGAACCGCTGGCCGCCAAAGTCATGGGTAAGAACGTCGCCCTGTCGCATGGAAAGATTGAAGTGCAGGTATTTCACCTTCGCCGGCGGCTCAAGATCGAGCCCAATCACCTTGCCGCCGTGAAATGCGGCGATAAGCCCACTTGTGGAGCTGGAGGGCCCGAAATCCAGTACCTCCCCGGGATCGTCCGGCAAATTGCCCGCAACCCACGACCATTCGACATCCCGATCGCCCGAGAGATCAAGCTGATCTTGCGGGACGTTCGCATCGGACAGGCGAACCAGATACCAGCCGAGACGCTTGACAAAGTTCCGAAAATTCATGGTCGCTGTCCTCATCGCTTGAAGTTCGTCACGGCGAGGCGATGCCCATTGGGGCGCTTGGGTTCTTCGCCCCAAGAGCGCACTCACACGACCGGTCGCGGCGCCTGCAGCCACTGCTCGAGCAAGGGCGCCAAATTTCTCTTGAGTGCCTCGACACAATGGTCGCGGCAATAGGCCGCAAAACCGAATTCGTCAGGCCTCCGCTGCCGCAGAACTTCAAGAGCCGCAATGATCCCTTCGACATTCCCGAATTCGACCTTTGCGCCAAGGTGGTAACGGCGCACTCGCTCCCCCATGAGATGCTGATCGCTCACGATGATCGGCTTCTCGAATATCGCGGCCTTCGTCAGTGTATTGCTGCTTTGCCGAAAGTCCCTGTAGATAGCAAACAGAATGTCCGCCGCTGCGATGATCGAATTCAATTCCCGCTCATCCTCGATGTAGCCAAGCTGAACCAAGCAGTTCTCGGGCGAATTTTGGACGAAGCGCCGCAGTTCTGGCTCATGGCTACCGAATGAGTCCCAGAACAGCTCTCCGACGATTGCAAAGAAAAAACGGTTCGGGTCAGCGCGGCGGATAACTTCGATGAGCTGCATGATGCCCTTATGCGGGGTCAGGGAACCCACTTGCAGCACGATCGTGCGACCTCCAGCAGCCGAGCGCAGGCGAGTGACCAGCGGTGAACCGACCGGTAGGACCGACGCGTCGGTGACATCGGGAAAATCACCGAATCGCAAAGCAGGAAATATCCGCTTATAGATCGGCACGGAATGTGGGTTGAGAAATGCAGCACCGCGTGCGTTGCCGCAGCGGAAAAAAAGCTCCGCGGGACCGCGGCCGTCATCACCCGAACAGCGTGGATTGAATCGTATGCCAGCCCACGGAGCATGGAGACGTTGCGCCAAATACCGACACCCGCGGCGATCGTCGTCAATCATGTCGAGATAAAGAAAGAACACGAGCGCGACGCGAATGCCGAGGAGGCTCTCTGCGATGTTGATCTCATCCACAAGCGGCTTGAACCCGACGCCGCCCGGATGCGCAAGAACCGACTGCAACCATCGCGATGCCAAAGGATAATGGGACACAAGAGCTGAGGCTGCAACTTCGAGCTGACGATATGCAAAACGCAAATAATATAGTCCGCGTTGAATAATTCTCAAAACGAGTCCCCACGCTCCCTCCTCTTGCCAAAGACGCCTTATTCGAGAAAACAGCGGCCCTTGAACCTTGGGAGCATGAAGCTGGCTTCGACTAAAGAAGAAAAACTTACCGAGGTGATGCTTACAATTCTCAGCAATCCATTCACGGACACCGGATTCCTGCTCTGCAATCAGCACCACCCGATATCCAAGATCGAGTATGCACGCGCTATAGAGACGCGCATAAAGGTCCAGATGGCCGTGGCGTGAAATCTGGTTGACGAGAAAGATTGTCGGAGCGTCTGAAGAGGTGGACACCTTGGGGCGCACTTGCATGTTACTGAAAAGCCGTTCCGGCGGAAGCCCGCTCTTCCGGGCCCGAATCATTCCTGAGACGGTATAGCACGTCCTGGAAAGTCAGCTCGTAGATCAAATCGTATCGCACCGACAGAAACAGACGGACCTCATCGCGGCATGTGGCCTCGACCAGAAAGAAGCGGGGCTGATGGCGCGAAAAAATCAATCCCATGAGCGCGTTGAACTCGTATCCCTCGACGTCGAGCGTAAACAGGTCGATGCCTTTGATCCTATACTTATCAAAAAATGTCGCTTAGCGTGTCAGCTCTTGGTAGCAGTCCCTGCGAAGTTATCCTCTGGTCTTCGCTAGCAACCGCTATATGCAAGTCCCCTTCCTCGGCGGCTGATTTCATGCGCTGCCAGACAGTCGACACCAAATCGGGCACCCGCGCGACGATGGGGCCGTGCTTCGCGATCCGCCCTCACGAGCCCAACTTGTTCCACCCGCCAGCTGTCGCCGCTGCCGGCATTGCTCCGCGAGTTCACGAGCCAGTTCAAACAGCAGGCCGCACCGGCCACGCCGCCGCTCGAAGTACAAAATTTCTTTCACGAACGCCATCTTCACCTGCGCCTTGACGAATACCCCATCGTTAAAGGCGACCTCTCGCTCCACCTTGCTTTTCTCCATCAAGGTCCTCGCGTCCAGAGCGGCCCGCGACTCTTTTCATGAATATCGTTCGCCAAAAATATCGGTTGTATGGACCGGGACCCCAAAATTCTCGAATTTCGAAACCAAGCTTTCGCGCTATCTGTTCAACCGTGGCGTACTCAGGTCGCTCAGCATCATCAAGCACGATATGCCCATCAACTTTTACTTTTTCTACCGCATGTTTGAAGCAAGCGACTCGCGCACGACCGTCTATAAGAACAACATCAAAGTAGTTGTCATCATACCGCTCAATGGAAGTCGCATAGGATTTGAAAGACTTTCCTGCAACTTTTTGGTCCGTTGACGAATAAGCATTGCCACATTCTGCCGTCAATTCAGTGGAATGATCATATGCGACCGGTTCTTCAAGGTGCACCTTCCAATCAAAGCCACGCCGGCGGCGCAACTTCGACGCCGTTCGCTCAAGCCATTCCTGGTCATGCTCGACAGTCACGAGTTCTCCGACACGCTGGGCAAAATAAAGGGTCGAACCGCCGACGCCAAATTCAAAAACACGCGATTGGCTAGTGAGAATCCCCGAAAGGAAGCGCGCTGCCGCAAAGGTAATCCATGGACGTGCTTCTGGGCGTACGTCCTGTTTTCGAAGTATGCTAGCCAACCACGGAAAATAAAATCTCTTCAGATCCTCCTGAGACAAACAATCCCGATGCTCAACCAGCGCGGCTTTAGCAAGACTTCGGTACTCCTTAGTAAGTTCAGGAATACTGCAAAGCTTATCGACAACACTCACTGAGGTTCCGCCTTCTCTAATCTAAGCGACCATCGCCCGACCCAGCGCGATAGGGGATCAAGATACAATTTTGTTCGGCCGGAATGGCCTGTCCCGTACCGAAGAAGTCGCCGTGCGCCACTTCGAACGATGCAGCCGATTGCACCCAATCGACAATTTCCCCATTAGCTGTTCCAAACAAGGTCAAGGAGTAACGTCCCGCCACGAGCGGCAACCGTGCGATTTGAAAATTTATGTTCGATCGCCCCAGCACCACCTTTTCGATGGTGCCAGCGACGGCCTTAGTCGTGAACAGAGCAATGCGCTCGTTTGCATAGTTGTCGATACTGAAGGTTATATCGACGTTTCGTAGCACCCTTTGTCGCCGATTTTCGATGCATATCTTAATGATCACGTCTGAGCCGCTACGAATCAGCCGTTCTCCACTAAGCGGGTTCACTTCCACGCCCACATCAACGAATCGAAATGCTCCGTTGCCGGAGCGATCCTCCCTTTGCGCAAGCGGGAATCGTTCTGGGTCTGCCTTGGTCGGGTTCACGAGGTAAGCCTCGACGACCTTTTGTGTTGCTCCAGTCGCCACAACGCGCCCCCGGCGCAGAAGAATGCCGCGTGTGCAGAGTCTCTGCACGGTCGGCATATTGTGCGAGACGATTATCACAGTACGTCCTTGTAAAGTCAGCTCTCGTATTTTTTCCGAGCACTTTTTTTGAAATTCAAAATCACCAACCGCCAGCACCTCATCGATAATCATCACCGCGGCGTCGAGATGCGCGGCAACCGAAAATGCGAGCCTCGTGTACATGCCGGATGAGTAGCGTTTGACCGGCGTGTCCATGAACCGCGCCAGCTGCGCGAACTCGACGATATCGTCGAATTTCCGACGGACCTCCGCACGTGACATGCCCAGGATCGCGCCATTGAGAAAGACGTTCTCACGTCCCGAAAGCTCCGGATGGAACCCGGTTCCCACTTCGAGCATGCTTGCAATGCGGCCGCGGATCCGCGCTACACCCGCCGTCGGCGCGGTGATGCGGCAGAGAATTTTCAGTAGCGTGGACTTGCCGGCACCATTCGTGCCTATGATGCCGAATATTTCGCCCTCGTTCACCTCAAAAGACACATTGTCAAGCGCAAAAAACCGCTCGTTCGAGGATTTCGATTCCCTAATGCAATCGGCATCCAAGATCGTTTGGCAAACTACCCGATTTGCGGCGTCGTCCTCACAATTCTCCTCTTCTCGGACTACTGCATTGGGGTCCGGCTTGCTGCGAGTTCGCGCCCACCAGCTCTGTAGATCGAGTCTCAGCGTGCCGTGATTTATTACGCCCAAGCGATACTGCTTACTTAGGTGCTCGACCTGAATAACCGGGCGGCTGACCATTGCGCAATTCTCGTCAAACCGTGTCGGCCGAGACTTTGGCCGTGCGAGAGAACATCACCAATCCGAGAAATAAAAGCACAACCGTCATGCAAATTGAGGTTAGGACATGAGCCGCTTGAACATTACCGACGCCGAGAATCGCTTTTCGGAACATCTCGACCACGGGGGTCATAGGATTGAGGCCCATGATCCATTGTAGCTCCACTGGGACCTGCGAAAAGGGATAGACGATCGGCGTCATGTACATCCACAATTGCGTACCGAAGCCCACGAGAAAGCTCAGATCGCGAAATCTTGTCGTCACGGACGACAGTAAGAGTCCCGTCGCCAGCGACAGTGCGGCAACCTGCGCGACGAGCAGCGGCACCGCGAACAGCCAAAGCGTCGGCTGCATCGGGACGCCGCGAAGGGCATAGAAAATTAGGAATCCGCAAACGACAACAAGTTGGATCACAAAGGTCACCATATTGGTAATAACGGTGGCTATGGGCACCGCAAGACGTGGAAAATATATTTTACCGAATATACCGGCACTTGTGGTAAAGACGTCCGACGTCTTTGTCACGGATAATGCGTGGTAATTCCAAATTGCAAAACCGGTCAGATAAAACAGAAAGGGCGGCAGGTTGTCGGTTGGAATATTGGCGATGCGATTGAAGACGAGCGTATATATCGAAGTTGTCAGCAGGGGCTGCAATATGTACCAGAACGGACCGAGAATCGTCTGCTTGTAGAAGGCAACGAAATCACGCCGCACAAGCATCGCGATCAAATCACGATAGCGCCAAAGCGACGCCAAGTCGAGAGCCAGCAACGGGAGCCGCGCGGAAATTTCGATATCCCATTTATCCTCGTCAACCATCTTGCCTCCTACTGTTGCGTCAGCGAATGGGCGATGTCGGAGGAAGGTGGCGGGTGAGCCATGCTACCGCCCTTCGGGTGAATCGCTCCACCCGACAACCCCGCCAGTTCCGAACGCGTTGCGACGGCGTTCAAGCAGCCGTCACAACATCGGCATCCAGCGTCACGCGGACTTTGCGGCCCAGAAGATCCAGCAAAATCGCAACCCGTTCCCCATCGGCCACGCCTTCGAATAGGCCAAGGTAAGCCGAGAATACTCCATCATGGACTCGGATCTTATCGCCAGAAGCAAACTGCGGCACACGCTCGAGCCGCACTAAGCCTCGGTCGTCCTCGCGCGCTTTGAGCCCATCGATGATGCTTGCAGTGACCGCCGCCGGACGGTTGCCGTGACACACCAGATGGGAAACCCCAATAGTCGACTGGATGGCGCGCCAGCGCTGCACCTCCATGTCGACCGCGACAAACATGTAACGAGGAAACAGCGGCGCCGGAACGGTTTCGATTCGACGCGCATGTCGTCGGCGCTTGAAATAGCGCGGCAGATAGGTGTCGAAACCCTGCCGCTCAAGGTGGGCGGTCGCCTTGACCTCGGCGTGAGGATGGGTCTGCACCACGCACCAACGCGAACCTTCGATGCTGGTCATGCCACAAACTCCGACGTTCCGCCCCGCCCTGCGAGGCCAAGTAAAGCGGGCGCGAGGACGCGCTCGGCGCCAAACCGGCTGACGGTCACCGCATACGTATCGGCGGCTGTCCGCAGATCGGTGATGACCACCGCGTCGAATTTTTCCGGAACCAGATCGTAGGACGCAAAGACCCGCAAACCGACGAAGCGCGCCGGTGTGGATGCGGAATCGACGAGGCCGACGATCTGCGTACCGTCGTCGATCGCGCAAATGGCTGCGATCTCGGCAAGGTCCGAGACGCCGGCCAGCACGATACGGGTGAAGCCGCGCTCGCGCGCAACACCAAGCACCTTGGCATAGTCGGATCGTGCGCGGCGAAACAGCGAGAACGAATAGGAGAGGTAATCGACCGTCAGCCTCGACTTCTCGGCAAAGCCCTGCGGCGTCAGGTAGTAGCCGTACCGACGCGCGGGCGCCTCACTGGCCTTCACGAGTCCCTTCTTGATGCAGCGCTTCAGATAGGCATTGACGAGGCCAAGAGCGATGCCGAGCTCGGACGCGAGCCGCCGTTGAGTCTGCGTGCTGTCCCGCTCAACCGATTCGAGCAGCCCGAGCATGATTCGGGCCTTCTCGCCGCCTTCGTGGCTGGTTAATCCGGACAACGCCGGGCCATGTTGCATGGGTGTGTTCGCGCTGTTCATGTCCTGAACAGTCTACGGCGTTCATACCCTGAACGTCAATCGTCATTGTCAAAATCGACAAGGACTAGATGATGTTCCATCTTCCAATCGATAAGGCATTGATCTCGCTCTAATTTGTCGGGAGTATGTTACTGCTGCGGTCTGGGGTTGATTGCGAGGAATGCGAAGGCGCGCTGCAGTATCGGGGTTGGCTTGGTGATTACCCTTCTTGCCATCACGGTCGCAACCCGGCCGCGCCAGCTCTCAGCAGCGGGCCCTCCACGCAGTTCGAGGACGCATCGCAGAGTTCGAGCATGCCTCCGGCAGATGCTTGCGCGGAACCTCCTCGAAGTCGCCAGTCGAGACGCCCTTGAGATAGAGTCAGATCAGCACTTCGAGGCTTTCGTCCGGCGCGCGGAGGGCGGCAAGATGCTCGGGTGGAACCGGATGCGCTCGCCGCGAGCATTGCCGTACCGCAACGCGCGGTGCACGACGATGGTCTCCCGATCGGCCGGCGCGAGTCATGGCGTAGTACGCTCGACAACTATCATCGTTTTTAACAGAAGTAGACGGTCCCCCTTCTCCATGCGCACCATGAACCCTTGGGTCGGCTCCAGTGATTTGGCTGCCTCACGTACTGCATTCAGGTCTGGATAATAGCTACGATCGAGCACGACATAGCGATAAGGCCGATCGACTCGCGAATAGGATGAAAAGTCCTGCCGTTGTGGATTCGCTAGACTCCGAGAAAGCCGAGGCACGCCTGAGTACTGGGCAACAAAAGCTTCGGCAAACCACCGGCTGGGGACGCGGTAGGTCCACAGTCGAGCTTCGCCAGATTGCAAGGGCATAGCTTCGATTGCTGCTTCATCCTCTGCCGCGGTTAGTCGCGCGGCGCTCAGTTCGCTGAAGAATTCGTGGGTAAGCGGTACGGTCACGAAAAGGCCAAACCCGATTGCACCCGCGGCCAACCACCGAAGTCGACGATGGCCTAGTACCGGCGCTACTACGAACGGTAGCATAGCGCTTACTGCCGTAATATAATACGGCGCATAATGTTTGAGCACGATGGCCATCGCAATTCCGAGCCCAGTGAGCGCCGCAGCGCTCCAAAGAACCACGGCGCGATCGAACGTGCCTGCAATTCGTCGCGCAGCGATTGTCCCGATCAGGAGCAGCACTGCAGATACGACTAAGTAGGGTAATGCGCTTGTCTGCAGCAACGTAGTCGCAGCGTCGTCGACTGCTGACAAAGAAACGAATCCCGGATCGCCGGTCCCATAGCGTTGAGTATGCGTCACAATATTGAAATGGAAGGCGAGAAGATTTCTTAGCCCGGTCCGGCCGATCAAGGGTAGCAAAGCAAACAGCATGGTACCGACGAATGCAGCGCCGGCCAAAGCACCGCGCCGTGCGATGCCAATCGCCCATGAGGTCTTGAGCCAAGTGGCAGCATAACCAGCATGGACAATTGCGAGCACGGCGACTGCGCAAAGGAGATTAAGATAAAGCGGCTTGACCAAATATCCCACCGCGGCCACCGCGCCGAGTAACAGCCAGATACCCCCTCCCTCGAGGGGCGCCCGACCTAGCCTGCCGACAGCCCAGAACAGTAGGGCCGCCAACGGCAGAGCAAAGGTCTCGTTGCCAAGGACAGTCAATCCATAATAAAACGACTGCGGACTAGCCGCAAAGAAAGCTCCAATCGCCAGTAGTCGCCACGGCGCGGCAAGGGGAGCCAACAATCTCCAGCACGCGCAAACGGTCGCAGTTGTGATAAGACCCGCTGCTACGCGTGTGGCCAAGTAAAAGCCATCAGCGTCGTTTAATCCATAGCTAACGGCATCCGCTGCGCCGGCGAATAACGCCGCAATTCGAAGGCATATCCAACTCACCACGTAATATGGCAGCCCTGGATGATCGATTAGTCCAGCATCTGGATAAACCAACCCGTCACGCAGGCTGCTCTCCAAACTAAGTGCGTGTGCAAGCGCTAGATAACTATAGTCATCGTGGCTGGACCAGAAGGAGATCGGCCAGCCATAACAGATGATTACCCAAATGGGAATCAGCAGTCCTACGGGGAATATAGCAATTATTCGCGGCGCGGACAAAATAGGACTTTTGAGGTAGCGAAAGTGAGGTAGGCCGGCCGGTCTGTCCATAAAGTCACCCGACGATGAGGCAATACGAAGCATTTGTTACTCCATGCCGAGAATCGAATCCATACTGTCGGTTAAAAAGCTGCGCGAAAGCCGCGCAGATTGAATGTTCCACAGGCAAGACCGACGACAAAAAATGACCGCAACATTTGAATTGCTGGTCGGCTGCGTCGCGTCTGCAGGTTATTGATTGTTCGTGATTTTTGGCGGTAACTTTTTCGCAATTACAGCGTTCGACGATCATGTCGCTGATCTACGACGGCAGCACGCCGGACGTGGCCTGTCTGTGAGGTGGTCGACTGCGGCATGACCATCGACGCAACCATTGCAGGTCTCGAGGAACGCAAGCTCGAGTACATCCTCGGCGTGCGCGAGCGCTCGTCCCAAGCAAAGGTATGAGGTCGTGCTCAACGATCCCAGGGCGAGCGTGCCGCTCGTCATCCCGCGCGGCCGGCGCCCCGCCACCGCGTTGGAGGCCGGGAAACTTTGGGTCGGCGACTGCCGCTACGGGGTTTGGCCGCAACCTCAATGAACAGACGCAATGCCGAGGTGACCGCACGTGGCGGCTCTGATAGGGTTGATCTCCTTTCTGGGGGAAGCAAACTCGATGCGCCCGAAACGTCTTGTTGTTAAGGTCGTTCAATCGCTCCTCAGCACTGTAGGAATGCGGTTAGTCCCAGCGGACAGCGTCGCAGGTGCGCCTAGGGGTTTCTTTGTTCCTGAAGGTCAGAGCATTTACGACCCGGAGGTGTTCGGAGTTTACACCCGCAACAGCGAGTCAGTGGTGCCGAAGAGCCGGCGCCCCTATGATGCGGCATCCAATCTTGACCTGTTAATGAAGGACGCACAGACGCACGTAAGGCTCGCCCAGCGAAAACCCGAAGCCAATCGCCTTCGTGTTGCCGTCAAATTCCTCGAGCCCGGCTCTGGGCTATGTATCGATGCCTGCACTGGGCAACCCGACGAACTCGTAAAGCGGACGATCGAAGGCCTTGGCTACACATATAAAGCCATTGACATACATCCAGGTCATCCGGATGTACAGGAAGAGGACCTTCAGAACCTCTCGTTCGCCGCGGACAACGTTGCTCAGATATTTTCTTGCGACACACTTGAGCACATCCCGGATTACGTGAAGGGGCTTTCAGAAATGTATCGGGTCTTGAAGCCCGAAGGTTTGGCGATCGTCCATCTTCCGGTTTACTTTTTCGATAAACCGGAGGGCGAACCGATGAGGCCAGGCATCGATCCTTGGGAACATACTAGATACTTCTCCGCGCGCGAGGTGATTGGGGCCGCCTCGCAGATTGGGTTTGCCGTGCTCCGAGTTACGCTTTGTCTGGACTATGGAGCCCTTGTGCTCGTGCTTGCAAAGGGTCCGGTGGCAACCAATTCGACCAACACCTAGTTCCTTCGTCCGTTAAGTCCGCCTCCAGGCGCGCCGGTACGCCACTCCAAATAATCGGCCTTGAAGCCGGAGTGAGGCATGCTGTTCCGCAACCTCGATCCCTGCAGGAGATGATCGGCGATGTCAGTCGCGTCTTCCAGGCCGTCGATATGGGCCAAGTCGCCCAACATCCGCGAGGCCGAGACGACCACGCCGGTCGGTTGATTGGGCTGCCCCCCGAAATATGGCGCTAAGAACCGCGCGCCTGCCCCGTAAATTTTCGGTATCAAACGATTTTGTCTTCGATGCTATTAAAGTTAGGCTCGGGTGCCAATATTCCCGGATAGACTCCAAGAAGCTCTCACCTGACAGCCTAAGCTTTGTCTACCTCACTTTCTGCCCTTTCTATCCTCTCAGGAAACCAGCCGATCAAAGGGGGTGCGCCCTCGCTCGACCCAGCAAGACTCGTCGGCCTTCGCGAAAGCACCAGCATGACGCGAAATGCAAGATGGCGCACGATACGTTGTGCCAGACGATCCTCAAACGCCAAGACCTGTTTGGCCGCGCGCGCCCCCAAGAGCGACCACGGCCGCAGGCCTCCGCTGAGTGGATAAGCCAAAGCGCTTAGCCATTCCACCATATCCAACCTGAGCATTGGAAACGCTGTTATCAATCGTTCTCGATGTTTGAGCGCGAGCAAGGTCGGGATGGCTTGATTGGAATCATACGGCCTATCCGACGACAAAGGCGCACGACTGAGCGGGTCGGCGAGGAGATCAAGAGGCTCTGGATGGAAGAAGCGATAGAAAAGATAGCTCCCCGTGGTAATCGCCGGCTCCATCATTAGGACGCGCCCGCCCGGTTTCAGAATACGCCCGGCCTCGCTCAAGAAAAGGCCAGGGACAGCGATGTGATGCAGAACGTCGAAAAGTACGATGTTGTCGAAACTTGAATCAGCAAATGGCAGTCGCTGGGCGTCCGCAACGAGGTCAGCATATGGGGACCTGACGAGATCAGTGGTTACGGCGTGCGGACAGAACTCCTTGAAGCGCCCACCGCCACCCCCAACCTCGAGCACGGACCCCGGAACGAGGTTCGCCAAAATTTTGCCAAACAAATGCCCGTAGACGGTTCGAAGTCCGGGCTTTCTATCCCACGCTGCACGGGCTTCCGCGTGTTTCACACCTACCGCTACCGGGTCTTCAGCCATCGGAACGCTCGCCAAACTATACGAATCAATTTCAATCCATCTGAGAAGCGCGAAATCTGAGTTTCGCCATAAGACCGCGCATCGTAGCGGACAGGAATCTCAACTATATGCAGGTTGCGGTACGCCGCGCCGAATATCAGGTCAAAATCGCCGAACGGGTCCATAAAACCCCGCTTTCCTCTCTCCTGATTTATCTTGAGATAATCTTCTTTGAACAAGGCCTTAGTACCGCACAGGGTGTCGGTCAGCTTCTGATTGAGGAGATATGAAAGGATGTAAGCAAACCACCTGTTGGCCACATAGTTTAGGGGGCGCATCGCACCCGGCTCCATCGGGTAGATCAGGCGCGTGCAGTTTACAAACTCGGCGCAGCCATCAGTGAGTGCGACATAGACGCGAGGCAAATACTCGGGCGCCACGGTGAGATCGCCGTCCAAGATCATGATTATCCCGCCTTGGGCCGCGTCAAAGCCAAGGCGAACGGCATCGGCTTTCCCCTTGCCGGTTTGTTTCAAAACACGAATCTTGCGATGCGCGTAAATGTCCTTAATGCGCAGGCACTCCTCATACGTGCCGTCGCTGCTATTTCCCTCAACGAAAAGAATTTCCGTCTCGCCTTCACCCATTTCAGGTATGCGGCGTACACAGGACTCGATGTTCCCTTTCTCGTTGCGGCAGGGTACCAACACCGTCACCGACGAGCCTTTTGGAGTAGTATACGCCTTGGAGCGCGCAACGAAGTAGTAGCGCCAGCAGAGGCGGTTCACGAGTGGAAGCGGAGCGATAGCACGATTGATAATCGAGCCAAGCCCCAGCAGTCGCCGTGGCGACAATTCGCGCCGGTGGAACGAAATCAACTCGTAACGCGTCAATGCCAGCACGTTATCGAGATCGTTCCGCGATAGCCAGTTCTGGGCGGGACGCGGCATGCCAAGACCGAGGCGTATATAGGCCTGTGCGGCCGGCTCCCACCAGCGATTGAAAAAAGTCACTACGAGCTTGGTCTGTCGCGTCATTGCGCCCTGTAGGCAGTCCAGCGCGCGCTGTATGTCGAAGAGATCGCCGATAACGTCAGAAAGAATGACATAGTCGAAAGGGCCGCCAGCCTGGCTGATCCAATCCCTTTCCTCAACATTGCCGATCATAAATCGTAGGCCGGGATGGCGGCGCCGTGCCTCTTCTATCATCATTGGACTAATATCGATGCCGATGCCTTCCGACGGTCTAAGTTTTTGCAGAAAATCGCCGTTGCCACAGCCGATCTCGAGTATGCGGGCCCCGTCGGGAATAAGGGTCCGCAGATTCTCTAGGTCGCGTGTGTAGAAATACCGATTGCTCTCAATCCACTTCGATCTTTCTCCGGAAAACGCGTCGTAGTGCGACCGCACGGCACTTTGGTGCGCCAGCCGTTTCGCCTCCAGGCCCGCGACGTCGCCGTGATGCTGTATCAGCGAGTGCATTGTTGTTGACAACTCCTAAGCTGGGGAGCACAGCACATCCATGCCGGCCCCGTCGGGAATCAGGCGGTTCAGTTCTTCTGCGCTACAGCGTATGGGCCTGCCGCTGCAGGCATCCTCGAGCTTGTAGCCCAAGCGCTGAATTTCGCCAACGAGCTTGGCCAATCCCCCTGCCTTCTCATTCTGCACGTATGGGGCAATCTCGATCAAAATGGATGGCCTTGCACTCTTTAAGATGGCATGGGCCCCACGCAGGACGGACAGCTCGTTGCCGTCAACGTCCAGCTTGATGAGGCTTACGGAACCGGCGATCGAGGCAAGATGTGGGTCACTCCCGAGTAAGCTGTCAAGCGTCACGGTGACGGCACGATTCGTGCTCATCTTTAGGCCACCATGATACGGGTGCCGCAGACTCCCGAATGCCCTATCGAGCCGCCAGCTCGAATATATTCCGCCGCTTGCCTCCTCTCGTCCATCTGGGGAATCGAGCACAGCTTGCAAAGCCGTGACTCGGGATGCAAGCCTAGGATTGAGCGCGAGATTGCGTCCGAGCTTCTGGAATGCAAAGTCTGTTGCCTCGATCGCAATGACGCGCCCTTGCTCGCCAAGCGCTGCTGCAAACGGCAGGGTAAAGGCTCCAATATTGGCGCCCACGTCAATCACGGCAGCTCCGGGTCGCAGAACATTAACCTGCACGTGACGACCTATGCTCTGGTAGGAGCCGAGGTAGATCGCAAGATCGATGCCTTCGACGAGATCAAGTTCCCAATTGATGCCTCCGCGACTAGCGCGGGTGGTGCTCTCAAGTCCCACGAGACTACGGACCGCGCGCAGCCCGAGACTTGCAACTTTAGCGAGCTGCTTCTTGCGGCGCGTGGTCAACATTGCGCGCGCTCTGTATCGTTAGGTAAGGTGGGGGAGCATCTGCTGCGCTGAAATTGAGCCAAAATATCGCAATACGTCGAAGATTTTCCTGAAACGAGCTCAACGATCTGCCGCCTCGTGACAGTGCGTAGGCACGAACGGCGGAGTATTGAAAATCCGTAACCGCTCGCCTCCAGCCAGCTCAAGACCTCATCCCCCGAAGAGCCAAATTTCTTCAAAGCGCCATCGTCGATTTCAATAAATATAGCCGGCCGGCAACGAGCCAAAGTTGCGGCGCAGCCTGCGAGTACCTTCATCTCCGCACCTTGCACATCGATTTTGATGAGGCCAACACTCGGAAATCCGGCCGCCGCGAGGAGCGTGTCGATGCGCCAAGTGACTACCGGCAACCCGCGTGTTTCAGATAGAGCGTGGTCACCAGGATGGTCCGGGTTGACCGAGAGATAACCCCTGCCGTCGCAATCGGCGGCAGCCCCAAGCGTCGCCATGATGCGGTCGGCGAGCCCGCGTTGCCGAAGCCGCTGCTCCAGGCGACGAAAATTGGTCACTTCAGGTTCGAGCGCCAGCACTTTTCCACCTTCCCCGATCCAGCGTGCAAATTTCTCCGTAAAGAAGCCGATGTTGGCGCCGACGTCGATCACCCACGCGTCGCTCACGACGAATGGCTTCAGCACGTCCGTCCCCGGCACCTCAATCCACTCTTTATAGCGAAAATAAGCCGCCTCGAACATCCACCGCCCAACCGAGCTGGCGAGCAGGTGCTGCACGAGACGAGTGCGGTAAATCCGTAGCGCCTGGAATTGAATCAAACCATTTATCACGTCTTGCATCCAAGGATATTGTCGGGGCAGAAATGATGGCACCTTCAACATTTTGACTATCGCACGTGTGAGGCCACGGCGAGATTATCGTTATGCGCGATCCGGCTCATCAAAAAAGTTGTCTAATAGGGACAACAGTTACCTGAGGAATTCGGAATGCGATCCCATTCACGCGTCGGAACGTTGTCCGCTCCCAATTCAACTGTTCAAGCGCCTTGATTCGGCTTATCCGGGGCGTTACCTTGTGCCATACTTTCCCCGGAAAAAACAGGAGACGGGAAATTGAGCCTGAAAGCCAGCCCCGATGACTATCTGGATTTCGATCGTCATGACGGTGCATGGCCGCGCTGCCCACACCGGCCGTGTGATAGCGAGCCTGCTCGACCGGAAGGCCAAAGATGTCGAGTTCATCGATGGCGGATCGACTGACGGCCCGCGCGACATCGCCCTTGCATTTGCCATGTCCGCCTAATCGAAGCCCCGGACAGCTCGGTCTGGGAAGCGGTCAATATCCGGGTCAGGCACGCCGGTGCAAGTCACGGCGTCGGTCTCGCGTATTCTATCTCGGTGACCGGACACAATTATCCGATGCCAATCCCGGCTGATTGTCACGAGGACGCCTACCTTTCCTGCCACGGTTCCTCCTTGGGGTCGGCTACCTCTCCGGACGGCTGGTGCAAGGTGGATTGGCAGGTGGGCGACTTTGACGAGTTCCTGCAGAACACCCCAGCGCGGCAACGCTCTCGCGCGGGGGTGACGATCTCCTGCGGATGCTCCGAGAACGATACACGGCGGGCCCGATTCCCGGTCGATCGGTTTCAACCATGCGCATTTTCAAGCACGACGCGCGCTGCCTTCTCCCGTGCGCTCGAGGCTTCGAAATATCGACTTCGACCGCAGAGGTGTCCACTGCGTCCAACGAATACGGCGCGGAGCTCGACGACGGCCGCAGCGGCTTCACGCTGCGCTCGGATCTTGGGATCGAACCGCCTTGATCATGCGCATCTTTGATCAAACCTTTCCGTTTTTCCGGCATTGCTACCACTCTCGTGTCAATGCTCAAACGCATTGCCCGTTCAATCGCCTCTGACCCGGACTCAAATCCGCGAAAATGTATACTCTAGGAGTCAGCGTCCTCCGGCTATCCCGCCTATGAAAACAACAATAATGTACAAATCGTTACCGCTAGGAGTCAGGGAATGGGCAAAAATATCATTGCAATTGAGGCTCGCGTCGCAGACCCCGCGCTTATCGGTGGTGTGGCGCAAGTCATTATGAGTTTAGCGGACGGACTATCGCAACTCCCGAACGGCGAGGAGGAATATGTATTTATTGGCACAGCTGGAACGGAAAAATGGCTCGGAAAGCGTATTTACGGGCCATGCCGCATGCACATTGCGCCGAAACATTTCAAAGAACGTCTGCTACACTCACCAATTGCACCGATACTGCTAAATGCGCGCGAGTTTTATCGCTCGGTCCGTACAGCGATCGGATCAGACTGTCAAACTCCCATTAAAATTGCGCAGTCAGACGGCGTCGCCGAGGCGTTGGGCGCGAGCTTGGTTCATTTTGTGACACAACGCGCGTACATTACAAATTGTCCCAGCATCTACCATCCCCATGACCTTCAACATATTCACATGCCGAACCTTTTTGACGTGAAAACCTTGCTGTGGCGTCAGCGCAATTATCCGGAGTTCTGTGCTCGCGCCAAAGTGGTGGCGGTTGAAAGTACGTGGACGAAGAATGATGTCGTCGCCAATTTGAATGTTCCAGCCGAAAAGATCGTCATCATTCCAATTCCGCCGCCGCTTATGTCAGACCTCACCTGTTCACCGGCTGCCAAGCCGGCTTGGCTCGCCAACCTCCCTTCGCGTTTCATCTTCTATCCCGCCCAGACCTGGCCGCACAAAAATCATCTGCGGCTCATCGATGCTCTCGCGACTCTTAAAAATAAATTTGGACTGGTCGTTCCGCTTGTGGCGACCGGACATCAAAATGAATTCTACCACAATATCGCTTCACGCGTGAGTGAGTCCGGCTTGAACGACCAGATTCAGTTCCTGGGTTACGTCGACGATGCACGACTGTCGTCTCTCTATCGTCAAGCCGTGGCCGTCGTTGTGCCAACAAAATTCGAGTCCCTCAGTCTTTCCATATGGGAAGCGTTCGCCGCCGGCACGCCAGTCGCATGTTCGCGCGTCACATCGTTGCCGGATCAGTTGGCGGGAGCCGGTCTTCTATTCGATCCCGACGACGCGAACGATATTGCCCTTGCGATCAAGAAACTTTGGCAAGACGACCACCTTCGACGGGATTTCGTCGAAAAGGGGGCAGTCCGGCTACGGCAGTTTTCTTGGGAACGGACCGCGCGGCATTTCCGCGCTTTATACCGACGAACGATCGATTGCATGCTCGACGCGGAAGACGAGTATCTCCTTTCCTCGCCTGCCATCATTTGAAATGGCCGCGCGACAAACGAAAGCTGCATCCGGCGGACGCGTGCACGGCGTTGATGGCAACCCCGTTACTGTGGCAAGATAGTCTCGGGGTATTCGATGCCCGCCTTGAGACATGGTCGTCTGGTTCGATGAATTTTTGCAATCGACGTCGGAGTGGGTGCTTGCACCGAGCGCCGCGCTCAATCAACTTTTCATTCAAAAACCGGCATCTGTATTCCGATCTCGGAATCGTCTTGCTCTTCGCTCGTAAAGTCCAGAAACCGTGAAGGCAATGTGTTGGGTGCTTCCAAAAGTGTGGAATCAGATAGCAGAAGATTACGAAGACACGTCCACGCCGACAAAGCCGCCCTCAAAACGGGTTGGACCCGAAGATGAGTATGTCGGCGCGACAAAAGATGACTGACACAACCCGCTTCAATTTCTGTCATACTGTCTTGTCCCGCCAGTAACTTGGGACGGACTCTTCAGCCCGCAGGCCTACAGCGATGACCATCGAAATTTCGATTGTTATGCCCGTCCTCAATCGCGCCGCACTCATCGGTCGCTCGATCGCGAGCGTTCTCGACCAGAAGGCCGAAGGGGTCGAAATTGTTGTCGTCGACGGTGGATCGACAGACAGTACGCGCGACATCGCCCGCGAATTTGCAGATGTCCGTCTTATCGAAGCCCCCAAAAGCTCGATTTGGGAGGCAGTCAATATCGGGATCAGGCACGCGAAGGGCTCATTGATCGGTCACCTCAATAGCGACGATCGGCTCCTGCCGGCTTCGCTGGACAACATTCGCGAGGCGGCGACGGCAGCGCCCGCGGCGGCAATTATTCGCGGTCGCGCAAGATACGTCGCTGCCAACGGAGTTGGTGGATTTCGACCTATTCCGGTTTTCGATGCGAATGTCGCCGAGAGCCTCGATTTGCGAGCCGTGACGGGCGGCCCAACCGCAATCAATGCCTGCTTCGTGCGTGCCGAAACCTACCATCGACTCGGCGGCTACGACGAATCCTTGCAAATTGCCGCTGATCGAGAGTGGTTGTTTCGCGCGGTTTTGGCCGACACGGTCGTGCGTCAGGTCGACCAACCCGTCTACGAATACCTGGTGCACGATTCATCGTTGACTACCAGACATGCGCTTCCGGACGAAAAGGTCTATGTCCGATATATCCACGAGCATTTGTCGATCGGCGAGAGCTATTTGAGAAAGACGAGCGGCCGGAACCGGCACGTCTTGCGGGCTTGGCACGCGCAGGAAGCCGTGCGTCTTATCTCACGCGGTTGGAACACCCCAGGTTTCGCCAAGCAAATCGCGCGGGCGTTTAAAGTCTCACCTGCTTGGCCGCTGTGGTCAGTTGGCCCGCTTGCGAATGTAGCGATCCGACGCCTTCGACGCAGGGGCTCCTTTGCGTGACGATCCGCACGCGGCGATGGCCACGCCATAGAGGCCAACGTGGCGTTTGGCGGCACATCTCCATGGCGTCCGCAAGGTATTGAGCGGAGAACCCGATCGGCGCAAATGATCGGAATCTAACGACTTCCAGGAGGCTGCTGAAAAGGTATCTCCTTGACAGGCTGATGCGATCCGCCGGATGAAACGTATTCGATTGCACGAACTCCAAGACCTTCCGGTCCACAACCGACGCAACGGCTCCATAAAATCAAAAACAAGTGCTGGCCGATCTTCGCTGTACGATTCGATATAAGAGCGGAATCGTAGTTGAGCCAATATGAGCGTGATACATTCTGAACGTCTATCATGATTGCCAACCGTTCCTGGATATAAAAGGGCAAAACTCCTCTCGTTGGGCATGCTTCTTCACGCTGGCGAAATCTCCGCCCCAAGAGCCGTCTTGAGTCATTTGACGTTGCAATACCCCAGCCTTATCCGGCCTCTGTCCCCCCGTTGCCGCCGGGAGCCGAGAGCAGGGAACGATAGAGATCGGTGAAAACCGCCTTGACGGCCGCGACCGTGAAGCGCTCGTGGAATCGGACATTCGCGGCCGCACCAAGGCGCAACCGCAGCACCCGATCGCCGGCAAGCTCCACCAGCGCCTGCGCGGTGGCACCGATATCGCCGAATGGCACCAGATAACCTTCGCACCCGTGACGTATGACCTCCCTGCACCCAGGGACGTCGGTCGCGACGATCGGCCTGCCGGCGGCCGCCGCTTCCACCAGGCTCTTGGGAAGCCCTTCCCGCACCGACAGCAACATGGCGATGTGATGTTCGCGATGGACACGCGCCACGTCGTCGGTGGCGCCGTGCCAATGAATTCCAGGGTTACTGGCCCATCGCCGCAAGTCGGCCTCGGCATAAGAGGTTCGATTCGACGGATCGGGCGCGCCGTAAAGATGGAGCTCGACCGCAGCCCCGAGCTCGCGGGCGCGCCGGATTGCGGCCACAGCCTCCGCGATACCCTTCGGCTTGATCATCCGCGCCAGCAGCGCGATCTTGACCGGAGGTGCCGGGGGCTCCGGCCCGAGTTGAAATGCCTGCGGATCGACGCCCGCTCCCCCCACCAGAACCAC
>Ga0207090_1037_pt1 | contig 35622 bp, 34 predicted proteins | sample Alteio_BWMinHeat_50_FD_153565 | JGI IMG/M metagenome (GOLD analysis project Ga0207090, IMG submission 153565) | Enriched cells from forest soil in Barre Woods Harvard Forest LTER site, Petersham, Massachusetts, United States -... | ecosystem: Environmental > Terrestrial > Soil > Temperate forest >...
CAGAACATCCCTTCGAACACCATGTGGCTCAATATATAGCACATCGGGGAACGGCGGGACGGGGTCTTCGAAGGGGCGTTCAATAATAAAAACCACCCGCGCGGAGGTGCGCCGCCAACGTAAGACGTCAACCCTGCGATATCCACTTGCCTTAATTCGAGCGGCGAGTGTCCTCATCTGATCGTCGTGCTGTTGGCACTTCCGATTTGTGCCGATTGCTGACATCAGGCCGCTGGGAAGAATATGAGAGTGCAATAGCAGTCGCTAGCGCAGCGTCGCCAACAGGCGCTCGGCAGCCTTCAAATCTGCCGTATTCGAGCCCTCTACGAATTGCTCGAATACCGGCTGTAACAAGGCGTGCGCGTCTTCGGAGCGTCCCTGGCTGGCGTGATGCGGCCGGGGCTCGTCTACGGTTCCAAGGAAATTAGGATGTTCAAACATTTGATCTCAGACATCCCTTCGGGAGCTGGGGCAATCGGGAGGGCCGGATCGGAGTTTGGCGGCAATTGAGGGGCATGATCCTTGGATGCTTCTTGCCGCGTAAGCGGGGCCTGATCGAGAGTCTCCATAGGACTTGCAGGGATTATCGCATGGACATTTGTTTGGAGAAGATTGCGCGCCGCGGCGTCTCGTCGCTCAATCAATGCCATAAACTGCAGTTTTCGAACCTGGCGGTCGGCGGCTGTCTCCGGCCAACCCGCCTTGAGGAGGCAATCCATTTGATTGTGAATGGCCTCGCACTCCCGCTTCCAGTTTTAAAAGCGTCTTGCGCCATTGGATATTACCCTCAAATTCAATTTGGTCTCCTTCATCTGTTGATTGCTAGGCACATTGTAGTCGGCCAGGTTAGCCGGTGCCATAGCCCGCGCGGGTTTAGGGTTTTCAACTCGCCTATCAGAAAGGCCAGATCGTCCGCGTGATGGTTTCCGGCAATTCGACCCATTTGGACTGACGTCGCCGGTTCGGCTCACTTAGGCGCCGCGGCCTACCACCGCAACATTCCGCGATCCTTTAGCGGAGCCCGCCATCGTAACCATAATGAATAACGTTGATCGCGGAATGTTGCGAGGTGCACGTCCCAATTTATTGCATCCCCGTCATGCGCAGCACAAGAATGCCAGCCTTAGATTGAGTATCCGAGAAGCGGCTTGATTGCGAATCCCTGCGGCGCCCAACTCCCCCATTTACTTGGGTCCGTGGGGTAGGCCGGTCGGAAGCGGTGTTTCTGGTATTTCGTATCGCCGCTCTCGGCCGGCCACCTTGGCAAGGTGAAGCGTATTCATGCAAAGGGAACTGTGATGAACAACGCAGAATGTACCGAAGTGGATTCTGCTGCGCTGCCTTCAGCGCGCACGAAGGGCCGCACGAACCGTTGTTATCAGTGTAATGGGCGATTCGGGCTAATCCGCTGCAGGCTTGCTCTAAAGCAATTCTGCTCGGAGCGTTGCCTTAACAAATACAAAACCAATATGGAAATCAAAATGTCTCGGATCAAAAAGTGGGCGGAGTTTCTCACTAGAAGACTGTAGGGCAACATGTTTGCGCGAATGAGAGCGGAAGGTCGGCTGCTTGGTTTAGATACCGGAGACTGGTCGATGCTCGTCGTCGGTCTCATGCTGGCTGCCTTGCTGGTAGCGCTGGTCTGATCAGCGATTGCCACCCAGACCTCGGTGACCTTGACAACCACTCCGCTTCCCCGGCCGACACCGCCATTCTCATCCAGATCGTCGTAGCGTAGTGAGCAGGAGCAAATCGAGTGAAATTGATGAACCTGATGGTCGTATTCGCGGCCATGTTTCCATTTGCGCAATCAGCACAAGCTCGGATGCACCATCACGAGAATATTGCACACCACGATGCGAGCAGCCACGTTTATGCGGCACAGGATGAGCATCGTCATCGTCATCCAGGAAAGATTGCGAACCATTACCCGACACCGAGGGGGTACCGTTATACGGCACAGAGTGAGTTCGGTGGGCAATATGGAGGCCGCCCTGCCGCTTGGTGTGGCTGGGAGATGAGGCAGCTTGTTTCCAGCGATCCCGGCCCGACATTCAACCTTGCTCGCAACTGGGCACACTGGGGACACGCGGCACCGGCAGGCATAGGCGCAGTGGTCGTTTGGTCACATCATGTCGGCAAGATTGTAGGCCAAGAAAGCGGAATGTGGGTTATTGAGTCCGGCAATGACGACCACATGATTCGGACCCGCCCTCGCTCAATCGCCGGGGCAATCGCCATCAGGAAGGGATGACCGCCTCCTAATTTCGATCGAGATCCAGCACGTCAGCGGTTATCGCCTTTGGGCGAAGTCGACGCGTACATCCTCGCACTACCTGAAACAGGTCACGAACTCCTTCCAGAACGGAGGTTGCTCGGCTTCAAAAACCCGAAACATGTTCCGCATCGCCTATGTCGGGCGGTAGTCGAGTGCGTCCGCTCACGTGTGTCCGGTGGATTGACATTTTTGCGACTCAATGGAGCCGGAATTGACCGTCAAACGCTTGAGCGGAATTTGAGGGCTGGAGGAAAGGGGTATCGATAGACACTGACGGAGGGACAAATGCCAAAACGAATGAGTATTTTCGTGCCGGCGATCCTCGTCTTTCTGCTTGCAGCTGTTTTGTTGACGGCCCGAACGAGCTTTGCACAACACCCGATTGACGATTGCATTAGCAGGCCGAGTTCCGCGCCGCCCCAGGGCAGCCACTGGTATTTCCGCGTGGATCGCATGGTCCACCGTCAGTGCTGGTATCTGGGGCCTGGAGGCGCCAAGGTGGTGGCGGGCGCACGACAGACCGAGTCGCCGACGCGGCTGCCGCTTCCGAGGCCGATTTCGCCGCCGACCGCCGAATCGCTTACCGGAGCCACCAACGCCCCAGCCGTACCCGCTCAAATCACGGCCGGCAAGAATGACGCGGACGCGAACTTTATCATGCGCTGGCCTGGCCCTTCTCTCGGCACATTGACGAGCGAATCCGCATCCATGAGTAACAGCGCAGCCATGAGCTATGCGGAGGAGCATACGACTGCGAACGCGCCGGATGACATGCCATTGATATGGCCGGTGCTCACCCCTGCCGATCTCAGGGTAGCCAGACCGCAACTTGCGTCCGCGGGCGAGCCCGAAGGTATGCTTGCGATTCTCGCTGGCGCGCTTGCTTTTGCTTTCGTCATACTTCGTTTGACTTTCAACCGGTCCGCTGCCCGCCCGGTCGGCCGATCCAGCCTCTCGATCGGCGGCGCTTGGTCGCGGACGCGCCTCCCAGGTGAACGGATGCTGCCTGCTTTCGCCGACAGGCCCGCAGCTGCGAGCTTTGCCGACTTCATTCGCAATTCGAATGGAGCGACACACCGAAGCGACATCGCTTGTCCGCCGCCGCGGCCAAGAATTCCGATCGTGTCATCGAAGAAAGTGTGATCCGCCGTCGGGCTACCAGAATGCCCTAGTCGCCCGATTCAGTCAGATGATGAGTAAAGGTGCTTGAGTTTGACGCAAGGCACACAGAAAGCGTCTCCAATCGTGGAGGATCGAATGGCCAAGGGCGTATCGTGGTCAATGAAGGAACTCCAGCAAGCCCTTCGCATGAAGCGCCAGGGTGCGACCTGCGCGGACATGGCGGTTGCGTTGGGAAGGAGTGCGACGGCCGTCGAAGCCAAGTTAAAATATTGGGGCAAAACACGTGTGAATGTTCCGACTATACACCTGATCAAACAGCCGACAAGCGCCATTGAAGAACAGATTGGGCGAAATGCCGCGCACCATCGCGATTTGACTGGGGCGATCTGTGGCGATCCGCCCGTCGGCTATTCGGCATTGGATCGCAAGCGCGGCATACCGCCGGCTGCCGGACGCGAAACGTAATTAAATTCGCTTGCCGGGTCCTAAGCCGTGCTGGCCGGCCGTTTCGCCATATCGTGCGCCGCCACTTCTTCAAGGTGCTTACGGTGGAAATCCAGGATGAACAGGCGGATTGCCGATGACAAATTGGCTTGTTTTCGCTCCGCATCGATCGACGAAATGAGATCGGACATGGTCATGTTACGAGCGCCTGCGATCTCCTTGAGCCCCATCCAGAATGCATCCTCCAGACTGATGCTGGTCTTGTGACCGGAAATGACGATCGAGCGCTTGAGGACGAGTGATTTCATCGCCAATTTCCCATGTCGACTCGGTTTGGTTGAAATCGCAGCGGGCCTTCGTGTGACGTATTACTCACCGCTAGCCTTGGCAGGAGCTCGGACATGCAACTCAACGACCGACGTCTTTTTCATGATTTGGCTCGCGCAAGCCCACCTAATTGCGTAACGGCCAATTCCGATTCAGCACGGTCGACTTGGGGATGCTTCCGCTCCCACCGAGGTTCACAACTCCGCACCCCCGACTATCTTTCAGTTGTTATGAGTGATTCGCGGTCAAACCATGCGGTAGCTCGGTAGGAGCCGAAAAATTCAGATGCCCGCGTGAATGCGGGAGTTGCTGTGCCCGGCAAAGAAGTAGCCCCAATCCTAGGGCCACTGGAAAGGGAGAAATCGGGGCCGCTCCACCAACAACATGTGATCTGTCGGCGCGCCATAGTTAGCTTGCAAGAACTAACCGATGGTTTGCGCACCACTCGGGTTGATACATTAAGGCTGGTGAGCCGCGGTTAGCCGCATGACGATCGACGTTGAGCTCCGGTATCTGTAACGGGGCTAGGTACGATGTAGCAGTGTCAGGTAATATGTGGTGGGCTAATCCGCCAAAGTTCCGAACAATTGTCGCGCATTGTTAGCGTGGACATGAGAAAACGAGACGGGTGCTTTCTCATAGTTATCGAGCCGGTCTCAGCGCAATCAAACCGAGTCTCTGCCGAAACAATACGGAGATTGGAATTTGGCGACCAGAGACTGGCGCCCGAAATTCGGCGCACGTAGCTGAAAATTGAGAAATTCGTGTCTCATAGACCGCACCGGGTTGGGCTAACCTCCGGGAACGTCGAACCTTTTTTCACAGGTCGGACTTGTACGTCAGAGACCGTGCTGGCTGGCTGGGGCGCCAAGACTCGAACTCAGGAATGTCATTGCAAATTTTGTCATTGAAATATCGCCCGAATTTCCGTCGAGTCAGCGAAATCGGGGCACCAGAGACTTTTCGCGCACGAGCTGCGACCAGCGGACACACACCCGACGCAGCGGTTAGGACGTGACTGCGTGGTAGGTATATAGGAACGCGAACTCGAGCCTCAGATCCCTACGGCCTTTCACGCGACGGCAAGATTAGGCGCACGGTCGTGCCCTGGCTGTCGCTCTCCCGCTTGAGTTGGCCGCCGAGCTGTTGGGCGAAACCTTCGACCAGCCGGCCGCCGAGCCCGGAATCGGCGCGTCGAAGATCGACCCCTTGGCCGTTGTCGGCGACCGTCAGGTGAAGCTCCCCGGGCATCCGCTTCAGCGTCACCATGACCGTGCCCTTTGTGTCGCCCGGAAAAGCATATTTGACGGCATTCGTCACGAGCTCGTTCACAATGAGCCCGATCGGAATTGCACGATCGGTCGGCAGGAGCTCGCTCTCGATGTCGGTTTTGAGCACGAGGGACGTGCCGCCTTCCTTATGTACTGACGCGATTAAGTCGCGACATAACTCGTCCAGATAGGTCGCCGCATCGACCGCCTCAACCGTGTCGGCTTTGCTTAGCTTGGAATAGAGCTGCCCGAGTGCGTTGATGCGATGCGAGACCCTCTCGAGCGCTGCTTTGCCCTCGCCGCTCTTGTGGCTTCGCGCTTCAATCATGACCATTGAAGCGATAATCTGCAGGCTGTTCATGACGCGGTGGGTCAGTTCTTGGAGCAGTATGCCGATACGCTCGTGCGCAATCGCGTGCTCGCGCTCGAGCCTCACGCGCTCGGTCACGTCTTCGATCGCTAAAAGGATCTGTTGTATCTTATTGCCAGACCGATAAACCTTGCGCGCGTTGAGCACCATTACGCGCCGGTCGATTGACGGGAAAAACCGGTCCACTTCAAAGGCCTCGATGGATTTTCCGCCCGAAATGATAGCCTTGAGTGCCGTGCGGAGTTCGGGAATGTCCCACTGTCCGTTCCCGAGCTCATAGAGCTTCCGACCGACCGCATCCTCCGGCACGACTCCGAATGTGTCGCAAAAGGAGCGGTTCGCGAAGCGGATGGTGAGATCGGAATCAAGCACGAGGAGGCCCTCGCGAACCGTCTCCACGAGATCCCGAAAGTCAACTTCCCGCACGGCAACCGCTCCTGCGCACCTGCTGAAGATGGGGCTCGTCCTCGACAGCAAGAATACGCTGTTACCGGAGGACCCCTCTGGTTTGCCAATTGTGCCCCAGTTGGGATGTGCTGTCGGTAATGTACATTACTGATTAGGTGGGGAGCCCACTTTTTATGTATATGTTTTAGGAAGGTGAAAAGCGAGGCGCGTTCTGACCAACTGATAACATTCACAAGATTCTTCGGTGAGGCTCTGCCGATCAAGTATCGTGACTTGCCGGCGGCCGCGTTCAATTAAACCTGCGCGTTCCAACTCTCGGGCAGCATTCGTGATGGTTGGCCGCTGAACTCCCAGCATTTCGGCGAGAAGACTCTGGGTGATCGGCAGTGAGTCCTCGTCACCGCGGTCACGCATCATGAGCAGCCAACGCGCCAGCCGCTCCTTGAGGCTGTGCGCACCGTTGCACGCCACCGACACCAGGACCTGCTCGAGAAAGGCGTGAACGTAAGCGGACATGAGAGTTCGGAAGGACGGCATCGACTCCATCGCCCGCGCGAAGGCCGCCCGCGACATCTTGGCTGCGCTGCCCGGGATTTGGACCAAAAGCCTGACAGAGGAAGACCTGGCGCCGAAGAAGGCTTGCATACCCGTGCAACCCTCCCTACCAATCGTTGCCATCTCAATGACGCTGCCGTCCGCGTAAACCGCGACCACCGAAACGACACCGCTATCCGGGAAGAAGACATGGTCGAGCGAACTATCGGAGTCCATGAGAACCTGCCCGCGCTGACAGCGAACGTGTTCAAGCTCCGGCATGAGTCGCTTGAGATTGCGGGATGGGAGGGCAAGTAAGAGCCGATTGCGAGGCAAATTTGATAGAGCGTTCATATTCTTCAACCCTGCTCCTTCGCGTTAGTTCCCAAGAGGAAGCGGGTTTTGACGTCATTCTATGGTTCTTCCGTTGATCGCTAGGACCATGGAAAGCGTTCGACAAGGGTCCTTCGCGTCATTTCGAGCGCCGGTTAGCTACATCCGCTTTGCCCCGGACCCTGGCGTCGCAGATCGATGGCCCGAGTCGATACGAAAGCCCGATCGAGGCACAGCTTGTTGAAGGTTCTGGGCAGCGCGGACGAAGCCAGGTCGTCCGCTCCATCGACAGGTCTCGGAAAGCATCAAGTGGCTCCCCCGGAGGAGTAAATCATCTGATTCTTCGTGGGAGGGAAATTCGGGTTGACGACCAGCTTGGTGCGTGCAGGAACCTGCAACACGAATCGCTGCGCGGCCACATTCGAGCCTTGACGACAGGACACCCAATCCAGCTTACTTCAATCCGCTGCCAATCCGAATGGCAGCCTAGCTGCCTCAATCTGTCACGAATTTGAGAACAAGAGCAAACATCATGGCACGCTTTTACGAGCCCGATCTCACCAGCACTCCTGATAGCCCATTCGTGCGGGACGGCGCCAACAAGCTCGTTCGCCGCTCCTATTGGTTGGACATGGATGATCGCACGCTCGTCATAGTGATGGTCAACGGCATCGGCGCGAATCTAACGAACGATGAGAAGAGAGCGCATTTGGCGGACTTGCGTCGAGAACACCTTGTTGACCAGGTTTGCATTCAGGAAATACTTCCACCTGAATGACAGGCGAAACAGATACCGAAACACGCACCAGACCGAGAATTTGGCCTGGCAATAAAGGAACAGCAGGCATTACGGATCGCCGCCACGTGAGCGTAGCGCGCACGCGCTGGGAACCGATATAGAGGAACTAGCTAAGACGAAGGCGATAAAGACAGGCCCGTGATCGACGCCGAATTGAATTGCAACAAGGAAAATGCCTTGGCTAAGCGCATGGAGATAGAGGGCGCTCTGAGCCACTTGGCGCCGCGCATACCGAAGCACGAGTTCGAAGCCACCGTAGATCACGCTATGGCCAGCAAGGGCCTCAGCCACGCCTCCGCGGAGACAGCTGCCTGGTTATCCCTCGTTGCTTACGTGCGGCACGCCCTCACCGAGTACGACGATCTGCTGGCCCAAGGATATGACCATGAAAGCGCCAGGTTTTTTGTGGCCGCCGACATTGACGCCACCCTAAACAGCTGGGGGGTTCGGCGCAAACTCACTGCAGCCGATTGATTGCCCGACGGCCCTATCAGCGCGCGAAAGAGCATGTTCAAGGCCGGCGATTAGTGCATCGAAGGATCGGAGGGCTAGTTTCATTTCCTCCGGCGCGACTGAGCCAGAAACGTCGAACTGCGGGTTTTGGTCGGGGTCAAGCCCGCAAGTCCATGTTCATCCCCTATCCACATTTCTCACCGCCGAGCTTCAAAAGTACGAAAAATTAACCATTCGGGGATACGATATTTCATCATCACGGTCGCCAAACGAACCACAATCGTCTCCGCGCCGGGGGGCTGATCATGACATTGATTCAACTACAGGAGTCTGTTGAGCTACCGGCGAACACGGAACCGGAGGAGAAAATACCTGCATCTGCCCCAGAAGGGCTCCGAAGTCCACAAGCCGAAAGCGAAGTTGTGGCCGATAGTATCAGCTCACTGATCAACCGAGTTGCCGGCTCGTCGGTACAGGAAATAGACCGGTTAATCGCCGAATTGCACACCTTGCGTAATTTGCTGCACCACGAAGGAGCACGGGTCCAGCGCGAGATCACTGAGTATGCTCGCCTGAGCCAATCGGCAATGCAAACAACTAACGTCATCGCCGAAAATATTGCAAAATTCACAATTGGCGCCGACGCCACAAACCAAGGCAGCAACAACACAACGCTTCTTGATTCTGGGAATCAAGACCCTTGCCGCGCGACCACTGGCCTGCGCCCGGACGGAGGCGCTGTTTCGCTCGCACTGCGGCGCCCATCGCATGGAACCAACCAGCCGGACCAAACGGCTCGCCACAAGATAACCAAGGTTAGCCGGACAAAACAGTAGCGGACAAAAGCCGCGAAGGCGAAGAGATTGCGTACCCGCCATCGACCGATCAAGAATCCCGTACCCGGGCGATTTCAAGCAGACCTTCAGCTTCCCTCGAAACTCAACGCTTGTTGCTGGACTACCGCTTCGACCAAGGTCATCCAAAGGTTACATTCGACTCGCTCGCGCTCTCTATGAATGGCTGCCGCCTGGCCGCTGAGCCAGACATCTTGAAGCTTGGCGATTTTCTCTTCCGTGATACCCCGCATCGAGATTGAGCCCAGCCCACCTTCGTAAGTGTTTGAAATCATGGCTGGGGCGCCAGGATTCGAACCTGGGAATGGCGGAATCAAAATCAGCTTGATTATCCAACAATTTCAAGGTGCATTTGGAAAAAATGGCCAAAACACGCTCCAGGAATTTCAATAGCTTGGCAACCATTTCCAAATGAAAGCAGCCCTTGCAGCGTGGGATTAATCCGGCAAAATTCGAGGTGGCGGGCTGCGCGCGCACGCTCAAGAGCTCGTTGATGACAAATGGAGCGTGTCGGACAAGGCGCTTGCCCTCCGAAGGCAACGGTCGAATGTTCGAATCTCTTCAGGTGCGCCACTCAATCCGCTGATGTGATTCGATTTTCCGTGGTCCGGGCAGATCACATTTCGAAGCAATCCAGTGCGGGTTCAAATCCGCACCACCAACTCGCTTCGTGCGTCGACGGCCGTTGCGACCCAGGAACTCAGTCAAGGTCCCGCAAGAATGCGTGCCGTGGGACCAAATCCGAATCGCCGGATCAGCAACGTGACGGTCAGAAGGAACAGCATGAGCAGGGTGCCGATCGCGCCCACCGATTCGATGTAGCCTTGGTCCCACAGATTCCAGATGGTCACGGCAATCACCTCGTTGTCCGCGCCGGTGGTCAGAATGAGAGGTTTTCCGGCGGACCGGACGACGTGAAGAATCGTCCAGATTCCGACACCAACGAAAGCCGGCCGCAGCAGGGGCAAGAACACGCGCCAGAAGACGCGCCATTGCGTCGCGCCGCTCATCTTGGCCGCCTCTTCCAGGTCCTTGTGGATTTGCAGCACGGCGCCGTTCATGACGCGCGTGCCATAGGAAATATAGCCGATGACGAAGGCGATGATGACCGATGAAATCGAGCCGACCAAGGTGGTTCCCAGCTTGTCGATCTGGAGAAATATCCACAGCAGGGCCAGGCCCATCACCATGCCGGGAATGGCGTGCGGCAGGAACGCCAGCTGGTCGAGCAGCCGCCTGCCCCAGAACCTGGAGCGCACGACCGCGACCGAGATGAGGAACGAGAAAACCACCACCGCCAGCGCCGTGGTGGCGGTCATGACCAGCGTGTTCCAGAGCACGTGCCCAATGCCCTCGGATTGGAACACCTCCTCGTAGTGGTCCCAGCTCATGGACGCAAAGGCCCGCCAGGATGGCGGCTGCACATAGGGCAGGAACGAGACATAGATCAGCACCAGGAACGGGATGGCGACCGACAATGCGAGGTAGAGCATGGCGGCACCGGTCGCGGTCCAGCGCCACAGCCCGAGTGGGTAGACGCGTGGGCGGTACGCCTTTCCGGTTATGACGGTGAAGCGCTCGGCTTTGCCGATGACGCGTCCGTAGGCGTAAACGCCGAAGAGGGCGACGAACAGGTACAGCATCGCCAGCGCATTGGCTTCTCCGTACGAAGGCAGTGAGGATGTCATATGCAGCACGCTGTAGATCTTGGTGCTGAACACGAAGATGCCGGCCGGCAGGCCGAGAATGCCGGCGACCTCGAACTCCTCCAACGCGCTGGTGATTTGATAGATCGTCACCGCGACCAGGCCGGGCAACATGAGCCCGAGCGTGATCTTGCGCAGCACCGCGTGCTGACGCGCGCCGCACATGGCCGCGGCCTCTTCCAGCGACGGGTCCATGCTGCGCAACAGGGGAACCAGCATCAGGAATGCGGTCGGTACCATGCGCAGGCCCTCGACGAAGATCATGCCGGTGAGGGAGTAGATATTGAACGGTGCGGTTTGCAGCCCGAGCGCCGCCATCAGGCCCTTGTTGATGAAGCCCACGCGCGGGCTCACCAGCAACGTCCAGGCCATGGCCTGCAACATGCCCGGCATGGCGAGGGTCATCGGCAGGCCGGCGTAAATCCAGATTCTCCCGGGCATGTCGGTGCGCTCGGAGAGCCACGCCAGGCTTGCAGCGATGACGAGGCCAAAAAGCGTGCTGCCACCGGCAAACAGCAGCGTGTCGGACAAGATCTCGTAAGTGGTCGGGTCGCTCCAGACCTTGATGTAGTTCCCGAAGGACAGCGTCGACAGCGTGAATTCGGACGGCAGGCGGGCCGAGCTGAAGCTGCCCAGCACGAGAAACAGAATCGGCGCCGAGACCGCGAGGAAGACGACCAGGAAGACCGCGGTCTCCCACCAGGCCGACGGGCGCGTGAGCTTCCGCCTCTGGGCGGGCGCCGGGAGGTCAATCGGGACGTCGGTCATCTACCCTCTTTTCCGAGCATCGTCGCCGCCGCTTCGCGCCCGCTACGCCGCGGTCATTCATGCGCGGTGCCTCCCTGAACGGCAACCGCGTCGCGCAGCGTCCCGCTCCGCCCAGGAGGGCGGCCATGGCGCGCCGCCATTTGGATGCAGAAAATGGTCTTTCGCGGGCCAGTTTTGAATGCACAATTGGCAACAGGCGGCTTCAGGAATGTCCCGACCTCGCCATCGCCAAGTGCGAAAGAACACCCATGCGCTTGTGCCGCAGGTGCGAGAACAGGATGTCGCTGAGCTCGGTTGCGGCCCGTCGCCGCAGGGCGTCGAGAATGGCCTCGTGCTCCCGCATGGCCGCGCTAAGGCGGTCCGGGTCGGCGACCGAATTGGGCGAGAACCGCGCGCCACGCAGCCGCCCCGCATGGCTCGCGTAGGTGGTGGACAAGGTGGGATTGCGGGCCGCCGCGACGATCCGTTCATGGATGAGGCGGTTGATCCGGAAATAGCCGGGCAGATCGCGGCGCAGATAGAACGCATACATCTCGTGATGGAGTCGCTCGATCTCGGCGATCTCCTCGTCGGTGATGCGTTCGCAGGCAAGCCTGCCGGCCAGCGCCTCGAGCCCACCCATCAGGTCGAACAGATGGCAGATATCCTGCTCGCTGAGGCTGCTGACGCGGGAACCGCGGTTCGGCAGCAGGCTGACCAGTCCTTCCGAAGCCAGAACCTTGAGCGCTTCACGCACCGGGGTTCGCGAAATTCCGAACATCTCGCAGAGCTGGCGTTCCGGAATGCGGGCACCCTCCGGCAGATTGCTCTCGGCGATGTAGTCGCGCAGCTTGGTGAGCACCTCGCCATGCAGCGAGGGGGCATCCGAAGGAGCCGCTTCCGGCTTTCGCAACGCTGCGCGCCCGGCCGGTTCCGGCCGCTCCTCTTTGCGCCTGACCGGTCGGTGTGTGATGTTTCCCATGGGGACCTGCTGCCCACTCCGGTTGGATCGGCGACCGATTTCTAATTAAAAAGAGGGGTTGTGTAAATTCGATTTTGAATGCCTAATATCGCACTGGCCGTGGGTCCGCGGAAGGCGAGAACGTGCCCTGAGCCCAACCGGCTCTCGACCGCGCCGGAATCGCAGAGTCAGGCCGGCGCCTTTCGACGGTTGCCGACCGGTTGCAAGAAATTGCGAACAGGAGGTCCGAGGATGCTGTCGAGGGAAAAGAACGATCTGCTGACCCAGACCGGGCCGGGAACAGCTTGCGGCGAGTTCTTGCGCAGCTATTGGCAGCCCATCGCCGCCGCCGAGGAGATGCCGATCGGCGGCGCCCCCATGCCGATCCGCATCATGAGCGAGGACCTGGTCCTGTTTCGCGACGACAGCGGCGCGCTCGGGCTTCTCGGCCAGTTCTGCCCGCACCGCGGCACCGATCTGTCCTACGGCCGCGTCGAGGATGGCGGCCTGCGTTGCCTCTACCACGGCTGGCTGTTCGACCGGCACGGTCAATGCCTCGATCAGCCGGCGGAGCCGGCAAACCGGAAGTTCTGCGACCGGATCAAGCACCTTGCATATCCGGTGCAGGAAAAAGGCGGCGCGATCTGGACCTATATGGGAAAGGGCGAGCCGCCGCTCATTCCGGATTTCGAGTTCCTCACCGGTCCCGAGCCGAACCGGATGACCTTTCGGGTGATCCAGATGTGCAACTGGCTGCAGGGCCTCGAAAGCTCGACCGATCCCGCCCACACGACCTATCTGCATCGCCGGCCGCCGGGGATAAAGAGCGTCCGGTCGGGTAACGATATCGCTGCGCTCCGCGGCACCGAGCCGCCCGCGATCAGCATCGAGCAGACCAGCTTCGGGACGCGGATTCTGGCCCTCCACAACTCGCCGAGCGGGCGAAAATATCTCCGCGTCAACAACTACGTCTACCCGAATGGAGCGACGCCTTCGACCTCGACCGGCGAAAGCGGCTATCAGGGGCGATGGTACGTGCCGATCGACGATTACTCGCACTGCCGCTTCGAATTTTTCCATCGGCATGCGGAGCCGCTGGACAAGGCCAAGCTGATCAAGAACCATCACGAGAATGTCGGTCCCGACAACCGGCACATCCGGCGCCCGGAAAACCGCTACCTGCAGGACCGGGAGGAGCTGAAACGAGGCGAGAGCTATGGCGGCATGGGGCTCTACTTCCCGGCCCAGGACGCCTTCGCCATCGAGACCCAGGGCGCGATTCAGGACCGCACCAAGGAGCATCTCGGGTCGACCGATGTCGTCATCACTGGCGTGCGCCGCGCGCTCTTGGCCGCCATCAAGCAGATGCAGGACGGCGGGACGGTGCCTTGGGTGCAACGCGACCCATCGACCAACGCCTTCGCGGACTTCATCTGCACCTCCGGCTATATCGAGGACAACGAAGACGGGCCCGCCTTTTGTCGCCGTGTTCTTGCCAGCAAGGCGGCGGCGGAATAAGAGGGCGCAAACGAGCAAAGGGGTCCGCCTTTGCCGCTATTTCCAGGGAGACAGTCAATGGATCAGGCGTCGCTTCCCAAAAGCATTACCGGCATCAGCCACAGCGGGTTTTACGTCCAGGATCTCGATCGAACGGCCGAGTTCTACACAAAAGCCCTCGGCGCGCGGGTCGAATGGCGCAACGACAAGTCGGCCAATCCGCTGATGAAGCTCTACATCGGCGACTTCGGGCTTTCGATCATCAAATGGCCGCCCGATGTGCCGAAGTTCGACATTCCGCACGCCATTCACTGGGCCTATCGGGTGGACCCGGCCAAGGCGGAGGAGACGGTCGAATACATCAGGTCCTGCGGGATCGAGATCGAAGGACCGGTCGGGCACAAGCGCGAGATCGGTATTCTGAACTGGTTTTTCCTCGATCCGGACAATTATCGCGTCGAGATCGAGGCGCGGTTTGCGACGGCCAAGGAAGCCGAGGAGGTGATGGAGCGCGGCAAGGCCGGGCGACGCGAGGACCTGGGTCTTTACGGGGGCGATGCGGTCCGCCGCAAGCTGAAAGCCGAGTAGCCATGCCGCGCCGGGAAGGAATGCGCTGCCTCGGGGCGGCGTTGGCTCTGACGCTGACGCTGGGGATCAATTGCGGCGCCGGCGCCGCGGAAATTCCCAAGGCCACGCAAAAGGCGATGACCGATCTCGGGCTCGACACGCGCCTGCTGGACGGGCTCGATGCGGAATTGAACGTGCCGGGCGCGTGGATCGAGGGCGCGAAACAGGAAAAAGACGTCATCGTTTCGGGGACCTGGGAGCCACGCGAGTTCCGCGACATGACGGCGCCGTTTCGCGAGCGCTATCCCTTCGTCAATCTGCGCTATGAGCGGGCCGGCACGACCGGCCGCGGCATGCAGGTGCTGGTCGCGCTCAACGAAGGCCGCGTTCTGGTCGACGTCATGACCGGTATCGGCGATGCCATCCTCTACTTTACCGAGGCCAAGGCCCTGGCCGACCTGCACGAGCTGCCGGGCTTCGACAATATCGCGCCGAACTACGTCGCCACCGACGGAACCTGGATCAGCCACAAGCTGTCGTTCCGCTGCATGGCCTACAACACCGAACTGGTGAAGAAGGCCGACCTGCCGCGGACCTGGGACGATCTGGTGAACGCGGATCAATGGGGCAAGGGAAATCTCGCCCTGACGAACAATCCGAGCTCGTGGCTGCTCGGCCTGTGGGGTCAGTTCGGGGAAGCCTGGGGAACCAGTTTCATCAGCACGCTGTTCGAGAAGCAGCAACCCCAACGGCGCAAGGAAGGACTGACGGCGCTCACCGGGCTCGCCGTAGCCGGCGATTTTCACGCCAGCCTTCCCTCGCCGGAATGGGTTGCCAAGCGCTACGTCGCCAAAGGCGCACCGCTCGGCTATCACTGCCCGGAACCGGTTCCGATCACGCTGTCGCAAATCGCCATGCTGCAAAAGTCGCCCCATGCGAACGCCGCGCGGCTGTTCATCAACTGGATGGTCAGTCGCGAAGGGCAGCTCCAGCAGTACGCCGTGACCTTCGAGGTTCCGGTCCACAAGGCGCTGCAGCTGCCGCAGTTCGTGCCCTTCGCCGACACCATCGCCGGGAAGAACAAGAGCGTTCGCGATGATGCGCTGCTCCAGAGCGATCTCAACAAGAAAATGAGCGCGCAGTGGGACCGCTATTGGAACGCCTCGGCGACCAAGAAGGCGCCGTGACCCCCGAGGGACCGTAGCGCACCTCAATACGCCAAAAGGAAGGCCTCATGGCAAAAATCGTCTTTGGCTTCGGCTGCTCGCACGGACCGCTGTTGTCGACCCCGCCGGAACGCTGGGACTTGCGCGCCGCCGATGATCGCAAGAACAAGGAGCATCCCTTCCGCGGGCAAATTTACGATTTCGCGCAGCTGGTCGAGGAGCGGCGCGGCGAGCGGGATTTTGAAAAAGAGTCCAGCCTCGAGGTGCGCCAGGAAAGGTTCGAACGTAATTGCCGCGCCATGCAGCAGCTCGGCGACAAGCTCGCCAAGGTCGATCCCGATATCATCGTCGTGGTGGGCGATGATCAGCACGAATGGTTCCACGAGGATATCCAGCCTTCGTTCACGGTCTATTGCGGCGGCGAGGTCATCAACGCGGCCATCGACCCGGAAATCCTCAAGACCAAAAGTCCGGGCATCGCGGTCGCGATGTCGGCGAGCCACCCGCCGCAGGATCAGACCTACCCGGTGCCGGCGGAGCTTGCGAACGCTATCATAATGCAGGCGGTCGCGGATGAATTCGACGTTGCCGCCTCGATGCAGCAGCGCGCGAACGCGCGCGGGCCGATCGGCGTCGGTCATGCGGTCGGGTTCATCTACCGGCAGATCGTCAGGGACCGGCCCGTGCCGGTGATACCGATCCTTCTCAACACCTATTTTCCGCCCAACCGCCCGACCGCCAAACGCTGCTATCAGTTCGGCCAGTCCGTCGGCCGCGCCATTGCGGCCTGGAACGGTCCGCATGCGAGCAAGCGGGTGGCGATCTGTGCATCGGGCGGAATCAGTCACTTCGTGGTCGACGAGGACTTCGATCGGCGCATGCTGACTGCGATCGAGCAGCGCGACACCAAGACGATCTTCGCGGAGCCGGAGAACATGTTTCTTTCGGGAACGTCGGAAACGAAGAACTGGATCACCGTTGCAGGCATCTTGTCCGAGACGGACCTGGGCATGAAGCTCATCGACTACGTGCCCTCCTGCCGCTCGGAAGCCGGGACCGGGTGCGGAATGGCTTTTGCGACTTGGGAGTAAGGTGTGGGAGTAAGGTGTCGGAGTAAGACTGTTGGAGCAAGGCATGCGGCTGCCTTGCCTTACTGCTCCATCACCGACGGCGCAAACAGCTCCTCCAGCCTTATCAAGCGCGGAGTCAGACCCTGCTCATAGGAATACTGCGCGGCGGTCTCCAGGACCTTCCGGTTCGCCTTGATGCCGTGGCGGATGAGCGGCGTCGCCAGCGCCTCGCCGGCTTCGCGCGCCAGCAGGCCGGTTTCGAGATGATACTCCGCGGCTTCTTTGCGCGCCTTTTCCGCTAGCTCATTAGCTTCCTGAAAGGCCTTGAACAGATTCAGCACGACCCAAGGATGCTTTTCGGCAATCGTGCGCCTGATCACCATGCCGTGATTGATCGGATAGATGCCGGTCTTCTGATAGAAGCGGACGCCTTCGGCATGCGGATCGGAAAAAAGCGTCTTGAAATCGGGATGGCGATATAGATCGATGCTCGACCGATCAACCAGATTGTTGGTGTTCGCCAGGTAGCGCAAAGCGCCGTCCAGCTTCCCATCGACCAGCATCTGCCCCATGCTCGTGTCGTTGGGAATAAAGGAAAGCTTGACGTCCTTCGGCGGCCGGAAACCGGTTGCCGCGCCTTGGCTGTACTCGTCGTTTCGCTCCATCCAGAATTCCATATCGCGCGGATGGACGTTGTATTCGTGCTGCAGATGGCCGCGGGTCCAGAGCGCTGCGGTCTGCTGATATTCCGGCACGCCCATCTTCTTGCCTTTGAGGTCGACAGGCTTGTCGATGCCGCGATCCTTGCGAACCAGAATTCCAACCTGAAACATTCGGCGGGTGGTGAAAACCGGGATACCGACCCAGCGGTCGTCGCCGCCGGCAACCGCCATCATCAGTGACGAAAGCGACATCTCCGAAACATCAAAATCCCCAAATCGTAGCTGGCGCCAAAACAGCTCGGACGCATGGAGCCGCATGCAAATTAGATCAATGCCATCCAGCTTCGCTTTCTGTTCGAGAATCGGCCGCGTGCGCGGATTGTCCGCCATCGCAATGCTCAGCTGCAAGTTCATGCGTTGTTCCTGTCCGTTGCGACGATGAATCTAACAGTGATTGTCGATAGGGGGCAATCGCCACCTGCCTCGTCGTCTCCCAGTACAAGCCGCCGGCCGACCGGCTTCGATGACCTTTCCGGGGTCAACTCACGGGAGCGCCCGGCCTCGGGCAAACCCTATATTTGTCCGGCATTTCAGCGGGCCTCCGAACCCAATCCAAAGGTGCCAGCGGCGCCAGGGTACGGGATAAGCCCAGTGGAGAACTCTTCGCCCAGGTGTCGGGGGCGAACTTCGATATCAGGGTTTCTTAGAGAGAACCTTTTCGAGGGCTGCCACCTGAGCGGCACGCCTATCGGCTGTGAGCTTGTCAAGATTGATCTGGCGCCATTTGACGGCAGGCAAATTGGCGGCGGCCGGAAGTCCGATAAGCGACCAGTCGGGTGTTCCCTTCTCGAACGAAATGAGAAACTTCCGATGGTCGTCCGGCATGGCACCTACTATTTTCGCAATCAAATCCTCGCGCGCGGCGACCAGCTCAGCGAGGGTCACGGGCTCCTCGGTCATACCATCGAAGCCTCGGTTGAATTCCGCCGTCATGTCTTTGCGTCTGGCTGTCAGCACTTCGTGCACGGGCCTCGAATGGCTGACGAGATATACCAGAAACGCGCCGCGCAGCGCATCGTCAATGCCCTCGTGGGCTAACAACTCGCGGGTATCGAAGAAATCGCGTGGGTGTTGCCGATCGAGTGCCGCGACGAATTTTCCGGCGTAGAGATCGGCGAAGGATAACACTTGGATTTCGGCAAATCCGAACGCGTCCTCCACGGCTTCACTGACGCTTCTCAATTCGGAGGCGTGGACGCAGCCGCGCAACACCGGCGTGACCTCAATTTCCGTCGTGACACCTTCGGCACGAACCAAGAGGTGCGTTCGGGCACCTTTCTTGCCTTCGGCAATGGTCGCACCGGGAATGCCAGCCTTGACACGGATGGCGATGCGGCCCATCGCGGCATCTATGGCGGCAAGCGATGCGTCGTAGGATTGCAGCGGCAAATAGGTAAGATCGATATCCACCGACAAGCGTGGCATATCGCGGATGAAGAGATTGATCGCGGTGCCACCTTTTAAAGCGAAGCACTTTTCCTCGGCGATCAGGGGCAAAAGCCGAATGAGGAGGTCGAGCTGCCGGCGATAGATTTCAGCGAACGGCATCCAGAGCCTCAGGCACGGTGATCTGATAGGTCTTATCGAGCCTGCCGCCTTTCACTAGCATACGCTTACCCTGACCCAAATCGATTACGGACTTGTCGAGGCGCTTGAGCCAGGCATGCTGATGGTGGTCCGCGAAGAAGAAGAACAGGCGTTTGACCTTTACGCTGCGGCAGTCCGCAAGCAATTTCTGCAAGCGGCGCGGGCTAAGGTTCGAAAGCCCCTGCATCAGCATGTCGGCCTGATGAAAGCTCTCGCGCATGGGTAATTCGTCCAAAAGCTCGAGAACGGCGCGCTCGGGCGTCGACAGGGCCACGGGCCAGTCCCACTGTCCCCAGGGCTGCACAGTCCAATAACCATGAGCCTGAGCGCTGTTGTCTTTGTCTTTTGTAGCGTCGAGGTGAGTGAGCGGCTCCGGAAGCGGCTCACCCCGGAACAGCTTACGATCGTTGTGATAGATGAACTTCACGCTCAGCGGCAGTTTGTGCAGCCATCGCGGCGGCGGCTTGGGCCCATAGAGATGAACTTCCTTGACCTGGCGCGTGAGGTAATGGGCGTAGCCGTGTAACTCCAAAGCGGTGCGCCCGCCAACAAGGAGCGGATATTCGAGAAGCGTTTGAAGCGAGATGACGACCTGCTGCCAACTGAGCGACCCGCGCGGACGGCGGTAAACCCCGCGTACCGGTTGGTCGAGCCAGCCCGCGCTTACATAATGACTGAGGAGTTGCCGGGAGTAGCCATGGTGCTTTAGCCAGGCCGTGTCGACGAGGGTGCCCTCGGGCAGATCCCGCTCAAGCCGGTTTAGAGGTCTTTGATTAGGTCTAAGCATATTTGACAATATAGCATATTTTCAAACCAAAAGCTAGTTTGAAAAAATGTAAAAAAGTCAAATAGTAATAGACAAAAACACTTATCCACAAACCATCTGAATCACGGTTTGCGCCTGCCACAGCGGGTTCGAGCCTATTCTGACAAAACGCAGTCGCTCATGAAATTAATGTGTATTCCGTCGCATGGGGAGGGACGCTATCCTGGATTGAGTTCTGCTTTGAGGCAGCTGCTCGTTGTCACCCGGACCCCTTGTGCGCATTTCCCGCATCCAAATTGTCAACTTTGCCAATTTTGCAAATCTCGATATCGAGACGAGCGAAAGCATCGTCGTGGTCGGCGAAAACAAGGTCGGCAAGAGCAATTTCGTGCTCGCCCTGCGGCTGCTGCTCGACCCAACCCTTTCTGAGCGCGACAGGCGACTCGGGTTGGAGCACTTTTGGGACGGCTTGGACGAAAACAAAATCGGGGCGACGGTGGAAATCTCCATCGATCTAACGGATTTCACGGATGACCCGAGATTAATGGCTCATCTGAACGACTGCTTAATCTCTCCTGGACCGCCGATGGTCGCGCGCTTGACTTATCGCTTTCGACCCAAGCCCGAACTCGAAGGCGACCCGGAGACCCTGGCTGACTACGAATATATCATTTTTGGCGGCAACGATCCTGACGTCGGCGTTGCCCCCAGCATGCGGCGCATGTTGCCCGTTGACGTGCTGGAAGCGCTGCGGGATTCCGAAAAGGACCTGGCGAATTGGCGGCGTTCGCCCCTGCGTCCGCTTATTGAGGAATTGATGAATGAGCTGGATGAAGATGACCGCGAGCAGATGGAAGCTCACATCAATGCCGCGCAAGAGGCGCTCTCGTCACGTGAGGAGGTAAGCGAGACAGGGGAGCGGATCACTAACCGACTAATTGAAATAGTCGGAAAACAGCATGCGACCGACGTGTCACTGGGCATTGCCCCTACGCGGATTGATGCGTTGCTTCGCGGGCTGCGCCTGTTGATTGATGATGGCGTCCGTGGCGTGGGAGATGCAAGCCTAGGAACCGCCAACCTCATTTTCCTTGCGCTAAAGAGTCTCGAGCTTGACCGCCTCGTGGAGGAGCGAGAGCGCGATCACACCTTTCTCGTCGTGGAAGAGCCGGAAGCCCACCTTCATCCGCATGTGCAGCGCCTCGTTTATCGGTATTTTCTGGGCGGGCGGCAAGACTTGGAAGAAAACGCGCTTACTACCATTCTGACAACCCACTCGCCGCATATCGCGAGCGTGTCTCCAATCCGATCCATTGTTCTCCTGCGACATGACCTGGCCGCGAAAGCGACGAAGGCGGTTTCGACCGCAAAAGCGCCGCTCACCGCGGTGGAGGAAGCCGATCTCCAGAGATATATCGATGTGACGCGCGGTGAGTTGTTCTTTGCGCGCGGCGTAATTCTGGTCGAGGGCGATGCAGAACAATTTCTTGTTCCAGCATTTGCTGAAGCGCTCGCAATTCCTCTCGATGTTCTAGGAATTTCAGTTTGTTCGGTTGGGGGCACGAATTTCACACCTTACGTGAAATTGCTTGGACCGTCCGGCCTTTCGATTCCCTTTGTGGTGCTGACAGATTTGGACCCGAACGGCGCGCACCCTCCCCGCGCGCGAGGCCGGGTGAAAACGCTTTTGGATATCATTGATCCCGAGTACGATTACAGTGGTGGTACTGCTGATGACATGTTCGAATGGGGGCGTGAGCAGGGAATTTTCGTAAATGGTAGTACCTTAGAAGTGGAACTGTTTGGTTCGGGACTGGAAGAGGAAATCCAGACCGCCCTCGAAGCGGAGCTGTCCATGTCCGAGGCAACGCTTACTGCCTTGCAGGAATGGGTGGACGATCCAGACCAGGTCGATGCGGATGCCCTGCTGAAGCTGATTGAAAGGGTTGGAAAGGGCCGGTTTGCCCAGCGGCTTGCAGCGGAAGTTTCGGAGGACAATTGCCCGGATTACATCCGGCGTGGATTAGAGCAAATGCGCGATGCCGTTACGTAATGTCAGTGATGCCTATCTGCGCCATGCCGTCGATTTGGAGGGCAATTCAGGGCAGCAAGCAGCCTACAATTCGACAGCGCATTGCGTAGTGCTTGCGGGTCCCGGCAGCGGCAAAACCAAAACGCTAGTCCTGAAGCTCGCAAGGATTCTGGCTCAGGATGTTGAAACACCCAGAGGCGCTGCCTGTATCACCTATAGCCAGGAATGCGCGCGGGAACTTGCGAGGCGGTTGGAGGATCTGGGTCTACGCGAGGCTGGAAATCTTTTTATTGGCACCGTTCATGGCTTTTGCCTGCGTCATCTTGTGATGCCATACGCCCGCTTGGCCGGGCTGGCCATTCCCGACCCGATTACAGTTGCGACGGCGCGCGAAGCCAACGCGATCTTCCGCCAAACAGGCGACAGGCTTTTGGGGGTGAATCAGCCTTACAAGATGCTTGAGGTCAGCAAACACCGGCGTGTTCACCTTGACCGAACGGTTGCAGTATGGCGGGCCGATCCAAGGCTGGCAGATCTTGCCGAAGCCTATGAAGCAGCGTTGCGACGGCGCGGGCTTCTCGATTTCGATGATCTGGTAATATTCGGGCACAAACTTGTCAAAGAGCAGAATTGGGTCTTGCCCTTGGTTCAGGCGCGGTTTCCGGTGGTTGCGGTTGATGAATATCAGGACCTCGGGGTCCCATTGCATCGGATCGTGAAGCGTCTAGCGTTCGATGGAGGCGTGCGTCTCTTCGCTGTCGGAGACGCGGATCAAGCTATATACGGCTTCGCAGGCGCCGATGGGAATCTATTGCTCGAGCTTGCCGAGAGGGAGGACGTCGAAACGGTTCGATTGCGGTTGAACTACAGATCAGCGGGGCGGATCGTCCGAGCGTCCGAATTAGCGCTTGGCGAAAGCCGCGGCTACGTTCCGCGTGACGCGAGCCGCCAAGCGGTCATCGAATTTGTGGAGTGCCCAGAAGGCTTGAAGGAGCAAGCGGATGCCGTCTTTGAAGAAATCATCCCATTGGCGCTTGCGGCCAAACCGGGACGCGTCTTGGGAGACATTGCTATCCTTTATCGGACCGCAGCCATCGGCGACATCATCGCGACGAGAGCGGCCGAGGACAATCTGAAATACATACGAGTGGACAACGCCGCTCCTTATCGGAAGTGCGGTCTAACCAGCTGGATCGAGGACTGTGCGGCGTGGTGTTCCGGGGGCTGGCGAAATGGCCATCCGCAACTTGGTGGGCTGATTAGCCGCTGGCTCGCGTTTCGGCGCGGACGGCGGATGCATAAGGCGGCGCGGCGCGAGGCGGAAAGGCTTACCGCCTTTCTTTGGGATCGGCGAGCGGACAACGAAAGTTCCGCAACCTTTGTGCAGGCGATGAGAACCGAGTATGTGGATGTCTTGACGGCAAGTGAGCCAAGTCTCGCCGATCAGCGCGAGCAGGTCGAGCGGCTGTCCGCGGCGGTTGCAGCGGATGGCCCCCTTGCGGAACTCGACTTGAGGGGCCTGGGCGGGCGCGACGGTTCGCCCGAGCATCTCAATTTGCTGACTCTGCACTCGGCCAAAGGCTGCGAGTACGACGTGGTGATCATGGTGGGGATGGATTGGGGCTGCATACCCTGGCGGAATGAGTCAGGGGCTACCCTGCGGGAAAGTCGGCGCTTGTTCTACGTTGGACTAACGCGCGCGCGGGACGAAGTGCATATGCTTTATTCCGGCTTCGTCGAGACGCCTCGCGGGCGCATGAATTTCGGGCGCTCCCCTTTCGTTGACGAACTGGAGCGGCGGCTCGCGGAGGCCGATGAAGAAGAACGGCTTGGCAGGCGGCGCAACAGGTCTGAATAGCTGCTTGACCTGACTAGGTCACATAAAAAGCCGGAAAGCGTAAGATCTCGGCTCCAGTCGCGGCATCCGCTTGACGACCTTCGCCAGCATCTGGGCGAAGCTTAACGTAACGGGCAAGCGATCGTACGGGCCGTCGTTATTCCAATCCATTTTCGTAAGCGCGAGAATCTCGCGGCACAAATCGTCCATGGACCCGGTTCCGGCATGGCGCACAAGGAGGAGCGGTTCAGGCACGCCTTTGCCTTCCTTGAAGAAATCCGCGCGGCCGGTCGTCGTGACTTCCGGCAAATTGCCCTGGGTCCATAGCAAAGTTTCATAGTCCCCGAGCTGAAAGGCGGTGCCGCGCCGGCAGGGGTAGGCATGCGCCGTTCGCGGCGCAGCGATCTGAATGCCGAACCAACCGCTCGATTGCTGCACATGGACGAGCTCGACATTAGAGGTATGCAGAAGGGCGTCGAAGCATCCATCGACCTCGTAAGGTTTGAACTCTGTGTTTTTCTGGATGACAACCCGCTTCGGAAACTCGCCGGCATGTTTGCGCTGGTAAATTGACAGGCTGCGTGCGATCACTTTCATCATCTGGTCGCGCCGGAGAAATGGGTTCTTGCCGAACAGTCGAATACCTTCGGCTTCATAGGCAATGAACTCAAGGCCTGATCCTTCGGCGTCGAAGACTTGGCTGCAACATATGGCGAAGCGGTTTTCTGATCCGGCGCCGGGTCTCAGCGCGTAATCAATTCCAATGAAGGCCGTGCCAGGCTCCGGGTCCGCCAGGACCCAGGGGACACCGCCTGCCTTGGTATAGAGTGCAACACCGAGACGCCACATCACACTGCAACGGCAATAATAGCCGAGCGCCCCTGTTTCCGTGTCCGTCACGATTTGGATGCAAATTCCCTCGGAGGCGGCGATCGCCTTAAGATAATCGTGGAGATCGAAATCTTCCGTTTTCAATTCCTGGAATCCGGCCTCCCACTCCTTGCTGAGATAGAGCACGACAATATCGAATTCATGCCGAAGGTTGCGCAGGGCAAAAAGGGCACGCGTGAGCGTTTCAGCAAGGATCGAATGTGGCTTGGGCGAGCGGAGGACATCCGCCGTAAGACTCGCAGACAACTCAAGCGTGGTAGGTCCGTTTGGTAAAATGAGTCGGGCCCCGAAAACTTTTGAGAAGCCGGGAAACTCAGGAAGGTAATTCCGTCTTTCGCGCGGCTGATGCCTTTGATGGAGCTCATGCACGAGGTCGGCGACACGCTTGGCGCCGCCTTGCGGCGCGATGACCGCCAATCGGATAGGGTCGGACACGGCTGAGAGTTTATCGCGGCTGAAGGGACCATGATGGGTAAGTCCGCGCAACGGATGGACGTCATGTGCGTCTCGCGGATCGCCTCCAAACCGCAGGCGCGGTTCTGGCAGCACGATATGCCCCGGCAAGGTGTATGGCTTGGCCGCGGTCGGTGTCATGCGGCGGCTCCGCTGAAGCCAGCGACGCGGCAAATCTCAAATTCCGCGTCGTGCCCATCGGCGATGTCGAAAGCGCGAATCTTCACCGAGGCGTCGCTGCCGGCAATAAGCCGCGTCCAACCGTCAAGCAGAGCGTTGGTTTCGCGGTTGCGGCGGCGCGCCCGGCGTTCACGGGCGAATTCCCGGGCCTGATCCGCATCCCGTACAGGCGTTGCGTCGGAAATATCCAATAGCACGCGCGGTTGCAGGAGAAGCCAAAGGGCATCGAACCTGTAGTCGAGACGGATGGCGCATGCTTCGGACCAGGCTACCGAACCTATGATGCCGGAGAGGCGGTCAACAGATTTAATGTCGGGCGTATTAAAATCAGTGGGTTTCACGAGGGCCGGATTTGGCAATAAATACTCGCGCGTTCCCCGCCGGTGGATCTGGAGTCCCGGCCTGCGGGCGAGGGCGCGAAATATGGCATCTCTGAATAGCGCACGCGTTCCGGTCGGAGCGGCCAGTTGCGCTGGCGAAATCGCGTGCGTGTCGAACGTAGTGATCTTGAACGCCTCGAACGCCTTGCGAATGTCGCCGTCCCGTCCGAACGCCAGAACGCCAGGCTTGGCGCGCATCGCGATGATATCGAGCCCAGATTTCTGAATGGCTGCCTGCACTTCGTCGGAGGCGCCGATTTCGCACGCAACAAGGCGGCAGATCGCGGGATAGGAAACGACTGGAAGGGCATTGGTGCGTATAGCCGGCGTGTTCTTGATACTCGGACGGGAAATGATTTTAGCGAGCCGTGGCCGCGTGGCTCCGGCAAGCCTGCTGATTTCCTTTTCGGTTTCTGGCAGGAACCGGAGAATGTCGGCGAAAAGCTCATCAAAGGTTTCGGCCTCGACAATGTGCGCGTCGATTCCTTGCGCCGATGCTTCGTTCATGAAAGCGGTGACCGCGGGGTAGAGCTCGGCCTGATAGCGCTTAAACCAGAACAGGCCTCCGGGAAAGCTTCCGCCTGCGCTAAGCGCTGCGTTCAGAGCCTCGAGGATAGACGCATCTCGGCCGCTATAGCCGACGACGGCAAGGCCGTGCCTTTTGCAGCCGTCAATGAGACAAGCGCGCATCTCCGCGTCTTGTTCTCGAAGTTCGATCGCGATGTTCTTAAGGCGCTCCGATTGATAATCGCCATGAAGTTTGCCGTAGGTCGGCCACCGTTCTTCACTCCACGCTTGGCGGATTTTCTTCGGCTCGGCCAGATCGGCGACTACCAGCCCGCTTGAGCCACCCATAATCCTGAAGGCGGCGTCTTCGAGCGTCCGGTCAAAATTCGTTGTCCACGCAGCTCGGCAGAAACTCGTCTTCATGAGAAGCGCGAGCGCAAGATGCCCGAACGAAGGTTTGCCTTCTTTGATCTCATGCTCGACGTAGGCTCTTCGGTCTTTCGCAGATGGATAGGTAGCCTCAAAATAGGCGGCGTATTCATCCTCCGAGTTTTCTGGTGGAAACGAGCCCTTACCGTTGAAATGGGCTTGGAGTTTTGGCGGACGGAAGGGTCCGCGAGGTCGGAGACGGCGGAGAGAGGCTGTTTCTTTTCCGAGCAGTAGAGATTGCGTTTGAACTCCCAAACCATATCTTCGGCCGCCTTGATGCCGGCGGCGCGCGACGCACCCGCGCCCAGGAACCACATGATTTGCCCTTTCCGCATTTGGAACATGCGGAGAAACGTTGGCAAGTCGAGCCGCCCTGCAATCGAAGACGCACTACCTTTTCCCGGATTGTTCGATTCCGTACGCATTGCCGCACTTGATATGAATAATGTTGAGAGGCGATGCGCCCAGTGGTCCACGACTCGCCGAAGCTAGCATAACCGAAGTCCCGGGCTTTGGTGTAGTCACGCAGCGGCACCGTGAGAGGTCAGTTTCATGTTGCGTCCATGTCGCGTGGAGCCGCCGACAGCAAATGGGAAGCTTTGAAATTGCTTGGAAAAATTCTGCAACATGATGCAACATGAAAGCGGCGTTGGAACATTCAGAGTAGTCCCTATCTATCTAATTTCATGAGATAAAAGTTGGCTGGGGCGCCAGGATTCGAACCTGGGAATGGCGGAATCAAAATCCGCTGCCTTACCACTTGGCTACGCCCCAAAGCGCTTTGCGTGCTTGAGCCGCGCACGGTATAGCGGCGCGATCCGGCACGATCAATGCATTCCAATCCAGGCATCCCCTGCTCGGCTCGGTTGACCCGACGCAGCCCGTGGCTAGATTGGTTGCACTTTGGAGATTCGGCGACTCGCCGGCGAACGCGTCGCGGGCGGCCCGTAGTGCGCCAACCATCCGGTCAGCGATCGCGTCAACCGCAGGGCATTCCATGACCTACCGGGCGCCGGTTGCCGACATCGCCTTCGCGCTCAAGCATGCGACCGGTTTCGCGCCCGCACTGGCGCAGGGGCTCTACGGCGATCTCGCCGAGGACCTGGTCGACGCGGTGCTGGCGGAGGCAGGCCGGTTCGCCAGCGATGTGCTGGCGCCCCTCAATGCGATCGGGGATCGTCACGGCACGCCGTTCCGGGACGGCGTCGTCACCACGCCGCCGGGCTGGCGGCAGGCCTATCGGGATTGGGCGGCCGCCGGCTGGAACGGGCTGGCGGCGCCGGCGCGATGGGGCGGCCAGGAGCTGCCGCAGGCCATCAATGCGGCCTGCCTCGAAATGTGGAACGCGGCCAGCATGGCGTTCGGCATCGGGCCGGTGCTGACCATGGCGGGCGTCGAGGCGCTCGCGCACCACGGCAGCGTCGCGCTCCAGCGCACCTATCTGCCCAAGCTCATCTCGGGCGAGTGGATGGGCACCATGCAGCTCACCGAGCCGCAGGCCGGCTCGGACGTCGGCGCCTTGCGCACCAAGGCCGAGCGCGCCCCCGACGGCAGCTATCGGATCACTGGGCAGAAGATTTTCATCACCTACGGTGAGCATGATTTCACCGACAATATCATTCATCTGGTGCTGGCGCGGTTGCCGGACGCCCCGGCCGGCACGCGCGGCATCTCGCTGTTCCTGGTGCCCAAGTTCGCGGTCAACCCGGATGGCTCGCTTGGCGAGCGCAACGATGTGCGGGCCCATTCGGTCGAGCACAAGCTCGGCATTCACGGCTCTCCCACCTGCACCATGGTCTATGGCGACCGCGGCGGCGCGACCGGTTTCCTGATCGGCGAGGAAAACCGCGGCATGGCCTGCATGTTCACCATGATGAACCAGGCACGCCTCGCGGTCGGGCTGCAAGGCGTCGCGATCGCGGAGCGCGCCACCCAGCAGGCGCTCGCCTTCGCGCGCGAACGAAGGCAAGGCCGCGCCGCCGGCGCAGCGGGGGAAAGCGCCGGATCAAGCCCGATCATCGCCCATCCGGACGTCAAGCGCATGCTGCTCACCATGCGGGCGCTGACCCGCGCGGCGCGCGCGATCTGCTACGCAACGGCCGTGGCGCTCGATCGCGCCCGCCTCGGCACCGACGCGGCGACCCGGCTGGCCGCGCATGAGCGCGCCTCCCTGCTCACGCCCGCCGCCAAGGCCTTCGCCACCGATATCGGCTGCGAGGTCGCTTCGCTCGGCCTGCAGATTCACGGCGGCATGGGCTATGTGGAGGAAACCGGAGCCGCCCAGCATTTTCGCGATGCCCGCATCGCGCCCATCTATGAAGGCACCAACGGCATCCAGGCGATCGACCTGGTGACCCGCAAGCTGCCGCTCGCCGGCGGCGCCACCATCCAAACCTTTCTGGGCGAACTGCGCCGCACGGTCGAAGCCGTCAATGCCACCAACCATCCGGCCTTCGGGGCGACCGGCGCCCGGCTGGGAGAAGCCATCGACAGCCTGGAGCGCGCCACCCAATGGCTGTCGGCGCGACCGCAGCAGGATGAAGCCCTCGCCGGCGCCGCGCCCTATCTGCGGCTGTTCGCCACCGCGGCGGGCGGCACGCTCCTGGCCGAGGAAGCGCTGGCGGCGACGCGCCTGCCCACCGACGCCACGGCGGATCCGGCTGCGCGCATCGCCATCGCGCGGTTCTTCGCCGAAAACATCGCGGTGCAGGCGCGCGGTCTCGAGCGCGCGGTGACCGAAGGCGCCGACGTTGTCAACGGCGCGGATGCGGCGCTGGCGTAGGGGCGTGCTTCAATCAAAGTTGAAGGCATCGGTTCGTTTGTAGGGGCGACCCTTGTGGTCGCCCGTCGGGCCAAATCCCGCGTCAAGGCGGGCGGGCACAAGGCCCGCCCCTACGCACAGCTTTCCCTTCAATTTCGAAGACGCACAGGACCAGTCTAGCCAGCGCGTGGTCTCCGAGGTTGCTTCGCGTGCAACACTATTGCGGGGCCGGCTTCATTCCCTTGGCTTCGATTATTCTCCTCGCGTCGGGAGAGCGGAGAAAATCGAGGAAAGCCTTCGCGGTCTCCGTATCCTTTGCCCCCGACACCAAAAAAGCGTGGGTGACAGTCGGCGGCATGATGTTCGACGGCAGTTCACCGCCAAGCTCGACGCCGGCTACCGGCAATATCTCACTTATCAGAGTGACGCCGAGTTCCGCCTCGCCTTTGGCCACCGCTTCCGCCACGTCCGATCCGGGGCCAAGGATGAGTTTGGTGCGCGATCGAAGATCGGCGCCGAAGCCGAGGCGATCTGCGGCGCCGATAAATGTGGCTCCGAGCTGCGTGCCGGCCTTTGGATCGGACAGCGCGACCGTCTTGGCCATGAGCACCGCTCGCTTGACGCCGTCGGGCGTGCTCACGTCGAGTTTCGGCGCGCCTGCGCGCACTACGACGCCGACGTAGCTGGCGGCAAACTCCATGCGGGTGCCGGATGATATTTTGCCGGCCTTTTCAAGATCAGGCAGGATTGCCGCGATCGCAACGGCAACATCAGCGACTTGGCCCTGAAGCAGCCTGTCGCGCATGTTTCCCGGCGTCCCGAACTCGATGTCGACCTTGTGCCCCGACTTGCGTTCGAATTCAGGGACGAGGCTCGTCATTACCGCTCGCGCTCCGCCCGTGGAGATGACCTTTATTTCCGCTGCCTCGACATGGATCGCCAGAGCGAAAGTCAAGCCGATGACGGCGCCTGCGCATTTCATACCCGCTCTCCTGTGACGGCATTGCCAGTCATGTTCTCATACGACATCCCATCGCTACGTGCGGAGGTGCGTGCCACGCTCGGTGGCAACGCCTTCCGATATGGCGGCGGGCTGCAACTCTGCACTGCGCTTGAATGCCATCCCGATCACCACGATAGCAGCTCGCGCCTCAGTCCGAGCGAGAGTGGTCAGAAATCCGGCTGGTCGGCCTGCGGGATCGGCGCGACGTCATAGCCGTGGTACGATGCGTGGTTCGGCTCGCAAACGTCTTCTTCCAACGGGCCGCTGTTGACGCGCCGCCAATGCTGGATCGCCGACCAGGGCATGTTGAAAGCGCCCGGGTCGTCAACGGTGACGAATACTTGCAGCGTCTTGCCGCCGTCGACCATCTTGAAGCGCTCGACGACGTGCAACTGTTCGGTGTGGGGCGTGCGATAATTGTCGACGAACGTCCGGTCATTCAGCCCGATCGTGTCGACAACCAACTCGTCGCCCTCGTAATGCCCGACCGATTCGCCGTACCACGACGGCTTCACATGCGCCGAATGCGGCACGTCCAAATAGACATGGCGGATTTGCGGGTAGAGCTCATTGATGATAACGACCATTTTGGGCGTCTGGATGAAACGAACAGGCTGTCCGCGGTTGTAGATATCCAGACCGGGTACGCCGGCAGGCCAGCACCTCTCGCGAGCGATGAACGGAATTTTTCCGGCGAGCACCTTTTCGTTGGCCTTTCGCATCTGCTCGATAACCCAGGGCTTCAGAATCGGATTGGTGAGGTCCGCGACCCGGTAGGTCGACTGGCCCTGACCATTGGGAACATAGGGGTGGGCCTTGTCGAACACGACCGGGCCGGGCCCACTCGGCGGCGGCAGGAAGTCGTCGTGGGCCGGACGGTCCAAGTTCCAACCGGTGTTGGGGTCCGGGCCGAAGTTCGGAATAGACGCTGCATCTGGTCTCGTCCCCTCGGCGGCGAACGCGGGCCACAAAGCCCCGAAGAAGCACAGGGCTGCGGCGGCAATGCACATGATTGGGAATTTGGACATCGCGCTCCTCCGCTTATTCTTACCAATGCACCATTGATGCGGAAACGCCATGCTCAAGTCAATCCAAAGCCAAGGCAGAATGACACCAGCGATCGGTTCGGGTCATCTGCGTCGAATTCGGGAAGCGCAAAATCGGCGGCACTTGGCGGCAATGGCGTATATCAAGGTGGCGCGCCACGGTCGATGAAGATGGGCACTACTCGTTCGCCGTGGCGCCATGATTTGATCCGCGAAAATGCGACGGACTCCGAAACGCTACGCTGCTGTTTCCGCCAGCAACCGCCGCATGACTTCTGGATCGCGTTCGATTGCCAGCAACAGCGCCCGTGCCGGCGCATCGGGCGTGCTTCGATGTTGCTCCCAATCGCGCAGTGTGGTGATCGGCAGGTGAAATGCCTCAGCGAACTGCATCTGTGTCATGCCGAGGCGTTGCCGCAGAACCTTCACGCGCGACACCCGGCGCATCTTAGCCAACTGTTCCGGAGTGAGCGGCTGGGCGTCGGAGTCAGACAGCGCCGCGGCCACGACCTCTTCATCGGTCATTGCGTCGAGTCGCGCCCAATCGGTGTCGCCCCGAGGCAGGGTGTCACCAGGTTTCACGTCTACCCGCGTAGTACCGGTCCTGCTCATCTCGTGTGGCCTTTCGGGCCGATATGATTCTGCAACTATCCTCGCCGCGTAGCGTGACGATCACGAACAGGACGTCGACTTGCGCCATTCCGATGACTTGAATTCGCTCCTCGCTGTACACGAATTGCGCGTCGAGCTCTTCCAGTCGGTTCAAGTCTTCGAGGGCTGCAATGGCATCCACGAAATCCACGCCGTGTTTGCGAAGGTTTTCGGCGGCTTTGCCATTGTCCCATTCGTATTGCACAAGCAGCTTTGTACCGGATATCGGTAGCGGCGGCAACAGCCTGCCTCCGATATTTGGTACGAATCGGGGTACTCTAGCGTGGTTTCACCCGGGAATAGGGACCCGCCGGTCATTGTGGCGTGCTCTGGCGCAGAGTGGCGCGCCCGAAGGGATTCGAACTCTGAGTCCGATGGGCATGTGCCGTCACTCGGCTGGCGGGTAACCGTGCGCTTGACGCCGCCGCGCAAATCAGACTATTCGGGAAATTGAAACTCGCTAAGTGTGCCCGGGCCGAAAGGCGTCCCGGGCATTTTTACGTCCGCAGCGGAGCGCTTGCTTTTTTCGTTGTTGTTTACAAGTTAACAAGGATTGCGGAGCAAGCGCGCGCGGCTATCGGTCTCCCCTGAACAGATCACCGGCCACCGCGCGCGACCGCGAAAGCCGGGACGAAAGCCGCGCGCGGGCGGATCGGCTTAAATTGCGAATGTCGGAAAATGGAGATGCGGTGTGGGCATGAGAGTGTCACCGTAACTCCTGGCAGGGCGATCGTTGGCGACCAACTCGACCGGCACCGCGCTCAATGCCGGCCGCCCCGACATAGTGTACTCTGCTACCTCCGTTTTGGCAGAACAATCTCGAATTCCACAATGAAATCAGTGCGGCCCCCTTCCCGCGTCGCTCGCAAACCAATAATGTGTCTCATGTCCACCTTGCTGGTCACCCACCCGGCCTGCCTCAACCACCTGACCCCGGCCGGCCATCCGGAACGGCCCGACCGTTTGCGCGCGGTCGAGCAGGCGCTCGAACACGAGCAATTCCAGCACCTCGCCCGCATGGAGGCGCCGGCCGCCACGTTCGAAACCATCGCGCTTTGCCACCCGCTCGACTATGTGAGGGAAATCGAGGCGGCCTCCCCGCAGGAGGGATTCGTGCGGCTCGATGCCGACACCACCATGTCGCCCGGCAGCTTCGAGGCGGCGCTGCGCGGGGCCGGCGGCGCGACGCTGGCGATCGACGAGGTGATCGAAAAACGGGCCTCCAATGCGTTCGTGGCGGTGCGCCCGCCCGGCCACCATGCCGAGACCACGCGGCCCATGGGTTTCTGCCTCTTCAACAATGTGGCGATCGCGGCGCGGCATGCGCAGAAGCGGCACGGCCTGGAGCGCGTCGCGATCGTCGATTTCGACGTCCATCACGGCAACGGCTCGCAGGAGATTTTCTGGTCCGATGCCAGCGTGATGTATTGCTCGACCCACCAGATGCCGCTCTATCCGGGTACCGGGGCGGTGGGCGAGCGCGGCAAGCACAACACCATCGTCAACGCGCCCTTGCGCGCCGGCGACGGCGGGGCGCAGTTCAGCGAAGCCTTCGAGCAGGTCATTCTGCCCCGGCTGCGGAATTTCCAGCCCGACCTGATCGTGATATCGGCAGGCTTCGATGCGCATAGGCGCGACCCGCTCGCCAACCTGAACCTGGTCGAGACGGATTTCGGCTGGGTGACGCGCCAGATCATGGCGGTCGCCGACGTGAGCGCGCAGGGCCGCATCGTCTCGGTGCTGGAAGGCGGTTACGATCTCGAAGCGCTGGCGCAATCGGCGGCCGCCCATGTCACGGCGCTGATGCGGGGCTCAAACGCCAATGGCGCGACTGGCAGCGCCGCAACCGGAACCGATCATGGCCGACAAGACCAACTCCGACGTCAAGCAGCTGACCTTCGAGCGCGCCATCGAGGAACTCGAGACGATCGTCAAGCGGCTCGAGGAGGGCAAGGTGCCGCTCGAGGAATCGGTCGCCATCTATGAACGCGGCGAGTTGCTCAAGCGCCGCTGCGAAGAGCTGCTGCGCCAGGCCGAGGCGCGGGTGGAGAAAATCACGCTCGATGCCGCCGGCAAGCCGACCGGCACCGAGCCGCTCGACGTCGCGTAGGCGAGTGCAAACCCGGGGGGGGCGGGCAACAGCGGAGCACGTCACGATGAGCTTCTCTCCCGATCCAGATCCGACTCCCGGCGATGCGGCCGCGGCCGACGCCATCGATCTCGTGATCGTGCCCCGCAGCGTCGATCTCGGCGGCTTCTCGGTCCGCCGCGCCCTGCCCCACGTCAAGCGGCGCATGGTCGGACCCTTCATCTTTTTCGATCATTTCGGGCCGGTCGAGTTCCGCGCCGGTCAGGGCATCGACGTGCGGCCGCATCCGCATATCGGGCTCGCTACGGTGTCGTTTCTGTTCGACGGCGAGATCATGCACCGCGACAGTCTCGGCAGCACCGCCGCCATTCATCCGGGCGACGTCAACCTGATGACGGCCGGACGCGGCATCGTGCATTCCGAGCGCACGGCGGCGGATCATCGCGCCGGCGGCGAGCGTCTGCACGGCCTCCAGCTTTGGGTCGCCATGCCGGCCGCGGATGAGGAAATCGATCCGACCTTCGCCCATCACGATCAAGCGGAGCTTCCGGTCGTGGCCGGAGACGGCAAGATCGTTCGCGTCGTCATCGGCAGCCTCTACGGCAAGCGCTCGCCGGTGCCGACGCTCAGCGACACCATATTTGCCGACGCCGCGCTTACACCCGGCGCCGTGCTCCCGATCGATGCGCAGACGGAGGAGCGCGCCCTCTACGTGGTGGCCGGCGAGATCGACATCGCGCGCGAGCGGTTCGCGGCCGGCCGGCTATTGGTGTTGCGGCCCGGTGATCCCATGACGGTGACGGCGGCGAGCGAGGCGCGCGTCATCCTGGTCGGCGGCGCCGCGATGGATGGTCCGCGCCATGTCTGGTGGAATTTCGTGTCGTCGCGCAAGGAGCGCATCGAGCAGGCCAAGGCCGATTGGAAGCTCGGCCGCTTCAACACGGTGCCGGGCGACGAAACCGAGTTCATTCCGTTGCCGTAGTGAGTGAGTGGCGAATAGGGAGTGGCGAATAGCGAATGGAGAAGAGAGAGAGCCGCGGCTTATCAGTCGACCGCTCGCTACTCGCTACTCGCTATTCGCTATTCGCTATTCACTATTCGCCCATTCAATCCGCGCCCTGAATTTGCCGCACCACCATCTGCAGTTCGTTGAACTTGCGCTGGAGCAAGCCCAGGTCATGCTCGAGCTTGTGAATGCGGGCGGACCAATCGGCCACGGGCGCGAGCGGTACGAGTGGCGGCGCGCGCTCCTCGGAGTCGAACACGACCCCCAGCTCGTCGCCATTGCGCCATTGGACCTTGGCCCGGTAGCTCTCGTCCTTGTTGGGAAGATACAGCTCCACCACGTCGGGCGTGGCGGTCATGCTGGCGAACTTGAGGC
>Ga0207090_1039_pt1 | contig 34738 bp, 24 predicted proteins | sample Alteio_BWMinHeat_50_FD_153565 | JGI IMG/M metagenome (GOLD analysis project Ga0207090, IMG submission 153565) | Enriched cells from forest soil in Barre Woods Harvard Forest LTER site, Petersham, Massachusetts, United States -... | ecosystem: Environmental > Terrestrial > Soil > Temperate forest >...
GCCGTATGTGATATACTTGTTGTCGCCGGTTCAATATGGACGAGCATGGTTCAACATATTTCCGTTCGTCGCCGCTGTCTTGATCATCGCACATCTTAAGGTTGAGGGCTATCGCTGGCAGATGTTCCCTCTGTATTTAATGGCAATTGTTTTTGTCGTGTATGACTGCACTCGGTGGCTCTGGAGTTTTCATGTACATTATTTTGTCGGAGTAGCCGCCTTTCTTCTTGATCTGGCTGGAGTCGCGCTCTGTACCGTACTGCCCGTCTTTCAGCTTCCGAGTCCAACTGGGGCGTTCAAGGTTGGAACGCAGATCCGGCACATAATTGATGAAAAACGACGGGATACGTTCTCCGATTGCGCCGATGGCGTGCGAGAGCTGATGATTCAGATTTGGTATCCCGTGGACTCCGCGGAGCAAGGCCCAGTTGCGCCATATCGTGATAGAAAAATTACAAAGCTCAGGGATGCGCATTTCGCGCTGGTTGAGACGCATTCCATTCTTGGAGCCACACTTTCGCAATCGAAGGAGCGATACCCGCTACTGTTATATACTCCGTCATGGAGTGGAATACGCACGGAAAGTACCTTTCAGGTTGAAGAATTGGCAAGTCATGGTTATGTCGTGGTCGGAATAGATCACCCGTACGGCTCAAGAATAACTTGCTTTCCGGATGGGCGAATTGCGCGTCGAAAATTTGTGGGAGACGAAGACTATTCCTCGCAGGACGCTGTCGAAAGATTTGTCAGGGCGGCTGACCAACAAGTGAGGATCCGAGCCCAAGATGCGAGCTTTGTATTAGACACGTTTGAATATCTCGATGCGAATGATCCAGAAAGCCTATTGACCGGACGTCTTGACCTCGCCCGCGTCGGTATCTTCGGTTTTTCCCTGGGCGGAGGAACCGCGGCTGAAGCATGTTGGCTTGATCGACGATTTATTGCTGGCCTTGATATGGGTGGAATGATAGCCGGCGAGTCAGCGAAGCACGGTACATTTGTTCCATTTTTTTTCATGTTTGAGGGCTTGTACGAGGCTCCTCCCTACACTCGAGAGACCGACCTTTCAAACTTTGATGCTAGCAAGCGGCGCGATGTTGAGTTCACTTGGAAACAATTTGGACAGATGCAGAAATCACTCTTGGAATACGGGGGTTATTGGATGGTTATACGCGGAATAAAGCATAGGGATTTGTGCGACTCTCCCTTTTTTACTCCGTTGCGACATGGTCCTACGAAGCCAGAGCGCATAGCACGAATTATCGGCGGATACACCCTTGCATTCTTCAACAAGCATGTGAAGGAAATCTACCAGCCACTGCTTGATGGACCGCCCCTGGATATACCGGAAGTGCGTTTTCAGGCATGGAAGCGCCCAGGCGATAACCATGAATCGACAAAGCCGATGAATGGACAACCTGAATTATGAACCCGCCACTCTGCAGGCTGCGAACGCTATCAAAGTAAGGCAACTCCAGATTTACCCAGCAGAAGCGACTGTATGATCTGACCATCGATGCCCTTACTGAACCAGCTGCGGCTCGCCGAGTCGGTCGTATCGAGAAGGAATTCGTCTTCGCTTACAATCTATCGCGATCGTTGAGAATCATGCGTCACAACTGACAGCTCGCACGCTATTGCCTCTAAAAAAACGTTCCCGAAAGGCTCTTACCAGGAAAGGTGCAGGAAAATGTCCGCGGAGCGTCGTGCAGGTTCACGCGGTTGTCTCTTGCTTCAGAACGAATGTCCGCGCTTTGCAGGGCATCGGAACTTGCACTAGTTGCGACGCTAGCCTAGGAGACCGCCCGAGTCAAAAAAGCGGCAGCCTTCTCCTGGTCGAGGATTGCCAGAATGTATCGAGACTGTCTGATGGAGGTTGCCGCATGAGTCGGATTGAGATAAATGTTTTTGTTGCCGGAGAAGTTTGGCTGTAAAACGAATGATTAAGCTGAGCGGTCTGGACCCCCTCCAACCTACTCTATGAGTTCCCTGATTGAATGCTCGGGAATAGTCATGACTTCAGATATCCGTAGATGGGCCTTGGAAGGGCTTGCGTCCGAGCGCCGGTAGAAGTGCTTGCCAACAATTTGCAGGTTTATAACTCAGGATTAGCAACTTTAAGGATTGGTTACTTCATGGATAAGCTAAAAAGCGTCGTTATAGGCTGCGGTGCAATTGCACGTGAGCACCTAACTGCGCTGGGGGAGTTGAAATCGGTTGAAGTGGCCGCGGTGTGCGATCTTTCAGCAGCTCGAGCCGAGGCCGCGGCCGAGCGTTTTGGTGTTGCAAAATGGTATTCAAGCCATGAGGAACTACTTGCCGAAATCCGGCCTGACCTGGTTCACATTGCGACCCCACCTTCTTCACACTTCGAAATTGCCAGAAATTGTCTTGCTGCTGGACTAAATGTACTTTGTGAAAAGCCGATAACCGTCGACTATTCGCAGTTTAGTTTACTAAAGCAATTAGCTATAAAAAACAATTGCATGCTTATGGAAAACCAGCAAATGCGATTTCACTCTTCGGTTCAGTACATTCAAAATCTCATTACTTCTGGGAAGTTTGGCGATCTTCTTGAAGTTCAAGTCTGCGTCTCGCTTAATATCGTCGCTGCTGACAGCCCTTACATCGACCGGAATGCACCACATTTCGCCTTGGCCTTGCGGGGTGGCGTAGTTGGAGACTTTCTCCCACACATTGCCTACCTAGCTTACATGTTTACCGGGTCCGTTATGGACCTGCGAACAATATGGATTAAACACACTGGAGATTCGCCGCTGCCCGCCGATGAGTTTCGCGCCCTCATTAAGGGCGAGCGGGCGACCGCGTACGTGAATTTCAGCGGTAACGCCCAGCCGGACGCATTTTTGTTCCGGGCCGCTGGGACAAAAATGCGTGCGGAGGCCAACCTGTTCGAACCCCCTCGTTTGACGCTAAGACGGGTTCGTCCCGGCGAGCCCGCACTCATGAGCCTGCTCGACGGAATTGGTGAGGCGCGCGATGTTCTGCGAGGCACCTTGGCTGGGTTTTGGAGGAAGCTTGGAAGTAAGAGTAGCTATGACGGCCTGCTTGAGTTTTTCGCGAGGACGTACCGTGCTCTGGAGCTTCACGAACCACAGCCTATTCCTCTAGAGGAAGTGGATGAGATAGCACATCTTGTTGATCGCCTTACAAGCTCGGATCATAAGCTATGAAAGTGCTCGTCTCCGGCGCAGCTGGATTTCTTGGCTCATATACCGTTAGCAGGCTATTGGGGCGGGGGCATGTCGTTCGCGCGCTCATTCGCCCCGAATCACGGGCTCCTATATGGCCGGATGAGGTTGAGATATTTCGTGCAGACTTGCGAGTTCACGACCGCCTTGTGGCTGCCTTCGATGGCATGGATGCGGCAATTCATTTGGCTGCAGCGACAAGCGGAAATGAAGATATTCAGTTTGCCTCCACTGTTATCGGTACTGAGAGATTTCTCGAAGCGATGTCTCAGTCCTCTGTCAAACGTCTCGTGCACGTGAGCAGCCTCGTTGTATACGACTGGGCGCGGGCTAAGAATATCATGGATGAGCAGACGCCACTCCTGAACAACATTTATGAAATGGGACCGTACACGATTGCCAAGGTTTGGCAGGAGCGTACCGTTTCTAGATTTGCAAAGGAGCACTCTTGGAATCTTACCGTGATGCGCCCTGGATTTATCTGGGGACCGCGGCACGCAGAGATAGCTGGGATGGGTAGGCACTATGGTCGTGTCTATTTGATGTTTGGTCCGTTCACACGGCTCCCGCTGAGTCATGTTGTAAATTGCGCCGATTGTTTGGTTTCTGCAGTCGAAAGCGAGGCGGCGATCAACGAAATATTTAACGTGGTCGACGGAGATGACATTAGAGTCTGGCGTTATGCTAGGGAATACGCGCGGCGAAGCAGCCAGGGCGGGTTGCTTGTTCCGCTGCCATATGGTTTTGGTCTTGGAATCGCTCAACTTGCGTCATTTGCAAGTAGAGCGCTGTTTGGAAAAAAGGGAAGATTGCCGTCCCTTCTGGTGCCGCGACGCTTTGAGGCGCAATTCAAGCCTGTTCGGTTCAGCAATCGAAAGGCGAGACAGGTCCTCAATTGGCAACCCCTTGCGAGCTTTAATGAGTGCTTGGATTTGTCTTTTAGCTAAATACCGGTATTGGTTCTGACGTGCACTGGATGGTTGTCATAAGTCGAGGGAGGTTAACCCAAGTCGCCATACGTATAACACATACCGGAGCCAGGACCTTTGCTCGGCGATCGCCAGGGATTGGCTTTGCTGGTAAGTTTAATTTTATATTATAATCTCTACAACTCTTCAGTGAAGCGGTTCGTTTTCTTGCAAGGGGTTAAAGAGGCGCATTATAAATGGGGGAACAAAGGCAGGCGCGGTAGGCAGTCGATATCCAGAGGCGCTGGATGTCCTCTCCACTGCTCCCGTTGCGGTGTAATGGTGAGTTCGAAATCGAATAATATGGCGAATGAGTTAATTCTCAACTTTCATGGACTGGGTGAACCGCCCCCCTGTACGGCGTCGGAAGAAATGCTCTATTGGCTGCGTGCGGAAAGGTTCTCTTATTTACTCGATCAGGTTATGGATCGCTCGCCGAATGTAGAGCCGAAGATTTCGCTAACCTTCGATGATGGCAACGCCAGTGACGTTCTCCTAGCACTGCCGGAACTGGCCAACCGTGGTCTTACTGCAAGCTTCTTCATTTGCCCTGGCCGTATTGGGAGGAACCATTATTTGGACGAAGCCATGATCAAGGACCTTGTCGGAGCCGGTATGAGCGTCGGAAGCCACGGGATGAATCACCAGGATTGGCGGCACCTCGACTCGGCTGGGTTGGAAGTTGAAATCAGTGTGGCCCGTCGCATGTTGGCGGACATTATTGGTCAACCAGTAACTGTTGTATCAATTCCATTCGGCTCATACGATCGTCGGGTCTTACGCTGGCTCGCACGCGAGCAGTGGGATGTCATTTACACGGTGGACGGTGGAATGGCTCGAGATACGTCAAAATTGAAGCCACGGACGACGCTCACCGCAAGTATGCAGGATCGTGATGATATTCTTCAAGAGCTATTGCGTGCACCTTACTTGCACCTGCGATTGCGGAGGGCGTTATCTCGGCTCTGGAAGCGGCTGCGGTGAGGTATGCCCGGTGCCATCAAGGGTTGTGAACGATCCCGGACGAGGCCGTTGCGGCATGCCCCTGAATATCGGTTGCTAGGTCGTGACCAACAAGCGATTGGGCATTGTTTACTTCCGAGGGTCACATATTCCTGCTTTGGCTACGCTCCGAAGAGAGTCCCCTTGGCAATCGCGGGAGACATTCGGCCAATCCGGAACTAACTCTCATATCAGCCGGAATGTACTTAGAGTATGAGTCCCACTGACTGTCACAACAAGGAAATGCGATGAACTCCCGCGCCCATCCAGAGGTTTGCATTATTGGAGCAGGGCCCTACGGCCTTGCGATCGCAGCGTACTTTCAATTCGTCGGCATCGAGTTCCGTATCTTCGGATCCCCGATGCGGCGCTGGCTGACTCAAATGCCAGAGTCTATGTTTCTGAAATCCGAGGGCTGTGCGTCAAGCCTGCCAGACCCCATGAGTTCTCACACTCTCGCGCGATACTGCAGCAACGAAGGCCGACCATATTCGGATTACGGTACGCCGGTTTCACGCGAGACTTTCGCCGAATATGCGGTGTCTTTTCAGCGGAAGCTTGTGCCCAATGTGGAAAATGTGATGGTTACGACCGTTAGGAATTTGGATGACGGGTTCGAGTTGCGGTTGAGTAATGGAGAGGCGTTGAAGACAGGGAAAGTTATTGTCGCAACTGGGATGGAATATATGGATTATATGCCTGAGCAAATCGATCGATTGCCGACCGCATTGCGATCGCACAGTGCCGAACACTATGATCTGAGCTGTTTCAAAGGCAAGGAGGTAGTAGTGATCGGCGGTGGACAATCGGCGCTTGAAACCTCTGCCATACTGCAAGAGGGGGGAGCTTGTGCCAGTCTACTCGTGCGACAGCCATCGCTTGCATGGAATCCAATTCCCACCATGGTGCATCGATCTAGGTACGAGCGTTTGTGGTCTCCTAGATCAAGGCTTGGAGATGGGCGTGGGTTATGGCTATATGATAACCTTCCTGGTTTCTTTCACTATTTGCCTCAGCGGACTCGGCTTGCGAAAGTCAAAGCGGCGCTTGGTCCCGCCGGGGCATGGTGGCTAAAAGATCGAGTGGTTGGACGGCTACCAATTGTGTTGGGTCAGCATATCAAGGGGGCCAGGGCCCAGGGGGAGAGGGTCGCACTGCAGGTCGCCGATCAGAGCGGGCAACTCCTTGAGTTAATCACCGATCACGTGATCGCCGCCACCGGCTATCGATTTAATATCAAAAATCTGCCGTTTCTCGACGAAAGCTTAAAATCTCAGCTTCGGCGAGAGCAGCAGTCACCTGTGCTATCCTCAAATTTCGAATCCTCTGTAGCAGGACTGTATTTTACCGGTCTTGGCAGCGCCAATTCTTTTGGTCCTGTGATGCGCTTTCTCGTAGGTGCAGACTACACTACTCGACGCATATGCCACCATGTTGCTCGTGGTCGAAAATTGCGATCCCTTCCATTCGTACAATCTAAAAAATGCCCGGAATTCTGAAGTTGGCGGCGAGACCACTATCATGGCCATGCCCAACTTAGACACGACATACCCAGTCCTAATTCTCAAGGCAAGCCGGGACACCATCCATCATGGAGCCGTAGGCATTGCTCGCACCCTTGGCAGGCTCGGCGTACCGGTTTATGCGGTGGTTGAGGACAGATACACGCCCCTTGCCACGTCGCGATATCTCACGAAGGCTTTTGTCTGGGACCGCTGGCCCAGAGATCGTCAAACGCTCTTAAGCGCCATGGCCACGATCGGCGAAATTATCAATCGCCCCGCGATCCTCATTCCCATAGACGATTTATCTGCAATATCCGTGGCGGAGAACGCAAGCAGTCTCAGTCAATGGTTTCTCTTGCCTCGGCTATCGAGAGAGCTTCCACGCCAATTGGCCGACAAATCGATGTTCTACTCCTTGTGCGCTGGGATTGGGGTGCCCTGTCCGGTAAGCATTGCTCCGCGTTCTGCTGATGATGTCCGTGAGTTCGCCAAACACACCACATTTCCAGTGGTAGCGAAGGCTGCCGAGCAGTGGCTCCTCCTGAATGACCGGCACAACGCTATAGTGATACCGAATTCCGAGGCTCTTCTCAACTTTTATGAGTCCACTGAACCCGAACAGCGTTCGCGTATCATCCTACAAGAATATATTCCTGGGCGACATTGGATATATCATGGATATTGCGATCATGAAAAAGGGTTATACTTGGGGTTCACGGGGAAGAAATTACTATCCTATCCACCCAGTGCAGGATCAACTGCAGTAGGCATATCGGTCGAAAATGAAACACTGCGTTGTCTGAGCGAAAAATTGCTCGCAGCTGTTTCTTACTCTGGAATCATTGACATCGACTGGCGTCAAGACGAGCGAGACGGGAAATACAAAATCCTCGATTGCAACCCTCGCGTCGGCATGAATTTTAGAATGTTCGAGAACAGTGCGGGGATTGATGTGGTTAGGGCGCAGCATCTTAACTTAACCAGACGAAGCATTGACTGTCCCCCAATGATCGAAGGTCGGCTTTTTATCGTGGAGCCGTATTATCTCCTCGCATTTCTCCGCGTTCGGCGCGCTAGCCTGCCGATGACCAGCGGAGATATCAGTCAACAACCTCGAAGTAAGGAATTCGCGTGGTGGAATCGAGATGATCCCTTACCATTTTTTGTGATGAGTGTGCGTATACTGTTTCGCACTGTGAAGCGTGCAACCAAGCGTGCTGTCCGATGGATGTGGGACCGTAGGACACAAGCCGCCAAGCAAGGGCGCTGTTTCTGAAATGGTCAGAACCGCTCCGGGAAATCCCCAGAGCATTAACAGTGGAGTGACGGATTCGGCCTGATGTCGGACAGCAGGGGCGCCCTGCCAGTTGCTGATTGGGCATGCCGATGAGGACACGTGCCGCAGCGCAAGATGTAGACGGAAAGGTGAAGTCCGGCTGAGGTCCTCAAGCTCGATTGGCAAAGCTTAGAGACAGCAGTCATTTGGCGCTGAGACCGCTTCTGCTGGTAGCGTTGGCAATGCTGTGGCCTTCTCACAGCAAGTGACCTCAGCCCGCTTCCCAGTAGGACTTACAATGGGTAAGAATATCATTTGCAATTTCTAAGCTAGCTAGGTGCCGGCCTTATATAGTGAGCGCTGAATGAAACGAATCGCATATCTGCTTCATCGGTTTCCCGGCATCACTGATACCTTTATTAAGCGGGAAATTTGTAGTCTTCAGGAGGCCGGGACAGACGTTCAAGTCATTTCCGTCTGGGAACCAGGGGAGTTTGAGACGACTCCAGAGATTCTTTCCGAATGGCTGGAGGATACGCACTTTGTGCTACCTAGATCCGCACTCTCAATACTAAAATGTCTGTTTGGCTGGATGTTTCGCTCTCCCGGTCGATGGTTAGGTACCTTGAATCTGGCTTTTTCGACGTCGAGACCTGGTCTCCGTGGGTTTGTTTACCAAATGTATTATTTTGTCGAAGCCATGCTCGCAGCCGATATCTTGCGACAGAATTCCGTCAATCACGTACATAACCACATTGGAGATCAAAGTGGAACCGTGACGATGTTGGCGGCAAAACTTGCAGGTATTGGATACAGCATTACTTTCCATGGTTGGCCGGTTTTTTTTGATGCGAAGTATTCAAGAATTAAGGAAAAGGTACTCGGGGCGCAATTCACTCGCTCGATTAGCTATTTTTGTCGAAGCCAATTAATGATGTTTTCTGCGTGCGAGGATCCGACCCTATTTAAGGTGGTCCATTGTGGTCTGAATATTGAAAAATATGCTTATCAGGCCCCTAGAGAAAAAATTAGTCGCCTATTTTGTGCAGCTCGCCTATCGCCCGAAAAAGGTCACGTGTTCACCATTCAGGCTTTAAGAATTCTCTGCGACATGGGCCATAATCTTGAGTTGCGGCTTGCAGGAGATGGGCCGAGCAAAAATCGACTCAAGAGCTTGGCGCGGGAATTAGGCATTGCCGAGCGTGTTCATTTCCTAGGCAATTTGAATGAACAAGAGATAATTCGTGAATTACGTTCGTGCGATTTGTTTGTTCTGTCGAGCTTTGTCGAGGGCATCCCTGTATCTGCTATGGAGGCTATGGCAGTCGGTGTCCCCGTGATAGCAACCAATGTCGCGGGGACAAGCGAACTTATTGAAGATGGCCGAACTGGCCTTCTTGTTCGTCCATCTGATCCTCAGGCGTTGGCTGATAATATAGTGAGAATGATACAAGATCATCCGTTCAGACTGCGAGTGGCAGAACTGGGGCGACAGAAGGTGATGGACGAGTTCGATGTGGACAGAGAAACCGCGAAGTTGAATGGCTATCTGATAAGCAGTTGCGTTTTGATTCCTTCGGTTCGACCGAGCAACGAGCAGCTTGGGGAGCTGGATGAACATAATTTGTGAGGGGTGCGAAAGATGTTTGGCGATCCGGCAGAGGGTTGGCACGATTGATTAGGTCAGGCGTTGAGATGACGGCCCATCATCTGCGCAAAGTTTCAGTTCAGTAACCCGGTTTCTGCCCCGTCTTTCCGGTGCTGTGGTCATCTCTGCGGCGAGGTTGAGGGCGAATTGACGATTCGGAAAACGTTGCGACGCGGGCGTCGACAGTCTCGCGGAGCTCGCGCAATGACGTGGGAGAACTCGAAGCCTTATCTTTCACCTCGATACAGTCCATGGATCGGGGAGAAAGCTCTATTGCGTTATTTTGTCAAATCCGTTACCGAAATCGAACTTCCAATTGTGGGGCGTAGCCGGGGCAGGCAGGTTCCAATGCGGGTTCTGTCGCCGACCAGAACGTCTGTACTGCTCGCGGTATTCCTCTTTGCCATCGCGGATGTCGCTAATGCGGCTAGTGCCGGTTCCAATCTGAGTGGCACAACATGGTATCCTTTGCGGATCGGAGCGGGTGGGTGGCTGACAGGCGTTGACATCTCGTCGGATGGTTCCGTCCAAGTTGTGCGCTCTGACACTTATGGAGCATATATTTGGAACGCCTCGAGCTCTCAATGGACACAGCTCGTCACTAGAAATTCTATGCCTGCTGCCGACATTGGGGTTGATAGTAACGCGGGTGTATACGAAATTCGTGTCGCGCCCAACCTTCCAACTCGCCTTTACATGGCATATCGTGGCTATGTTTACCGTAGCGACAACCTCGGCGATCAATGGACCCGGACGACATTTGCCAGGGTTCCGATGGACCCCAATGACGAATACCGGATGCTGGGCCAAAAAATGGCCATCGATCCCGTTAATCCGGATGTTGTCTACCTGGGGACCCCGCAAAGTGGGTTATTTGTCACGACCGATGGCGGAGTGACATGGCGTGCGGTTGACGCCATTCCAAAAAGTGAGCCGGCGTCAAATGGGCAGTTTCCTGGGATCACTGGCATCGTGTTCGACGCAACCTCTGGCATGAACGGTGGGAGGACGAACACGATCTATGCTTCAAGTTATAGACATGGGGTTTACGGAAGTATCAATGCGGGCGTGTCATGGACTCGGCTTGCAGGTGGCCCGAGCAGTGTCAGCCACGGCAAGATCGCGACTGATGGTGCCTATTATGTCACCGGAGATGACGGATCGTCCGTGTGGCGCTATTTTTCAGGCGCCTGGACCAATATCACTCCTCATAAAGACTCTTGGAGTACCGTAGTCACAGATCCGTTTGACCCCGCCCGTATCGTAGCGATTAGAGGCGGTGGAATTTTCGATATAAGTCATGATCGCGGTGCCACTTGGAGCGGCCTCATCTGGGGGCCAGATGGTCGAGATTACCGGGTCGCAAAAGACATCCCGTGGCTGGCGTGGACGAATGAAAAGTACATGGCTGAAGGTGATATATTATTCGATCCTGTAACTCCCAATCGACTTTGGTTCGCAGAAGGGATCGGAGTTTGGCACGCAGATCTGCCGAATACCCAAAGGGCTCCCGCGTCCATTACCTTTATTTCTCAGAACGTTGGAATCGAACAGCTGGTAGCGAATCAAGTCATCGTGCCGCCGGGTGGAAAGCCGGTGTTGGCCTCGTGGGATCGACCGGTGTTCTATGTTAACAATCCTGATGTGTTTCCTTCGAGCCATGGGCCGGATAATCAATTTCAAATCGTCATGGGCTGGGCGCTCGACTACGCTTCTTCAAAGCCAAGCTTTATTGCGGGCCTATTCAATTGGGCAGGGACGGAGAAGTCTGGATATTCCGCGGATGGTGGCCAGTCTTGGACAACTTTTGCGACCTACCCGCCCGCGGCGGCGAACGGCAAGATCGGCGGCAGCATTGCAGCAAGTACACCGACAAACATCGTCTGGGCACCGTCAGACAACTCTTCACCGTATTATACGCTAGACGGCGGGATGACATGGACGCCAATATCAATCTATGGCGTTCCGACGAATGGCGAAACCGGTTGGGGATTTGCGCATTATTTGAAACGATACATCGTTGCTACGGATCGGGTAACCGCCGGAACATTTTTTCTTTATAATTATTTGAAAGGGCTCTATCGCTCGAGCGATGGCGGAGCGAACTGGACGCTCATCCATTCCGGCCAGATTGCCCCCTTTTCAGGATTCAATGCATCGCTCCGATCGGTACCGGGCCAGGCTGGTCATCTCTTCTTTACCTCCGGCGCTCAGGGAAATCCTGGAGCTCCGCATCCCGCCCCGAACGCTTTTAAACGTTCGACCAATGGTGGGGCAAATTGGACGTCGGTTCCCAACGTACTCGAGGTGCGCGCATTCGGCTTCGGCAAGGCGCTGACCAATTACCCAACGATCTTTATTGCCGGATGGGTCAAAGGCATCTACGGAATATGGAGATCTGACGATGATGCTCGATCGTGGGTTCAAATTGGCGATTTCCCCCTTGACAGTCTTGATAACGTGGTCACGATCGATGGTGACAAGGATGTTTATGGAACGGTGTACGTCGGATTTAACGGTTCCGGCTACGCGTATGGGATAGGATCAAGCGCCTCTACCCCGGCGACTACCGCGCCCATCATCGTGATCAAGTGGCCTGCGGACGGCACAATGTTCAACGGCAACGGTGATTTGAATATCGCCGTCTTTGCCAAGGACATGAATGGCATTGCATCGATTAAAATCATGGCTGATAGTGCGGTTCTTCGACAATGCGTTAACACGACCTTGTGCGCTGCCACATGGCAAGGCAAGAGTATCACTCAGGGCTCGCATAGCATAAGTGCGACGGCTTTCAACAAGGCCGGAATTCAAGGAAATGCTTCCATTACAATCTTGTCACGGTCGAGGTGAAGACGACTGGGAGGTGCCTAATTATGCATGACGTCCATTGCTCGTATGGTCGACCTTAACGGCCGCCGGTAGCAATTTTGGAGAAAGCGTCCTGATATGTCTTTTACTCGTTGATAGTTTTGTACAACAAGGCAAGCATGTCAGTGGATACTGCAGAGGGTTAAAATGGATTTTGGTGACATGGCGAGAGACACAACTCTCCAGACAAACACGCGGGCCAAAGTGCTGAGCGCTTACAGGGCGCAACGCATTGGTGCGGCCATAGTTGGCACTGGCTACATCGCGGACTTTCATGCTCGCGCAATTCGGCAAACCGAAGGCGTGGAATTGGTTAGCGTCTGTGATGTGAACTTGACAAATGCGCAGTCTTTTGCGGCTGAATGGGGCGTGCCCGCCTTCGACTCGCTCGAGTCTATGCTCCAAAGTGGGCGTGTAGGTTCGGTACACATACTCGCCCCGCCGGATCATCACTATGCATTGGCTAAGGCTGCCCTTCAATCTGGGGTGCACGTCTTGATTGAGAAGCCGATGTGCATTTCCGTCGAGCAGGCCGATGAGCTGTTAGCAATTGCTTCGAATAAGGGTCTGCGCCTTGGCGTAAACCATAATATGCTTTATGCGGGGGCGTATAAGCGCCTCCGGGCCATTGTCAAATGTCTTGGGCCGCTTGATTATGTCAGTATTAACCATTTCCTTGAACTGAAGCAGATCCGGCTCGGACCGTTCGATTCCTGGATGCTGCGAGCTCCCGGAAACGAATTCCTGGAAATTGGCCCGCATCTGGTTTCTTGTTTGTTGGACCTAGCGGGAATGCCGGAAAGGATTTTTACGGTCGCCGATCGGATGGTCAATCTGCCCGGCGGCGCAAAGGTTTTTCGCCGATGGCACGCGCATACAACCACAGGTCGTATTTCGGCCGATATCAACATCAATCTCGGGCCAGGATTGAGTCAGCGAACCATCCACGTTCGCGGGCTCTTGGGCTCGGCTACGGTCGATTTTGACGCTAATACATGCGTGCTCGATCAGGGAAGCGCGCTAGGCATTGACCTCGATCGGTATAGGCGAAGCCAGTCTCTCGCGCGTCAGATCCGCTCACAGGCACGTCAGACATTTAGCGACTACGTACTGTCTAAGCTCAAACTTCGGCATCGTGGCAATCCCTATTTGAGCACCTTTCTAGACAGCGTTGCAGCATTTTACTCAGGCCTGCGTCCCGACTCGAAAATTGATAGCCGCATCGACGGTAGATTTGGCCGCGATGTCATCGAGTGCTGCAGTAGAATAGTTCGCGCAGCCGGTGTCGAGCCTTCGGCCCCGTCCATGCCGAAGCATCGGAGGGCGCCCGTCGTTCAGCCAAGCGTTCTCGTTATTGGCGCTTCGGGCTTCATCGGCCGCGAATTGGTCCGCCAGCTGCTCCATGCCAATTACGGTGTGCGGGCCATGGTACGTGGTTCGGCTGGAATGCTGGAAGCGCTTATGAGCGATCATTTCGAAATCGTTCGCGGCGACATGCGTTCTGAAACTGACTTGATAGCTGCGACGAAGGGAATACAATTTGTCTATCAACTAGTGCATGTCAATGGAAAGACCTGGGAGGATGATCGCAGACTAAATGTGGAACCGGCGCGGCTGATTGCCAAGGCGTGCTTAGCCGCGGGTGTGAAGCGGCTTCTTTATATAAGCACTATTGATCCTTACTACGCAGGTGCAAAGGCTGGGACTATTACAGAAGAGACAGGGCTCGACCGCAACATCGATCGGCGGAACTACTATGCACGCGCCAAGGCTGCCATTGAAAACATTCTAATGGAAATGCATCGCACGGATGGGTTGCCCGCGGTTATTTTTCGACCAGGAATCGTAATTGGTCAAGGTGGCAATCCGTTCCATGCGGGCGTGGGGAGGTGGATTTCGGAAGGTGTATGTGAGGTGTGGGGTTATGGAAACAACAAGCTGCCGTTTGTGCTAGTAGCAGACGTTGCCGCGGCGCTGGTGCGAGGCATCCAAGTAGCCGGAATCGAAGGCCGCTCCTATAATCTCGTCGATGTTCCACTGCTAACGGCCCGAGAGTACCTAATTGAGCTGCAGCGGCGCTCGGGTGTTAAGCTGACCTTGTACTACCGGCCTACCTGGCGCTTTTATGCGACTGATCTTCTCAAGTGGCTGGTGAAAGTAGCTGTTCGACACCCGGACGCGACTCGCGTTCCTAGTTATAGGGATTGGGATTCTCGAACACAGATGGCCCTCTTTGATTGCACGCGCGCTCGTGCCGAATTGAACTGGGTCCCAGCCTCCGACCGGCAACGTATGTTTGAGGAGGGCATTGGGGGGTCGTTGCAATCTTGGTTGGCCGCCTGCCAATAAGAGAGCAGCTCCGTGTTTCGTCATTTGTGCTGAATGCGAATGCCAAGCGGACCGATCATCTTGCCAACTGCGTGGAGTGCAGACGCCAGACAATAGCGTAGTTGGGGGTTCTCCCCCTGACATACTCGGACGATAGGTCGAACGAGGGATTGTCGCAAAGAATTGACGCCATGGATAAACATACGAACAGGATGGGTTCCGCTCCGAACGCTCGTGACGTAGGAAGTGTTCCCATGCCAGAGGAACAATCGGAGTTGGTACGCCAGCGTAGCGCGCGACGGCGGTTCGTTTTCGTAGACCACAGCGCGCTCGGAGTAGTGAATCCGCAGACCTGCCGTAGTAGCCGCGTGATAGAAGACCATATCCTCGCCGCCTATAACCCCAAGCGCCGGTTGGAAACGGATCGCCGGATGATCCTTGAGCCATCGGCTCGAGAGCATGGAGTTAAATGTCGCGGCAATAGTAAGCCGAGCTCGGTCCGCCGGGCGTGCCAACCCAAGCTCCAAGAACGGTTCGTCTGTGAGCCACTTTGGAGAGCCTGGCGGCACACGACGTATCATAGTGCCCGTGACAGCATCGGCCCCCGTTTTTTGCTGAGTATCGATCAATGCTTCCAACCATTCTGGCCTGGGTTCGCAATCGTCATCGATCATGGCCGTCCAATCGGCAATCTCGCTGGCCGATTCGATCGCCATATTGCGAGCAAGCGAGATATTCTGCCGGCCGGAAAGGCGGTAATTGATCCCGAGTGAAAACCGACCCTCGAACCGCTCGATGACACCGCGCGCATTTCCGTCTGCCGAGTCATCCACTACGACGACGCCTACAGACGCTCGTTCCGACAAGTGGACGGCGTTGACGAGAAGCGCCTCCAACAGTGTCGCAAGGGCCTCATTGCGATTGTACGTGCATACAGCCACCGCGATCGTCGGAGTTACGGACGGCCCGGCCATCTTAAAAACCTCGTTCGTTGCACGAAACACTCCAGCCATGATGTACCAGATGCCCGTTCTTGAGATTTCAACTCGTAGCCGGGCTGATTGCGGCGTCGCAAGCGAAACCGCGTCAGTCGATATCCTAAGTTGGCCAGCCACGGGCCAACATCAGCATGCACGTTAGTTCCCATGGCCTTTAATCCGGATGGTTAGTCCCGCCGGCCTTGCCGCGCTGATTGCGCTTGCCGAATCCCTCAAAACAATACGCACTTACTGGCGCTACGCGGTGCTCAATAGCCGTTCAAGGAACTGGTGATAGCATCGCTTCACGACAATCGCCAAGAATCCAACTGGTCGGAACCACGTCCGGACGTTGGATTTGCGCATTGAACAGAATTGGCTGCTCCGGAAAGGCCTTCGCGGCACCCGAAAGAGTATGATAACAAAATCCCACGTTCATGTTGTGTTCCGTACTAAACGCTGCGGCCGGGGTTTACGAGACGAGAGCGATGACTAGAACACGCGTATGCCAAGTGACCCAAGAACGGGGTGACACTCACGGCGCGAAGTGATAACAATATTCTTAAAGAACAGCAGCGAAATCGTGGCAGTCAGAGGACTTGCAGGCCGCATGCATGCCTAAAAGCGTTCTGGTGCTTCGCTGTGATGATCGATCGGGGTTGGCGGTAATTCGGTCCTTGGGACGAGCCGGCATTGAGGTTGATGTTGGCTGGCCGGTAAAGCAATGTGCGCTTAGATCCCGGTATGTGCGGAACGTACTTGATTTGCCGGAGCCAAAGAATCAGGCAGGAGATTGGCTCGAAACGCTGAAGGGGTTGCTCAGTCAACATAAATACGACCTCATTATTCCATGTGATGACCATGCGATCATTCCTCTCGAAAAGCATAAGGATGAAATTGGTAAATATGCTCGAATATATGCCTTAGGAAAAGAAGCCTTTCTTGCAACTTTTGACAAGTACCAAACTACGCTCGTTGCCGAGCGTTGTGGCGTTCGTTTGCCACACTGGGCTTTCATTAGCTCACCAGAAGAAATAACGGCGGCAGAGGAAAAGTTTTCTTTTCCCGTGGTGCTAAAGCCAGTCTCCTCGTTCAGTTTGCACGATGTCGCGGGGAGGCGAGAAGTGCGGACGGTGCGCGACCGCAAGGATTTTGCGCCCAGCGTGGCAGCAATGCTGCGGGACGGACCAGTTCTTATTCAGGCGTATTTCGCAGGTCAAGGCGTTGGCGTGGAATTGGTGAGCAAAGATGGTTGTGTACTTGCCGCCTTTCAACACGAAAGAGTGCATGAACCCCCTTCAGGTGGTGGGAGCTCGTATAGGCGATCAGTGGCGCTGGATCCCGAACTTCTCGATGCGGCCAAGGCTCTAGTATGCGCATTTAACTATACCGGCGTTATTATGGTCGAATTCCGAGTCAATAAGAAAACTGGAGATTGGATTCTTGTAGAAACAAACGGCAGATTCTGGGGCTCGCTTCCATTGGCCGTAGTATCAGGTGTGGACTTCCCGCGCTATCTTTACGAGATGCTTGTCGAGGGTCGTACGAGTTTTCCAACTACATATAAGACCGGGGTATATTGCCGCAATCTTACGCTTGATCTACGTTGGTTCAAACAGAACCTGAAAGCTGATCGAAACGACCCAACGAAACAGGTTGTCTCCATTGGCAGGATGGTTGCTGAGCTTTCAAACGTGCTGACATTGTCCGAGCATATTGATACCTTTGCACTTGACGACCCACTTCCGTTTTTCATTGAGGTGCGAGAGCTATTTGCAGGCGGCTTGGATTCGGTGTTGCAGCGCACCTCGCACGCCTTTGGCCTTTCTAAAGCTCTCAAACGCAGGCGCGCTGAACGTGCTCTTAGCAAGATTAGCTCGGCTAGGAAGGTTGTGTTCGTATGCTTTGGAAATATCTGTCGTAGTCCATTCGCGGAAGCTTACGCACGATCGATTGCTCCTAAATATATTACATTTTCTTCGGCTGGCACTTACTCGAAGGTTGACCGAGTTGCTCCCCAGGAGGCGTGCATGGCAGCCGCCCACTTTAGCATAAATCTTGATCATCATCGATCGAGAGCCTGTTCCGCTGCGATGGTCGAGACTTCTGATGTGATTTTCGTTTTCGATCGACAGAACTTGAAGGAGCTAGTGCGTCGATTTCCGCAAGCGGAATCCCGCATAGTGAGCCTCGGGGATTTCTTGCCGGAAGCGGATGAAGAGATTGCCGATCCTTTTGGGAAGCCGTTTGAGCAATTCAGAGATTGTTACCGAATAATTTCGGAGTTGCTGTCGACGATTGGCGAGTTTTGCTGGACGGAGCACGAGCGCGAGCAGCCGTCATGAGCGTAAACTGCCGGGATTTAAGCGAGCTCGCTCCGATTTAATTAAGAGTGCCAATTTTCAGATACAAATGGGAACGGTCTATTCTTTACGATGCTGCGGAGCAGGGGGACCGGATGTCTTTGAGCGCGCGGCAACGTTTTGCTATCGTCGTTCCGCAGCATCGCGCGTGGAGTTGGCATCAGACGCTTATTACGACACTCCGAAGCTCGTCTGACGTGGATGTTTATACGAGCGCAGACGCTCCGGTCTATCCGCTGTTACTCAGATTATGGATGCGCCTCGAGGGTCAGCTTTTGGGAGAGCTTGACCTCGTCAAGATCGCGCCCATTTCTATAAGACCGTGCCGCGATGTGGTGAACGGTAATTATTCGCTGATCTTAAATCTATCCGAAGCAAAGATTCCTAATGTCTCTGCTCCCGTTCTGGAGCCTCGATTTGACGGGTTTGCCGATAGTCTAAGGCTTTTTACAGCGCTTCTGAATCGCAAGAGCCCTTACATTTCTATTCATTTTGCAGGACGGGAGGAGCCCAGCGTAGGTTCCTACTTAGCCATACAGGATAAGACGGTTCTAATTCGGGGACTTCAAGTTTCCTTTGCAAGACTCTTGGTGCTTATCTATCGCGCCGTTCAACATGCAGCACAAGGCTCATGCGCTGCGGTTCCACCTAGACCAGGCAAGTTCTCTCAGGAGCTTCGCACCACGACTATATCAAGATTCATCGCTCGTTTTTTTCTAGAGAAGCTTTTGATCAGACACATTCGCCGATTCCAATTGGAGGAACATTGGTCGGTTGGGCTTTTGTGGTCCAGTAAGTGGGAAATCCCGAACGGCGTCGCGCTTCACCAGTTTGCGATCCTGCCTGACGATCGTCGGCGCTGCTACGCCGATCCATTCGTATTCACCAATGAAGGCCAAAAGTGGCTATTTGTCGAGGAACTTGATTACAAGACTGGTAAGGGCGTCATTTCCTGCACTCAGGTGATAAATGGAGAGAAGACAGCTTCACCCAGGCCAGTACTGGTGCGTCCCTATCATCTTTCGTATCCGTTTATTTTTCGGCATGGCGACCAAATTTATATGTTACCTGAGACAGGCAGCAATCGCACGGTGGAGCTATATCGATCGCGATCGTTTCCGTTCGATTGGGTACTTTGCCGAGTTCTCATGAAGGACATCGAACTGTACGACTCCACCCTCTTGTGGCACAAAGATAAGTGGTGGATTTTTGGCGCGGTTGCAATCAACGGCGGGTCTAGTCAGGACGAGCTTGCAATTTTTTTCAGCGAGCATTTGGAAGGGCCGTGGCGGCCGCATCGCATGAATCCCGTGAAATCAGATTGTCGATCGGCTCGGCCAGCAGGAAAAATTATCATGTGCGGGGATCGTTTGCTGCGACCTGCGCAGGATTGCGAGGATGGGTACGGGGCCGCGCTAGTGTGGCTTGAGATCGAAGAGCTTACGACCGAGCGCTTCAGGGAGCGAGAGGTTGCCAGATGGCCTGGAAGTGCCGTATTTGAGGCGGACGGCCTACATACTTTCAATTGGGACCAAGGGCTTGGCGTAATCGACATAAGACGTAAGCTTTGGAAGCGGGCTCGCTGCAGGACGGCGGCGCTTAGTTAGGGACGCGGAGGTTTATTCGGTGCTGTGGCGAGGTCGGCGTTTGAACTTGCGATGGTCAAGCCGTCGGGTGCGCACGGCCGAGCACTTCGGTAAAGAAGTCGCGATGTTTCTTCGCCACGGCGCGCCAACTGTATCTCGAAATCGCAAAAGCCGCTCGCCGCGCAGCGCTAACGGCCGACGCACGGAGGGCATTCCTCAGGGCTTCTACCAGAAGCTGTTGTGAATGGGTGTCGACGAGGTACGCGTGATCTTCGAGAATCCAGCGTGTGACTTCGTCGTCATGCGCTACGATGGGGGTACCGCTGGCGAGTGCCTCGATATAAACATTGCCGAATGATTCGCGGATTCCTGTGTGCAGGAACACATTGGCGCTTCGGTAGAGCGCTGGCATGAGTTCGTGTGGGAAGGTAGTCCGCAAGAACCTACCAGACAATAGGTCAGCCGCAAGGCGGTCGACATCGTTCCGCAGTGGACCATCGCCCGCAACGACGCAGAATGCACCAGGGATCTCTGCAACCGCTCGCATTCCCTCAAGCACCCGCTTGCCCTCCTCAAGGGCACTTACCATGAGAACAAGCGGGCAATTGTCTGGAAGCCCGAGGACGGCTCGGTTGGCTGGTCCCGGAAAAAATTTATTCGGATCGATACCGTTGGGGATAAGTGTTGAGAACCAACGATCTCGGTTGCGGTCCCAATAGAGAGGATTCGTACACACCAAGCCATCACAGGAAAACAATCGGTGACGCTCATGCGCTGGCCAATCGCCGTTCTGCGTCACGAATATATGCGCCGGTCGGTGCCTTCCAAGAAAGTGACCACGAAGTGCCCAATTAGTATACGGATAGCTGCATGTCAGGGTGATATCTGTCTCACCCAGACGGCGCGTTGCCATTAGGGCGGCCGCGAACGTCAAATCTTCATACATAAATTCGTTGCGCAAGAAGGGTACCCTCGGCCATCGCTCAAACCGATCGCGTGGTACCACAGGCACCCGCTTAAACCGGTATGCGCGGTTCGGTATTTCAAATCCTGACCCGATCAGCATCACGTCATCCTCGCCTCGCGAGGCGATCTCCTGGGCGATTGATTCGAGGGCGACTTCGGCGCCCCGACGGACGCGATGAAGGCCGGGCAAAGCAAAGATTATGCGCATGCAGATCTCAAAGCATGAATGAGTGTTGGATTTAAGTCTCGGACTGGCTATCTTATAAATGTGCTGAAGTGGCGCGCCATTCAGGAACCAAATGACGAGCGAATCGATGCGCTTGACGATAGCGGTCCGCATTCTAAATCGCAACGACGCCTTATGTCCCGGAGAAGTACAGCAACTGGAACTCGATCTATCGACGCTATCGGCGATGGAGCGCGTCCGGCGTTTGTGAGAGCGTGGCCAGGCGAGTTCCTGCTGTCACGCAGAAGCTCGGCCTTTTAGTAAAGCCAAGATGTTCTCTAAAAACCTACGCGATATTCTCAGGGTCAAACCTCAATCAACTTGCCGCCAGGAGCGGATGAGGTCGAAGTGCCAATATCCAATTTTTCTGATCCGACAGCTTCCCTGACTTTCCGATTCAAACAACCAATTTCACCGGTTATTCCTTGAATGGCCGCTGGGCACCTGATTCAGGGACCTTGCTGTCCTCCTATGGAGGCTGTGCTTACCGACGGCTCGACGTTATCAGCCGCCAAATCGCAAAATGCCTTAGTGACCTTGGCGTTGGAAATCAGGTTCGCATATGCATTTTGTCCGACGGAAACCCCGCGCTGATTTATGCGATGTTTGGTGTCCTACGGGCGCGCACAATCTTTACCATCGTCATCCCAGCGCCGCTTTCGATTGATCTTAGACGAACTGCGACCTGCTCTGGTGCTAGTACCCACTTTACTTGGAACGTGAGTCGTGATTCAAGATCGGGATGATTCCCGAAGCAGGAGATGTGCGCCTCGGGCGCAAGGTACTGGAAGCTCGTTGCCGCTCGCCGGTGACGTTGCTTCATGATTTGAAGCGTGCACGGATTGTTCTTTTGGCGGCGGCCGGGCACAGCACCCGGTCCATCGCCAAGGAAGTCGGGGTGCAGCCGCGGATTGTCAGCCTTTGGCGGCATCGCTATCCCGACCATGGGCTTGAGGGGCTAACGGACAAGCCACGCCTGGCAAGAAGCCGATCTATACAAAGTCGGCCGACAAACGGATTCTGGGGCTTCTGAAGGCGCCACCGGGAAGGTCATCGCGGTGCATTCGAAACGGCGCCGCCGCGGCGAATTTATCGGCTTCATGAACAACATCGTCGCAGCATTTCCCGACCGCGAGCTTCACGTCATCCTGGGCAATCTCAACACGCACAAGAAGAACGAGCGTTGGCTCAAGAAGCACCCCAAGGTACGATTTCATTTCACGCCGACACGCGCGTCCTGGCTCAATCAGATCGAAATCTGATTCTTGCAGGGCCAGTCGCTCGGCGGCGCCTCCTTCTTCAGCCTTGAGCAATTACAGGAGCACATCGATGCCTTCATCCACGTATATGACGACAAAGCCAAGCCCTTCGCCTGGACCAAGAAAAAAGTCAGCCAACGTCGGCTCAAAGACCGCCGTATCACTCAGCTCTGATTCCGGGTACTAGATTGCCTCATGAACGGCAATACCGGAAATCTACCATCCGCTGTTTCCTTGACGGCTGGCGTAGGACCCTTCATAACTCCAATGATATACAGATCCGCGGTGATCGAGCCGGGTGCCTTGGGCTCCCGAAGGTCCACAAGCTTCACGGCAAGACACTCCTGGTCTGAGCCGAGCGAGTTCGGAGAGCCCGGGTACATCCCGGCAGAAGCTGCAGAAAAGCTGGCATGGCCCCCCGAACCGGTTCTATTATGGGGCACAATGCGTGGGCCAAACTAGCATAATAGAGTACTTTCAACAACCGATAACATCGTACATCAGGATAGAACACTCTTTGGTTGCAGATCGTCATCGTTGCATCAAGTTACCCCGGCCCCCCGATAACCCTATGGTTTGCGGTGCGGCTCCCGTGCGATGAGCGGGCGATCCGAGATCGGAAATCATGCTTGTGCAAGACCATGCTCGGTTCATGGCAAAGCATCCACCAAGATATCTATCAAGCGCCCGGCTCATGACTGCGGCGCATCTTCTTAACAACGTCGTTGAGATCGTTGCCCTTCGGCTGGATGTGGGCGCGCCGGTGGTGGGTGCGTTGGCGACGCAGCTCTCCGAGGCCGAGCGCTGCCGAGCGGATCGGTTTGCGTTCGAAACCGATCGTCAGCGTTTCATCGTGGGGCGCGCCCGGCTGCGCCAGCTGCTTGGCGCGCGGCTTGATGTGCAGCCCGAATCCGTCGAGCTGATTTCTGGGCCATACGGCAAGCCCGCGCTGGCGCCGCCATTTGCCGACCCGGACCTCCGATTTAACCTGTCGCACTCCGGAAACATTGCAGCGTATGCATTCTCGCATGGCCACGAGGTTGGAATCGATATTGAGGCCATACGCACGCTCAGCGAAGCCGACGAGATCGCTGCAAGCACTTTTTCTCGGAGTGAGAATGCAGCCTATCTTGCCCTTTCCCCATCAGATCGAATGCAGGGCTTTTTCAATTGCTGGACACGCAAGGAGGCCTTTATCAAAGCGGTCGGAGATGGCCTTAGCTATCCGCTCGATCGGTTTGACGTTTCGCTTGCGCCGGGCAAACCCGCCAGAATTATCAGCATTGATAACGCTGCGGCAGGAGACTTTGGCTGGGAAATGGAAAGCTTTTCTCCGGCTCCCGGGTTCGTTGGAGCCGTCGTCGTCGAGAGGTCGAAGGGATATGCCGGTCGCTTGTAAATTAAGCTTTAGTATGATGCAAGCATCTTAGGTTGTTTGAACGGTAGAGTCGGAGGAATGTCCATGTTAACCGAGCCGCTCACGTCCCAAAATCGGGAAGTAGGTCGCGAGAATTCACGAAACACAATTGGGCCGACCAATGATTTTATTCCGTTTACACGACCGGAGATTGAGCAGCCGCTAACCACTCGCTTTAGTTCGCAGGTTGGGCGGTCACCAAACTCACTAGCCATCAATGATGGAAGAGTTGCCTGGAGTTATGGTGAGCTCGATAAGCAGGCTAACGGAATCGCCAACACGATCATCTCGCAATTGGGGCCCGGTGAGGGCCGCGTGGCGCTATTGTTCGAGCAGAGTGCGGCGATGGTCGCAGGAATGCTCGGGGTATTGAAAGCTGGCAAGACATATGTCCCATTGGATCCGCTTCACCCCAAGCAGCGACTACAATTTATCCTGCAGGACGCCGATATCGGGGGAATCGTTTGCAGTGATACCTGCTTGAGTCTCGCGAAGGTATGTGCGGATGAAGTCCTGCCGGTGATAGGTACTGGACAGATAAGTCCAGCCACTGCTGCACCGACCATCGTGCGTAACCCCGATACAGAAACCTATGTGTTGTACACCTCTGGGTCGACGGGGCAGCCGAAGGGCGTATTACAGTGCGACCGCAACGTCCTACATTTTATTTCCGCATATACGAATGCGCTGCACCTGAATGCTGGGGATCGACTGAGCCTATTCCCATCTTATGGCTTTGATGCATCGGTAATGGACATATATGGAGCGCTGCTGAATGGCGCCTCCTTGTATGTGCGCGATCTCCGCGGGCTCGGCATGGATCGGCTTGATGGCTGGCTACAAGAACACGAGATCACCGTGTGGCATTCGACGCCGACCGTGTTCCGGGTCTCAACTTCGGGATGGACCCACCGGGCGCCATCGTCTGTGCGACTTGTGGTTTTGGGTGGAGAAGAGGCAGTTCCGGAGGATGTTGCATTGTTGGGGAAGCACTTTGATTCCGACTGTTTGCTTGTAAATGGTTTTGGCCCGACTGAGTCAACTGTGACCCTCCAATATTTTGCAAATGCGAAATCAAAAGTATCTGGTGTTCGCCTGCCTATCGGGTTCCCGGTTGAGGCTACGCATGTCATATTACTCGACGAGCATGGCAAAGCGACCGATCAAGTAGGCGAGATTGCTATCAGTAGTCCCCACGTGGCTCTGGGGTATTTGAAGCGACCAGAGTTGACAGCTCAGCGATTCGTGGCCTCTCCGTTTGGTGCTAGCGAGCGCCTGTATCAGACAGGAGATTTGGCGCGATTGCGGCCCGACGGTTCATTCGAATATGTAGGCCGAATCGACAATCAAATAAAGATACGAGGCTTCCGTGTCGAATTAGCGGAGATTGAAGCGGTGCTTCGGAGCCATACCGACGTTCGCGATGCGGTCGTTATGGCGCGGCAGTATGCTCCAGGTTCAACACGTTTGGTGGCGTATCTGGTTGCAAAACAGGATGGGGTAGAACCCATCAACCTGCAGAGTTTTCTCAGTCAACGTCTGCCCGACTACATGATTCCATCGGCTTTCGTGAATTTGAAGGTGATGCCACTAACTACCAATGGCAAGGTGGACCGCCATTCTCTCCCCGAGCCGCACTGGGGAATGTTGCGCGATGGAGATCAATCAGCAGATTTCAGCTCCAAACAAGTTGCCCCATTAACGCAGCGCGAAAGCGAAATTGCTGCTATTTGGCAACAGGCTCTGGGCCTCAAGAACGTTGATGTTGACAAGAGCTTTGACGCACTCGGCGGCGATTCATTAAGCACCATTGTGGCGCTTGTCCATATGACGCGTCTTGGAATTCCGCAGGATGTTGCTCGAGGGATTTTTCAAGCAAGAACCATTCGTGAGATTGCTCGCGGTGAGGGTGCTCAGCCGTGCTCGCCGAAAACTCTTAGCGCAGAGAAGAAAGCAAATCTGTTGATTAATATTGCTCGAGGCGCTCTGTTGGCTCTAATTATTACCGATCATTGGTTTATAGGGACTCTCAACAAATTTATCAGTGCGTCAGATGCCGAACGTATCTGGCAAGCAATGTCCCCATTGTTTAGCGTCGAGTGTCCAGGTTTTGCTTTCATTTTCGGAGTGGGCCTGGGGTATTTCTATTATCCGAAATATGAACGCGAGCCGGCGCGCACAGCAAGGTTGATCCGATGGGGAGCGATGCTGCTTCTCGGCGGCATTTTTCTTGATACTGCCGCGGTCCTTGCGGCCGACGGTTGGAATGGCACAGATTTGACGTTTTTCTTTACGCATTTTTACAGTATCTTGCTCTACTATCTTTTAGCCTTGTTGACGGCTCCCTTGTGGTTCAGGCTGATTCACAAGAGTCACCGCAGATATTTGGCATGCATCGGACTCATTATAGCCAACTATGTCATATTCCGAATATGCCGGCACTTTCTGTCTGACAGTACGCAGGTTGGCATATTTGAATTGGCGAGGATAATGCTGGTTGCCAAGTATGCCTATTTCAGTTTGTCGATGGGGGTGCTCGCCGGCATCATGGCCGGATTTTATTTCAAGTCGCATTATGCCGACGATCTATCTTTGCGGATGATAAGTGCGGGTTTTCTTTCCGCCGGGGTGGGTGGATTTATGTTCTACCTTGAAGGCGCAACCTTTGATCCGCTTTATGCGAATGTGGATTTATGGCGCTGGGCAGTTTATATTGGTATGATACTAATAATGTCAGGAGTAATATCCTTAGTGCTTAAGCGGTTTGAGGGACTTCCTGGAATTGTACAATCAGGGCTGCAGATAATAGCCGTGCTTGGTCAGTTGATTTTTCCGATTTATGTCGCACATGAATTGGTGCTGAGGGGCGAGACGTTGTTGGGGATGGGAGGAATGCCGAAGGCGGTCGCAATGGCAATACCGTTTGGCCTGTTTTTTGTGGGCGTCTCGTGGATGTCTGCTCGGTTGTATCGGCTCTATTACGGGAGGTAGCGCTGCCGAGCGGCATGCAAAGGAATTGCTCTCACTGGACCCGAACTACCGGGCGCTCAGAGCGACATTGGAAGTCAGTAGGATTCCCTATTTGAACTCGGACACGATCTTCTCTCAGAGCGGTCCTTGAGGCTATCTGCCCGACAGTCACTTTACCGATGCGGTTGAAGCCTTGCTTACGCATCTTATTGGAAGTCAAGATGCGGCGGCTGTGCCTTCGCTTCGTAGTACGCCACGAGCACCGAACAGAGCAGAGCAGAGCAGAGCAGAGCAGAGCAGAGCAGAGCAGGATCCAAAGATACGGTTGGTTAGCGGCTGCAAGAAATGCAAGATCGAAGCACCATTCTTATCGAATTATCCCATACAATGAGCCGAATTCAATCGGCAGAGATTCAAAGGAGGTTCCAAACCCTAGAGCCCAACGCAGCCATTCCCAAAACGCCATCAGCGAGAACACAGCAATCGTAATAAGGAAGTCCTGCATACCGTACGAAAAGTGCTCCCGCCTTTGACCAATGAGGATCGGAATATATCGCCACAGATCGGCCAGCGCGACGACCATGATACCTCCAAGGGGTCCATAGATCGTGAGGCTGAGCGGTAGGCCAGCCAGGAGGTATACGAATTTTGCGCAATTGGAGACTGCACTATAAGACGGCTTGCCTAGGCCGAGAAGCGTCGATTCGTTGAGGTTGGCCACAATGGAGAACCACGATCCCAGGATCAGAACGGGCAGCATCCAACCGGCGGCCTGATAGCGCTGGTCATAGAGGATCCTAATCCCCAAGTCTGCAGTCGCTGCGAAAAGCGAGAAGCCGAGTGCCGCTAGCAGAAAGAACTTTGCGCGGATTGAGGCAAGTTGCTGGCGCAAGTCGGCGCGGGGTGTCTGGGAATGTGAGGCAATGAACGGGAACAGTAGATTGCTTCCCAAACGCAAAACCAGCATGCTGCATAGCTCGGAGATTGAGCGCGCAATTCCGTAGACGCCCAAGAGTTCGAGCGGGACGGCCTTGGCCAGGTAAAGCCGATCAAAATTTGACGACAGAAAGTAGACGATCGAGGAGAGGAAGATCCATTTTCCAAAGCCCACAATTTGCCAAACGAACTGTTTAGATATGTAAAATCTCTGCTTGACGTCCGGGAGCAGAAAATAGCTTCCAATCATTGACACAGCACTCCCGAAAAGGACGCCAAAGACTTGGGCCCATATTGTCGGGCTGAGATACGCAAACAGTACGAACGCTGCAGAGTTGAGTAATACAATAATTAGTTCAAACGCGCTGAGCCTGGCAATCTGCAATCGTTTCAGCATCAGGGATCGGCTAACGGATGAAAAGCCCATGAACACGATGGCTAATGTTGTGATTGGGATCACGGAAGCAAGAATTGGAAGTTGATAAAATTGAGCTACAGGTGAAGCAACAGCCAGACAGACGAGCCATAGAACGATGCTTCGTACCAGTTGCACGCTCCAAGCCGTATTATAAAAATCCGGATCTTCCGCATCTTTGCTGTACACAATATTTTGACCGATGCCGACATCAGAAATGAGCTCGACGCCGGTCCGCAGACTCATAACTATCAACATGATGCCGAATAGCTCGGGAGCCAAGAGTCGCGCCAAGAAAATGTTTGTCACTAGGCGAGACACTTGGCTTACGCCATAGACTCCCATCGTCAAAAGAGAGCCTCTTAGAAGAAACCTGGTGGAAGCCGTCATGATTGCGGAACCGAAGTTAAGACCAAAACCCCGTCGGAATGCCGGTGGCGGCAGTTGTTATATCGTGAAAGGCTCGCTCTACGGCGGTCGGTTGTGCGACAATCTTTGGATTGCGGAGCATATTTGACCTAACCACGTGGAAAGTTCATTAAGGTTGTTGTGTAAGCAAGCTATGGTGAGGGGGATTCCGGTCTTAAATGAATCGGCGGCGACCTGGTGATTTTGCCGAGCACGTTCCTGATGCTATGGGCCCAGTACCACGGGACATGTCAATCCCCTTCCTCAGCGTCGGCGATGACAATGGCCGCTCAGCCGATCTGGCGGTTCCTCGGTGTCAGGCTGGTCGAGACAATCCCTGCCTCGGTTCGGGTTGCCCGTATGCGTCGCCGTTACCGGCTAGAACTCGAATGCCATCGGCAAAGCTCCTTTTTTTCCTCGAGTGGCTGCGTCCACTCGCCGGAAGAGGCCCTGGCCATCGGAAACCACTTCGCTGAAATTCCTAGAAATTCAGCGAAAATCTGACCGTTTCAGATAACCTTTGTTCCAGAGACATTCTAGAGACAGGTGCCACTGAATTAACTATGGTGTTGAGATGCATAAATTTTGAGTCTGATTGTTCCGCGGAACCTGGGCTCCAACGGGGGTTCGTTGCCCGCGATCAGCGGGCGGCGAGGTTAACAAGCCGGCATGCACGTCGCGAAATCAGTCTTGCGGTTGAAATTCGAGGCGAACGGCCTCGGTAGGCGTCCAGCTTGCGTCCCGACTACTGCTGCAGTGCATGCAGCCGCGAAGTTCCAACGTTAACCCGAACTCGTTGCCCTGGACCATCCAGCCGTAATATAGACAATTGCTGAGATTATGCTAGTTGAATTCAATTCAAATCGATCATGTCGAACGGTCATCGCCCCAAGGTGTCCGTTCGGAGTGAATTTCGGAGAAATTTCATGCGTGATCCTAAGAGCGGCGCACTGTTGTTGGTAATTCCTCCTGTTGTCCGCAACGTCAATGGATCTCATGAAGTTGAAGCCGATTTTGCAAATAACCTCAGGCTCTACCTTGAGAATTTCAGCCATGTGACATTCGCTTGTCCAGTCTTCCCAAGTGGGAAAGACAGGGGAGTTATTCTCAGGTCGCTGCCACCAGATAAGATAAAGAACAGCGATAGATTGTCGTATATTCCCCTACCATACACGTACAGGGAAGACCGGCATTTGCGTCACTATCTGGCAACAAGAAAACTGCTGCGTTTAGAAATCGCCAAAGCTGACTATTTGAGTTTCTCACCTCACGCAAAGTATGACTGGCCAAGTCTTGCGGTTTCAGAGGCAATCAAGATGAAGCGTAAGTACGATGTCGAGTCGGATCTTGACTTCCGAAGTGTACAACGCTTCGCGTTGTCGGCAATGCCGTCAGGAATCAACAAAATCAGAAAGACTCTATGGGCAAATTCATTCTCTAGGACTGTGGAAAAGTGTTTGTCGCATTCTAGCCTAGCTTTGCTGCAAGGGCAGGACGTCTTTGACGCTTACAAGGATGTCGCACCGAATCCGCACAAGGTGCTGAATGTTCAGGTTTCAACCGAAGATCATATACCGTCTGCGCAGCTTGGCGACAAGCTGGCACACATTAAGAGGGGAAAATCCCTGTCCATTTCGTACGCGGGTCAAATGGTCCCCAGGAAGGGGCCGCTCGATTGGCTGAAGGCAGTTCACGGCGCCGTCAAAGCAGGTGTGGAACTCCAGGCAACTTGGTTTGGTGACGGTTTATTAATGACCCAAATGCGGCGGGAAGTCGAACATCTTGGCATTGACAAGGAAGTCACGCTTCCTGGCATGCTGGGCCGCGCGGAGATTATGGCGCGGCTGCGGGAAACGGATATCTTCCTGTTTTGCCACAAGACGGGTGAATCGCCGCGTTGCCTAGGAGAAGCATTAGCGGCAGGTTGCGCGCTCGTGGGCTACGGCACTGCATATTCTCATGAATTGGTGGCAACCTGTGGAGGTGGCGAATTCGTGGATATCGGTAACTGGCAAGCATTGGCCGAGATAATTGTGTCCCTCGACCGAGATCGTCCAAAACTGGGCCCTTTGGTAGAGGCGGCGGCAGCATCTGGCAGATTGCTCGATCGAGACACCGCAATGCAGAACCGAATTAATCTGATTAAAGAGCATCTGACCGCGTAGGAGGGCGCGAGCGATTGCCGCGTTTTTCCTTGATTGTTGTAAAACCGGACCAGATATCCATGCGGTTTTGTGCCCCGCCTAGGGCAAGCATCTGCTCTTTGACCTTTTTCACAACGACCACCCAGCCAAGCCTCGATTGTTGCCTGCGACATTCCGGCGCCGCTCGACCTTGCTCTCATGGAGTATCTCTCGAATCCTTATGATAAACCCATTCAATACCAAGTTAAATTAAGCTTTATCCAGCGTCGGAGCATGTGCTAAAATCAAACTGTAGGCGGCACTTCGAGAAATGCCTTCTCGGTGACACTCATTAGCGAATAGCCCCATTAGGACCGTGAAAATGTGGAGTTTGATCTATCGTCGCCTCATTTATCGTCGTCTCCGCTATCTCTCCGTCGTCGAATATCTGCGGCTCCGATTGAAAGGCAGCGCGCGGCTTTGGCTTGCGCCGATCCGATTTAACCTCAACATAAAGCCTGACGATATATTAATCGATTGCGGGGCGCATGTTGGCGACGTTACCTCACTATTTGCTCGCACTGGCGCTACCGTCTATGCGTTCGAACCAAACCCCGTCTGTGCAAAAATTATAGCTCGTCGTTTCCGTCTGCTGAAAAATGTTCGCTGTTATCAAAAAGGCGCAATGGATCGCGCCGGTTATTTCATGCTTCAAATTCCGGGGCCGCACGAGGAATGGGATGCTCTGGATTCGGCCCTAGGAGCCTCGTTTACTCCCGAAACGATGCAAAGACGGCGGTACGATGTGACCGAAGTGCAGATTGAATGCGTCGATCTTGATGATTTCATCCGTAGTCTCGGGAAACGCGTCAGGCTGCTCAAGCTCGATGTCGAAGGTGCAGAGGTCGGGATTCTTAATCGCATTTTGGATACCCGAACTATCGATTTGATCGATTTTGTCGTTGCCGAGACACACGAGCGGCTTTCTCCGGCACTGTCGGTTTCGACTGCAGCCCTTCGTAGGCGCGTTGAAGCTGCCAATTTGAACGAAAAGATCCGGTTAGATTGGATTTGATGCGCATGCACGCCCAGCGCAACAGCGCGGCCGGAGATCGTGTGATGCCGGCAATGCCCTTCCGGTTTCAGCGCGGCGGTGCCTTGGCCGCTTACCTTCGCAATGGCCAGCTTGGTTATTGAAAGGCCATTTCAGACGCTGCGCAAGATTTGCCGGCGTTGGCAGAATCGACGGGTGCTGCTTTGCGGCGCGATGAAGGCGAATGATCAATGCGAGACAGGCGCACGAGAGTAGTGTCGTGTCTAGACTCCTTCGCGCCGCCTAGCTTCCATGGCAGATGGAAAGTTGCTAGCATGCGTACCCTGCGCTTGGTGCGCCGATCTCGGATTTCGTATGGCAACGCAACCATTAGTCGAACGCGATTCGCTCTCCGTGGATTCTCTATCCTCTGCCTCTTCCACGGGTGAAGTCTCTACCGCCCATCGCGATTTTCTGAGTCGGAGCTACTTTCCGCTCCTAGACGGACTGCGTTGCCTTTCAATCATTGCGGTCGTATGGTTCCATGCCACATTCCGCAGCTATACGTCTGGCATTCTTTCACGCGGCAACGAGGGCGTCTCGCTATTCTTCGTGATCAGCGGATTTTTGATCACAACAATTCTCTTGCGTGAACGGTCAGCCACCGGGGACATTTCCCTCAAGCGGTTTTACCTGCGGCGCACATTTCGAATATTTCCACTCTACTATGCTATCCTGGCTTTGTATGTGGCGCTGGTCTTCGTCGTCGAGAAACAGTCAGCCGCCGGCGACCAGTTCTGGCGCAACCTCCCATACTATTTGACGTACACCTCAAACTGGTTCGTTCCGATCAATTCTGATCGCGTCATCTTTTTCTTTGCTTGGTCGCTGGCGACGGAAGAACAATTCTACATCTTCTGGCCATGGGTCGTGAAAGCGAATACAAGGCCAGGCTTGCCCATCGCCACGATGCTCTGCCTGGTGCTGGTTCACTACGGCGCCGTCTTCGTCGCGGCGAGCGATGCGCTCGCCGCGACGTCGTTCTTTACCCGCGTCCTTATTAACTTGAGCCCGCCCATTTGCCTCGGCGCCATTGCCGCCATGCTGGTGCATCAGCCGACGACCTTCCGCTGGGTCGAGCGCTGGATCGGTTGGCGTTGGAGCGGCGTCGGGGCGCTCGCTACTACGCTTGCCGCGCTCGCGTTCGACGCGGTGCCGAATTGGTTGCTGTACGCGGCCATGACTTGGCTCGTTGTCGCGTGTGCGCTGCGTCCCGACGATCAGCCGCTCAGCCAAGCGCTCACCAACCCGCTTGTGAAGCACGTCGGAGTGGTGAGCTATGGCATCTACCTGATGCACATGTTGTGCATCAATCTCGTGCTTCGCCTCATGAAATTGCGCGAGGGGCCTCTCGTGTTTGTCCTGGCGTTGGCTGTCAGTATCGCCGTCGCGACGCTTAGCTATCGCTTCTTCGAGTCCCCATTCTTGCGTTGGAAAGCCCGCATTGCAAGGCGGCCCCCAGGCGGCTGAGCCCCGATCGAGGCCAAAGCCATCCAACGCACCGATGATCCGTCCGCCGGTTCGTGACGAGCAACCCCCGAGCGTTATCCTGCGCTCGAAGATCCGAAGACGGTTCAAATACGTTACGTGACGTGCATGTGATTATTGATAATTTCTTGGCGATTGCGGCTTGATATACCTGCCGCGTGTCATTGCATGGTCGATCCTGATCGACGAAGAGAGAAGCGGAACTTCGCACAAATTGTTAGGCCTCTGGTTGAATTTGTCCGAACCCATTTTCTATTTTACGAGCGGACGAATCTGCCAGAAAAAACCACTTTTTCGATTCGTTTTCGCTCAATCGTTAAATCAATTAATCGGCGCCCTCACCCTGCGCATGCTCAGACGCCTTTCCGCAAACACCAGGTCGTGAATTCGAACTTCCCGGATTGTTCTTAGCGGTTCGGTTCCTCGTCAGCGGCGCTATAGTACAGCGTCAGAAGGATCCGGACTTGCCGCGGCCATCGACAAGCTGCATGAAGATTGATGTACGTCGACGGCGTCATATTCATCCTACCCGGAAATATGATGCCGCTGTTGCCTGGAAACATATTAACCCCATGGGTTGTATCGCTGCCCATCGACAGAATGATCTCATCTGCCGCGGCGTTACCGACAAAAAGCCAACCGAAATAGGCTGGACCAAATATAAGGCTCGTTAGTCCGACCGGCGCCAGTACAACCACCTCGACACCACGAATAACAATATCGGAATTGCGCCATGGATAGACGAATGACGAACCGTATTCGTTGGGAAGGGGAGCTGCACCGTTTCCGCCCAGATGGCCGTTGATGCTCCAACGATGGACCATGTCACCGCCAGTGCACTGTCCACTCAGCGTAAAACTGTTTGAGAAAAGAACACTTGCCGAATCGATCGCGGCTGGCTGTGCGGCCCGCACGCTCATTCCGAACGTTGCAGCAAACGCGCCGAAACAAAGCAACCCAGCGCCGCCTAGATTAGCGCGTGAGATCATGGAAATCCCCCGGAGACCCAATCATGGTGAATTCGCGATTCTGCCCAAAATTGATTGTTGAGCTTCGATAGCCATTTTTTCTCAAAAACACTACACCTTCAACGGTCCAACAGATAAGTCGACCCGCGCCAGCCGAAGCTCATTGTCGTGTCGCATACCTCATCGGTCGATATCTGATGAAAACAAACGTGCGTTGGAAAATGAAGGCTACGCCTGCAGGTGAGTAGGGCGCCGACGACATTATCTGAATTAGCCCATTCAACACAGCACAAATTTACCGACAAGCATCGTGGACTCTGACTAACTTTGATCGTGAGGCAGGCAAACTTGACGCTCGATGACACCGTCGCTATAATCAAATTTGGGTCTTTGCCCAGAATTGGCCGTAATTTTGACGGCGCCCCGCAAGTGTGGCCTTACCGGAACTGGTCTGAGATATACGGGCTGCGTCCGCTAGCTCGGGAGCCTGGGCTTCGCCAGTCGCTCCTCCAATAAAATAGATCTGTGGAACGACCGATGTCGAGAAAGTATGCAGCAATTTCTTGTTCCGTCGTCGTCGTCGTCGTCGTTGTTGTTTGCGCGAGCTATTTTGTCTATCAGAGACTTTTAGAAAATAAGGAATACCTAAGGCTACAAATGAGCGAGACATCCGCCGGTTCATTTCTCCTCGATATGTATCATGGCGCGTACAAGTCGCTCCACAAAGGGGATA
>Ga0207090_1040_pt1 | contig 34406 bp, 31 predicted proteins | sample Alteio_BWMinHeat_50_FD_153565 | JGI IMG/M metagenome (GOLD analysis project Ga0207090, IMG submission 153565) | Enriched cells from forest soil in Barre Woods Harvard Forest LTER site, Petersham, Massachusetts, United States -... | ecosystem: Environmental > Terrestrial > Soil > Temperate forest >...
TGCTTGGAGAGGTTGAAAAGATGCGTTCCGATAACGTAGTCGCTTTAAGAGGACCGAGGGAGGATTCACTGTGTCGTTCGTCGCGGAACCGCGCGGTCCTGCCGTTCACGACACCTACAAGCGCCTTCGAGCCCTACGTCGCACTTGATCAATACCTGGAGTCGCAGCATGATGCGCGAGAGAACCGGGATGGTTTTGAAGGTATCGTCGGATCGAGCATGGTGCTTTGTGATGTATTGAATCAAATTCGCACAGTGGCACCCACCGACTCCACCGTTCTCATCGAGGGAGAGACAGGTACGGGCAAAGAGCTCATTGCACACGCCATCCATGCTAACAGCAGGCGCCGCGATCGACCGTTCGTGAAGTTGAACTGCGCGGCGATCCCCCTGGGACTGCTTGAAAGCGAGCTCTTCGGTCATGAAAAGGGCGCCTTCACAGGCGCCGTGGCGCAGAAATTGGGCCGTTTCGAGGCGGCGAACGGCGGCACGCTGTTTTTGGACGAAATCGGCGACATTCCACTCGAACTGCAGGCGAAACTGCTGCGCGTCTTGCAGGAACAGGAGTTTGAACGGTTGGGTAGCACGTATACGCATCGCGTAAATGTTCGCGTCGTGGCCGCAACCAATCAGGACCTCTCAAGGCTGGTCGCCGAAAAGAAGTTTCGAATGGATCTTTATTACCGCATCAATGTGTTTCCCATTGCCCTTCCACCGCTCCGCCAACGCCTGGAAGATATTCCGATGCTGGTAGCGCACTTTGTGCATACATACGCCGAACGTATGACCAGGCAGATCGAAAAGATTACATCGGATGCGATGGAGGCGCTGGTGCGCTATCCGTGGCCCGGCAACATTCGAGAGCTGCAGAATTGCATTGAGCGGGCGGTGATCCTGACCAACGGTAATACTCTGCAACTGCCCCCATTGCCTTCGAACGCAGCCACTCTCACGGGAGCCGTTACCCTGGCTGATGCAGAACGGGATCACATCCTGACTGCGCTGCGGGAAAGCAATTGGGTTGTGGGCGGTGCTGCCGGCGCGGCGGCTCGTCTGGGTGTCAAACGGACCACCTTGATCAGCAAGATGCGCAAGCGCGGTCTCTCGCGTGCTATGGCTTATGGGGCTCACTAACATGAGACAGAGCTACAACTTCGTGATTGACTCCGAATCGTCCGGGCATACACTCTTGCTCAACGGACAAAAGATCGCGCGGTTTGCCACCCTTGACGCAGCCGAAGCGGAGGCGAACAGGCTCGCCGACAGCGCGGTGCCGGGCGCCATCCTGAACTTCGAGCTGGACTTTAAGTGGACCCTTACTGACTTGGAGATCCGCGCGGCCACGTTGGAGTGGTAGAGCGGACAGGCGACTCAATAACAAATCTATTAATTTGCCCTTCCCCGGTGCCATCGGATCGGGTTGGAGGCTTTTGAGGAAGAGGACTCGTGTATGTGGATAGTGAAGCTGGCGCTCGCACGCCCTTATACATTCATTGTTTTCTCTCTGGTGCTGCTTCTGATCAGCCCAGTTGTTCTGCTCCGCACACCGGTTGACATCTTCCCGAGCATCAACATTCCCGTCATTAGCGTCATCTGGACTTATACGGGCCTGGCGCCTTCCGAAATGGAAACGCGTATTGTTTCGATCTTCGAGCGCTCTCTCACGACCAGCGTCAATAACATCGAGCATATCGAGTCGCAGTCGTTGAATGGAGTTGCGGTGATCAAAGTGTTCCTGCAACCTACGGCGAATATCGACGGCGCGATTTCGGAAGTCATCGCCGAGGCACAAGTTGGTTTGAAGCAATTCCCTCCTGGGATCACGCCACCCCTGGTCCTCAGCTACGACGCGTCCTCGGTTCCCATCCTGCAACTCGGCTTAAGCGGAAAGGGAATGTCCGAGCAGCAGTTGAATGACTTGGGCGTCAACTTCATCCGTCCTCAGTTGGCCACCATTCAGGGCGCCTCCGTTCCCATTCCCTATGGTGGTAAGGTCCGCCAGGTAATGGTCGACATTGATTCTCACGAACTCATGGCCAAGGGCCTTTCGCCCATGGATGTGGTGAACGCGGTCAATGTACAGAACGTTATCCTGCCTTCCGGCACGGCGAAGATCGGTCGAACAGAGTACAACGTCGGGCTGAATGGCACTCCGTCTGAGGTGGATGCTCTCAACCATATCCCGGTTAAGGTGGTCAGTAGTGGCACGATCTACATCCAGGATGTCGCGCACGTGCGCGACGGCTATGCCGTCCAGCAAAATATCGTGCGCCAGGATGGTCAAAGGGGTGTTCTCCTCGCAGTGCAAAAGTCTGGGAGCGCTTCCACGCTTTCGATTGTGTCGGCGATTTATAACGCCCTGCCGCAAATTAAGTCGACCCTTCCTCCGCAACTAGTCATAACCCCGCAGTTCGATCAATCGCTATTTGTCCGGGCCTCGCTCCAAGGCGTGGTTCGCGAAGCCGGTATGGCTGCTTTGCTGACCTCGCTGATGATTCTCGTGTTCCTGGGCAGTTGGCGGAGCACGTTAATTATCGCGATTTCCATTCCGCTCTCTATCCTGACATCCCTGCTCGTTCTGAGCGCCATGGGACAGACTATCAACATCATGACTTTGGGGGGTCTGGCTTTAGCGGTCGGAATCCTGGTAGATGACGCGACGGTGACCATCGAGAACATTGAGCGCCAGATGGCTTCGGGAAAAGAGCTTGTCCAGGCAATTCTCGATGGCGCGGAGCAGATCGCGGTTCCAGCCCTGGTCTCCACGTTGTCCATCAGCATCGTGTTCGTGCCCATGTTCTTTCTCACCGGCGTGGCACGCTATCTGTTCGTACCGTTGGCCGAAGCGGTTGTGTTCGCCCTGTTCGCTTCGTACTTTTTTTCACGAACTCTGGTGCCAACCTTGGTTATGTACTTGATGAAGAAAGAAGCGGCGAAACATCAACACCCCGAACAGGAACGAAGCAGCGGCATTTTCTCAGGCATTCATCATGCCTTCGAGAGCGGCTTTGACGCGATACGGCGCAGGTACTCGAACGTGTTGCAATTGTGCCTGGATAACCGGGCTCTCTTCGCCGGTGGTTTTCTGCTTTTCTGTCTGGCAAGCCTGATGCTTGTCGGCCATTTGGGGCAGGACTTCTTCCCGTCGGTTGACGCCGGCCAGCTACGACTCCATCTGCGGGCCAAAACAGGCACCCGCATCGAGGATACGGCGCGCGTCACCAGTGAGGCGGAAAATGTCATTCGTAAGGTAATACCAGCTTCGGAACTGGGTGGCATTCTCGACAACATCGGCTTGCCGACCAGCGGAATAAATCTTTCTTATAGCAATAGCGAAACCGTGGGCAACTTCGATGCAGAGGTCCTGGTTTCTCTTCAGGCAAAACATCACCCTACTGCCGATTATGTCCAGAAGCTGCGCGAAGAGTTGCCGAAGGCCTTCCCCGCCACCGCGTTCTTCTTCGAGCCAGCCGACATCGTCACTCAGATCTTGAACTTTGGCCTTCCGGCCCCCATTGACATTCAGATCATCGGTAGCGATATGCAGCACAATTTTTCGCTTGCGACGGGGATGGCCCAACAGATCCGGTCGGTGCCCGGAGCGGTCGATGTGCATATACACCAGTTGCTCGACCAACCCCGGTTGGACCTCGCGGTCGACCGTGTAAGAACGCAACAGGTGGGCCTGAGTGAGAGAGACGTTGCCAGCAATGTCTTGGTGTCGTTGAGCTCAAGCTTCCAGATTAGTCCAAACTTCTACCTCTCACCGAATGGCGTCAGTTACCCCATCGCGGTGCAGACTCCGCAATACAAGGTGGACTCTATTGATTCGTTACGGACCATTCCCGTCAACTCTCCAGCCTTCGCGCAGCCGCAGCTCGTGGAAAATCTGACGGCCCTGAGCCGGCGCCAGGAACCGGCCGTGGTCAGCCACTATAACGTTCTCCGGACCATCGACATTTATGCGAGCACGCAGGGACGGGACTTGGGGGGAGTGGCTTCGGACATCGCGAAAATCACCGCCGCGGCGCAGAAGCAATTGCCGAAGGGTAGCAGTATGGTGACTCGCGGACAAGTCGCCACCATGCAATCCTCGTTTGTGGGACTCGGCTCGGGTCTCGCATTCGCGATCGTGCTGGTCTACCTTCTGATCGTCATCAATTTTCAATCCTGGAGCGAAGCCTTCATCATTATCACGGCGCTGCCAGCGGCTCTGGCGGGCATCTGCTGGATGTTGTACCTGACGCAAACTACGCTCAGCGTACCCGCGCTGATGGGGACCATCATGAGCATGGGGGTCGCCACGGCGAACAGCGTCCTGATCATCAGTTTCGCGAATGAGCGTTTCGCGGAAACCAAAGATGCCTTGCGCGCTGCCCTGGAGGCTGGTTCCACAAGATTGCGGCCGGTAATCATGACGGCGCTCGCGATGACTATTGGAATGGTGCCCATGGCTATCGGACTCGGCGAGGGCGGAGAACAGAACGCGCCGCTCGGCCGCGCCGTTATCGGCGGCCTGCTATTCGCGACCGTCGCCACTCTCTTTTTCGTGCCAACTGTATTCGCTCTTGTCCGCCACCGAAAACAACAACCAAACGTGTGAGGACGTTATGAAACTTGACGAAGTTGTGAACAAGGATCAGGAAAGCTCTGAGCAACAACAGCAACCGCGGCGGAGCGGAAAGCGGCTGCTGTGGTTCCTTCTAATTCCCGTTGTACTGTCCGCCTCTGCCTTCTTTGGGGCACAGGCGCGGCAAACGAAGAGTCAACAGCTTGGTGCGACGACGAAATCGCTCGAGGCCCAGACGGTGAACGTGATTCATCCGCAGCGAGGTCAATCGAATTCGGATCTCACCTTACCGGGGATGATACAGGCCTTTTCGCAGTCTCCTATCTACGCGCGTGTGGACGGTTACGTTCGCACGTGGTATGTGGACATCGGCGCTCATGTGACCAAGGGCCAATTGCTTGCCGAAATTGATGCGCCGGAGGTCGACCAGCAATTGAATCAAGCCCGGGCGATGCTCCAGCAAGCCGAAACCAGTCTTGCACTTGCCAAAGTTACGGCGCCTCGCTATCAGGAGTTGATCAAAACCAATTCCGTGTCGCAGCAGGAAGTAGATCAGAACAACCAGAACCTAGCGGCGCAGACGGCTAACGTTCAAGCTGCTTCCGCCGCCGTGAGCAGGCTGGAACAGATGCAGGGGTTCGAGAAGATCGTTGCCCCATTTGACGGCGTGATCACGCTGCGGAAGACGGATTTCGGCGATCTGGTAAATGCGGGCAATGCCGGCATAGGTCGCGAGCTGTTCCAGATTTCCCAGAACAACGTCGTGCGCGTATTCGTCACAGTGCCCGAAGAATTTAGCGCGCAAGTCAGGCCTGGCACAAAAGCATCCATGGACCTGACCTCGCTGCCGAACCGCCATTTCGCGGCCGCGGTTACGCGAACTACCGACGCCATCGATCCCAACTCTCGAACCCTCACGGTGGAGCTGGATATCCCGAATCCGTCCGGTGAATTGCTTCCCGGCGCCTACGCTAACGTCCACTTTCAGCTCCCGCTCAACGTTGTGCCACTGGTGCTTCCGGCGAGCACGATTCTTTTTCAGGCGGACGGTCCGCAAGTGGGCGTTGTCAACAGTCAGAGTCAGGTCGAGCTTCGCAAAGTAACGCTTGGCCATGACTTCGGGGACACCATTCAAATCCTGACTGGAGTCCGGGCGGCCGACGCCGTGATCGCCAATCCGCCGGATTCTCTCACAAACGGCATGCATGTCGTGGTGCAGTCGGCTTCGAGTTCATCGACTTCAGCCGGCGCAAAGGGGAATTGATTATGTGGAATCCCAAAATCGCGGGGCCGCGCGCAGCCGTCGCCTTGGCTATGCTTTCGCTCGCCGGTTGCATGGTTGGCCCAAAGTACCAGAAGCCGGTCCCCCCGGTTCCAGCGAACTTCAAGGAAGGCGGCACGCCGGATTCCGGTACGCCGGATATCGCGTACAGCGATTGGTGGCGCGTATTCAGCGACGCTGACCTGGCTCGGCTCGAGACTGAAGCCGATGCCGCGAATCAAGACGTCAAGTTGGCAATAGCCCGCGTAGAGCAGGCGGAAGCCGGCGCCAGGGTCGCACGCTCTTTCCTCTTCCCTACGATTAGTCTGGGAGCCAGCGCGTCCCGAACGCGCGAAGCTCAGAACCGGCCCAACAATGGCAATACCTTCGGACAGGCGGCGACCTACAACGACTTTCAACTGCCGGCTTTCCTGAGCTATGAGGTCGACGCATGGGGTCGCGTGCGCCATTCGCTGGAAGCTGCCAACGCAACAGAACAGGCGACAGCGGCCGACTTGCGATTCGTGCGTCTTTCCGTAGAAGCCAACGTGGCAATGGACTATTACAGTCTCCGCGAGACCGATGCCGAGCGTCAGGTTCTCGACTTAACGGTGCAGGATATGCAGAGCGCGGTGGATTTGACGACGAACCGTTTTCGGGGAGGTTTGACGAGCGAACTGGAGGTCAAGCAGGCCCAGACCCTGTTGGACCAGACGAAGGCACAGGCGCAGGCCCTGGACGTCCAACGCACTCAACTGGAGCACGCAATCGCAGTACTGGAAGGAAAGGCTGCATCGGACTTCTCGATTCCGCGCAGCCCGCTACCGCTGAGTAAAGGCGCCGGGCTGCCGCCGGCAATTCCCTCTGGTCTTCCGGCCGAACTGCTGGCGCGCCGGCCCGATATCGCCGAAGTAGAACGTTACGTTGCAGCCGCGAACGCGGAGATCGGCGTCGCTAAGACGGCCGGACTGCCCCACATTTCGCTCACGGGCTTGGCCGGCTTTGAGAGCGTGAGCATGACGAGCCTGTTCAGTTGGCAGAATGGCATCGCTTCGCTTGCGGCGTCTGCAGTCGCGCCGATTTTCACCGGCGGCCGCGTGAAAGCCGGCGTGGATCAGGCATGGGCCATGTACCGTCAATCGCTCGCGCAGTACCAGAAAACAGTGCTGGTCGCCTATCAGGAAGTAGAGGATCAACTCGCTGCGCTGCGCATTCTGGCCGGCGAGGCGCAGTCAACCGCGGACGCTGTGGCTGACGCGGAGCAGGCTGAAACGATCGCATTGAACCGGTACCGAAACGGCCTAGTCAGCTACCTCGATGTGGTCTACGCACAGACCGCGCTCCTGGCGAACCAGCGGACCGCCACGCAGATTGGAGGCGAGCGCATGGTCGCTACCGTCGTATTGATCAAGGCCTTAGGCGGTGGGTGGCTCGGCGTACCGGCGCCGGCGGGGGTAAATCCGAATCCAGGAGCGCCTGGTTCTACAACTGCGACTAACCAGCCAACAATGGCGAAGGGAATGACGAAATGAGCAGAATCTTTCCGATACTCACGACGTTTGCAATTACAGCGGCATTATTACCCGCCGCGCCTCCATCCAGGTCCCAGGCGCCCACTGCCAGGGCCTGGGTGATCCTTGAACAAGGCCTCACAAGCAAGAGTGCCGGGAAGCGAGCCAATGCTGTTCATGCGCTTCGACTTCTCCCTCATAACCCGAGGGCTCAAGAGATGGCGGAGAACGCACTCACCGATCCGAGCCCGAAGGTGAGAGCCGCTGCCGCGCGCGCTCTCGGGCCAATGGCGGCTGTGTCATCCGCGCCTAAGTTGAAGGCACTCTTGAATGATAAGGAGCCGGCAGTTGTTCTTGCAGCCGCCCACTCACTCTTCCTTTTAGGAGACCGTGAGGAGACGTACGACATTGACTACCAAGTGCTGATCGGCGAACGGAAAAGCGCGGACGGTTTTGTCAAATCCCAGATAGACGAACTCAAGGATCCAAAGGTTGTGGCCATGATGGGGTTCGAGACTGGCATTGGGTTTGTGCCGTTCGGAGGGGAAGCGTACGAGGCATTCAAGAGAATCAGTAAAGACGACCGTACGCCCGTTAGGGTGGCTGCCGCGAAAGAGCTTGCTACGGACCGTGACCCGAGAATCGACGCCGCTTTAGCCAAAGCCTGTTCCGATAAGAAGCAGGCTGTTCGGGCTGCGGCCGTGTTCGCGATCGCCAAGAGAGACGACCCTGCTTTGTTGAACGCGATCACGCCGTTGTTGGATGACAAGAATGAAATCGTAAGGTATGATGCCTCCGCCGCGGTGCTGCGGTTGACCGGCGGGAGTTCGGGTGACTCACGGTAAAGAGGTTGACAGGATTGCGATCCCATGATACCTTGTTTACCAAAGCTTGTTAAACAAAGTAGCGAGGACGCAGTGGAGATCGATAGCCAGTTCCTAAAGGGAAGCATCAGTTTATTGCTGCTGAATCTACTGTCGCGAGCCGAGATGTACGGATACGAAATTCTTCAGGAAGCCTCCCGCCGCAGTGCCAATGCTTTCGAGTTCAAAGAGGGCACACTTTACCCCGCGCTGCATCAACTCGAGAAGAGGGGTGAGATCAAGTCCGCATGGCGCACGGCCGAAAACGGCAGGGAACGCAAGTATTACTCGCTGACCGCGAAGGGGAAGAAAACCGCCAGGGAGTATGAAAAGCAGTGGCAGCATCTGACGGGCGCGATCGCCTCCGTCCTGGAGAGCAAGTGAATGTACGCCGCGGAAGAGCTAATCGATAAGATTGTCAACTCGTCGCAGATTCCGTCAGGGAAGCGGCGGCAGGAAGTCCAGCGCGAGCTTCGGTCCCATATTGAGGATTTCATGCTCGCGGCGCGCGAGGCCGGTCGTGACGATGATGAGATCGAGAGACTGGTTCTGGCCAATTTTGGCGATCCGGAACAGATCGCCCGCGGCTTTGCCTGGGTCTACAGACACGAACGGAAAATGCTTCGGATTTTCGTGTTTGTGCTTTCGACCGTGGTCCTGGCGAGCTCCCTTTCGGCGACTATCCTGGCGATGCAAGCGGGTGTCGCGTTCGGCGTTGGCATTCCAATACTGAATGTGCTCGCGAGCCGGCACACCGTGATTGAAGCGCTTGACATTCTGTCGTCGGTGGCTGTTTATATGGCCTTCACTTCGCTGGAGAGGCTTTTCGACCGCCAGCGGTTTCAAAAAGCAACGTGCTTGCTCGCACTGATCTTGACGCCATGGTGCGCGGCGGCGGGCGTGCATCGAGCGTTCCTCATTTTCGGATTCGTCAACGGCGTTTTCTTCAGGGCCATACAAGTATTCATCACGCGAAGGATGGCGCGGATCGGCATCGTGGTGGCTTGTTTTGGGCTCGCCGGTTTTGTTTCGGCACAGCTTCGGTCGCCGGTATTACACTATGCCGTCGCGATAAATTGTGCGAGCTGGTTAGTCATGGGAGCTGGCTATGAACTCGTGACGGATCTAGCGGCGCGGGTCGAAGCAGCGCTGTTTAACGGTCTTCAGCGGATCTAGCGGGTTGCTGAAAGGAGAATTCACGTGAGAAGGTTTCATACTCTGTTTGGCGGTTGCGTTCTGCTCGCGGTGCTGGTACCGCTGGGCGCGGCGCATTTCAGACTGCTGGAGCCTGCATCCTGGCTTCAGGAGTCGGAGATCGGCGACCCTCAGTGGTCGGCTCCCTGCGGTGGAACGTCGACTGACCCGGGCAAACCCACCGGCGCGATCACAAACATTCAGGGCGGCGACAGGCTCCATATCCGAATTCGGGAAATGGCCTTCCACCCGGGGTTCTATCGCGTCGCGCTGGCAGTGAATTCGCGTGATGAACTTCCACCGGATCCCGAAGCCAGAACCGAGGCAGGGGCCAACGGTCCAAGGTCCGTTTCGGGAGCCATCCATTACCCGCCTTCGCCGCCGGTTCTGGCCGACGGCTTATTCCAGCACATCGCACCGTTCGATAAGGAACAGGAGGCCGATGTCGAGGTTCCGAACATCAACTGCGCAAAATGCACTTTGCAGGTTATCGAGTTCATGGCGGCCCATAACAGGAATAGAGATGGTGACTATACTTACCATCATTGCGCTGAGCTTCAGATTCGAGCGAATCCGAATAAGCCGATAGATTTAAGGTTTCCGGCGGCGAAGAAGTAATCGTGAGCAACGCGAATTAGGACATCGACGAATCGTTTGATCTTGGACTGAAGTCTATTTTACTTCCAACCTCATTGCATCAAAATCCAAGAGAAAGCCGCTCCACAATGCATCCATTCCGATCACTCCGTCGCGATAACGATTGTTTCCAGCCGGCATCTCTGGTAGCAGGCTCACCTTCCTCAAGTTGACCGGCATTTCGAGGAACTCAATCCGGAGCGTCGGAACTTGCTCGGTTTTCCGATTGATCATCCCGCCCGCACCGGCTACCTTCTCGCGTTTCGTCTTGAGCCTGAGTGTCTCCTCGCGGGTCAATGTATTTCGGAAGGAAGGGTAGAGAACACTTGCATTCGCACCGGTGTCCAGAAACATTTGCAGCCGATGTTGGCTGTGATTGATTTCAACGATGGGCGATGCTCCATCAAAAAAAAGATTTGGCGCGCCTCCCGAAACGGCTTCGTGCGGATGGATCTGAACCAAACCGTTGTTCGAGATTTCCAGCCGACTGAGGGCGCGAAGAAGGGGCAACCCTAGGATTCCCTTGATTTGGTAACGGAGCCGAGAGTGCTTAATAGCTTTCCTCGATCGGACAGTCGGAGACATCCGCTTCAGGGCCTCATCCACTGCTATGGCTTCCGGCTTCCTATAAGTGCATGAAAACACATGCACGAATATTTAACCAACACAACCGAGCCCCACTACCACACCCTGGGTAGTGTCCACAGGAGCGTTGGTCTCCTAGGGTGAACTAACTGGCGGAAGCGTCAGCCAGTCTTCTGCGCTGGAGTGTCCCAGCGGAATCTCAATTCTTCGCCCCGTTTGCCCGCGAAGAGTTGCGTGCCCAGGAAGACGGATCGCGAGGTACTGCGGCAACGTGTTCCGGACGTAGAACACTAGCGGCGAGGCTGTACGCGTGCCCCTGAGTTCTGGTATGTCCACCCTGTGCATGTAGGACGAAATCACAGGTCCGCTTACGGTTGCGCCCGGGGGCCTGGATGGCACGGCGGCCATTAACTGAATGTCGAAAGACAGCGAGAGGGATGAGGCATCCCTCTCGCTTCGGTTCTGCAATTCACAGCGGTACATCCCTTCACCGGACGAGGCTCGGGAAGGCCATAGCGCGTGCCCTTCCAACGCACTAGATATGTCTTCCGTCAAGCCTTGAACAGATCGCCTGGGGTCAAGAGAAAGTATCGTGGAGTTGGCCGGAAAGGGAATTGGGGCGACAATTTCGGCACAGACAAGAAACGGTTTGGGAAGACTATTTCGAAACGCCCCCCCAATCACGACGTGCCAAGTCACCACTCCGAGGATGCCCGTAACTATAAATGCAAGGAGTGTCGATAAAATCGGATAGCCCTCGCCGAATCGTTCGTACATGCGGTAAACCAGATCAACCAAGAACCTGGCCGTTTCAGTCATGGGCAGCGGACCTCTCTTTTAGGTTCGCCGTGACGCCTCTCCCATGTGATACACTTCAAGCGAGCCGATCCAGGGGGCTGCCTTCCGGCGTGATTCAGCACACCAGAGGGTTCTGCACGGCGAGTATTTGTGTTCGCCCCATCCTACTTCAAAAGTAAAAGCGGCGTCCAGAAGGACGCCGCTTTTCTCTTGCTTCTTAGATCGCCCGAAGGAGTTCCGTCAGTTGCCACGGATGCCCAGTAAGCCCTGACATCATCGCGGGCGTGCATCCGATGGAGCGGTGCATCCGGCAGAAATTATAGTAGGCGAAGTGGAGGGCAATCGCTGCTTTCAGGTTCTCCCACTTCTTGCTGAACGCGTTCGTCAGACGGGTCAGCCGCCGTATGCACATCCGCATCGTGAGGTTTTGCCGTTCCACGTGCGAAGTGCAGATTCGTTTCTCGTCTGGGTCCCCATAGACCGGTGTGGGGATCGCTTCCGCCAGCCGGGGCGGGCTGTAGCGCCGCTGATCTTCGGGCGTTTCCTGGGTGTAGATTTTGATGAGTTGTGCATAGTCCACCCGGTCACCGAGAATGTTGCCGATGGGGTACGGATAGGCATTCAGGCCGTCGGTGGTCAATTGAAAACGCCGCCCTGGATCGGTGGCGGTTGCCAGCTTCGTGATAAAACGTGTGGCGGAAGTAACGGTGCGCTTGCCCAGCTCGAACGCCAGCACCAGTTTCGTGTGACGCTCAATCGCAACGAAGCACCACGCATCGCCCACATACGACGTATCGCCGTGGCGTTTATGCGCCTCCTTCTTGAACACGTAGCCCCATAGCTCATCTGCTTGAACGTCAGAGACCGGCAAATTGCGGACCTTTTCCGCGAGCAGTTTCTCGCAGCGCTGCCCGGCGATCACCAGCAGTTGAAGGATGATATTTCGATGAAAGCCGGTAACGCGCTCCACCGTGCGAACGCTGCTCCCTTCGCAAAGGAGCTTGATGGCCAGAAGCCCGTGCTCCTCGCTGAGGTGACCGTCAACCCGGAATGCTTCCGGGTGCGGCTCAGTGAATGTCTTACCGCAGCAGCTATAGCGCTGCAATCCATTGCGGTGTTTTCCATGTTTCGGCGCTTCGTTTTGGCACGTCGGGCAGTTCACTGTGAATCTCCTTGAGATCCACAGCCAAAAGCCAGATACTGAGGTTGTCGGACTCGTATGGCTTCGGCTGTGCGATTCTAGCCCCGGTAGCGGTTAGCGCCGTTATCGGGGCAGTGTTCATAGTTAATAGTATACGTGAGCGCTCACGTAGTGTCAATAAGAATGCTTGACTATTTCGTGACCGCTCACGTATGATTCAGATATGGCGAAACGGAAGAATCCGGCTGCTGTAGCTTTGGGCCGGAAGGGCGGGAAAAAAGGCGGCCCCGCCCGAGCCAAGGCTATGACAGCGGAAGAGAGAAGCGAAAGCGCCCGTAGGGCTGTACAGGCCCGCTGGGCGAAGGCCAAAGAAGGGGAATAAATCGGGGGACTGAGTATTCCTCTGAGGTCCCCACGATTTGTAAGTGCGGGCGGAAGCCCGCTAGACTGGGAACTGGACGGTCATCGCCAGTTTGCCGATTCGTAGTCGGATACTGGTTCTGCCGCGTTCCCGGCGGATTTTAAGGGTCATGCCGGAAACTCCTTTCGTTTGGAGATCACGTCGCCTGGGCTCGATCCGCAACCTTTCCAGAGATGGCGGATCGGGCCTTTAGGGTTAAAGCTCCCGAGGCCAGGCCAACACGAGCGCCCAGGAGCTACGCGTCTAATGGTTTTCCTCCTCTGGGTAGGGAGTTCATCCAGGATTGTAAATCTGATGGACGATACCGGACTGCGGCTCCGATCTTTAAGTACTGCGGGCCCATCCCCAGGAGCCGCCAGCGCCGCACGGTTGCGAGAGAGAGACCGGTGATTCGTGCGACTTCCTGTTCGTTCAGAAGTTGGTCATTGATACGCGTGATTGCCATTGGGCGCTCCTGACTAACAGCGTGCCAGTGTTTAGCAATAGCGCACAAGGGTATAAAGCGACACCTGCATTTGCACCCTAGGGAGTTCCCCTAGGATTCGTCTATTAGAATATTCGTGAGCGTTCACCAATGAATATTTAACCAACGCAGCGGTGGACACTACCACACCCTGCCTATGGTATATTTATTCATAGGCGAGAATAATTAACCATGCCGTCGCGGATCGGGATTGTCGGGTATCGGGGCTATAGCGGAGCCGAACTCGCGCGCATTCTTAGCCGGCACTCCGGCGTAGAGGCTGTCCTGCTCGATCACCGCGAGGATGCCGGCGGCGGTCCCGCCATCCGCAACCAAACTCCACCAGCCCGCCTCCCGTGTACCGCGGATGCAGTCCGGTCGGCAGGGATCGGCCTGGTATTCCTGGCCACACCGCCTGAGGTTTCCATGGAGCTCGCTGCGGTCATGCTCGATGCAGGCTGCCGCGTGGTTGATTTGAGCGGCGCCTTCCGTCTGCGGACGCCGGAGAACTATACAGCTTGGTATAAGGAGCCGCATACGCAGCCCGCACTGTTGGCGGAAGCTGCGTATGGGCTGCCGGAATTCTGCCGGGAGCGCATTCCTGCGGCCCGGCTGGTGGCCAATCCGGGGTGTTACCCGACCGCGGCGAACCTGGCGATCCGTCCGCTCCTGGAGGCCGGCGTAATCGACCGCGCGGCCGGCATTGTGTGCGACGCGAAGTCGGGAGTGAGCGGCGCCGGTCGCAAGCCCACTCTCAAGACCAGCTTCTGCGAGGTGACCGAGAATTTTTCGGCGTACTCCATACTGCAGCACCGGCATGTGCCGGAGGTGCTCCAGATTTCGGGGCTCGAGGAGAGCGAGTTCAGTTTTACCGCCCAGCTATTGCCCCTGGACCGCGGGATTCTCGAGACCATTTATTTTCGGACGGCCGGCGGGGCCAGTGCGGAAGATTTGTTGCAAATATACGAGAAGCGCTACGCCAACGAACCTTTCCTCCGGATCTTCCAGGCCGGACACGTGCCCGACCTGCGGGGCGTGGCGCGTACGAATTTCTGCGACCTGGGAGTCACGCTGGATGCCAAGACCGGGCGTGCCGTGGTGGTGAGCGCCATCGACAACCTGGTGAAAGGCGCGGCCGGGCAGGCTGTGCAGAATATGAACCTGATGCTGGGATATCCCGAAACCGAGGGGCTGCTGTGAAGGTGCTGGTCAAACTCGGCGGCACTTTGCTGGATGCGCCGGAGGCGCGTGATGCGCTGGCGCGCCAGATCGCGGAAGCGCGCGCGGGGGGCGCTGAGGTGGTGGTGGTACACGGCGGCGGTAAACAGATGACCCGTTATCTGGCCGAGCGGGGAATCGAGAGCCGTTTCGTCAACGGGCTGAGGGTGACCACGCCGGAGACCCTGGATGCCGTTTTGAAGGTCTTCGCGGGCAGCGTCAATCATGAACTGGTAGCCAGCATTAACCGCGCCGGCGCCCAGGCGGTGGGGCTGTCCGGCATCGATGCGTTTCTGGCCGAAGCCGAGCAGATGGATCCGGCGCTGGGGGCCGTGGGCCGAGTCACCAAATCGAACCCGGCGCTGTTGAGCCTGCTGACCGCGCACCGGTATGTCCCGGTAGTGGCGTGCGTGGCCGGGGATCGCCAAGGGCGAGTCTACAACGTGAACGCGGACCAGATGGCGGTGGCGTGCGCGACGGCGTTTGGCGCGCGCCAGTTGATCTTCCTCACCGATGTGGAAGGCGTGCTAGACCACTCCCGCCAGGTGCGGCCGATCCTCACCGCCGCCGAAAGCGAGCGCCTGATCGCCGACGGAGTGGCGACGGGCGGCATGCTGGCCAAATTGAATGCGGCGGTGGCGGCATTACGCGGCGGAGTGGAGCAAGTGCGGATTGCGCCGGGGATGGCCGCGGGCGTTTTGAGCCGCGTGCTGGCGGGCGAGGCGATCGGCACCCGGATGGTGCTCACGGAAGGGAGGGCGGCATGATCAGCAGCGTTAGGGCCGATGCATTTCTCGAACGCCCCTCCACGGGAGGGGGGCTTACGGCGCGCAAGGCGGTGATGCGCGACATCCCGCCCATCCTGGCTCTGATCAACGGTTATGCGGCGCAAGGCATCATGCTGCCGCGCACCGAATTTGAAATGTCGGAGGCCATCCGGGATTTCACGGTGGTGGAGCGCGCCGGCGAATTTCTGGGCTGCGGCGCATTACATTTCTACAGTCCCACCGTGGCCGAAATCCGATCGCTGGCGGCGCGGGAGAAGACTCATGGGGCGGGAAGGCGTTTGGTGGAAGCGCTGCTGGCCGAAGCGCAGATCTACGAACTGGACGCCGTATTTGCCTTCACCTACGTTGTGGAGTTCTTCAAGAAGACCGGCTTTCATGTGGTTGAGCGTGGAGTGCTTCCCTTGAAAGCGTGGAAAGACTGCTTGCGCTGTCCCAAATTTCACGCCTGCGACGAAACCGCGATGCTGCGCATCTTGCGTCCCGAGCATTGGTGCGAAGGTTCACAATCGCAGTCCTGGCCGACGGAAGCCGATTCGTACATCCAGTTGCCGACGCCACAGCTGAGATAGACGATCCCCGCAAAGTGGGGAATCTCGCCACTGCCCGCAAAAAAGCGCAGATTATTTCGACATAGCAGCGACTTAGAAAGCGTAGAATCTCAATCAGGATATTAAAATCCTAAATTGGAATCGATCCTTTTTCTTGTGAGGACTGCATGAGAGCGCAAACGGTTGACGTGAAATCCTCAACTGGACGGATCCTTTGCTGCACGGTATTCCGGCCGGGCGGGAAGAAGCTGTTGGCCAAAGGCCATGTGATCAGCGATGAAGATATCCGCATCCTGGAATTGGAAGGCATGGAATCGATTTGGGTAACTGAGCTGGAAGAAGGGGAAGTCGGCGAGGACGATGCGGTCTGCGCCGTGGCGAGCGAGATGGGATGCGGCAGTTTCGAGATTCGTCTGGCGGCCGGCGGACGGGCCAACTTGGTGGCTACGGAAAACTGCTGCGTGCTGGTGGACGATGAGCTTCTCAAGCAGATCAATTGCACCGCCAGCGTGGTGATCGCGACTTCTCTGAATTTCAGTTACGCCGTAGCGGGGCAGCGGATTGCGACAGTTAAGAGCGCGCCGTTCGCGGTGGCCAAAGAGCAGTTGGAAGCCGTCATCGGGATCATCAAAGAGCGCGGGCCGATTTTACAGGCACGGCCTGTCCGGACTCCCAGTGTCGGAGTTCTCTACAGCGACCCGGTCAGTGGCGAGCGCGCCCGGCAGTTGTTCGAAAACATCATGCGGCAGCGGTTGGAGCGGTTCGGCGTGAATGCCAGCTTCGTGCTTGTCTGCAACGAGGATGAAACCTCCGCGGCGCGGTGTCTGCAGCACCTGCTGCGATCCAAGCCGTGCGTGGTGCTGGTGGCTTCCACCACGGCGCCGGCGGGACCGGAAGATGTCGTCGGGCAGGCCCTGCTGAAGGTGGGCGCCCAGGTGGAACGCTTCCTGGCTCCCGTGGAACCGGGCAACCTGATGCTGATGGCTTACAAAGAAGAGATAGCGATTGTTTCCGCCCCAGGCTGTTTCCGGTCGGCAAAACCGAATGTCGTGGATCTGGTTTTGCCGCCGCTTCTGGCGCGCTATCACGTCACAGGCTGGGAGATCGCCAGCCTGGGGCATGGCGGATTGTTGGCATAGCGGACTTCTCCGACTCCTGTGTCTATCCCTCCTATCCGGACACAGGCTCCTCACCGGGCGTTCCTGCGGGCGCCCGGTTCTTTTTGATCACCAGACGATTCCCCTCCCGCTCATTTCGTCCTGCAACTGCTGCGGGGATTGAAACTGAACGGCGTCCATTCCCACAAGGCGCGCAGCTTCCACGTTATCGGCAATGTCGTCGGTGAAGAGGCATTCCTGCGGGCGGCATCCGGCGCGTTCGATGGCCGTCTGAAAGATCTCCGGTTCGGGTTTGGCTGCGTGGACTTCGAAGGACAGAACCAGGTCGTGGAAGTGCCGCAATAGAGAGGAATAATTATCGCGTATTATCTGAAAATGAATGAGGTTGGTATTGGAGAGCAACAGCAGCCGATAGCGCGCCGCCAGCCCTTCGAGCAGGCTGTCGGGAATGAGTTGACCGGTGAAGATGCCACCCCAGGCGCGGCAGAAGGCGTCATAATCCAGATCGAGGTCCAGGGCGGCGGAAAGCTGCGCCACGAAATCGCGCGGCTCGATCAGACCTTTTTCAAAGGGCCCCACCAGGCCCGTGGAGCCGATGCGCCGCCGGATTTCCGGGGCGGGATAGCGGCAGAAACTTTCCAGCGCCCGGTATCCGAGTTGGAAGTCAAAAGGGATTAGAACCTTGCCTAAATCGAAGACGATGGCTTTGTGCATTCGGGATTCCGGCAATCTAGTTATTGCGCGGCCACGACGTGGGAGTCTACCTGAAACTTCTTGTAATCGCTGAAGGTGAATTCCAATTCCCGGCGGAGTCCCTTGAGGAGGAGAACCCGTGCCGAGGCGTCCAGTGTTAGCCGTTTGGGAAGCCAGACCTGGTCGCTGACGCGTGTCTGTTCAATCGCCAGCCGCATGCCTTTTTCCAGCCTAACCAGGACTCCGCCAAACGAGATCGTATCCAGAGATTCCATCTCGATCCGGGCGCCCTGGTAATCGCCCTGATCGATCCACAAGCGCAATTTGATCTTGGGAAAGAAGGCGGTCGCAATGGATTTTGGCTGATAGCCCGGCTTGGGCTTCGCATCGATCACGTAAACGGGGCGGCCGGCAATGACCTCTTCGCCGGCCAGGGTAAAATCGAACGCGTCGGGCAGTTCCTTGATGGGCGCGCGTTGTTTTTCCTGCTTTGCCTGCCATTCGGCGAGGCGGCGCTCCCGCTGGGGGCCGGTCTCATTGCGGCGCTCCTCGATGCTCCGCTGCAACTTCTCCTGTTCTCGCTGCCGCTCCTCGGGAGACAGGGGCTGGTCGTTGCGCCCCACCAGGCGCCGGTATGGCGAGCCTTCGAGCGGCGTGATGTCCCAGGTTTCGTCCTTCTGGCTTTTCAATTTGCCGGATCGGTCGAGCTCACGGACTACCTGCCGCTGGAGAAAAGTGTAGCTCGAGGACAGTTGGGTGTTGCGTTGGTCGAGATCCACCGTCCGCCGGACGATTTCCCGGGGGTCTACGCCGTAAAGTAGCGACGCCAGGCAACCGAGAAGGATTACAGGCCTCACCCTTCGAGCTTACCGCGCCGCACCGGTGCGCTGTTAGGAGGCTACAGCAACCCCCCGATCCAACCGAAGAGTGAGTGGGGGGCCGCATGGCGGAAGAACTGGATCCGAGCTACTACCGGGCAATCTTGGAAAGTCTGCCAACCGGGGTCTATGTGGTGGATCCAGAGCGACGGATACTGTTCTGGAACGATGGCGCGGAGCAAATCACGGGCTACCGTCGGCACGAAATCATCGGCCGCTTGTGCCACGGCGATCTGCTGATGCAGTGCGATGAGGACAATAAACTCTTGTGCGAGAGCGGCTGCCCGCTGGTCGCTACCATGCACGATGGCAAGCCGCGAATTGCCGAGATTTTCCTACGTCACAAGGATGGGCAGCGGGTGCCGGTGCGGGTTCGCGCGGTCGCCATCCGCGACGCGTTCGGCACGGTGATCGGGGCGGCGGAGACCTTCGACGAACACTACGCTGTGCCGGACTTGCGGGGCCATCCGCACACGCGAACGGTGCAGAACCACATTGAGGACCTGACGGGCATATCGGACCACCAGTCGACGCAATCGTATCTGCAGGCATTCCTCGAAGATTTCGCGGAAGATCACAAGGCGTTCTGCGTCCTGAGTATCGTGGTGGACGAATTCGAGAAATTCCGGAACGCGCACAGTGCGGAAGCCGCGCAGCGGATTCTGCACGCCGTGGCTCTAACGCTGCGCCGGAACCTGCGCGAGTGCGACGTCGTGGGGCATTGGGAGGAGAGCCTGTTTGTTATCCTCCTCGCGGACTGCCCGGCGGCCGTAGTAGGGCGCGTCGCCAAGATGCTGATGCGGGTAGTCAGCGGCGCCGCCATTTCCTGGTGGGGGGACCGGCTCTCGGTGACCGTGTCCATGGGTGGGACTGCGGTCTGCGTTGGGGACACCGCCGAATCCGTGCTCTTACGATCGGAGCAGGCTCTCCGCTCGTGCCTTGAAGCGGGCGGCAACGGGATGAAATTCGTTTGATCGGGCGCACGAAGTAGGGACAAAAAATCGTTATGTTCGCAATCATCGGCATTCTGGTGGTCTTTGGCGCTGTCGTCGGCGGCTACTTGATGGAAAAGGGACAATTACTAGTGCTGATGCAGCCGGCCGAACTGGTTATCATTGGCGGCGCGTCTGTGGGCACTGTGCTGATCGCCAATCCGCCGCGCATTTTGCGCCGGATTCTGCAGGGTCTCGCCGGCGCATTCGCGGGCTCCCGGTACACCCTGGATTGGCACCTTAAGTCGCTCAAATTGTTGTACGATCTGTTCGACCAGGCGCGGCGCGGGGGGCTGCCTTCCATCGAAGCCGAAGTCGAAGACCCGGCCAGGGGCAAGACGTTCGCCAACCAACCCGCCATTGTAAAGGACCACCACATCTGCGCCTTCATTTGCGACACGCTGCGGACCATGATGATCGGCGGCATGGAGCCTTTCGATCTGGACCAGATGCTGGAGACGGATCTCGATGTTCACCACCATGAGACCAGTGAGTCCGTAAGCGCACTGAACACCATGGCGGATGCGCTTCCTGGCCTGGGCATTGTAGCAGCCGTCCTGGGAGTAGTGATTACGATGGGAGCTTTGGGGGGCAAGCCGGAGGAGATCGGGCACAAGGTCGCGGCCGCACTGGTAGGCACTTTCCTGGGCATTCTTCTTTGCTACGGTTTGATCGGCCCGCTGGCCGCGAGCATGTCAAAAACCGCCGACGCAGAGCACTCCTACTATCAGATGCTGAGAGTAACCCTCGCAGCGTTCAACAAGGGAATCCCGCCGCTGCTCGCGGTCGAGATCGGACGGCGCGCCATTCCAGGACACGTGCGGCCGAGGTTCGCGGAGCTGGAGAAGACCTGCCGCAACAAGGGTGGGGAGCAGCCGGCCGCGCAGGCGGCGTAATTCCATGGCCGGCACAGCACCTATCGTGATCAAGCGTAAGGCGGCCGCCCACGGCGGTCACCACGGAGGGGCGTGGAAGGTCGCGTACGCCGATTTCGTTACCGCCATGATGGCGCTGTTTATCGTTCTCTGGCTGATGAACAGCACCAAAGAGATCCAAGAGGCCGTGGGCGGCTACTTCAAAGACCCGGCGGGGACTTCGAAAAGAGCCGGTTCGGGCGAGACGGGCGCCGGCGACAGCTTCACTCTGAGCAAGGACAATATGGATAAATTGAAGGAGGAGCTGCAGAAGGCCATTCGCAAGAGCGTCAATTTCGATAAGCTGAAGGACCAGATCGAAATGACGATTACGCCGGAAGGCTTGCGGATCGAATTGCTGGAGACCGATACCGGTACCTTCTTTCAGAGTGGAGTTGCGGCCCCCACGGAGAACGGCAAAGACATTCTGATCAAGCTGGCGCAGGAGGTAGGCAAGCTGCCCAATAAAGTCTCCATCGAAGGGCACACCGACTCGAGGGCTTTCGCTTCCGGCGTCAACTACGGCAACTGGGAGCTATCTGCGGACCGCGCCAATACCGCGCGGCGGCTCATGCAGCAGAACGGCCTGGGTGCGCAACAGGTGACGCAAGTGCGCGGCTACGCGGACCAGCGCCTTCGCAAGCCCAAGAATCCGGAAGCTGCTTCCAACCGGCGGATTTCCCTGATCGTGCAATACCTTGGGAAACCGGAAGCCCAGGAAACCCCGAAGCGTTAGAGCGCCGCGCCGGACGCTGATGTGCGAGCCCTTGGCCACAGTAACGCCCTATCGAACCAATTCGTGGAAATGCGATCCCGGTTTCACGATGGTCTGGCCGCGCTCCGGGCCGGTGGAAATGCAGCCGACTTCGACGCCGGTCCGGCTTTCCAGGAACGCCAGGTAATCTTTGGCTTTCGCGGGCAGTTGCTCATAGGAAGAAATGCCGAAAGTGGAAACTTTCCATCCGGGCAGGCATTCGTAGACGGGCTCGAGTTTCCCGATTTCCCCTACAGTGGGTGGGATCTCGGCGATCTCCTGTTTACCCGAGCGGTAGGCCACGCAGACCGGGATATTATCGAACTCATCGAGCACGTCCAACTTGGTGACGACGAGGCTATCGAAACCATTGATCGCCGCGGTGTAGCGCAGCAGGGGGACGTCGAACCAACCGCAGCGGCGTGGGCGCCCCGTTACAGCGCCAAATTCGTGGCCCCGCTGGCGGATGCGCTCGCCGGCGCCGTCCAGGGCCTCGGTGGGAAAGGGTCCACCACCCACACGCGTGATGTAGGCTTTGGAAACGCCGATCACGGCGCCGATGCGAGTAGGAGGGACTCCGGTGCCTGTGCAGGCCCCGCCCGCGCTGGCGCTCGAAGAGGTCACGAAAGGGTAAGTGCCGTGGTCAATATCCAGCATGGTGCCCTGCGCGCCTTCAAACAAAATGGACTTGCCGTCTCGAATGGCGCGGTTGAGCAGTACCGCGGTATCGCACACCATCGGACGAATGCGGTCCGCGAACGCTTCGTACTCCTGAAGGACGCGCCCCAGATCGACTTCCTCATAGATATCAAGCGCCTTGGCGATGGCGATCTTTTCTTCCATCAAGGCGTTGAATTGGGCGCGGAAGGCGGCTTGGTCCAGCAGGTCCGCGACGCGGATTCCGCGGCGGGCGGTCTTATCTTCGTAGCAGGGTCCAATGCCGCGGGAAGTAGTGCCGATGGAAATGCGTCCGGGCCGGCCTTCGGACATCTTTTCCATCATGCGATGCGCGGGCAGCAAAACGTGCGCGCGATTGCTGATGAACAGGCTGCTGGTAACCTCGATACCGGCCGCCTGCAGGGTGTCGATTTCGGTAAGCAGAGCGGCGGGGTCGATCACCAGGCCGTTCCCGATTACGGCTTGCTTGCCGGACCGCAGGATTCCGCTGGGGATCAGCTTGAGCACGAATTTCCGATCGCCAATGAAGACGGTATGCCCGGCATTATGGCCGCCCTGATAGCGTGCGACAATGTCGAAGCGTTCGGAGAAGACGTCGACGATCTTCCCTTTGCCTTCATCTCCCCACTGAGAGCCCAGTATGACCACGTTTCGCATTTTGACCAAACCCATTCATTTTACCGCGCGTGAACGAGCGGGGTACTGGTCAGTTTCAATTACTCGGGAGGATGTGAATGTGTCCCTTAACATACGTTCGTTGTAGAGTTGTCGGGAACGGTTCTCCGCGTTGTAAGTGCATATTCACACATAACATAGGTCAATTGCGTTGCCGGGAGGTCTTGCGGCGGGTAGAATCGGGATGCAATGTCTGAAGCCGTAGGCAAGAAAACCATCCTTGTGGTGGATGATGAGCCGGAAATCCGGAAATTGGTCAGCGCCATGGTATCGCAGTTCGGGTACAAAGTGCTGACGGCCGATAGCGGCGAGCACGCTCTGACGCTTTACCGGAATCAGCACGAACCACTCGAGATGCTGATCACCGATGTAGTTGCCCCCGGTATGAGCGGCCCGATGCTGGCCGACAAACTTTCTGAGTTGCAGCCCGACCTGAAAGTCCTGTATATCTCCGGGTACGACAACACCCACGTGGTGCAGACGTATGTGGTGGAGAAGGGACACGAGTTGCTGGCCAAACCGTTCGCGGTGGACGAGCTGAAGGCCAAGATCTCGGAGCTGTTACACCGTCCGGCCAAAGCCATACGCGCGTAGCTGGTGATAAGATCTCCTTACAGTGGAGATCCGGCCGGCTAGCGACCGCTCGCTCCTCGTCTCATTCGGCGACGAAATCTCGATGGAAGCGCACCGCCAGGTGCGGGCCTTCGTCAAAGCCCTGCAGGATTCGTCCGCCGGCATCCTGAATATACATCCGGCATTTGCTTCGGTTCTCATCGATTTCGATCCGCGCCGCGTGAGCCATCAGCAGATGGAGGCGCTGGTACGCGAGCGAATGGCCGCCGCTCCTGAAGCGGAGTCGCTGGAGACGCGCACCGTGGAAATCCCGGTTTCGTATGGTGGCGCCTTTGGACCCGACCTGGGCGATGTGGCACAGCACGCCGGTTTAACCCCGGCGCGTGTGGTGGAATTGCATGCTTCGGCAAGTTACCTGGTCTACTTCCTGGGTTTCTCGCCCGGCTTTCCTTACCTGGGCGGGTTGCCTGTGGAATTGGCAACGCCCCGCTTAGCAACACCCCGGAAACTGGTGCCGGCAGGGAGCGTGGCGATAGGCGGCAGTCAGACCGGTATCTACCCAATGGAATCGCCTGGGGGCTGGCGCATTATCGGACGCACCGAACTGCGGCTTTTCGATCCGGAGGCCGATCCGCCGGCACTCCTGCGCATGGGCGATTATGTGCGGTTCACGGCAATATGAACGCGATCCGTGTCATCGAGCCGGGGTTTCAGACCACGGTTCAAGACCTGGGCCGCTTCGGCTACGCACACCTGGGCGTTTCGGCATCGGGAGCGGCAGATGCGCTGGCGCTGCGCGCGGGCAATTTGCTGGTAGGCAACGCGGAGAATGCGCCCGCGCTGGAGATGACCCTGACGGGCGGCGCCTTCGAATTCGAATCGCGCTCAGTGGTGGCAATCACCGGGTCGGACTTTGGCGGCGGGCAACCGCTCTGGAGCGCATTCGAAGTGGCGCCCGGCGATGTGCTGCGGTGCGGCGTCTCGCGGATGGGCGCGCGCTGCTATCTCTCGGTTCGCGGCGGCATCGACGTGCTTAAGATGTTGGGTAGCGCTTCGACACACCTGTTAACCGGTATTGGAGGGCGTGCGCTGCGAACAGGCGACGTGCTGCCAATCGGCGACGCGGCGATCCGGCAATGGCGACGGGGCCGCGCCGGGCAGCCATCCGGCGGGGGAGCTCTGCGAGTAACTGCCGGTCCCCAGGCGCGATGGTTCGGGGACGAACTATACGCCGCGGCTTACCAGGTAACGGAGGAATCCAACCGCATGGGTTTACGGCTGCGCGGCCCGGCGATCGCGAGCCCTGGCGGGCATATGGTAACCGAAGGCGTGCCGTTGGGCGCGGTGCAGATTCCGCCTGAGGGCCAGCCCATTGTGCTTTTCGTGGAGCACCAGACGACGGGGGGTTATCCCAAGCCGGCCAACGTGATCTCGGCGGACCTCTGGCGGGTAGGCCAACTGCGGCCGCGCGACGAGGTCCGGTTCGAGCGTGTCACCATGGAGGGGGCGCTGGAGTTGCTGCGCCGGCAGGAGGAATGGCTCTACTCGTTTCTATGACCATCGATCTCAACTGCGACATGGGGGAACTGGAAGATGCCGCCCACGAGGCCGCGTTGATGGAGTACATCACCTCGGCGAATATCGCTTGCGGCGGCCACGCCGGCGATGACGAGACGATGGAGCGAACGGCGCGGCTGGCGCTGGCCCGGGGGGTAAGGATCGGAGCCCATCCGAGCTATCCCGACCGCGCCCATTTTGGACGCCTCGAACTGGCCCTGCCTGCCGTGGAGGTTGAACGCACGGTTCGCGAACAGATCGAGCGCCTGGAAAGGGTGGCGCGGAAGCTGGGCGCGAGCCTTACTCATGTGAAGCCGCATGGCGCGCTATACAACGTGGCGGCGCGGAATGAAGAGGTGGCGCGTGCGATCGGAGCCGCAGTGGCCCGCTGGAGGGCCGGCGCCACCGTGTTCGGCCTGGCGGGCTCGGGGGCGCTGGAGGTGTGGCGCGGCATGGGTTTGACCGCCGCAGCCGAGGCTTTCGCCGACCGGCGGTACGAAGCAGATGGCTCGCTGCGATCGCGACAGTTCGACGACGCTTTGATCACCAACCCGGGCGAAGCCGCGGCGCAGGCCGTATGGCTGGCGCGCGCAGGGGCTGCGCAGACCATTTGCGTGCATGGGGACACTCCGCAAGCCGTGGAAATCTTGAAGGCCTGCCGGGATGCGCTGCGATCCGCCGGGTGAAGAGACGGCGGCCTTGCTAGAATTGAGGGGTCTCCCTTATGGCCCTCGACTCAATGCAAGGATCGCTGAAGGAGCGGGGCGTCCGCCTCACGCGCCAACGGCAGATACTGCTGGAACTGATCGATCAGACCGGCGAACATCTCGACGCCGAGCGGCTGTTCCAGATGGCCAAGGAGCGCGACCCCAAGCTCAACCGCGTGACGGTCTATCGCACGCTGAAGATGCTCAAGGCGGGCGGCCTGGTGGATGAGCTGGACCTGATGCATTACGGCGGGGACCAGCACTACTACGAAACGCGTCTGAAGCAGGAACACGCGCACGTCATTTGCCTGCGCTGCGGAAAGGTGGAGGAATTCTTCGGCGATCCTCTGCAAAAGCTGCGCAAGCAGATTGAGAGCCACTTCGGATTCCAGATTCTGCTGTCGCGCACGGAAGTGGGCGGCTATTGCGCCCACTGCCAGACGCTGCGGGCGCGCGAGGTGGAAGACTTGCGGCAGGCAGCGGTAGAGAAAGCCGAACGGCCGCGGCGCGTCGTTTCCCGGCGCGGCTAGGCGATGGAACCGACGTCCGCGCCTTCCTGCGGCGCCGAGGCCGCCTCGCTCGTGGTAATCGATCCCAACGGACACCGCACGCGGGTACACGTCACACCGCTCCCTTTTTCGATCGGCCGCCATGCGGAAAGCCATCTGGTGATCCGCGACAGCCGGGCATCGCGGTCGCATGCGCGAATTCTGGTGGAGAGTGGCGGCTATGTGATCGAAGATGCGGGCAGCCGTCACGGCACATTCGTCAACGGCCAGCGAATCCGCAAGCAGCCGCTGCGCACTTCGGACAAAATCGAATTCGGCGTCCAGGATTCGTATCAACTGATTTTCGCGCTCGATGGAGCGGAGTTGAAGCGCCTGATGGAACAGGTGGCAGCGTCCGAGAAGTCGGCTCCCGCGCCTGGCGTGGGCGGAAACCTGGCCAAGCTCCGCGCCATCCTCGACCTGGCGCGCACTTTGCAGAGTTCGTTTTCCATCGACGAGGTATTGGCCTCGGTGGTGGATACGGCCCTGGCGATCACCGGGTCGGAGCGCGGGTTTCTGCTGCTGCGCAACGATCGCGAACTGGAGATCCGCGTAGCGCGCCACCGCGCCGGCCATCACTTGCAGGAGAGCGATCTGCGCGTGCCGCGAGACTTGATCCGCCGCGCCCTGGAACGGCGCCGCGAACTCCTCTCAATGAACTTCGATCCCCTCGGCGCCGCCGACACGCGGCCCCGGAACAGCATTGCCGACCTCGAACTGCGCAGCGTCATCTGCGTGCCGCTGGTGCATATGCGGACCGGACAAGGGGAAGCTACCAGTGTCCTGTCAACCGGCAGCGAGACCGTGGGCGTCCTCTATATGGATTCCCGTCTGGCCGCGGCAGACATGGCGGGCGGCAATCGCGAGCTGCTGCAGACGCTGGCGATTGAAGCCTCCACGGTGCTGGAAAATGCGCGCCTGTTGGAAGAAGAACGCGCCAAGCAGCAGATGGACGAAGAACTGCACTTGGCGCGCGCCATCCAGCAAAGCCTGCTTCCCAAGGCGCTGCCTGGGAGCGGTTGGCTGCGCGCCTGCGGCAGTAGCGTGGCTTCGCGCCAGGTGGGCGGAGACTATTTCGACGTGGTGCAAGTGAATCCGGATTGCTGGTCGGCGGTGGTGGCGGACGTTTCCGGCAAAGGGGTGAGTTCGGCCTTGCTGGCTTCTCTTTTACAGGGCGCGCTGATTACTGCGACGGACCAACCCGAGGCGCTGCGTCTCCGCATCGCGAGGTTGAACCAGTTCCTCCTGGACCGCACGGGCGGCGAGAAATACGCGACTGTGTTCTATTGCCTGCTGACCTCAGAGGGCCGGCTGCATTTTGTGAATGCGGCTCATTGCCCGGCGTTGTTGGTCCGGCCGGATGGCGGCCAGTCCGATTTGGACGCGACGGGTATGCCGGTAGGACTGGTGGAGGGCGCCGACTTTGCGATTGCGAGCGAAGAACTGGCTCCGGGAAGCAAGCTGGTTATCTACTCGGATGGGGTGACGGAAGCGCAAAACCCGCGGGCCGAATTCTTCGGGAAGAAGCGGCTGCGTGAGGTTGTAGCGGCGCATGTGGCCGAGCCGTGCACGGCAATTCACGATGCCATTCAGGAAGCCGTGACCGCGTTTACCGAAGGCGCGCCACAGTCGGACGATATAACCGTACTGGTGCTGGAATTCGCGGCTTCCTAATACTCCGTTACCACACTCGGCAGGCGTTGGCGCTCACCATAGGCTGACCGGCCTGGCAGGCAAACGCTTTCTGGAATTCCGGCATGTTCTGCACCGTGCCGTTCACACGATAGCGTCCGGGTGAATGGGGGTCGGTCATCACCCTCACTCGGGCCTGCGCTGGAGCCGTATTTTCGCAGAAGACCTGGCCGAATCCCAGAAAGAAGCGCTGTTGCGGAGTGAAGCCGTCGATCTTGTCATTGTTGCCATGGAGTGTGTCGAGCAGTGCCATCAGTGAAATACGCACTCCTCCGTTGTCGGCGGTGTTCTCGCCTAGAGTCAGGCGGCCGTTCAATTTCATGCCGTCCACCGGCGAGAAATTCGAGTACTCGCCGGCGATGCAGGCCGCGCGATTTTCGAATTCGGTGGCGTCGGCCGCGGTCCACCAGTCGCGTAGGTTGCCCTCGCCATCGTATTTGCGGCCGCTGTCGTCGAAGCCATGCGTCATTTCGTGCCCAATCACCGAGCCGATGCCGCCGAAGTTCACCGCCACATCACGCTGTGGGTCGAAAAACGGCGATTGCAGAATGCCCGCCGGAAAGTTGATGCTGTTGGTCGCCGAGCTGTAAAACGCGTTGACCGTGGGCGGCGTCATATTAGTCCACTCGGTCTTGTCGGTGGGCTTGCCGATCCGCTCCATTCTCTGAATGTGCTGTGCTTCCTGGGCGCGCAAGGTATTGCCGAAGTAGTCATCGGGCGTTACCTGGACCTTACTGTAATCGCGCCATTTCTTCGGGTACCCCACGTTGTTAGTAATAGCGTGCAATTTGGCGATGGCCTGCTTCCTGGTCTCCGCGGTCATCCAAGGCAGCGTCTGAATGTCTTTCTCCAGAGCGCGATCGAGTGCGGCCACTAATTGCGCGATCTCGGCTCTGGCTTCCGCCCCAAAGGCCGTCTCGATGTACTTCTGCCCGAGCAGGTCGCCGAGATGCTGGTCTACGGCTTCCACGCAGCGGGAGGGGCGTGGACGCTGTTCTTTGGCGCCTCCAATGTAGCGTCCCCAAAAATCGAAGTCTTCTTTCTCGAAAGCCTCCGGCAGGCGCGAAGCATTCTCGCGCAGCAGGTGATACCCCAGATACGCTTTCCAATTCTCCAGAGGCTCCGACGCGAGCACGGCGGCCAGATGCTTCAGGTAGTCCGGCTGGCCTACGTTCAAGGTTGCCAAGGTCGGTGCCCCCACGTTTTGAAAGTAGGCTTCCCAGCCGAAATCCGGCGCCAGATCCGCCAGCTCCTTCCTGCTCAGAATGTGATAGTTCTTCTCGGGAATACGCAACGCGACGCGGTCGAGCGAGCCTTCCGCCAGCCTAGTTTCGACGCCCAGCACCGATCGCGACTCGGACGCGGCTGTCTCGGCGGAATCGCCCGCGAGCCTGAACATGTTCTGCATGTGCCCGGTAAACCGTTCGCGCGTCTCCACGGACTTCGCATCACTCTTCAGGTAATATTCGCGATCGGGCAGCGAAAGCCCGGCTTGGTTAACGGAAGCGATGGTGCGATTGGAATCCTTGGCATCGGCGCGGGAGCCGAATGAGAACAGCCCGCCAACGCCCATGCTGTGCAGCCGCGCCACCTCGGCCGCCAGGTCATCCAGGGTTCTCATCGCCCGGATGCGGTCCAGTTCCGCCTTGACCGGCGCGATGCCTTTTTTAGCGATGGCTGCCGTGTCCATGCAACTGGCAAAGTAGTCGCCGATCTTCTGGTCGAGCGCGCTACGGCCCGGTTTTGCCGCTGCCGCGCCTTGAACCAGATCTAGCAGGACATTCTGGGTCCTCTCGCTGAGTTCGGTGAAGCGACCCCACCGCGAGCGGTCGGCCGGTAACGGGTTTTTGGCAATCCAGTTCCCGCAAGCATATTGATAGAAATCCACGCAGGGGTCGACGGCGGGATTCATGGCGCTGGTATCGACGCCCGAAGCCGCCATGCCCGTCAGGGGCAGGACACAGAATAAGAGGATTCTTAGCCGCATATCCGTTCCGATTCTAACGCACGGCAAGGTTAAACTAGTTCTATGTCCCGACCGGCCCGTGGGTTATTTCTCGCTATTCTCCTGGCTGCGGCACCCGGCTTCGCCCAGGAGTTCTGGCCCGGCGCTAGCTACGACTCGCATATCCCCACCATCCGCCAAGTGCTCGGCTACGAACCTGGCGAACGCATCACGAGCCATGCCGGAGTTCTCCGTTACCTCGACGCGCTGGCCGCGGCTTCCCCGCGTATCCAGATCTTCGAATACGGCCAGACTTGGGAAGGCCGCAAGCTGGTCTATGCCGCCATCAGCTCCGATTCGAACATGAAGAAGCTGGCCGGCATTCGCGCCGCCATCGAGCGCTTCGCCGATCCGCGGAAGACCTCCGAAGCCGATGCGCGCAAGCTGATGGGCACCTTGCCGGCAGTGGTGTGGCTGGCCTACGGTGTGCACGGCGATGAGATCTCTTCGCCCGATGCCGCCTTGCTCACCGCATATCATCTGTTGGCGGCGCGCAACGACAAGATGACGGATAGCATCCTCGCCAACGATGTGGTGCTTATCGATCCTCTTCAGAACCCCGATGGCCGCGACCGCTTCGTCAACTACTATGAGCAGACGCGCGGCCTCGAGCCCGACGCCGACCCGCTGGCGGCGGAGCACAACCAGCCCTGGCCCGGAGGCCGCTACAACCACTACCTGTTCGATTTGAACCGGGACTGGATTGCGCTCACGCAGCCTGAAATTCGCGGCCAAGTGAAGGTGTTGCGCGAGTGGTATCCGCTGGTGTGCGTCGATCTGCACGAGATGGGCGGCGAATCGACTTACTTCTTCAGCCCCGAGGCCGATCCTTACAATCCCAACCTGACGGCCGTGCAGCGGGCCAACCTTACGCTGTTCGGGCGCAATAACGCCCGCTGGTTCGACCAGTACGGGTTCGACTACTTTACGCGCGAAAATTACGACGCATTCTATCCCGGCTACGGCGCTAGCTGGCCCGAGTATTACGGCGGGCTGGCCATGACGTATGAACAGGCCTCCGCCCGCGGGCTGGTGATGCGCCGCTCCGATGGGACGATGCTCAGTTTCCGCGACACCGTGCGGCATCACTTCGTAGCGTCGATCGCCACGCTCGAAACCGCGGCGCAGCATCGTGAAAAACTGCTGGACGATTTCTACCGCTACCGCGCCTCGGCCATCGAGGAGGGCGCCAAGGAACCAGTGAAAGAGTACATCCTGCCGCGTGGCCGCGACGCTTCCGCTACCGACAAACTGGCGGCCATCCTGGTGGAGCACGGCATCGAAGTGAAGCGCGCGACGGCCGCTTTTCATGCGCTCGACCGGGATTACCCGGCGGGCACCTATGTGGTTGGCCTGGCGCAGCCTTCCAAGCGTCTGATCCGCACGCTGCTCGATCCGCAAACCGCCATGGACAGCCCTTTCGTGGCCGCCGAAGAGGCGCGCCGCAAGCGGAAGGAGCGCAGCGAAATTTACGATGTGACGGCCTGGTCGCTGCCGCTGATGTTCAACGTGGAGGCGGCGGCGAACCCGCAAGTATCCGAAGGCCGCTTTGAACCGGTGGCGGGACGAGTTGCCGGTGAGATGCACGGCGCCAACGCGGCGGTGGCATACGTGGTCCCATGGGGCAGCCAGGCGGCGGGCCGGCTGCTGGCTGCGGCCCTGCGGCAGGATCTCACCGTCCATTCGAGCGACCGCCCCTTCACCCAGGACGGCCGCAACTATCCTGCCGGTACCCTGATTTTCAAGGTGAGCGGCAACCCGGCCAGTCTCCCGCAAAAGCTCGCGGCGCTCGCCCGGGAGACCGGAGCCGATATTTACAGCGCCAACAGCGGCTGGGTGGAAGAAGGCGTAAACTTCGGCAGCCGTTATGTGCTGCCGGTGCGCAAACCGGCGATCGCCCTCGCCTGGGATACGCCTGCAGCCTCTTCGGCGGCGGGCGCTACACGCTTCGTGATCGAACGCCAGTACGGTTATCCCGTGACCCCGCTCCGTACCCTGCAGCTTGCCTCCGCCGATCTTTCGAAGTTCAACGTGCTGATTCTGCCTCCGGGCGGAGACTATGCGGGCTGGCTGGGTGAGGGCGGAATCGAGCGCCTCAAGAATTGGGTGGCGGCCGGCGGCACACTCGTCGCGCTGGGAGAAGCCGTCAATTTCCTGACAGAATCCAAGGTCGAGCTACTCGACATTGCGCAGGAGGACGCCGCGCGGGCGAGCGCGGAAAAGAAGGACGAGAAGAAGGAAGAAAAGACGGACAAAGACAAGCGTGTTCCGGGAACGGAGATCGCCAGTGACGCGCAATATGAACAGGCCACGCGCGCTACTGCGGAGCTGCCGGACAATGCGCCGGGCGCCCTCGTGCGGGCGCGCATCAGGCCTGGCCACTGGCTGACCGCGGGCGCGGGCGAAAGCGTCAACGTCATGGTGGTGGGCCGCGCCATCTACACGCCCATCAAGGCGGATAAAGGCGTGAACGCGGCCTATTTTGAGACCGCCGGCAAGCTGCTGGCCAGCGGTTACTTGTGGGATGAAAACCAGCGCCAGTTGGCTTACAAACCACTGGTAATCAGCCAGCCCTCGGGTCGCGGTGTGGTGATCGCATTCACTGCCGATCCGAACTTCCGCGGTATGCTCGACGGCATGAACGTGCTGTTCCTCAACGCAGTTTTCCGCGGTCCGGCACACGCGCGGGCAACGGCAGCCGAGGAGTAGTCGCCCTCTGGCGAAAGCACCTCCGATTCGGACGGACGCATCGAGTCGCGCACCCTTGTTCTTACCGATAGCACCGGTCGCCAATGGCGGCTGTGCGAAGATGGTAAGCGTTAGCTTCAGCCGTGAACGTCACTGAAATCTTCATCCGCCGGCCCGTAATGACCACTCTCCTGATGACGGGGATTGTTCTGTTCGGAGCGGTGGCTTACCGGGCTTTGCCGGTCAGCGATCTTCCCAACGTTGACTTCCCGACCCTGCAGGTGAACGCGGCGCTTCCCGGCGCGAATCCGGAGACGATGGCTTCCGCGGTAGCGACTCCGCTCGAACGCCAGTTCTCCACCATCGCCGGGCTCGACAATATGACCTCCACCAGCGCGCTGGGGGTCACTTCGATCACCCTACAGTTCGCCCTAGACCGGTCACTCGACGGCGCGGCGCAAGACGTGCAGGCGGCTATCACAACGGCGCAATCGCAGATGCCGCCGGGCATGCCGACACCGCCCACGTTTCAGAAGGTTAACCCTGCCGATTCGCCCATCATGTGGCTGGCGCTGTACTCCGCCACCGTGCCGCTTTCCACTATCGACGAATTTGCCGAGACTTTGATCGCGCAGCGCATCTCGACGGTCAGCGGAGTGGCCCAGGTGCAAGTGAACGGGGCCCAGAAGTACGCGGTGCGGGTGCAACTCGACCCCAATGCGCTGGCCTCGCGGCGCATCGGCATTGATGAAGTGCAGGCGGCCCTGCAAAAGCACAACGTCAACCTGCCCACCGGCACGCTCTGGGGAGCCAACCAGTTGTTCACCGTGCGCGCCACCGGCCAGCTCACCTCGGCCGCCGGCTACCGGCCGGTGATCGTGGCCTACCGCAACGGATCGCCGGTGAGACTCGGCGACCTGGGACACGTGATTGACAGCGTGCAGAACGACAAAGCCGCGGGCTGGTTTAATAGTACGCGCGGGCTGGCGCTGGCCGTGCAACGACAGCCCGGAACCAACACCGTGGCGGTGGCGGACGCCATCAAGGAGCTGATCCCGCGGTTCCGGCAGCAGATTCCGCCCGCGATCCATCTGGAAGTGGAGTACGACCGCTCCAACTCCATCCGGGAGTCGGTGCATGACGTGAAGTCCACGCTGTTACTCACGGTGGTGCTGGTCGTGATGGTGATTTTTCTGTTCCTTCGCAATCTCTCGGCTACCATTATTCCCAGCCTGGCGCTGCCGCTTTCGGTCATCGGGACTTTCGCCGCCATGTACCTGCTGGGCTATTCGCTCGACAATCTTTCGCTGATGGCGCTGACGCTTTCAGTGGGGTTCGTGGTGGATGACGCCATCGTGGTGCTGGAGAATATCGTGCGCCACCTGGAGATGGGGAAGAGCCGGCTGCAGGCTGCTCTCGAAGGCTCGCGCGAAATCGCCTTCACGGTGCTTTCCATGACGCTGTCGCTGGCGGCGGTATTCATTCCGGTGCTCTTCATGGGCGGCATCATGGGGCGCCTGTTCCACGAGTTCGCCGTGACCATCGGTATGTCGATTCTGATTTCGGGCGTGGTATCGCTGAGCCTGACACCCATGCTCTGCAGCCGGTTCCTGCGGCCGCCCAGGGAACAGCAGAACGTGCTCTATCGCGCCTCGGAGAAGATTTTCGACGGGATGCTGCGCGTCTACGATGGGACCTTGCGCGGCGTCATCCGCCACCGCTTCCTCACGATGCTGGTGGCGGCCGGCACGCTGGCCGCCAGCGTTTACCTGTTCGCCTTCGTGCCCAAGGGCTTCATCCCCAGCCAGGATACCGGCCAGATTTTCGCATTCACCGAAGGCGGGCAGGACATTTCCTTCGAGGGTATGGTGCGGGGCCAGCAGCAACTGGCCGCGATCATGGCCGCCGATCCCAACTTTCTAGACTTCTTTTCCATGG
>Ga0207090_1014_pt1 | contig 34048 bp, 36 predicted proteins | sample Alteio_BWMinHeat_50_FD_153565 | JGI IMG/M metagenome (GOLD analysis project Ga0207090, IMG submission 153565) | Enriched cells from forest soil in Barre Woods Harvard Forest LTER site, Petersham, Massachusetts, United States -... | ecosystem: Environmental > Terrestrial > Soil > Temperate forest >...
TATTTTCGTTTCCAGCCAGGAACACGATTTTGTCTCTCAGGACATTGCAGTCTATGACACGTTCATCGAAAACTTGGCGGTAGCTGCTGGTTTAGGTGACTACATGGGTGAACAGATTGGCTGGCATGCATTAGTCAGCACACCGACCGTGAATTCAATAGATAGACTGCCAGATTCGTCCATACCGATCTACGATATGAATAGAGACTTGGTGGCAGATGCAACACACAACATATGGCAACCTTCGCCGCCGTGTGGAAGTTGTTCGATCTTATTTCATCCGATTGATTATACGGAGCTTGGTACACTCGCCCCGCCTTACCCCCCATGAAGTATGGACTGGGAACAATGTCGATGGCACTTTTCTTCGCCTTCTCGCTTTCGGCCAAGATTATTCAACGACCGCGAATTGGACTTTCTCACTGATTGACCAAAGTACCGCGTCTAAGTTCATCTATGGCTACTCTGACCCAATTACCGTGATACCTGAACCGAGCGCTGTGGTATTGGTGCTAGGTACAACCGTTCTGTTTTGGTTCGGGTACCGTCGGAAACTCAGACAACTGTGAATCGTGCAACTGCGAATCTTTAGAATTTGCGGGTTAGGAGCCGGTAGCGCGACTTGAGTTCTCCCCAAAAACAGCCGACCCGGCTGGTCCTAACGGTTCGCCGCCTCTTTCTGATACGCGGCCTCCAGCGTCCCCTTCTCCTTCGCAATCGGCATCAGCGTCGGATAGAACTGGACAAACGTGGTATCGACGGCCCCGTGATCACTGTGACAGCTATAGCAGTTCTCGGATAACGGAATCATCTTTGCCGTCACGTCGCGACCGGGAAATCCGAAGAACGCCCACTTGCCCCCAAAGTGCGCCTGGTCCTTCACATGCACCTCTAAACCCATGACAGCCGCGCCCTGAAAATTCCCCTTCTGGTTAATCGAGCCCCTGCTCTCAGCGCCCCGAACTTCGAGAACGAACATCGTCTTGTCCGGCCACGCACCGCTCGCCACGAACACCCGCCATGCTTCGGGATTCACAAAAACGTTGTCGAACATGTGATGATCCATCTGCATCGCCGGGTTATAACTCATATCGAATCCCGATGAGAGGTACACCCATTCACGGTAATTCGTCGAAAGGCGGAGCTGCCCATCGCTGGTATACTCCGGTCCAAGCTGCGGCGCTTTCGCCGTCTGTGACAACGCAACCCAGCCCAGCAGGATCGCCGGAGCAATTATCAATACCTTCGTCGCTGTGCGCATACGATATTATCGCGACGTCCCAGACGCCTCCGCCAGACCGCTCCCTGCACGATACTGGTTGTTGACTGCAAACCGGGTTCTTCTACCGCGACTCATCGACTACGATGTGAACATGGGCGCCCGAATCAGGATCCGGTCACGACCGTCGTCAAAATGGGTTTGGATTGCACTGATCTGGCTCTCCATTGGCATGTTCGACGCATCGGATACGGTCTTTTCCATGCGTGCCGAAGGTCACCACCACGCGTGGCTCAGCCTGTTCGTAACCCTGCTGCTTTCGTGGCTGCCGTGGGGATTGGCAAGTCCGCTGATTTTACAGCTGGGGCGCCGGCATCCACCCGAGTTGAAATCTGTTTTTGCGTGGTTACCTCACCTCGGAGCATGCGCTGCGACCGGCCTCGTATTTGCCGCCTGGAGCGCTGGTCTCGAAGAACTGCTCAACCCTTGGCTTCAGACTCCGGCTCCCGACTCGTTTTTGCCTCTGATGTTGGCCAAATTTCTCAATCGCGCCGTCTCATTCCTGATCCTCTATGTCTCAATCGTGGCGATCGGTTACGTGCTCGATTCCAGAGAGCGACTTGCGCTTCAGGAAACCGAGACGGCACGCGTCAACGAGCTGCTCACGCGGGCGCAACTCGACGCACTTCGCAGGCAAATTGAGCCGCACTTTCTGTTCAATACCCTCAACGGCATCGCCGCGCTGGTCCGAGAAGAGAGAAACGACGCCGCAGTAGAGATGATCGCCGAGCTTAGCGATTTGCTTCGCCACGTCGTGGAATGCTCCGCCAGACACGAGGTCGCGCTTGGGGAAGAGATTGAATTTCTGCAGAAATATCTGGACATCCAAAAGCTTCGCTTCGCCGAGCGGCTCCGATTGAGCGTGGATGTTCCCAATGAGCTGCTTGCCGCACAGGTCCCGAGCCTGCTTCTCCAGCCCATCGTCGAAAACTCGATCAAGCACGGGATCGCGAAACGCGCTCAGGGCGGGCGAATTCGGATCGCAGCGTTTCGTTCTGACCGGATCCTGACGCTCAATGTCTACAATGATGGGCCGAAACTCACACCGGAGAATGGAACGCTTCAAGTTGGTACCGGGATTTTCAACATTCAAACGCGCCTGCGCAGTCTTTATGGAAATGCATTCAGCCTGACCATGCGGAACAAAGATCCCTCCGGCGTCGAAGTTTCGATATCTTTACCGTTTCGGGAGAACTGATTGGTGTCTCTGGAAGAATCTCGCGCCAGTGTCCGAACCGTGATTGTTGACGATGAGCCTCTCGCTCGTACGAACCTGAGAGTTCTGCTGCGACGCCATCCTCACATTGAAATCGTCGGAGAACCAGGCTCGGGGCTTGAGGCGCTCGAAGAGATTCGCAGGACGAAGCCGGACCTCGTTTTCCTAGATGTTCAGATGCCCGAGTGTGACGGATTTGACGTTCTCGAAATGCTTGGCCGGGATGTGCCGCCTGCCGTGATTTTCGTTACTGCTTACGATCAGTATGCTCTCAGAGCCTTTGAGGCCGGCGCTCTAGACTACCTGTTGAAGCCTTTCGACAATGCCCGATTCGAGCGCGCTCTAAGCCGCGCCCAGGATAAGATCCAGCGTCATCGGCCGGCATCCAAAATTGGGCGACTGACCGTAAAAAGTGCTGGCCAGATGTTGTTCCTTCAGCCCGCCGACATCGACTGGATCGAGGCCGCGGACTATTACGCCTGCTTACACGTCGGGGCCAGAACACATCTGTTGCGACGCAGCATGTCGGAACTCGAGCAGGACCTCGATCCGAGTCTCTTTTGCCGCATTCACCGGTCCGCCATTGTGAACCTAGCGCGGGTGCGCGCCCTCCAGTCTAACCGTAACGGCGAATACGAGGTTCTTCTGGATAACGGAAGCACGCTGCCGATCAGCCGGCGTTATCGGAGGCAGCTTCAATCTGCTGTCACAGCCAATCACAATCGGGCTTGAACCGGCGACCTGCTAGCCAACCGTATTTTCCGGCTGACTGACGCCGCAGCGCTTACAAAGCCACATGCATTTTTCCGTCGGGAGGCTTAACCGGCGTTTTGGGAGCTCATCTCCGGCAAGCCGCTCCACGTCACCGGAAATGCCCGTTTGCTGACATATGCTGGGCACAGCGGGATAGGTCTTCCGTGAGCCCGAGTGGTCCGGCGTGCACGTAACCTGACCTACGGGCACGCGAAGCGTCCGCCGCGCCAGCGGCTTACTTGAACAACCTGGCTAACGCGCCATCTGGAACTTGGCCTGCTCAGCGTCAGTTTGACGAAACACCCTAACCGTTGATGTGGTTACCGGTGCCGTAGAACTCCTGGCTTTGGAAGAATTGGGAAGCCGCCTGAGCGCGCGTGTAAACTGAGGAAGCGCGGGCACGCGGTGAGTTGCGGACGAATGCGTTTGCCGGGTTGCGCAGAGTCTTTATCGATGAGGAACCAACCGTTCAGGTCGAAGATCTCGGCGATTCGGAAGCCCTTCTGAAGCGAACCGATCACTTCGCGAGCAAGGCGCACCAGCTGCTCAAGAACGGAATCCTTCCCGCCGAGGATGGCTGGGGTGGTTGGCTGGGACGATATCAGAGTGCATTGAAAAAAGCGGCGACGGACGTGCGGTTTCATGAGTCCAGTCATTCTCTAGAATCATGTCCGCTCGAACACAATGCGCTTCAATGACCGGCCGGCCTGGTGGGGCGCGGCCATACGCCGCATTTTTCCTTGTGCGCGTGCCAGCAGGGCTCCTACAGTGCCCGTGCAGACGCCCAGCACTTCGGCGATTTCCGCATAGCCCAGCCCACCCATGCGCAGGCGCAGGCATTCCCGCTCACGTTCAGTTAGCGCCTCTGCGATCTCGCGGGCTAATGCCGCTCGGTAGAGCCGGCCCTCCGCGTTATCGCGGTGGTCGGGCACGTAGTCCAGGCTTTCCACAGGTCTTTCGTATTGCTGCTCCTTCTTGAATCAATCCTGTTGACGCAAGCGCAGCCGGCGCCCCGTAGCTCGCCCTATACCCTATGGCTGGAGGAGGACGTCGCCTATATCATTACAGACCGGGAACGCGCCGCGTTCGTGCAACTCCAGACGGATCCCGAGCGCGTAAAGTTCATCGAGCAATTCTGGGCGCGCCGCAATCCGACTCCCGGCGCCCCCGAAAACGAGTACCGCCGCGAACACTATCGCCGGATCGCGTATGCCAACGAGCATTTCGCTTCGAGCTCAGGCACTCCGGGTTGGAAGACCGACCGCGAGCGCATCTACATCACCTTCGGGCCGCCGGACGAACGCGACGAGCATCCCAACGGCGACGCCACCACCACGCTCCCGTATGAGCGCTTGCGCTATCTCTACATCAACGCCATCGGCAACGACGTCAACATGGAATTTGTCGATACGACTGGCTCCGGCGATTTTCGGATGACTAGGGATCCTTCAGAGCTGCAACAGCAGGCCGACGGCGATCGGGCGCGCGAGCAGAATTATCGACGGGCTGAGGAGTTGGCCGAGAAAGGGAAGCAGTTCCGCAACGTCATCGAGTGCGAATTGTGCTGGTATTTCGAAACCCGGCATTTCCTCAAGGGTGGCAGCCGCGTGATCGCCATGGCAGACTATAAGGCCGAGAAGGCCCTCGTCCTCGCGGTTCCGCATCGCGTGTTGCTGGGGGACGATGAACTCCCCCCGGACGACCCGAAACCGAAACCCAAGGCGATGGCTCGAAGCCGGCGGCCGCGGGACTGTCCATTTTGACCGGAGTCCTGGAGCAGACCGAAAATTCTTTCAAGTTCTCTGGACCACAAGAAGCGATTTTGCTGAAGATCATGGGTCCAGGTTCCGATCATTGCCGCTTCCGGCGCGAATCGAAGCCGCTCTTCACCCTCTTGAAGGAGGCGCTCGGCTTCCTTACGCTCTGTCATGTCACGGCAAAATAAGGAGAGGCCCCCATCCAACGGATAGGCGCTGATTTCGTACCAGCGGCTCAGACGGGGCACCAGTATCTCGAAGTTGATGGCGACCCGCTCCAGGAAAGCACGGCGAAGCGCCTCCCTCGGCCCACTTTCAGCAAGTTCGGGAAACACCTCCCAGATCTGTTTGCCAAGCAATTCGTTCTGCCCCTGGTTCGCAGCCGCCGCCAAGTTTTGATTGGTATACGTAAATCGCAAGTCCGCATCCAATGCTCCAAAAGCGTCCGAAATTGAATTAAGGATTCTCTCTTGTCTTTCGCGTGCGACAAGGGCCTGCCGTTGAGCATTTGCCGCGGTCTGAATCGACACGCGCATCTGCTCACCGATCCAACTGATGGCGAGACCGTCGAGCCCGAACAATATCAGGAATATGGTTGGACCAAGAGCGGGTCCGATCGCGCCGGGCTGAAAAACAACGACAATGGCAACAGCGCTCGAACCTGTCGCGAGCAGCCCCGGCGCGAACCCGCCGTACGTCGCAGCCGCCATCACCGGCAAAATGTAGATCAGGTAGGGCGGAATTTTGCCGAAGACTGGCTGCCCCATCAGCCCCATCATGGTTCCCGCCAAGACCGTCGAGAGCCCAAACACGTACGGCAACGCCAATTGCAGCATCGGCGTCTCTGGATGCGACCTGAGGGGTTTCGGCATCGCCGTTCTCGAATTTTACGGCACTATCGGCCGAAAACTCGCAATCCCAAAGGTCACCAGTCAGTTGTTATCGAAGTGCATGAATCCAGATACTTCCTTTGGATAACGTCTATGTCTTGACCGTACCTGCTAACACTTTCATTGGATTTATTGTCGTCGCATAGTTGAAGCAGATGCAAGCCATGAGCCTCCTTGTCGCGGCCAGCTTTTTGACCTGCCTCCCCGTCGTGGGGGCGATTATATGGTCTGGGCACCGGGCTATGTCTCCCAAACGCCTTTCGGTAACGCTGGATTGGCTTGAGGAACTTTCTCCCGAACGATACAAGCCGATGCCGCCGTCGTCGCGACTATTCAGATGCATCAGTAAGACTCCGGCGACCTCCTCCACTTCGAGCGCCAGAAAGTCGGCGACGTTTAAGACTCCCCCGAGCGCATGCTGCTTCTCACGCTGTTAACCACCCGGTTGGAGAGTTTGAAAGTTCTTGCCGCCTCCCCGGGCGGGTTTCGAAAAACAATCCGGATGCGACCGAAATCACCGATCTCGACACGCATTCCCGGTGGGATCCCTATGGCCATTGCGTGGCCGGGGACCAACTCGCCGCCTTTTCAAAGTGGTTGGTAGCTTTATCAGGCTTGCTTGCTTTCGTTGTAATGAGATCGTTAGGGGTCGAAGACCCTCTAGAGACGGTGTTCCAAGTTCTCATTGTCGTGATTGAACCAAGCCCGCGCAGCGTCTAGTGGAATGGTCGCGCGAAGCATTTCCTCGTTAATCTTTCTGAATCATCACCTCGGTTGATTTCACCACGACCTTGACGGCGTCGCCCTTCTTCAGGCCGAGTTCCTCGGCGCTGTGGGGAGTTGATTTCTAGCAGAGAGGGCCATGCAACTGTTGTATCAATAATCTTTGCTGTCACCAAGGACTCGCGAATCGCGGATCGTGAAGCACGGTCTCATCGGTCAACGAATTTTGAAACCGAGGCGACTCTGGGACTCCTTCATTTCCAGGGCGCCCCGTATCAGAACGTGAATCGGATCACTGCGGTCCCATTCCGCGGCTGTGGCGCCCCAGCCGTTAACTGAACTGCCGTATTGATCCGTCCGAAGCCGGAGACCACCTGGCCGTTGTTCACCACCTGTGTCGCGAGAGCGTTCGTAGAATCGGGATTGTTCATCTGGAGGCGGTTGAACACGTTCGTGAACTCCACCCGTAGTTGCAGCGTGGCTCTCTCCTTCAAGCGGAAAATCCGGCCCAGACTCATGGATTCCTGAGGCACTCGCTGGTACCGGTAATCGTTATAGTAAGCGGCGGAGGTGCCGAACTGGCCGGCGGGCGGATCCGCCCACGCCTTTGGATTTAGGACGAAGTCCTTGTTGGGGTCGATGCAGTGGCAGTTGAGGTCCTTCGTGAATAGAGGCACTCCGGGAACCCGGTTGGAGAAAGTAGTCTGAAAGAGCAAGTTTTGAAGGGCGTTCTGAGCCATCGGGGCCTCGATCGGCATCCCACTGGCATATTGCATAACGGCGCCGACCGTCCAATCGCCGACCGCGAACGACAAGAATTTGTTACGTCCCCATCCCGGCAACTTGTAGTTTAAGGCGAGCACACTCACGAAAGGTCTGGAATAGCCAGAAATGTACTTATTGTTCTGCCGGTTGAACACGTCATTCACAGCTGCGGCGATGCCTCCGCTGTCGGACTCAGTACCCCTATCGAATTCTCTCTGGAAGGTAAACACATAGGTGAAGTCCAGACCAAAGGAATACCGTTTGGTCGCCTTTACCTGCAGCGAATCGTACCAGGTCGTGCCCAAGGGGGCCCAAATGGCTGAGAGCCCGGAGCTAAACTGCGGGTACGGCCGTAACGACTGGGCAACCGTCGAAGAAGTGGGGAAGCCCGGGTACGGTGGATTACTGAATCCACGCGCGACCGCGGTCGAGGAAGACAGAGTAGAGGTCAGCAGCGCCCGGTCGACGGCATTATTGATGTTAAGGCCATATTTGCTGAGGATCTCCGGCGTGAGCGCATTGTAGTTGACCAGCGAATTCGCCTGCCACCAGGCCCCGCGGTTCCCTACGTAGGTGGCTTCTACCACCAGATTTCGCAAAAAATTCCCGCTGCAGTCCGATGCTCCACATGATCTGCCTGGCTGGCCGGCCGGCGTTCGGGTCGACAACCACCGGAGGTCCCGTGAGCGTGCCCGAAATCGGGTAGAGTCCGGCGCTGAATACTGGCCAAACCGGCGCGATCGGTATACCATTGCGCAAGAGCATGGCGGGATCGCCAAAAGAGGGCGAGCTGAAAGGATTCAGGGAGGTCGCGTTGCCGGCGGTTCCGTTGCCCGGAGATGTGCCCGTGTACGAAATGCCCCAACCGGCGCGAAGCACGGTTTTGGGTGCGACTTGGTAGGCAACCCCCAGACGCGGACCGATCGCGTAGCGATAGTTGTTCGCGAAATTGCAACTACAGCGCCCCGGTCCCGAGCCCTCAAAGATGATGCCCCCGAGATGGCCGCCAGCAGACGGGTTCGGCGTCGTGGACGAAAAATTCGGAAGACGGCCGTACTGCTCTTTAAGGTAAGTCGAGTAATCCCATCGCAGGCCGTAATCCAACGTTAGTCTATGGGTTACTTTCCAGGTGTCCTGTACGAACAGCGCCCATGCTGATTTGCCAATCCGCGCATCAGAGGGGATGCTGATGTTGCCACTATTGACGGCGCCCAGAAGGAAGCTCGCGTAGGGGAATCCCACTGTGCCGCCCGAGAGGTTCTGTCCGTTGGTGGAAGGAAGTCCTGTCTGTTGGGCGTTGAAGGCGAACGATCCGTTAGCATTGGTATAACTCTGTGTTGGATATCCCTCGACTCGGAACTCCGCGCCTGTCTTATAAGTATGATTGTTCGTGACCCACGTGAGGCTTGTGCTGGCTGTAGGCTTACTCTCAATTGTTGTCGTTTGCCCACCGGGGCCCATGTTATGCATCCCGCCTTGGGACGCGGTCAATCCCGTGAACTGCGGAAATTGGCGGACAATGGTGCCCCCTTTCAATCCCAGCCCTTTCAGAGGATCATAATCTAAAGTGGGCGCGTTAGTGTTGGCATTGACACTTTGGTAGCCTACGCCCAAATGCAGCAGCAGCGTTGGCTTCAGAGTGAGGTCGTAATTGAGCCGCGAGGTGTTCGAGGTTACAAAGGCCCCGATGGCCGCCGTAATCGGAGCCGGCAGCCCATCAGCGGCGCCATTTACGGGGTTGTACTGCGAGGCAGTCATGGTCTGAGACCAGTAGAAAGACAACTTCTGCGTCGGGCTTAGCAATTCATCTAATTTGACAGCTGGTATCCACGTGACTCTTTCGCCGGGAAACGAGGGGAGTAGGTTATTGACCAACATGCCATTGTCCGGCAGCGGAATCAGCGCCTGGACCTTCAGTGCGACTGGATCCATATCGGACATGGGAATCGCATTGTTGGGGTACGGATCTCGAACTCTCTGACCGTTTGGGGCGAGCCGGTCCGTAGTAGGATCGTAAATCGTTCCCTCGAGAATTGGACGGCCTAGCGGGTCGGTTGCCAGAGTACGCCCGGTTAGTGCCTGACGGAAATCGCCATTGCGATACGCCAGAGTGGGAACCGTGATCGGCGCATCATTGTAGACCTGGCGCTCGTGGAAGTGTTCCCAGTTAAAAAAGAAGAACGTCCTATCATGGCCGTTATACAGTTTGGGAAGCACAACCGGACCGCCCAGGGTAAATCCGTAATCGTTCCTCCTGTTTCGTGGCCGGATTAGATGTCCGTTCTTGTCGTTGGTGAACGGTGCACCCGCATTCAGAGCTTCGTTAACAAAGTAGTCGTACGCGGTTCCATGGAACTGGTTAGTGCCGGATTTAATTGTGTAGTTGAACAGACCACCGCCAGCTTGCCCAAACTCGGCTGAATAGTTACTAGTTTGAATCGAGACTTCCTGGATCGCATCGACACTGGGTTGCGTTCGCGCTGTAGAGCCGCTTGCGTTGCCATTGGTCGCATCTTGGCCCTCGATCCGGACAGACTCAGTATTGGCTGGAACGCCGTTGACGCGGATGACGGAATTGGCCACGAAGTTTGTGCCCGGGATCAACTGAGCCGCGGCAACAGGATTCCGGATCCCGAGCGTTCCTGCAGAAAAGGTTCCTATCCCTAACACGGGAAGGTTATCTAGGCGCTCAGTACTGACGTTATGGCTTAGCTCGCCGCTTTCCGTCTTCAACAAGCTAACTTCTCCAGTGACCGTAACAGACTCCGTGCTAGAGCCCAGCTCAAGAGAGACATCGATACGCAACGTTTGGGCCACCTAAACCACAATGTCTTGGCGGACGAACTTCTTGAATCCCGGCACGCTTACAGACATCTCGTACGTACCGGCTGGTAGCTGCGGGATCGTATAATTCCCCGTGGCCGTACTTGCGGTTTGATACGGGGCTCCCGTCTCAATGTTCCTGGCCTCCACTTGAGCAGCCGAGATCACTGCGCCCGCAGGATCGGAAATGGTGCCGGTGATGGTGCCCCTGTCGCTTTGAGCAAGAATCTCGAAAGCGAGTAGAAAGAAAGAACTCAAGTAGAGTGTTCGCACAGGCTACCTCCCTTAATTAATGGCGTTAGAATATTATCCGGCACGGGGGGAAAAGTCAATGTGTCTTTGGACTAATCCGAAGTTCCTCTGGACACCGGTCGTCTCGCCGTTCGAACTCCAGGAAGCCCGCCGGAAGGCGCCCCATTGTGGCGCTACGCTGCCGACTTCAAGACGCTGCCTGGCAAGCAACTGGGCGTGAAGTTGACGCGCCGTGCCGAAGGCGCAGGCGAGTTGGAGGTGTATTCCGATCGGGCCATCTGGCGTAAAACATCAGACCAACATGAGGCAGTCCTTGCGACAGCCGGGTGCCCCCTTTGCGGTAGTCGGCGGAGGTTGGATTACGCGTGCAAGTAAAGATGCTGGCGAGCCGGTCGGCGAGTATTGGATTTGCCCGCGCGCAAGGGGTCGATGAGCACGAATTCTGGCCATTTTTGCGATGTGTGTTTCATCCGAACACGCCACTCCACGCACCACCAGGCTGACTGGGAACGATCCCGCGTCTCCGTTGGTCTCCCGGTCGCGGTCACTTGGTTAACTGTGCGCCCCAACGGCGCAGATCATCAGTGGCCTCGCTAGGTTATCAGCGTCGTTCGAGGAAGTCACTTTTCCGCACCCTGTTAGACTAGTAACGTACAAAGAATCGGGTGAGCTAGATGCAAGATCGCGACTTTATTTTTCTGACGTTGTTTATGGCTGGTGCGTCTGCGGCTTCCGCCCAGACCTCGGTTCCCTACAGCATTCGCTCGATTGCCGGCGCTCTTCAATCGGGCGACGGCGGTCCGGCTGTCCAGGGATTTATTCCGGGGCCCGGCCCACTTACGGCGGATGCGAATGGCGTGGTCTATGTCGGAGAGACGCTCCGGGGAATCATCCGCCGGGTCGGGTTGGACGGCATCCTCAGCACGGTGGCAGGAGGGGCTGTGCCGCAGACGAACCTGCTGGTGCCGGAGCAAAGTAGCGGCGATGGAGGTCCGGCGGTGGGGGCGGGCATCCGCGAAGTCCTTGGAGTGGCGGTGGACACTTCGAATAATTTGTACATTTCGGACGTTCTAGGCTGCCGCGTGCGCCGCGTCAATTTGACGACGGGAATCATCAGCGCGTATGCCGGAGATGGAGTTTGCCGATCGGGTCCGGATGGACCGGTCGCGACGACTTCCTTCCAAATTCCGCGTTCCCTGTCGATTGACGCGCAGGGGCGGCTGTTGGTGGTGGATGCCAATCGCCTGCGGCGGATCGACGTGAGCGCCGGCACGGTGACGACCATCGCCGGCAATGGAACCTCGGGACTTGCGGGAAACGGCGGGCCGGCGGCGCAAGCTCTGATCGACACTCCGGGGGCATTGGCGTTAGACTCGGCGGGCAATATTTACTTTACCGAGGGGCCAAATTGCCTGGTGCGCCAGATCGCGATTTCGAGCGGCACTTTACAGACGATTGCGGGCACTACGTGCGGATACGCGGGAGACAACGGGCAAGCCAGCGCGGCGAAATTGGACAATCCATCCGCGCTACTGGTGGACGCGGCGCGGCGCCGCTTGTATGTGGCGGAAGCCGGCGCCGAGAGCCGCATTCGAGCGATCAATCTCGATACGGGCGCGATCACGACCTATGCAGGTACCGGGCCTGCCGGATTGGCAGGCGATGGTGGACCGGCGAATTCCGCGCAACTTGCGCAGCCTTCGGGGCTCGCATTCGACAAGACGGGCGCGCTTCTGGTTTCCGAGTCGTCCAACCGGGTGCGACGGATCGATCTAACCGGTATCGTGACGACATTCGCGGGTGGCCCAACTACGGGCGGCGACGGCGGGCAGGCATCGGCGGCTACGTTTTTCTTCAACGGCACGGGTCCTATTGCGAGCAATCACAAAGGCGGCTATGTGTTTAGCGACCAGGGCAACGGGCGCATTCGCGCGGTATCGGCCAGTGGCGTGATTCAGACGATTGCCGGGACGGATCAGTTCGCAGGTGCTTCGGGTGACGGTGGTCCGGCGATCAGGGCTGGTGTTGGAACGGTGTTCGCGCTGGCGGTGGATAGCGTCGGCAATGTCTACTTCGCCGATGCGCAAGGCAACCTCCGGCGAATCACGACCGACGGAATCGTGAACAAGTTCGTACCAACCACGTTCATCACCCCATACGGTATCGGTGTGGATCTGACACGAAATGTACTGTACGTGTGCGAAGGTCATGGAAACCGCTTGGACAGGGTGGATCTGGCCACTGGCGCTACTACGGTGTTCGCGGGTTCGGGGACACCGGGCGCGCCGACAGCGGGTTATGGATTCGCAGGCGATAACGGTCCGGCCAGTCAGGCGCTGCTCTTCAATCCGATAAGCGTTTCGGTGGACGCGCAGGGAAACGTCTATGTGTTCGATCAGAGCAACGTGCGAATCCGCAAGATTACGCCGTCGGGAAGCAACATTGTGACCATCGCGGGGAACGGAATGACCCTGCCTGGTGGGATCAGTTACTCGAGTGGCGATGGCGGGCCCGCCACTTCCGCGACAATCTTTACTTTCTCCGGCGTAGCATCGGATGCGGTGGGAAACGTTTTTATCGGGGAGGGGAATCGGATCCGCCGGGTGGATGTGAATACCGGAATCATCAACACGATTGCTGGAACCGGCGCCTTCGGTTTCACGGGAGATGGAGGACCCGCCGCTTCCGCCAGAATCAGTGTTTCCAATTTCGATATCGACCCCAATGGGAATTTCCTTTTGTCGGACAGCAACCGGGTCCGCCTGGTCTCGGATCCTAATGCCGTTTCGATCATCACAGTGGATACGCTGGGAGGATTCCCGGATATCGCACAGAATGCCTGGGTCGAGATCAAGGGGCTGAACCTGGCTCCGGCGAGCCTTGCCAACGGCTTGACGTGGAGCAACGCGCCCGATTTCGCATCGGGGCAGATGCCGACCTCACTCGGCAATGTCAGCGTGACGGTCAATGGAAAAACGGCGTTCATTTACTACGTCAGTCCGTTGCAAGTCAACGTGCTGACGCCGCTCGATAACACGGTGGGACCGGTACAAATGGTGATCACCAACGCGGGAAAAGCCAGCGCGCCGGTAACGGTAAATCTGCGGCAGGCCGCACCGTCGCCGTTTAAGGTCGGCGAGACCAACTATTTCCTGGCTACCCATGCCGACGGGTCGCTGGTGGGCCCGAGCGCGCTGTCTGTCCCCGGTTATGCCTACACGCCCGTGAATGGTGGAGAAACGATCGTGCTTTATATGGTGGGGTTGGGTTTGCCGTCCACGCCGCTGGTGAACGGATCGGCCACGCAGGCGGGGACATTGCCTAGTCTGCCGGTGGTCCAGATCGGGGGGAATCAAGCGACGGTGTCGTTTGCGGGGGTGATTGCGCCGGGGCTCTATCAACTGAACGTGGTGGTTCCAGTTAACGAGGTCAGCGGCGATAACTCGATTTCGGTAAGCTACGGAGGCGCGGCTACGCCGGCGGGAACGCTGATCACCGTCCAGTAGGTTTTCTCAGCCGAGTTCGGTGCACTCGTAAAGAAGCACGCCGCGGATCATCTGTGGCCAAATGGCGGCCGTCGAACGCGCGCTCGAATCCGAATCCGAGTGCGCCGACGTGCTGCGCCTCATCGCTTCTGTTCGCGGCGCTGTAAATACTGCCGAATTTCATCCGTGGCAGCGCTATACTTTTCTTGAAATTTGGGCTGCTTCAACCAGCGCCGTAAGGTGGTGGGGTGTACCCCGACGGCGTGCGCGGCCTTCTCGATGGTTGGATATTGCAGCAAGGCCAGGATGGCCTGATCCCTGCGCCTAGTCTTGGAAGCTTTCGATGGTTGGACCTCGTGGTTGCCTTCGTTTCGATGACGGACTCTGTTACCAGTTTTCCGGCAGCGTCTCTGACCGCCCCCGAAATGCTTGCCTGATGTACGTCCATGCCAATATACTTTTTCTGGTCCACGGCGGGGTGCTCCTTTCCATCAGCGCCGATGGGCGTGAGGATTTCGTACGGTCCGAGCTTTTCTCCGGCGGCTAAAGGCATTGCGTTCTAACCAAGTCTAGCGAAATATGAAGGCCAGAACGGCCCTCCGGTGGATCGGTTCCGTAAAGCCAGCGCGTCGGGCGGCAGCAAGTTGAATCAAAAGATCGAATCACGTTTTCCCATCGCGTAATACCCACTCCGGTGCGGGCAACCTCGAGTGCAGCCGTTGGTCGGCCAGCTCAGTAGTGAAACTCACACTCCACCAGCGTCCCGCTTTCAACCCGAACAGTACCCCGCGTGCTACAGCGTTCTCGGCTCAACATACAATTCCCTTGAAACGATAGCTCTGGAAAAGAAGTCGTGAGGTAAAGGAGAAGATGCACATGAAGAAATATCGGCTGTTGGCTGCGGCTGCCGCCGCGATTCTGGCGCTGAGCGGCAGCGCGGCTCTTGCACAAGATCGGGGAAACCAGCAAAGTCGTACCCGATTTGACGAGCACGACCAACAGGTCACGCGCGATTGGTACAATCAGCACCAGGCACATCCCCCTGCAGGACTCAGGAACCAAGACCGGCTGTCCGCCGACGAGGAATCGCGGCTGCGGGAGGGTGCGACGCTGGATAAGGGTCTCCGACGGAAAGTGCATCCGGCGCCTCCCGATCTGGTGCGCCAATTGCCTCCCCCTCCAAGGGACCACCGCTACGTAGCGGTCGGCGGACATGTCGGTATGATTGATAATAACTTCCAGGTCAAGGCCGTCATCCACCTGCACGACAACCACTGAGGACGGACTATGCCGGTACTTCCTTCTGCGCGCCATCCTCCTGTTTCGCGCGGCCGGAAGATCTGTGCACAGGCCACCTCAATTCGCGAAATGGGACACTCTCACGAGCGTTCGGGGTCATGCTTGTGACCCGGATGCCGGCTTTGATCTCCCCATTCGGCTTTCTGTCGTATCCGTGGTACTAATTCTATAAATGCGCATCCTTCCGGCTCCAACTAAGAATCCGTTCTACGAAACCATGCGGGAAGTCGTTCCAGGCGATGTTGTCTTTTCGTTCGTAGATACCGTCATAACAGCCATTGGGGTAACGCAATCCTACTGTTGGGAGAGCCCAAAGCCGGCCGAGTTTAGCACAACGGGGGAGTATTGGGAGAACGTTGGGTGGAAAGTTCGCGTTAAATTCACGAGGTCGTTTGGACTTGGCGCGGGGCAGTACTCTTTAGGATGATCGATACATAAGGCCTATGCCGCTTTGGTTCTATTGCGGCCCAACGAAAGTTGAAGCATACTGTACTTGCTCGCTGACCAACGGATCTTGTTTTATGTGCCACCACAAAGAGTTGATCACCGCCGCTCTTCATGACGCACTCGAAGAATATTCAATCTCGGCCATTGAAATAGAATTACACGCCCGCCGCGGAACCACTCAACGGACACAACAGGCGAAGACAAGAGCCAACCGTTTGCAGCATTTGTGCGACACCCTCAAACAGGCACTGGTGGAGCATTGTGACGAGCATGGCTGTTCAATTCCTCCGGGACCTGGCCGAAGGCAGATGGCAAAACATTCAGGTTAGTGTTCTTCTCGACTAACTCCTTTCTGTATGAGGATTATGAAGTAAGAGGCGCGAAATCTGCTTTCTCGTGCTCACAGCCCTTTCAGGCGCACATTTGGAATCTGCTCCGGTGCAACCATGACGGCGTTGCCGAAAGGCTGCGGTTAATTAATGGACACCGCCCACCAAATGTTGAAACGGGTGGAACGCATTGCCCTGCGATTTCAAGCGGAGAATGGCGTCCGCGAAATCGGCGGACAAATTGCACGTGATCATCGAAAGGGACCTAACCGATTGCCAATGGCGTCAACACCACAGGTTCATAGCTGCTGATCGACTAGCCAGTGGCTGGTCCGAGGATTGGAATGGACGTTTACAAAGCGATTCGCGAGTTATACGCCGAGAAGCAAAAGCTCGATCTTATCATCGTCGCCCTGGAACAACTCGAGTCGGCAGAGTACGGGGTCGCAGACCAGCTCTACAAGCGTCGCGGGCGAAAATCCATGGACGCCAGAGAACGGCGAGAAGTTTCGGGAAGAATGAAGAAGTACTGGACCAACCGCAGGCAAAGCCCAAGAGTCCCAGCCGACACCTCAAAGGGGCAGACCAACAAGTCATAGAATTGAGAATGCGTTTACGCAGCCATCGGCTATTTCGGGCCTCGCGTGAGCGGGGCGAGGAACAATGCGAACGTCGGTTATCCCAAGAAGTGATGACGTCTGTCCGCTGCGCAGAAAATCAAATTCCTTTGCGTGGGATGGATCGCAATAGTACAGTGCGTGATCCTGAAATGACTTTAATGCTTTCCGGCGATGCCGGAATGGGACGTTCGCGGTTGCGCCAAATGCGCGCAAAGTATGGTCCCGTTTGACCGTGCTCAAGAATCGCCTTCCCCACGGCCTCACGGTCACTTGAACCCGCCCCGAGCGGACTGCGGCCGAACCCTTGCGCGGTCGCACGGCCACTTCGATGCTCTTCTTGTCGGCACTGAAGTGGCGTGCTGGTAGACAAAACCCCGGAAACGATGGCAGCGGTTTGCTCCGAAAATAATTACCCGGACGTCTCTGGCTTCGGCGTTTTTAGCTTGCGCGGGCGTCCAGGCTTAGCGGTGACTCCGTCCGCGGAGATTCTTTTCGGTCCTGTCGAAACGCCGAGCCTGCCCAGGCAGCGGAGATGATGTCGAACAATTCGTTTTCTGCGCTGTTCGTCCATCGGCGGCGTTGGTGCCTGCGCCAGTGGTTGCTGGGTTTGCAAGACCTGATATACCTGCAGCAAAAGTCCGTGCCCAACTGCTACCACTGCCTTCTTTTTGCTTCCTGCCGCCCAACGCCAGAACTTGTCCCTCAGGGCGGATTGCTTAGCCCTCGACACCGCCCATGCGCATTCGGTGAGTGTCGACCGCAGCCATCGGTTGCCACGGGTGGTATGACCACTGAGGTTCTTGCCGGCAGTCTTCTTATTGCCCGGACACACTCCTGCCCACGAGCTCAATTGCTTCCCCGTAGGAAACTGCTTCATGTCCGGCCCGACTTCGGCCAATATCGCCACCGCCGAATCGTGTCCCAGTCCGGGAATTGCCGCCAATAGGTTGAGCATCCGCTCCAGTCCGAGGGATTGCATTCGTCGGACAACCTCTTCATCAATAGCTATGATCTGCCTCTCCAGCATGCGCAAATGCTCCAGACTCATCCGAATCATCAACCGGTGATGCTCGCTGAAGCGATTTCCCGTAAGCGATTCAATGATCTGTGGAATCTTCTCGCGCGCCTTATGTTGCGCCATTTCGGCAAGCTCCTGCGGGCTGCCACGTCCCTCCAGCAGGGCCTCCAACATGCGTTGCCCCGAGACGCCGAATACGTCCGACAGTACGCTGCCCAGCTTGACATTGGCGTCCTCCAACGTCTGGACGCGGTTCCTCTCGCTGGTGGCATCGCTCAACAGTTGCTTTCGGCGCCGCGTCAGATCGCGCAATTCCCGGATCGCTCGGGGAGGAACGAAGCTTGCTCGGATCATGTCGTGCCTCAATAAGTGAGCCAACCACTTCGCGTCTCTCCTGTCAGTCTTATGTCCTTTGCGTCCCTTGACGTCCTCCGAATTCGCCAGGCAGACCACCAGGCTGCCTTCCAGAACGTTGAAAACGGGCTTCCAGTACGAACCCGTGCTCTCCATGACGACGTGCGTGCAGCCGGCTTGGACCAACCACGCTTTCATCGCCTCGATATCCGCCGTGAAGGTGCTGAACTCGCGCACTTCGACTTTGGGTTCAGCCTCCGCAGCGCCGATCATCAGACACACCGCCAAACCTCGTTTGCCGACGTCAATGCCGGCGCAGTGAGTCAATACCGCGGGAATCATACAGACCTCCTTCCGCCGGGGTCCGCTGACGGGTTCGTGTTACAACGATCTTGCTCCACGGGCGGCTCGCGCCGCACCAATCGGGGGTTCCGTCACGTCAGCAAGGCCAGTTTAGAATACGGGATTGGAGTGAACCCCAAAACTGAGACACGAAGTTAAGGACCAAATACATTGAATGGAGTGAGGAAATGGATTTGGCCCGATCGGTCTACAGTCGCGATCTGAAGATCGCCACGATGCGCGCCTTGGACGCCGGCTCTGCCGCTGGTGAAATTGCGCGGAAATACCAACTGAGTCCGAAACTGCTGGAACGCTGGCGAGGAGAGTGGCGCGCCAAAGGAGAATTAGCGTTTCCCGGCATTGGACGGCGCGGCGCCGATTTGCCGGCGCTTGAGGATGCCCGTCGGATCGCGGAGCTGGAGCGGAAGATTGGCCAGCTCACCATGGAGAATGACTTTTTAAAAAAGGCCTTGCAGCATTTCAGGGATCATCACCCGCCGGCCGTCGTCAGTGGAATGGATGCCTGTTTGAAGAAATCCAGCAAGCCGCGGCGAAAGGGCAAGCCGTGAGCGCACTCTGCCAGATGACCGGGCTGAGCCGGGCCGGTTTCTACCGCTGGCTCGTCCCACGCCAGGCCACTCCGGTCGAGATGGAGGTGCGCGACCAGATGCAGAAGGTCGCGCTGGAATGGCCGGCATATGGCTACCGAAGAATCACGCACGAATTGCAGCAACGAGGCTTCCAGATCAACCACAAACTGGTGCTGCGGTTGATGCGGGAAGACAATTTACTGTGCGTGCGGCGACGTGCGTTCGTAGCCACAACCGACTCACGGCACAACCTGCCGGTTTACCCGAACCTGGCGCGCGAGCTAAGGCCCTCGGCGATCAACCAGCTTTGGGTCGCCGATATCACATACATTCGATTGCGCGCTGAGTTCGTCTACTTGGCTGTGGTGCTCGACGCATTCTCACGGCGGGTGATCGGCTGGGGGCTGGGCCGCAGGCTGGAGGCCGAGTTGGCAGTCACGGCACTGCGCATGGCCCTGATCGAACGCCAGCCGGCACCCGGCTTGGTGCACCATTCCGATCGCGGCGTGCAGTATGCTTCGCACGTCTACACAGACATGCTGAGGCAGCACCACGCCATCATCAGCATGAGCCGCAAGGGAAATCCGTATGACAACGCAGCTTGCGAGTCATTCATGAAAACGTTGAAACAAGGAACTCTACCGCAACGAATACCGCGATTTTCACGACGCCCGCTCCAGCATTGGTGAATTTCTGGAGCGCGTCTATAATCAGAAACGGCTTCACTCGGCCCTCGGATACATGCCACCGGCTGAGTTTGAGAACGGCGCCACGCAATGAGACACGCGTGCCACTTACGCAACGGGGGCCCTGCCCCTGCGACCCCGGGATTTAACGCAGTTGCGCCAGAATGGCTCTTCTTTTACGGGGCGGCTGACGCCGCCCCGGCCGTTCCGGCCGCTGAGTCGACGCTCGGGTCGCATCCCTGCGTTGGTCGCGGTAGGGATGCCAGTTGCCCGGCACCCCCCGCACAGATCCCCACGTGCGAATTGCCCGCATGGGGCTCCTACCTTGGATGAATGGCGTCGAACCGCTCGCGTGGAAAAGGATGGAGTACGCGCTGAACCGGAATCCAGCGCTGGGCAAGAGGTCGGAACCGATCCCAGGTCATGCGGCTCTTTTGACTGCGACGCCGAAGCGCCAGCCGCCAGTACCGCGCAACCTGTTCGCGGAACTTTCCCATGCTGCGTCCGTTACCAGGAACCGCGTGGTAGTTGAAGTATCCCTGAACGACCGATCGGAGCCACTCGCCAGTCTGCTGAACCGGGTCGTGCTTGCGGGCGAGGAGTTGCTGCTTGATCTGCCGCAACTTTGCTCGCATCCGCTTGCCCGCCGTCTTCCGCAGAACCATAAAGTGCCCTTGCTTACTCGTCTTCCCGCACAGGTGCGTGAAACCGAGAAAGTCGAACGACTCAGGTTTCTTCTCTCCACGCTGTTTCCGATTTCGTTCGGCATGTCGCCCGAACTCAATCAGGCGCGTCTTGTCCGGGTGTAGTTCGAGCCCGAACTTCCGCATACGCTCTCCCAGATCCCTGAGAAACCGTTCTGCTTCTTCCCGGTGCTCGAAACCCATGACGGTGTCATCCACGTAGCGGACCACGATCACGTGCCCACTCGCGCACTTCTTCCGCCAGGCTTCCACCCACAGGTCGAAAACATAATGCAGGTAGATGTTGGCCAACAAGGGCGAAGCTACCGCTCCTTGTGGTGTCCCCACCTTCGTCTCCGACCAGATGCCGTCCTCCGAAACTCCGGCCTTCAACCATTTCTGGATCAGCCGAAGTATTCGCCGGTCGGCAACCCGATGCTGGAGAAACCGCAACATCCACTCGTGGTTCACGTTATCGAAGAACCCGCGGATGTCGGCATCCAACACCCAGTTCACTTGCTTCCGCTCGATCCCGACCACCAACGCATCCAGCGCTTGATGCTGACTGCGCCCAGGCCGAGACCCATACGAGAAGCCCAGAAAGTCCACCTCATATATCTGATTGAGGATGGTGACCACGGCCTGTTGAACGACCTTGTCCTCCAGTGCCGCGATGCCCAACGGCCGCTGTCGACCATCGGCTTTCGGAATGTACACTCTTCTCGATGGTTGCGCTTGGTAAGCGCCCCGGTGAACCCGGCTATGAAGATCCTGGATGCGATCTTCAACCCCGGCTTCATACTCCTGCCAAGTCACGCCATCTACTCCGGGAGCAGCCTCACGCTTCAACGCGTAGAAACTCTCCCGAAGCAACCCGGTCGTAAGATGGTGAAGCAAAGCGGTGAACTTCTCTCCCTTCCTTGCTCGCGCTGCTCGACGCACACCCGCCAATCCTTGGGACACACGTTCCCCGCACTGTGTCGGTGGTGTGCTGGACTGATGAGTGTTCTCCTTGGTCAACGGCCTTCTCTCCACGCTCTCCGCCAACGGTTTCCCATTATTGTTCGAGCGCTTCACTGGTATTACGCCGCTGTCCGACCCCTCAGAGACGTGCACGTGGGCCTTTTGGTTTGTAGCCTTCGCCCACCGGCCTGCCGCTGAGTTAGCCACAGGCATCTCCGAGGTCTCCCGGTTCTCGTGCATGAAGTTTCCAGCCGTGCTGGGGTCTACGACTACGCAGGGTCGATGATGGTCTCGCGTTCACGACCACCCTCGTGTTGCCTTCCGCTATAGGGACTACGTCGGCACCCTGATTACGGATTTTCGAAGCTCAATACCCAGCCCGCCTGTGCCCCTGTTTACGCTTCGACCGCCACCTCACGATGACGTCCGCAAAACTCGGGGTCAGGGTGGTTCGCTATTCCTTTCCTGTGCCGCTCTTTCATCGGCGACTTCATGCCGGTTTATCCCGGCGCACCCCTATCCTCCGCTCAGGTGCTTCCAGAGTGGATCAACCGCAACCTCGTCGGCAATGCTTTTACAGCGGACGGCGATTACCCCCTTAACTTCGTGTCTCACTCCAGGGGTTCACTTCATCAAAGGGCTGTCGCCCCTTTCCCCGCACCCCTTTCTCCGCTAGCGGCATTCTTCCTCCGCTGCGCTCCGGAGGTTTCTCTTGACGAAGCCGAACACTTCCTGCACAATCGAGATGCCAGCGTCGCTACGCTCCGACGGTGTTCGGGATCATCCCGGAATGCCGTTCGGCTTCCTTTCGGAATCAGCGTTCGGCTTCCCCGGAATCCCCATTGGACCTGGTTTCTTCGCTGGCCGCATGATCTCGGCATTCAGCCTCTTCAGCCGTTGGAATTCTGATATCCATTCCGCGAGAGTAAGACTGCTGACGGTTGAAACTCTTTAAGTTTTGAAAATAAAATCGTCCGCGGAATTCAAACCTGGAGAACGCTCCTGTATTGAAGGAGGGCTTCGGGATTCCAGAGTTTGGGGGAGGTTGAATCAGGCGATCATGCGGGCGGGCAAACCCATCAAGAACATCCGGGCGCTGAAGAAACGCTACCTATGACCAATGACTATTGGATTTTCGAGCGTTATCGTCTTCAAGTCGTCTCCCAATTGGCTGGAAGAAAAATCGAGACCAAAATTACAAGGTCTCGAAGCAGAAATGGCTCAGAAGCGAAGGGCTGCTAGTGGGCATCCCCGCTCGCCTCGTGGGAGTGAAGTCTGACAAAGAACTCCTTCCGAACTCTCTGGCGCAGGCGGTGTTGCTCCGCAGGGGTGACACCCGTGGCCTGTTCAATCTCGGTTTCAGTTTGACCGTCGCGGTAGTAACGAACGATCACGTCGGCTTCCTTGAGGGGCAGGGAACCGAGGAGTTCAGACGCAATGGTGTCACCTCGTTCACGATCTTCATGAGTCCGATTATCAGGAGGCATTTTAGTGATGTCTTGCGGCACAGCTCGCTGGCTGTTTCATTCTTCATGATGCGTTTCCACTTCCAGTAACCGGTCGGGATCTCTACGATGTGGAACTGCTCTGGCTGGCGCCCTTTCGATTGACGGCGCCTCGGGATGCATATAAGTCAATCATGCTGATTTCAGGGAGAGGACACTATCGACTAAAATGGGATATTGGCGTAGATCAACTAACGCGGCTTGTCGTGATTGGTACTACAGCCGGAAACATTCGGATGACGGCAATATTGCAGTGTATCCGTTACCACGCTCCACTTTGCGCTACGCCCAAAAGTCGAACTCTGCGGCGCCTACCCACTGAGCGATCTCACCGGCTGTTCCACACTTTTCGGCACATTGGTGTTGCGGGAACCTCCGGTGGAAGGAGTCGGTTAGGTAACGGTTGGCCTGTTCTACCGTCTTGAAGTGACTCGCGCTGGCCAGCTTAATTCCCCAGAAACGCGCCTTCCAGCCTCCTTCTTTATCCGGCGAGGCCCAAAGATGCACCGGACCCTCTTGGGTAAGGTGAATTTCGCTGACGGCCGTAGAAGTTCGCTTCATATCAATCGAGTGACTTCTCCAAATCCCTTCGTCTCAGTTCTATTATGCGGTCATACGGCCACCCGCATTTGCGGGGCGGATGGGAACAACTCGGGAGGATGGTCGCGGCGCGATCTAGGCAGAAACGGGATACATCGGCGCGAGTCGGGCGGCCAGCTTCATGGTTGCGGTATCGGCTCGACTGCGGGAGCTTTGGCCCGTCGCTTTGAACGAACTCGAAGGTACGTTAGAGTTTCCTTCAGGAGTTGTGGAATCCGTTCCTGGCGTTTCTGCAACTCCTCTAAGACGCCTGTGAGTTCTTTTTCTTCTCCCAAAATCCAGGCGGCCGGCACAGCGTTGAAAGACGCATTGAAGGTGTCCGCATCCAGCCCTGAGATTCTCTCAATCCGCGGGTCGAAATCCGACAAAGTCGGCCTACTCCCATAGATAGTAGGCGGCATATATAAACCTTGGACCGGCGAGTCCAGAAATACCCAATCTTCGCCTTGAAACATACATCCGTGATCAATCATTTGGGCTACCCATCGGCTCTCGGAAGCTGCGGGCGCTACGTTCATCGTCTGTGCCCAATGAAAAATCGCTTGCCGGCCATCAGCGTTTGATGCCCACTTATCAAAAACCAGTATTCCCATGAACTCGTTGCGGTTGTAAAGTTCAGGCAACATTGCTTCAGGAAAACAGTCGTAGACCTCAAGCTTCCCGGTCGAGCCGGGATGGCGTGAGCCGAAATGGAGTCCAGGAAGAGGAGTGAATACATCTTTACGGCGGGAGACTATACCGATTTCGGGATTCTCCGAGAGAATTTGCTTGTCAAAGGCAACTAGCGCAATTTCCGGCGTATGGATACCAACGGCCTGGAGCAATAGGGAGGAAATGAGTTCGTTGGCGAGAATCCGATGGCCCTGAGGGTTATTGAAGAACTTCACAACATAACAGAAACCATCGTCCGCGGCGATAAGATGCGGTTGTGACTGCCCTCGCATTTTGCGAATAAACACTTGGGCAGTGACAACTGGGGGCATCGGGATCATGTTTGTGAAAAGGCAAGAGGGCTCTATTTTGAACAGTGCAATAACGGGCCAGTTCTTCTCGCAAATGGTAATGGTGGGTACTGCCCTAAACGAGGTATGCCGCCAACGCCTGGAGGGTGTCCTGAATGCTCGTTACCTGTATTCGCTGGCGGTCGGTTATTCGAATGGAATTAGACAACCGGTCTTCGAGAGATGCTAGAAGTACGCTCCCGCTACCTTGTCGCGCGTCCGCTCTCACTTCGGCAAGGAACGATTCGATCACCTGAGCATCTTGCGCGGGGAGTCTCGAACTGAGGTCGGCTCTGGCACGAACGTGGAGGTTGTCTTCAGAGTCCAACAACAGCACCGCAATTCGCCATAGTTCACCGTCGTCCAATGCGTCCCCACTTCGCAGCCAAGTGGCCGAGCAACTGAGCGACTGTGCGAAGATGATCGCTGTGGAGTTCCTCTGCGAAGACCTCCCGCAATACGGCTTGGTGCTGGTCCCGCCCGCATCAACGGATTACGCTCCGCTGCTGGCCGACATTCAGCGCCGCCTCGACAAACCCGCGGAAGGCACACCTCCCATTCCCGAGACTCTCAGCCCGCGGATCTCCGAACAAGACGAATCAACCTCCGCCATCCTGTTGAACAAAAGTCCGAAAACTATTGCCGCGATGCAAGTCGTCTGGAGTTTCGAAACCATGACCGGCCGCTCCTACCGCCATTCCCGCGGCATGCTTTCAGTGCAAAGCCTGCTCCTTCCCTTTAGAGGGCCAGAAGATTCTTTGCTAAAGCTCCTTGGTTACTGGCACTCCATTCTCCCCGGCTCGAAGCGTTACCTGTGCGAATCAGGAATGGTCGGAGACAACACTGACGTGCGCCCTCCCGCATCCGACGAAAAATGGCCCAGCGGAGGCGGGCGTTTCAATCAAAGTGGCCGTCGAAGAGCGGTGTCCGGCCGAGACCTGGCGAAGATAACCCTCGTTCTCGATGGCGTCTTCTTCCTGGACGGCGAATTCGTCGGACCGAATCGCGAAAAACTTTTCGAACAAACGGTGGCCGAGATCGAAGCCCACACATTTGTCGCCAAAATTGCCCATAAAGGCCGCACCGATGGCCTCCCTCCCGAGCAGGTTCTTGCCGAAATAGAAAAGACCTGCGGCCCCGCTCCAGAGAATTCTTCCCTCATACCCCCCAGCGTTCACAACCCGGATGCCACTCCCGACGAGTTACGCTGGTGGGCCTTGCAGCGACTCGCTCGCCACGTCGGTATGCGGCGGAAGTTCCCGCAATTCACGGACGAAGGAATTGTCAACATGATTATGGGCTGGGCCGAAGCCGTCCTCCCACACTTCCGTAAGGGCTGACAGGCTCGCGACGCCGAGCGAGGCCTGGAAAACGGGGTTACCGTAGAAGGGGTTACCGTAGAAGTGGATTCCGGCTGCCGGGACCGGCGGCAAGTTTCCGGAAGCCCCACTTTTCAACCAGCATCGCGCCGGTGGCGCTATGATTAACCCAGAGCGGTTGTACGGTGCAGGAGGTGGATCTTGAGTCGAGTGCTATCTAACACCTGGTGGCTGCTAGCATTGTGCGGCGTCTTTGACGCGATGCACGCGGTTATTAACCTTGTGATGATGAACCCGTCTCTGACTTTGCGCAGATTCGCGTTGACGACTGAAGTTTGGGATATGGGCATGCTCGCGCTGGCGGCGGGAGCCTGTGCGATTGCAGGGGGCATCTGGAGCGCCGGAAAGGATAATTCCTGGCTATTGTCGCTGCACGGCCTCGCGCTAGGTGCGTTCGGAGTGGTCATCGTTTCCCCGCTGGTCAAGGGTCCACTGAGCTTTCGCCCAGTGTCTATGCTGTTCACAGTGACGGCCGCGAGTATCGGAGCATTTGCCTTGGAAACCGCGAAAACGCGGCGGCGCGGCGCTAGGGAAAGATGGTTTCTGATCGCGGCGGGAGCGGCCTCGATTAGTTTCGCATTCTCCTTTATTGCCGTTGGCTTTCTGGTCAGGCTGGAACCACCGCAGACCTTTTTCATTTGGATGAGTTCTTATTTCGCCTTCTGCGCGATCTTCATGCTGTGGCTAGCGTTCCGCGTGCACAGCCGGGGTCTTTTCCAATCCGCCCTGATGGTACCCTTGTCACCAGTGCCAAACCCACAACACGCGCATTAAGCCGTCAGCGGTTCTGAGTTGTCGCCCAGTTTCCAGCATGGCTTGCGGGCGTCCTTAAGATCGAGGAGACAAAGAAACACAACAATTCGTTCCCAGCGGCGATAGCTTCCCATGAGCACCAGCAGCGTGAGGGCGCAAGCCGCCACGGGAACGCCAATCGACGGCGAGATGTTCAGGTGTTCCAGGGCAAGAGCAATCGCAGCGAACTCGGTCACCAGAGTCAGGAAGTCAAGCAGCTGCAGATCGACCAGCGAGAACAGCCCCCACCATTTTCCAAATCGCGTGTAAATCATGGCGGCGTGCCCCTGCCCGGTGGCGATGCCCAACCGCAAGACCATTTCCTGAATAAAATAGGTGATGGGCAAGAGCAGGACGAGCAGCCAGAGGAGATGAATGCCGTACTGCGCTCCGGCCTGAATGTAAGTCGATACCGCTCCGGCATCGTTGTCGGCCTCCATCACGACTATGCCGTTTCCACCGTCGAGTTTGAACTGGAGCAGGTTCGCTAATACTCGGCGAGCAGGAGGCCGCAGATGGCAACAGCGGACCATTCTGAATCAACCAAGACGATTCTGAATCAACCAATAAGGCGCGCAATGCGCGACCATGCGTCTGCGCCCTCGCCGAAGCCGCAGCGGCTCGGCTTCCTGGCTTTTCGCGTCGATTCCAATGGCGCTTTCACCTGGACCTGGGTCCCTGAAATGGCCCAACTCACTCCGGCCATCGATGGACACGGATCGTCAAATTCAAGATAGTGTCGTCGATTTTGACTCGTGTTCCCAGTGTGGCCAGCACAGTTCGAACCGACGTATCAGCGAACCGGAGTGCATCCATCTTATCGACTGCGACCACCGTATAGTTACCCGGCGCTAGTGGTGGAACCGAAAATGGTTGTTCTTTCAGGGAGTCGATACAAATGACAACCTTAGGCGAGTCCGATTCCGGAATGATGAGGACTGTGGCAGGTTCGCCTTTCTCAGTCCTTCCTCGCAAGCCACCCTTGGCTCTCCGGAAGACAGCCCGCAAGTCAGTCGTGGTCGCTGACAGGTAGAAGTTCCCGTCCATCACGTTCTGTCCGCCGAGGGAAAAGCCAACAAGGTAAAGGCCGGTCATAAGGGCCCCCGGAGCCGGCAGAACGGTGTACGTGCCCGCCCGAACTTGAGCGAACCAGATCTCCTTCTGCTGTTCTCTCCCGGGATCCGGTGGTGTGCCCAAATTCACAATCGCACCCGACACCGAGGGCCTCCCGGCCTCGGCGGGACGCAGGAGGACTGGAGCTGGGGCAAACCAACGGGCGTCGCGATCGCCCTCTAACTCTGCTATCCCCTTGAGGTCGAACGTGCCCTCTAGCGGAATTTTCAGGGACTCCAGGTGTTCCGATGGTACGACCACAGCCACATCCCCGACCAATTTGCTGAACGCTGAGATTTCTCCTTGGCCTCCATCAGCATGAACAACCCACTCACCCTCCGGAACAGAGAACGAGAACCGCCCATCATCGCTTACGGCAGAGGAGTAAGGCGCACCGATGATCGTGGAATCTGACGGCGAATAGATGGAGATCGTCTGACCACCGCCAGGATATGCCCCCTTGCTGATCAGTAGCATCGACGGGCGACTTGGACTCTTTCTTCGTAGCTCAATGGTTGCTTTTACCCGCTCACCAGCGTCATTCACGACAACTCCGCTCAGCCGATAGAGCGGGCTGCTCCGCAGATGAATGTCGATACCCGACACCGTGCTACCTGCGCCGATGACGACTTCCTGCGCCTGCGAAACATCACCGCCATTGGGATAGTAGGTAGCAGCTTCCGTCACCGAGTCCTTGCCGGGGGAAGCCGTCGTGGGGCGCGCCAGCAAGTAGTACGAACCCGGGCGCACTTCGAACACGAAAGCCCCATCCTCCCCTGACTTAGCCTTCTGTTGAGTAAAGTTAGCCCGCTCAAGCAGCAGCTCGACGCCTGGAGCAGAAGTCCCGTCGGCATGGAGCACGCGGCCTCGGAGTTCGCTCAACGCCAGCATTTCGAGGCTCACCCGCTCCATCCCTGGACGAACCACGGGCAGCCGTCCGTTGAATTCATCCGAACCATTGGCAGGGATGTAACCCTCTTTTCCCAAAATAACCGTGAAGGCGTCCACCGGGAGGTTATTGAACGAGAACCGGCCGCCTTCATCCGTTGTCGTCTCTTGCTCCTGGTGGCTCGGTGATAGGAGCCGGACCTGAACACCAGCGATCCCCGAGTGCCTCAGCGCGTCCGTCACTGTGCCTTCCAGCGCGGGCTGGGCTGCCAACGCTGGCCCAAACACGCTCAGCACAAGAGCGAACTTCCAGCTCATCTTGCACCTCGAATTCTGGACGCTACCACAGAAACTTCACGCAAATCAACTCACTCCCTTAGACGCTACGAAGAAAAAAACCGTGGAATGGCCGATAAAACCCAAAGGACTATCCCCATAGGCCGATATGTGGGGTTACCAGCGTACAGCGTCCTGATCTGGTTCCCGGAGAGCCCCTCTGGATTGCAGATCCGAACGTCGCCGGCGGACAGCGGTGAAAACGGCAGCTTGAAATCGGATGCGCGACCAGGGCCCGACAGGATCCGCGAGACCATCGTCAGTTACAAAAGCCTGGCAGCACTATTTCCAGACCGGCGTTCCATGCTGGATAGTGCGCGGGGTGTGGCACTGTACTTTGCCCGTGGCGATCGAGCCAAAGCGGACAGGATGATCGCGGACTTGAACGGGGCATTGGACGCGTTCCCGTTATCTGTCCCACCCCCGCGGACGAATAGACTTTTTGACCAGCACAGCGAATCGCCCAGCTTCGATATAGCGCTTTGAGACGATTCATTACTCGCGTGAGATCTTTGGTGATGGTGAGGTAGCTGCGGCCCAGTTCCCGCAATGTGCGCACCCCGCACTCTCCGTGGTACACCGGCGTGAGAAGTCCCGCGCGCAGCAGATCGCTCAGCTTCTGTGCGTCCACTCGATCATTCTTGGTGCCTGCTTTCAACAGAGCGTTCTTCCGCGGATCGCATACGACCACGTGGGCGACGTGTGGTTTCACTAGGTCGTACAACCACGCGGCACTGGTCCCTTCTTCGAAGGCTACCCATAGGCTCCCCTGTAGTCCTTGGATGAATTCCAGGATGGTGGCTGTTTTCGTTTCGATGATGCACTCCATCACCAGCTTTCCGGTGGCGTCCCTAACCGCAACGGAGATGCTTGCCTGATGTACGTCCATGCCAATATACTTCTTACTATCCATGTGGGTGCTCCTGTCCGTCGGCCCTGAGCCGACGCCTAAAGCCTATTCTGAAAGGGGCGCCCTTTTCATAATGCGTTAGCAGCCGGAGCGACCCTCTGGCCCTTCGGGCCCACTGCCGGCCACTCTTGCGCTACTGCGCCGCCGCTGGCGGTTGTGCTCGCCTGGCAGTGACCCGGGCTTATGTGTAATCCCCCTCCATCCCGGTCTTATCCACCACGCGTTTCAGGCTCTGGCTTGTCCCCCTTGTTTTGGCATCGCTGCACTCAAAAGGCGCTCTCCAACGGGCCGCCAGCCACGTCGATCTTACGCAGCTTGCCGTCAAGCTGATACGCGATGTAGCGGCTGTCAGGCGACCACATTGTGGCGGGAACATCGCTGAGGCCGCCAAAGAATACCAGGCCGAACCAGCGCATTGGGTGCCGTAGCTGGGTGTTCCGGGGTTCCTCCAAGCCAAACACACGAAGGGGTAGGTCAATAGCGTACCGACTCCCGGACACCTGGCGGGCGAGAATCCACTCGCTTCCGTCCTCATAGATTCCCTCTTGTTCCATAGCTGCTTGTTCGAGCAGGTCCCGCTGATACCCGGGGCGACCATGCACGCCGGCGGCGGTATTCTAAGACATAACGCCATGCTGGAGAACGGCTCCGCGTTGACACCCCTTCCAGAGGCCTCGAATCGGCGACTCGATTCGTGGAAGGGAATCGCCGCTTACCTGGGGCGCGGAGTGCGCTCGGTGCGGCGTCGGAAACGGGAAGAAGATCTCCCGGTACGCCGGCTATCCCACCAAAAGCGTGGGTCGGTTTACGCCTACAGAGATGAGTTGGATCGATGGTGGGAGGGCCACGATAGTTCTCTGGTAGCGTCAGAACCCGAGCAACCCCCTACATCTCGACTGTCGCGACTCGAGAAATGGTATAGCACCAATTCCTCTGAAGTTGCGGCGCTCCTTGGTGCCGACCACTCTCAGTGGACCGCTGGAGTGGCGTAAGTGAGAGTCACTGAGCATTGAGGTTGATTTCCAAGGCTAAAGTGCAATCCCCGGAGTAGTGTGATAATCGGGAGGGTGTTCAGTAAGGTAAGGTGCTTGTTGTCTCCCTGCGCGACGACCCTGGCGGAATGGCTGGCGAATTGCCCGATTCCACACAGAAAGGAATCACCCCATGATTGACTTCCGCTTGGCCGTCGTCACGACGCTTCTGTTAGGCGCGCGCCTGTTAAGCGCTCAAAACGCGTCAACGACGTATCTTCAGCAAACGTCGGATAGGTATCAGCATACGGTGGACGTTTACGGCGACGCCGATGCAGCGGGGAATCACTTCGCCGCCAGGGGGGAGTTCGACAGTACTGGCGGAAGCCTGCAGGTACCGACGATGGATGAGATCTCGCCGAATGCGGCCTGCCTGGGTATTACATGTATTACGGCGACCTTCAATGGGACTGGGGGCTACTGGGGTGGGTGGTACTTCCTAAACGGCGTACTGGGTCCAACCGACAGCTTGCCGTCTTTGAACTGGGGTACCGTACCAAATGCTGGTTACGATCTCACTGGGGCGACCGCCGTGCGCTTCTCGGCGAGGGGCGCCAGTGGTGGGGAGGTCGTTCATTTCTTCTCGTTTGGCGTGGGGAATACCGCTCAGCCCGAGCCCTACCCGGATTCATCGCTCCGGTTTCCGCCCGCGACAACTCCGCCGTCTACCTTGACGACAGCCTGGACGCAATACCAGGTTTCTCTGAACGGCGTGGATATTCACTACGTGCTGGGCGGGTTCGCGTGGCTTGCGCTGGCTTCCGAGAATTCCTCGCGGCCGATCACTTTTTATCTAGACAATATTCAATTCGTAAAGGAGCGTCCCAACGACCCGCGCTTGCTGGTGAGTTATGAAACGATTAAGTCGACAAACTCCTTCGATTCCGTCGAACGAAATGCCGCGTTCGTATACGACAATGCAGTCGCGCTAATCGCCTTGCTCGCCGCCGGCGACTCGGCCCGCGCCCGGACTATTGCCGACTCCTTGCTCTATGGTCAGTCCAATGACCGCTTCTTCACCGACGGCCGAGTACGGAACGCCTATCAGGGTGGCGACATCATGCTGCCGCCCGGGTGGCTGCCGAATAACAAGCCTAATACTGTTCGCATGCCGGGCTGGTACGATCCTGTTCAAAAAATGTGGTTCGAGGACCAGACTCAGGTCAGCACGTCAACCGGCAACGTGGCTTGGGCGATGCTTGCGCTCCTCGCCTTCTACGAAAAAACGCAGGAGTCGAAATACTTGCAGGCCGTTGACCAACTCGGCAACTGGGTCATCGCCAATACCTCGGATAACCATGGTACCGGCGGGTTCACCGCCGGTTATGAAGGCTGGGAGAATGGGGCGGCCAGTGGAGGCACTTCCACTTGTGCCAGCGGCGTCTTCGTGAATGGCCAATGCAAGCGCGGCTACAAAGCGACCGAGCACAATATCGACCTCTTTGCGGCCTTCTCGCGCCTCAATGCCGTAGATCCCTCGGCCACCTGGGCGCAGGCTGCAGCGCAAGCAAAGACATTCTTCTTGAGCATGTGGGACCCCACTGACGGTAAGTTCTGGACCGGCACACAGGAGGACGGGATTACGGTATCGACGGATGTGATCCCCCTTGACATACAGGCCTGGGCGATTCAAGCATTAGGTTCCGCGGCAAGTCCCTACATACGCGGTCTGAACTACGTAGAGACGCACCACAAGACGTCTTTGGGTTACGGATTCAAGCAAAACGGCGGAAATACCTGTGGAGACTGGGCGTGGTTCGAAGGGACAAGTCAGGTTGCGGTGGCCTATCTGATCACAGGTAATGTTGCGAAATGGCAATCGATCCTCAATGGCATTCATTCCGCCCAGTTGAGTTCTGGCGCGATTCAGGCAACCGACGGTCCCTGCCTGAACACTGGTTTTAAGCTGAATGACGGAACGCCTTGGGAATACTTTCCTCGCGCACACGTAGGCGCCACTGGATGGCTGAGTTTAGCTGAGATGGGCGTGAACCCGTTTGTTGCGGTTACCAGTTGGCGTCCTTCGGTAGTTTCAGGCGTTCCCGCCTCCGGCTTAGGCTCGGCGCAGACTTTTACTCTCACAGTGGCCGATGGCACCGGGGCGGCGAACATCCCTTACGCCTATCTCCTGATCAATGCATCGCTCTCCGCTGCCAATGCCTGCTGGATCGAGTTCAACCGCACCGCCAACACCTTCCGCCTCCAGAATGACGCCGGCACCGCTTGGGTGGGACCCATCACCCTGGGCACCGGCGCTTCCCTCGCCAACAGCCAATGCACCATCACCGGCAACGGCGCCTCCAGCGTTGCCACTGGTAACAATCTCGCGATCACCATTCCCACCACTTTTGCCTTTTCCTTCGGCGGCGCCAAGACCACCTTTGGCTACGCCTACGACAATGCGTTAAACGGCACTGGCTGGATCACTACTGGCTCTTGGACTGTTCCCAACTCCGGACCACCTGCCGTCGTGTCCACCGGCCCGGCTTCCGGTTCCGGCTCGGCACAGACTTTTACTCTCACTGTTGCCGATGGCGCCGGCGCGGCGAACATCCCTGACGCCTACCTCCTGATCAATTCCTCGCTCTCCGCCGTCAATGCCTGCTGGATCGAGTTCAACCGCGCCGCCAACACCTTCCGCCTCCAGAATGACGCCGGTACCGCTTGGCTGGGACCCATCACTTTAGGCAACCCTGCTTCCCTCGCCAACAGCCAATGCACCATCACCGGCAACGGCGCCTCCAGCGTTGCCACTGGTAACAATCTCGCGATCACCATTCCCACCACTTTTGCCTTTTCCTTCGGCGGCGCCAAGACCACCTTTGGCTACGCCTACGACAATGCGTTAAACGGCACTGGCTGGATCACTACTGGCTCTTGGACTGTTCCCAACTCCGGACCACCTGCCGTCGTGTCCACCGGCCCGGCTTCCGGTTCCGGCTCGGCACAGACTTTTACTCTCACTGTTGCCGATGGCGCCGGCGCGGCGAACATCCCTGACGCCTACCTCCTGATCAATTCCTCGCTCTCCGCCGTCAATGCCTGCTGGATCGAGTTCAACCGCGCCGCCAACACCTTCCGCCTCCAGAATGACGCCGGTACCGCTTGGCTGGGACCCATCACTTTAGGCAACCCTGCTTCCCTCGCCAACAGCCAATGCACCATCACCGGCAACGGCGCCTCCAGCGTTGCCACTGGTAACAATCTCGCGATCACCAT
>Ga0207090_1041_pt1 | contig 33960 bp, 30 predicted proteins | sample Alteio_BWMinHeat_50_FD_153565 | JGI IMG/M metagenome (GOLD analysis project Ga0207090, IMG submission 153565) | Enriched cells from forest soil in Barre Woods Harvard Forest LTER site, Petersham, Massachusetts, United States -... | ecosystem: Environmental > Terrestrial > Soil > Temperate forest >...
CTTATTTTCTGACCGACATTCTGCGGGGCCGTTGGGGCTTTAAAGGTTACGTTGTATCGGATAGCGCTGCCGTCGAGTTTCTCCAGACCAAACATAAAGTAGCCGCCGATTATCTCGAAGCGGTGCGTCAGGTCGTGATGGCGGGATTGAACATCCGGACAGATTTCACCCCTCCCGAAAGGTACATCGATCCGCTGCGGGAGCTCGTCAAAAGCGGGCGTCTGCCGATGAGTGTTATCGATTCTCGCGTCCGCGACATATTGCGCGTGAAATTCTGGCTTGGGCTTTTCGATCAGCCTTACGTTCCACAACCGGCAGAAGCGGATCGCATCGTTCGAAATCCTCAACATCTTGAAGTAGCTCTTCGGGCGGCTCACGAATCGATCGTTCTGTTGAGGAATCAAGGCAATATTCTTCCCCTGCGGAAGGATTTGAAATCCATACTCGTCACGGGTCCCAACGCCACCGAGGTCGAAAACTCGCAGAGCCGCTATGGCCCGTCGGATTTGAGCGTCGTCTCAGTGCTGGAGGGAATTCGCCAAAAACTGGGTCCGGGCGTGCAGGTGCAATACACGAAGGGTAGCGAGTTCGTCGATGCCGCATTCCCCGACAGCGAAATCGTACCGGTCCCGCCGAACGAGGGGGAACAGGCAGAAATCGACAAAGCCCGAAATATGGCTCGCCAGGTGGATGCCGCAGTTGTCGTGCTGGGCGAAAACTCCGATCTGGTCGGCGAAAGTAAATCGCGCACCAGTCTTGAGCTCACCGGATTTCAACTGAGACTGGTGCAGGCCGTCCACGAGGCTGGCAAACCAACTGTCGTGGTGCTGCTGAATGGAAGGCCATTGTCGATCAACTGGATCGACCGGAACATACCGGCCGTCGTCGAAGCCTGGTTTCAAGGCGAATATTGCGGCACCGCGATCGCGGACGTTCTGTTCGGCGACTACAATCCATCCGGCAAATTGCCGGTAACATTTCCCAAATCGGTTGGCCAGATTCCCTTGAACTTTCCCTACAAGCGCGGGTCGCAGATTCCGACGTCAGGGCTGAACAATCAGGAGAAGAAAGTATTGGTAAACGGCCCGCTGTATCCTTTTGGCTATGGGCTGAGCTACACAACCTATGCTTACTCCGGCCTTCAGATCACGCCGCCGGCTCAGGACCGTACCGGAACCATCGAGGCATCTCTGGACGTGGAGAATACGGGAACCCGCGCGGGCGAGGAAATCGTTCAACTGTATCTTTCCCCCGCGGTGACGAGCGTCGTTTATTACGACTCCGTTCTGCGCGGCTTTGAGAGAGTCCGCTTGAAACCGGGAGAAAAGACTCGTGTTCGATTCACGCTCACTCTCCAGGACTTGATGATCCTCAACCGGGATATGCAATGGGTCGTCGAGCCAGGGCCCTTCGAAGTTCGCATTGGAGCGTCGTCGGAAGATATACGTCTCCGCGGCTCGTTCATCATTCATTGAGATGAGCTACCAGGAGATCGCTGGACGGTGAGAGATCCGGACCGGGGCAGCCACAAAAAACACAAAAGACGACTCAAGAATCACAAAAAAGACGTTTGCAGCGATTGTCTGTGTGCTTTTTGTGTCGTGTTTTGTGTTTTTGTGGCCTGTTCCCGTTTTGTTGGGCAAACAGCCGCTTACATCAGATCAAAGCGGTCGAGGTTCATGACTTTGTTCCAGGCACTCACAAAGTCGCGTACGAACTTTTCCTTTCCATCTTCAGCGGCGTAGACTTCAGCAATGGCGCGAAGTTCAGAGTGCGAACCAAAGATTAAGTCAACCGGTGTCGCCGTCCATTTGATCTGGCCAGTCTTGCGATCAAGCCCTTCATAGATACCGTCGGACTTCGCGGACTTTTGCCATTTCGTCGACATATCGAGAAGGTTCACAAAGAAGTCGTTGCTCAAAGTTCCCGGTCTTTTCGTAAACACACCGTTCTGAGATCGCTCTGCATTTGCGTCCAGAACTCTCATGCCACCGACGAGAGCCGTCATTTCCGGCACAGTTAATGTCAGCATGTTGGCCCGGTCGACAAGCATCTCCAGCGGTGGCATATAATTGCCGCCACCATAGTAATTGCGGAAACCATCCGCCTTAGGCTCAAGCACGGCAAATGAACTGTCGTCGGTCTGCTCTTGAGTGGCATCCATGCGGCCGGGCTTGAAGGAAACTTTCACGTTATAGCCTGCGGACCTGGCGGCTTGTTCAACAGCTGCGGATCCGCCCAGGACGATCAAGTCGGCAAGGGAGACTTTCTTGCCGTCTTTTTGAGTCTTGTTGAAATCGGACTGAATGTCTTCCAACTTTTGAAGGACTTTTGACAGCTCTCCAGGATTGTTAACCGGCCAGTCCCTTTCGGGCGAAAGGCGAATGCGGGCTCCGTTGGCCCCACCCCGTTTATCGGTGCCCCGGAAGGAAGCGGCAGATGCCCAAGCGGTTCGAACAAGCTCCGGCACGGTCAGTCCTGAGCTCAGAATTCTTTTCTTCAAGCTTTCGATTTCAGCTTCCCCAATCAGTTTGTGATTCACTGCGGGAATAGGATCCTGCCAAGTCAGAGCCTCTTTCGGCACCTCACTGCCCAGATAGCGTGCGCGAGGACCCATATCACGATGAGTTAACTTGAACCACGCTTTCGCAAAGGCAAGCTCGAATTCCTGAGGTTTATCCAAAAAACGTTTTGAGATCTTTTCATAGGCCGGATCAAATTTCAGCGCGAGGTCCGTCGTAAACATGATGGGAGCATGACGTTGTGCCGGATCATGCGCGTCCGGAACTGTTCCTTCGCCGCCGTCCTTCGGAGTCCATTGGGTAGCTCCTGCGGGGCTCTTGGTTTTCACCCATTCAAACTTAAAAAGGTTCGACAGGTACTGCATTGAAAATTGCGTCGGAGTTGCGGTCCAGGCGCCCTCCAATCCGCTTGTGATCGTATCTTTGCCATTTCCGGATCCACACTTGTTGGTCCAACCGAGCCCCTGCTCTTCAATAGCTGCGCCCGCGGGAGCGGCTCCAACGCAGTTCGACGGGTCAGCGGCGCCATGAGCTTTACCAAACGAGTGACCACCGGCAATCAGAGCGACAGTTTCCTCGTCATTCATGGCCATTCGCCCAAATGCCTCCCGGATGTCTTTTCCAGCCAGAAGCGGATCCGGATTTCCATTGGGCCCTTCAGGGTTCACATAGATGAGTCCCATTTGAACTGCGGCCATCGGATTCTCCAGATTCCCGCCTTCGTGTCTCTCGTCTGCCAGCCATTTCTTTTCGGGCCCCCAATAGACCAGGTCCGCTTCCCATTGGTCCTGGCGGCCGCCAGCGTAACCAAAAGTTTTAAAACCCATCGATTCCAGAGCCACATTGCCGGCCAGAACCATCAGGTCGGCCCAGGAGATGCTTTTCCCATACTTCTCTTTGACCGGCCAAAGCAGGCGGCGAGCTTTGTCAAGATTCGCGTTGTCCGGCCAGCTGTTGAGGGGTTCAAACCTCTGCTGGCCGCCGCCGGCGCCACCGCGACCGTCCGCAATACGGTAGGTTCCCGCGCTGTGCCAGGCCATCCGAATGAAAAATGGCGCGTAGGTGCCGTAATCCGCAGGCCACCAATCCTGTGAGGTTGTCAAAACTTCCGCGATATCCTTCTTTACCGCTTTAAGATCGAGCTTCTTGAACTCTCTGGCATATTGAAAATCTTTTCCCATGGGATCCGATTCACCGGCACGCTGCCGAAGTGGCGACAGATCCAGCCTCTCCGGCCACCAGAATTGATTCGAGATGGTTTCTCTGTTCTCTGTTGCCTGAGGCTCTGCGGGATACCCCAGCTGTGCAAATACTGTTAACGCCGCCAGCGCCGCGCATTTTAGTTTCGTTCTTAACACGATGGTTCTCCTTTCTTGGTGTGGTCGCCCAAGCGACTCTTCCCTGCAAGTTTTCGTTGAACAAATGAAAAAGTAAAATCGATAGTTTCAATCAATGATTGATTTAAACTATTAGAGCTCAGGAGGCATCGTGCCAAGTCTGGTTCAGTTGGAATATATTGTTGCGGTTGCAGACCTCAAACACTTTAGTAAGGCAGCTGAAGCTTGTCATAGTTCCGGACAATGGTCGCTGAATGCGAGCGAAGTGCCCCGGGGGCACTTCGCTGATTCTGAGGTTACTGTGATCTCGAAGGTTAATTTGCGGCGATAATGATCTCAGCGGGCTCGCCGCTCCTGGCCGCCCGATCCTTGTTAACCTCGATCGCACGCGCGGCCTGCAGTTCCATTGACGACTTCGGAAGTTCTGAACCGATGGTATCACCGTTCCACACCTGAAAAAGAAAGTACTGGTCGCCATAGCGATGGAAGATCACGACATCCCTGGACTGAACAGATTGAGCAGAATGGGTCGGCAGAAATGCAGATGCCTTGCCGTCTTCGCTTGCGATCCGTATCACGGCAGTGTTATTCCATCCTGTGGGCCGAATCGTGTATTTCCCAGCTGGGAATATGCTTTGACCAGCAGTGAAATCGAACGGTACGTCGACTCTTATCCAGCTGGATGAATCTGCGGCAGCGGGCGCCACCGTGAACGTGATTGTCAACGCGGCAACGAGGCTTAATGTCGTCGCCGCCTGTAGAATTTGTTTTTGCATAGTTGCTTTCTCCTTGTATCTCATTTCTGAAGTTGGCCTTCATTAACGAATACCCATCCATTCATTCAAAAATTCCCGGATGGTCCTTGTGGAATAAAAAAGGGGGGAGGCGAGTATTAATAAGGAAGTGGCCCCTTGAAAGGGCATCAATATACTTGACTCACCGAATACTCGAGACAAGGGGAGATTTTGAAATTGGACGAATCCTGCACACAAGAGGGGGAAGGCAGAAAGAAAATCGGGGCCAGACGGGTGAATTCCCATTTTCTTGTAGTTCAGAAAATGGGAATTCACCCGTCTGGCCCCGATTTTCTTTCTGCCTTCCCCCTCTTGTGTGCAGGATTCGTCCAATTTCAAATGTCTTCATCTGATTAATGAGTCAAGTATGTTAATGCCCTTGAAAGGCCCCGCTACCAACTTGCTCCGAATTAAACGTATTCCGCGGACCGTAGGCAAACAGTTCCCGAACGGTCTTTGCGGCAAAGTGACCATCCAGAATCTCGAGATGATCACCGCTCACCCGCGACGGGTGATCCATGCCGCAGGCGCGGCTCAACTGTTGCAATTCCTTGCGCAGGGTGATGACGTAATTGGCACAGCGGGCCGACTTCAGTTGCGGATCCAGGCCATGCATCAACCACCGGTTCTGCGTCGCAACTCCGGATGGGCAGTGCCCTGTGTGGCAGCGCTGCGCCTGGATGCAGCCAATCGACATCAGCGCCTCGCGTCCCACATTCACCATGTCGCATCCGAGCGCAAAAGCAAACAGCGCCGACTCAGGAAGTCCAAGTTTGCCGGAGCCGACGAACACGATGCGATCGTCCAGACCCGCAGCCGCAAACTCACGAAACACCCGGCTGAACCCCTGTTTGAACGGCAACGCGACGTGATCGGTAAAGACCAGAGGGGCGGCGCCGGTTCCGCCTTCTCCGCCGTCGATTGTAATGAAGTCCACGCTGCGTCCGGTGTTTGCTAGTTGATACGCGAGGTCGCCCCAGAAGTCCTGATCGCCGACAGCGGATTTGATGCCAACCGGCAGACCGGTGGCGTCCGCAAGCTTCTCGACAAAATCCAACATGCTGTCGACGTCACGAAAAGCGGTGTGGCTGGAAGGGCTGATGCAATCCTTTCCCACACGGACTCCGCGAATTGCGGCAATCTCGGGCGTGACCTTTGCCGCAGGCAGAACGCCTCCCAACCCCGGCTTGGCGCCCTGGCTCAGCTTAATCTCGATGGCGCGCACCTGGCTGGATGCGACGGTTTCCAGGAAGCGCTCCATCGAAAAGCGACCGGCGGCATCGCGACATCCAAAGTAACCAGTGCCAATCTGCCAGACGAGATCGCCACCCCTCTTGTGATACGGAGAAATGCCGCCTTCTCCCGTGCTCTGCAGGCAACCCGCAAGTTTCGCCCCCCGATTCAGCGCTTCGACCGCGTTCGGACTCAGGGAACCAAAGCTCATGCCGGAAATATTGACGACGGAATCCGGGCGAAATGCCTTCTTCCTCTTGCGATAGCCACCAAGCATCTTGGCGGAGGGCAGTCTATATTGAGGGTCGTAGTCCGGATCTCCGGGTCGCGGCGAATTCAGCGGGAACGCCGAGTGCTTGATGACGAGGTAGTTGGGAGAGAGCTCCAGTTCGCGGTCGGTGCCGAAGCCGGAGTAGTTGTTCTCGCGCTTCGACGACGCATAGATCCAACTGCGCTGCTCGCGGCTGAATGGCCGTTCTTCGGTATTGCTGGTGACGATGTACTGCCGCAGTTCCGGACCCACGGCTTCGAACAAGTAGCGAAAATGGCCGAGAATTGGAAAATTGCGCAGAATGGCGTGCTTGCGCTGATTCAGGTCATAGACCAGCAAAATGAAAAACAAACCAATGGCGGCCAGCAGGATGCTCATTTAATCTCCAGATCGGCCAACGCAGGTTCTTGATTCGCTGTTGACCTACATTCAAATGACAGGAAAGAGCAGCAAAATATTCCCGGTTCGCAAAAGAAACCATTGCCGGCGTAACTCAGTTGCGCGTCCAGTTTGTATAGAGGATGCCGATTCAAGACCCGTCATAGAAGGTGTGAATAAATGAGGCCCGGAGGGCCGATAGAGTGTAGCCCCGGCCGCGAGGCCGGGGAAAGGTAAGGGAGAGAGGCGAGCCCCGCAGGGGCGTAAGATTTTCAGTTCATGTCTCTTACGCCCTTCCGGAGCTGACGCCTCTCGCTTTCAGATCCCCGGCCTCGCGGCCGGGGCTACACTCTGTCGGCCCTATGGGCCTAATTCATATGCGGTAGCTGCAGAGTGTGCCTCGTTTGCACGCCCTGCAGCCGGGGAAAAGGGGCGGGATCATCAAGGATGATGGCCAAGAAGTTCAAGAGTAGCGGAATCAGGGAGGGAATCGAATTTCCGAACGAGAGTTACAACGTGCCAGATTTCGTCATCGGAGAGAAGATTGCCCAAGGCGGGCATGGCGGTGTTTCGCATCCCGTGCTTTACGATCCAGAACATTTCGTTGTCTCCTTGTTGCATGAGGAAACCGGCTGACGCGGCGACCAATACGGCATGGTTAATCTTTTTCATGGTCATCTGTTTCGGTTGGTCATGCGTAGCTCCTTTTGTGTTGTTGTGAAGTCACTTTTGTGATTCCACTAAGCATGACCGGACCGCGGCCTGAGAAATTCCTTCGCGAATAAATGGACCGTATCCGCGGTCTGGGAGGAAACACGTTTGACAAATTCCCAAACTGTCAGCTCGCTGCAACAGGGGCAACGTGAAAACATCTGCCCCTTCAGGAAAGCGGCTTCCTTTAGACAACATTCTGAAATGTACAAACCTGAGCGATTGGCATCCCGTCCGGTTTTCATCTTCATTTCTCCTTTTTATGGTTTCGGATTCGCATTCTCCGCGTAGTAACCGCTCCTTGAGCGGACTGACAGTTTTGCTGCTCCTTTTGCTGGATTGACCTTCAGGTGGATCTTGCGCCACCGTCCATCACTGGCGGCATTGGTCGAGTGGTATCCCAGTACGTACTGGTTCCTGAGTTCGAGCGCGATCTTGCTGCAGATGTCTTCCAGTTCTTCGGCGGACTCCGGAAAGAAGGCTTCGCCGGAGGCTGCCTTCACCAAATCCTCGATAATGGTGCGGCCCGGCTGGCCTTCGGTGAGTTCTCCAGCCGGCCCGAGGATTCCGATCGCAAAAAGCTGAACATCCTGCTCTCGAGCGAATTGTTTGACCTCGGAGAACGAATAGCGGCTATGGTTGTCTTCTCCGTCGGTGATCAACAGCAATGCTTTTCTCTTATTGCTGGAGCTCTTCATTTTCTCCAGACCGAGATAGACTGCGTCGAATAGAGGCGTCAGCCCTTTAGTCCCGGTAAAGAGCATGTCGTTTTGCAACCGGGAAATGTCGGTTGTGAAGCTTTCGATAAAGCGTGGCCGTTCACTGAACGTGATCAGGAAGTACTCATCCTCGGGATTACCCGTCTTGAGGAAAGTAACCGCCGCGTCGCGGGCTCTGGAAATCTTATCGGCCATGCTTCCGGTGGCGTCAAAAATCAATCCAATACTGACCGGCGCGTCTTCACCGAAGAAGGATTCGATCTTCTGCTCGACCTTGTCTTCCCACACTTGAAAGTTTCCCTGCCCGAGGCCCGTGACCAGTCGCCCCTCTGAATCGGATACGGTCGCAGTGACCAGAACAAGATCCACGTCAACCTTGATGGTCGGGTTCGGAATGTTTGAGGGGCGCTCCTGCGCATGATTGACACCGGCCCATATCGACGTAAAAAGCACGGCAATGGCTGCTAGAATCACTCTGCTGTAGCGTTTGGTATCCACCTGGCGACCTCACCTGGAAGACTTGCCGAGCGGCCGCTAAATTCCTTCGGGAATAAAATCGCCGCTTTCCCGGTCTATGAAGATGCCGGCGCAGTGCGCGAGAGAGAGAACGATTGTTTGACCAAAACGAATTGACGGCCTTCAACGAGGCAGTTCTGCCGCATCTGGATGCGGCCTACAATCTGGCGCGATGGCTCACGCGTAACGATCACGACGCGGAGGATGTGGTTCAGGAGGCGTCCCTTCGTGCTTTCAAATATTGGAAAGGGTTCTCCGGCCGCGATTGCCGGGCCTGGCTGCTGGCCATTGTTCGAAACACTTATTATTCATGGATCCGGAAACGGTCGGTCCAACCGGAACTTACTGAAGATGGAGAAATCGATGAGGTCGACGAAGGTATTCCGAGCCCTGAGACTGCGCTGCTTCAAAGTGCAGATCGGGAAATGTTGAAGGCGGCCCTGGAGGATTTACCGGTCGAGTTCCGTGAGGCCATCGTTCTGCGGGAGATGGAAGGCTTGTCGTATAAGGAAATCGCCGGCATCGCGACTGTCCCCATCGGGACGGTGATGTCTCGCCTGGCTCGCGCGCGCAAGCGGCTTCAGATTTATCTTACAAACTCTGCCATGCAGAAAAGTCTATGACTTGCAACGAGAACAGGAAGCTTCTTAATCCCTATGTGGATGGCGAACTGGATTCCGCAGGTAGTCTTGCAGTCGAGAATCATGTGCAAGGGTGTGCCTCATGTTCAAGCGATGTCGATAACCTCCGTGCTTTGGTATCCGGTATCGAAAATGGGGCATTGCGATTCAAGGCTCCTCCACATCTTAAGAGGAACGTGCAAGCGGCGATCCGTAAGGCAAATCCCACGGCGAGGAGTTCGTTCTTCCAGTGGCGTTGGCTGAGCGTCGCAGCTTCGGTCGTCTTGATATTCGCTCTCACATGGACAGTGACGCTGCGCCGGACGCAATCTTCCGAGGAAGCGCAGTTGGTCAACGACATCGTGTCGAATCACGTACGGTCGATGATGGCGAACCACATCACGGACGTGGCTTCTTCCGACAGTCACACCGTGAAACCCTGGTTTGGCGGCAAGCTCGATTATTCGCCGCCGGCGAAAGATCTCACCGAGCAAGGATTCCGGCTGATCGGCGGACGTCTGGATTACCTGGAGAACCGCCCCGTGGCGGCGGTGGTTTACCAGCGCAGCCAGCATTTCATAAACCTGTTTGTCTGGCCGTCCCGCCGCAGCGAGATCAAGCCGGAGGACCAATTGTCGCTCCAGGGATACAACGTGATCCACTGGACCAAATCCGGAATGACCTACTGGCTGATATCCGAACTGAACCTGCCGGAGTTGAACGAATGCGCCCGGCTGCTGCAGGAGTGATCCGGATTCTGGTGTTGCCTTGCTCTAAACTCGAATGAGGGCCGTCCACCATCGAAATGGGCGACCTAACTAACTAAGAGGCCGTGGCGGAAGTACGGTTCTCCCTGTAGCGGCGGTCTATGACCGCCGGAGATCGTTGATTCGAGATAGTCGGCGGTCATAGACCGCCGCTACAGTGAGTACCGTACTTCTTCCACGGGCTGCCAAGGTTTGAGGATTATTCGGATCTGCCTTGCGCAATAACGGGCGGACCGTACGCAGCTGCACAGTCCGCCCCTTTCCATAGAATCCCTGGCGGGAGAGAGGTATTAGGGCGCGGAGTCAGAAAACTCCGTCCGAAATGTTCCCATTACTCCTAACAGACACGAAAACGAAAATGCTGCTAGATCACATTGTTAGCGATCATCGGCATCCCGACCGGCCGAGGCTGACACGGCGGGATTGACCGGCACCCTGGTCCCGCTCAGTACCCAAGCCTGTGTACTGGGCGAGAAGCGGGGTGCGATGAATCCATCGTTGATCTCACGCGTAACCGCGAATCGGTTGAAAGCTGTAGCGGGAAGGAAGAGGCGAGTGTTGTCAGGGAAACCGTCCGACGATGTGTCGATATCTCCCTCGACGGCGGAGATCACCCCGTCGCCGTCGCTATCCACGCGCGCCACCTCGGCAGCGTAAGCGTCAAACAAACGGCGCTGCAGGTTGTGGTTCCACGGTTCAAACGACGCGAGCCTCTCGTACACGTCTAAAAACACTTCGTGCGCCAGTCCGCTCGGGATGTTCCGATAGCGAAACTCCCGCTGAGAATCAACGTCGCCATCGAATTTGTCGGGGTCGCGCGGAAGCGTTGGGTTATCGCCGAAAAGAACGGGGCTATTGTCCACACCTCGCGGACCGGAGCCGGGAATGATCGACTGGATCCTGCCAATCTCCCCATCCCGAAACGCGTCTGGGGCCTGATCGAAATCATCAGGGAATCCTCCCGTAAACGGCAGCTCGTAGAGCGGATGGACCCAGTCGGTTCCCAGATAGTTGAACTCCCAATAGGGGTGGGTATCCGATTGTTGGAGGGCGTTGTAGGTACCCATGCTCACGTAAATCGGTACGACGTTGGACTGGCGATCGGGAAAGTGATCGCTAGGGGCTGGAAGATGGACCGAGTTGCCATCGATGGTGAACATGTTGCCAGGCACGTTGTTGCCGTTTCCCATCCGTTTGAGAAGTGCAGCGTCAGCGGACAGGATGGCGCCAAACTGGGCGTGCCCATCGCGGCGTGGTGTCGCATTGACTGGTGCTACCGCTAGGTCATGAATCATCCAGCCCTCATACCAGCCGCTTTCGTTGTTAATGACAAATAGGCCTGAGATATCGGTGAAAACGTCGATAAATGCCCGTGGGTTATTTGGATCGGTGGGAAGACCCGGCTTAGGTTCCAGGACCACGCGCACCGTACCGATAGTTGGTAGCCCACAGTTGGCACCTGTGGCAGTAAGTTGCGCGTGGTCGTTGACTCCCGGGAAGATCGTCGTGAACACGTTCGGTTCAAACCCGCTGGTGTCGAGCAGATAGTACTGAAAAAGCTGACTGGCGGCATCGGCCTCCGCGAAGGCCTGGGTCGGGAGTTGGCTGTGTGGCCGCCCTGCAATCCTAACAATTTGATTTTGGAGAGGAGCCGGCAGACTGGCGATATCTCCTCGTGCGGCCACAGCAGCCATGTCCTGATTGGCATTTGGGTTGGCATGACACGGAAATGGAGGTTGTTCGGCATATCCCAGGCTCGCTCCCAGCATGAAGACGATGAGCGGCGCGATCAGCATGGTTGTTCTTTTCATCTCTATTTAGTCACTCCTTTTTTAAGGTTGTTGTTGGTACGGACGTTCATTTGACTAGACTCGGGTGCGTCGCTTTTTATTCCCATAGTGTCGAAAAGCTGAAAATGGATGCCTCTGCGCCGGCAAACTGAAAATCAGGACGGAGGAAAGCAGGCATGGGTTTGACCCATGCCTGCCGTTTTTTTAACGGACGAAAACGCTTCGCCTACGCGCACCTTAGAGTGAATTCAGGAATGTGAACAGCGCTTGCTTCTCCGCAGGGCTCAATTCGCGGAAACGGTTTCTGACATGCGCGGCCTCGCCGCCGTGCCGCTCAATGGCGTCTTCCAACGTCAAGGACTTAAGATCGTGCATGTGCCGAGGATGCATGCGGAGTCCCCAGAGCGGTACGGTACGCAGTTTGTTGGCGGTATCTTCCGGAGGGTTCTGGACGATGCCGTCACCGGTGTCGACGTCATGAAGCAGGAAATCGCTGTAAGGATGAATAATTTTGTTGCCCAATGCGTCTGGTATGGCGAAGGTTCCGCCATTAATCACCGTTCCCGCCGGAGCCGTGACGATAGTGCCGACATGACAGGTGGAGCAGCCAATTTTCTCGAACAACTGTTCGCCTGCTTGTGATGCTGCCGTTGCAGCCAGCATCGCATCGCGTGGGGGCGCTTTCGTACCGCGGATAAACTGAGCAAAGTGGTCGATGTCGGCCAAACCGAGATTGTCAGGAACATCTTCTGGGTCGCTGGTCAGTTTGCCGACCGTGGTCACATCCTTGGGCCGCAAACGGTTCGTGACTCCCATTTCATTCAGATAAGCGTCGCCGATGAAGGAAAGCAAGCTACTGTGTTGATCTTTCCAGCCAAAGCGGCCAATGCGAGTTTGTCCGGGCGCCTCGAGAACAGGAACTTCGACCGCTTCACCGTGGATTCTGCCACCGCTGACCTCCAGCTGCCGCTGGGCGATCACTTGAAAGGTGCTGTCGTCAATAGCCTCAACAAACCCGTCTCCTAAGGTATTGAGAGCTGCCCGTAGAGCTCGAATGTTCTCCGCATCAGGTATATGTTCCTGCGCTTGTGGAATCAGAGCGCGGTCATTGATGATCGAGCGGTTGGCGATGACATTCGCGCCGTCATTTATTGGAACGGTTGCCGCGATGAAATTGCCGTTGATGTCGTTGTGACCGGCGCGGATTTCCGTGAACTGGCTGGACCCGCCGCTTACAGGATTCTGGTGACAATCCGCGCACGCTCGAGCATTAAAGACCGGGCCGAGACCGGTGCTCGCATCGTGGTCTTGCTCAAACCTGGTTTGGTCAAGCGCATAGGTATCACCAGGTGGCTGTGCAATGCCGTTACTGATGCTTTGCGACCCGGGGTTTTGCGCCAGCGTTGGAGTGTCAAAGCCAGTGGGCGCTTCGGTTGGAGATTGCTGAGCTACGCCGACCAGGCCGATGACCAGCAGCCCTAATACCAACACCACGACAGAGATGTATTTTCGAAACATTTCGAGACCTCCGAGAAGAGTTGAGTTTCGCCGATTCCATCACGCCCTCAGGAACACAGCTTGTGAGGACGCTTGACGAGATACCAGACCATTAACGCCACGCCGTTATTCCCGATTCGATTGTTAAAAATGTGTGAAACGAGTGAGCGCCTTAGACTAGTTAGTACTAGAGCAGGGATGGACAATGACCGGTAGAGTCATGTCGACCAATTCTGATTCGGTGGTGGACAGTAGGGCTCGGAGTTTATAAATGTTAGATTTTTTGATCAGGGACGCCAATTGAAGAAGTACTGGCCGGCGGCGCCCGTAATCGCAGACGCACGGGGCCGCCGGTTAAGCGAGAACCGACGACTTATTGCATGATCGCCATTCCATCGGCGTTCGGAACTCCGAGATCCACCGGACTCCCGCTCGCCGTCAATTCTCCAAATTGGTTGTAGGTAAACAAATTGACATGGGACGTCGCGCCTGTTCCCGACGTGTGGTCGATCACTCCGAGATAGTCTGCCGCCGCATCTGTGTCGGTCGGTGATCCGCCGGTGACGACGTTGGCTGCGACAGGGTCGTCGACAAATATGTTGTTGCCTGTGCCGACGACTCGGCTTATTGTGCGGCTGCCCGTATTGACGATAAAGACGTATTTGTCAACCCGGGCGGTCCAGCAATCTCCAGCCTGTCCGCCGCTGGTAACGGTCGTCTTAAATGCAGAGTCTCTGAACAGACCGTCGTGGCCGGAATGCGCCAGGGTGATAACCGCGGTTCCATCCGGATATACGGAAAAACCAAACGGGGTCAGCGTGCCGGCCGGCGCAGAAACGGCCTCTGCCGAACCGGATACGGCGCCATCATTTAGTTTAATGACATCGACCGTTCCCGGAATCGGATCTGTCTTGATTGTCACAAGCAGCGTCCGGCCATCGGCTGCCCCGACCTGTGCTGTGGCTCCTGCGGGAGGAACACCGCCGCCGGCCAGGGTTAAATGCGCGGTGCCGTCCAGTGCCCCGACATGGCCGCCCACAAGCCGAAATGAATCGACTGTATCGGTCCCGGCAACGTACATGTGGCCATTCGCAAAGTCGATGCTCACCGGTGAGCTTGTCGGCACAACCAACTGATCAAAAATCAGGCCTTTTCCCGAGCGCCTGAACACAGCCACTGTACCGGACCCATAATTAACAGCGGCCAGCAATTCGTCCCGATACTGCCTGATCCCCCATGCATTACCTGAGACTCCGCCCTTACCATTGGTTGACAATGTTTGCACTACGGAGCGAGTGGCGGCATCCAGAACAACGATTTTGTTGGCTTGGGTATCATTTGTCATTGTGATCACCAGAGTCGACTGACCTCCCGCTCTGACGTGAACAGCAGCAGTAGCGAGGAATGATGCAAAGCCGAACAGAACGAGCATTCTCTTTTTCATTCGTGTCTCCTTGGTATGAAATTCCCTACAGTCCTCCCTGGGTTCGCGAGGTCGAAGTGAAAGGTTACGCTCACTGAAAACAATTTCGTTTCAGTCCGTCCAATGACGTGATGATGGAAGCCGGAAAGCGTGAGGATCCGCTTGGGGAGTTGATGCGCCGCGCCCAAACAGGCGATGCTGCAGCCTATGCGGAGTTGTTGAAGGAAGCGGCGACAATATTGCGGCGTGTGATTCGCGGCCGCCGCACAGGCTTGAACGATGAAGACGTAGACGATTTGATTCAGGAGACTTTGTTAGCCTTGCACAACGTTCGCGCCACTTACGACCCGGCGCGTCCGTTCATGCCCTGGCTGCTGGCCATTGCCCACAATCGATTCGTTGATGGGGCGAGGCGATACTTCCGGAAGGGTGCACGCGAAGTGCAGATCGACGAGCAAAGCGTAACCTTTACTCTGCCGGACACGAATAACATCGAGGAGGCATTCGAAGAATATCAGGCACTGAGGCAAGCGATTCAAGAGCTTCCCTGGGGCCAGCGCGCAGCGATCGAAATGTTGAAACTGCAGGAAATGTCATTGAAGGAGGCTTCCGAAGCTTCGGGGATAAGTATCGGCGCTCTCAAAGTCGCAACGCACCGGGCAATGAACGCGCTGCGGAAGCTGCTGGAGAAGCGATGATCAAGAACACACAAGAATTGATCGATAATCTGTCCAGGGATCTTTCGCCAGTTCGGCCTCTGCGAAACCCGCTCATCCGCACTGCGCTATGGGTTGCGATTCTTCTGCCTTACACCGGAGTTGTCATTATCGTGATGGGATTTCTCCTGAAGCGTCCGACTGCGACGCTGGATCGACCGTTTGTGATGGAGCAGATATTCGCATTGGCAACCGGAATTACCGCGGCGATGGCAGCGTTTACATCAGTGATTCCGGGGCGCAACCGAAGTTATCTCCTCTGGCCGGTTCTGCCGCTCATCGCCTGGCTCGGAACGCTCGGAGAAAGTTGCCTTGCCGCCGGTCCGCTGGCGATTACAGGTCACAACGTGTGGTGCTTTCCTTTCATCATCATTCTGGGCACCGCCCCGGCGATCGTGCTCTGGAAGATGCTAAGGCGCGGTGCCCCTCTGACTCCTAACGTGACAGCAGGCCTCGGGGCCCTTGCGGCCGCCGGAGTAGGCAATTTCTGTGTGCGCCTGATCCATCAGGAAGACGTGACTCTCATGCTGCTGGTCTGGCACCTTGGAGGAGTTTTCGTGCTCTCCATTTTGAGTGGCACGGCGGGCCGATATCTGTTGAACTGGCGCACGGTGAACCGGCCTTGTTGAATGATCCGGCTATGACACAAAGTTACGGGTCAGCCATCGCGCCAGGTTGCCGCTCGCGTCGAAGTGCGGGAAAACTGCCGTCATTGAAGCGCGCGCTGTAAAACGCGAGAGACGCAGTCTTATTCCCGCACTCGTCGGCTGTATTTAGTCGCCACCCCCGGACACGCGTACCGCTCCATTGCCGATCCACGCACCGCCCGCCGTTCGAATCACGAAGGCGAGGTTAGGTTCATTGATGCACGCCAAAGGAAGGAGCCCGAGATCGCCTCTGAAGCGGGCATCCCCCTTAGGACTAAGCGGCACCAGCGGCGTATCTACCAGTGTGGAGTTTCCGTTTGCAGTGCCGGTGGTGTCACATACGAGAGTCCCTTTAACCATAGTCACGCTGTCCGGTGTGCCAATCGCATTCCCGCCCCCCAGGACGAAGCCCTGCACCTGGAACTGCAATCGGCCCGTGGCCAAGTCGACCTCCGCACTTCCGCCTGCAGTGGTCCATGGCTGACCGCCACCGGCAACTTGTCCGGTACCTGAACCTACCTTATTACCGGGTTGAATGATCCCGACGATCTGTTTCCATTCCACTTCGAGAGTATCCGCCTGCTGCAAGGGTTTTGCAGGGCCGCTGTAGGCAACCCCAGCGCCATTTACGGTCTTGATCTGGCTGCCAATCACCACGAGGGCGAGGATGACGAGGCCGGCTGCGAAGCGCCGGCCATACGGAAATGTTTCCATTGTTGCTTTCTCCTTTTTGAAAAAGTTGCACCTGAATTCTTAGTTTCATGACACCGACTTCGTCGGCTCTCCCTGCTGGATCGCGAGCGCGATAGATTTATTCCCCCGGGAATTTAAAAGGACCAGAGAAGGTCTTCCAGACAAGCGGCAGTTGAATTCAAGCCACAAAGAAAGGAAGGACCGATATGAAGACCGGACGAGATGCCGATCGCTCAGGTTGGTACCTTTCCGAATGCTGCCATCAAGAGGTTACATTGCTGAAAGGTCAAATGTGCCCGCGCTGCCCGACCTGTCATGAACTGACGGTTTGGGTATTCATCAAAGAGACGCGACAGCTAAGTGCGACCGGCACGGCTTCGACTTCGTTCCAGATGGCCGAATGATCGTTACTCGTTCCAACCGGTATTTTGGGGCAAAATCGCGATGGTTGTTCGCGAAATCACCAGGATTTCGCGAATTTGCTGAGCCGGAACACACGAAGCATTGAACTTACGTTTCGGCAACCCGCGTGCAACCGTACACACGTGGGCGTTCATTATGTTCAAGATCACTCCAATTCGAAACGAACAATCCTTCACACTTCAATTGTGTGGCCAGTTGACTGAGGAATACGTACCGACACTCGATATGCTACTGTCTGCGAACCCCGACGCGCTGTCCGCACCATCTCTAGATCTTGCAAACGTGACCTTCGTGGATCGAGCAGCGATGCTTTATCTTCTCAGTGCCAGAAAGCGGAATATCGCCCTGGAGAACTGCCCCTCGTACGTTATTCGCTGGATCGAACAGGAAGGTCTCACGAATAGGGTTTGACCCCACCATTACAGTCAGACGGCTCATTCCCCGCCTAAGCTAGCGGTGTCCGCCAGAAAGACTGTTATCGGAGGGTGGAATATTCCCCGCCTTTGCAACGTGTCAGGCCCGGTAGGCCTGACACGTTGCAAAGGCGGGGAATATTTCACCCTCTGATAACAGTCTTTCTGGCCGACACCACTAGGCACGGAATATGTCGCTGTAATTAGGAATATCAGGACTTAGGGGACTAGTGGCAAAAACACACCTCATCGCCATTAAGGTCACCCAAACCCTCCGCTCCATTCATCCTGGACAGTTCTGTTGCAAAGCCGCTTCGGCCAGGACCGTAAACAGCACTCATTTATTCCCGGAGGAATTTAATAATCGTCCGAACAGTCTGGCCTATTGAAATCGGCGCGATGTGATTTCTTTGGAGGTGTGAACGCATAGGCCCGGAGGACGAAAGATTGACTAGGAAAATCTTACGTCCTGTGGGGCTGGGCTTCACGAGGAGCCTAAAGCCCCCGGCCTTCGGCCGGGGCTACATTCTTACGGCCCTCCGGGCCTATTCATTCACCCTTTGGTTGTCCCTGCGTGAGCCCGACGGGCGCGGCTAAAGAATTTCACACACCCCCGAGAAACCAACCGATTGAGGTCTGGGATGGAAGGAGAAAAATGAGAATCACAACTATTATGCTTGTGTGTTTGCTGCTGATGGTTCCCGCCGCAGGATTTTCGCAAACAGCGAACGGCACGATTACAGGTACGGTCAGCGACGCGTCAGGGGCGGTCATACCGGGCGTCAGCATCGAAGTGACGAATACTGAGACCGGCGTCACCTTTTCGACCATAACAACGGAAACTGGCAACTATGCGGCACTCAACTTGCCGCCGGGCTCCTATGCAATCACCGCAGCTTTACCCGGCTTCAAAAAATATGAGCGCACGGGCGTGACGGTGGCGGCGACACAATCCCTTCGTCTGGATGTTTCCTTAGAGGTAGGCGGTGAGGGCGAAACGATTGAAGTCCGAGAGGCCGCGACATTGTTGAAAACCGAAACCGGCGATGTGGGCCAGAACTTTACGGTCGAACAGCTGCAGGACCTGCCGATTCTCGGAATCGGAAACGCGAACGCCGGCAGTTCTGGTGTTCGCAATCCATATAACGCCACTCAGCTGATTCCTGGAGTGAACTACACGGCAAACTCCGTGATGATCGTGAATGGCGCGCCGTCCAACACGGCGGCGTACCGCATCGAAGGCATGGACAATACGAACCACACGGTCAACTTTGCGCTGCAGGAAAATCAGCCAAGCGCCGATGCCATTCAGGAAGTAGCAGTCCAGACCAGCAACTACGCTCCGGAATTCGGAGCAGCTGGTGGCGGCCTGTTCAACGTCACGATGAAGTCCGGCGCATCGCAGTTTCATGGCACGGGCTACGAATATTTCGTGAATGAAGCCCTGAATGCCGGTTCTGCGTTCACCACCGATGGCAACGGTCATCTGGAACGCCCGCGAAACCGCCGCAATAATTTTGGCGGCACGATCGGAGGCCCGATTCCATTTCTGACAAAAGGTGACAGGAAGACATTCTTCTTCTTCAGTATTGAACGTTTCAAGGAATCGACGCTGCTGAAATTCAACGACACCGTTCCTACGCTCGCATATCGCACTGGTGACTTCTCCGCCATTTCGCCCAACGGCGGAGCGAACTTCAATCCATCACTCGGTATTCCAAGCGGCCCGATCGGGACGGATGCATTGGGACGGCCCATTTTCGCAAACCAGATCTATGATCCCGCAACGAGGGGAACGACTTCAGGCGGCGCCGGTTTCGCGAATCCATTCCCGAACAATATTATTCCGCCGGAACGCATCACTCCGTTTGCGAAGTCGGTGTTGGCGCTCATCCCGGTGCCGACGAATGGCAACCTGACAAACAACTATGCGGGATCGAATATTAGCGATCGCGTCACCGGCATTCCTTCGATCAAGATTGATCACAATCTGAATGCGAGAAACAAATTCTCATTTTATTGGTCAACGACCGGGACCGAGAGTCTCTATTCCACTCCCAACGGCAACGCTGACGGCCTGCCTGAAACCATCACCCAGGCTCGCGGAACGTTTATCGATTCGACGACGGCCCGTTTGAACTACGATCGCATTGTGTCGTCAAGCGTTCTGCTTCACCTAGGAGCAGGTTGGTCGAAGATCACGTTCATCGATGATTCGCCACTGGTGCACAATGGCAGAAGATTCGATTGCGCCACGATCAACCTGCCGGGATGCCAGGTTGCCTTCAATTTCCCGACGTTCACATCGCTGATCCCGACCGGAGCTCCTGCTGCGATCGGCGGCTTGCAGCAGCTCGGAAATGCGCTGGCGCACACGCATACGAACACCGAACGGCCGACGTATAACGCGAACATGAGTTGGGTTCGCGGAAACCATAACTACAAATGGGGTGGTGAGGTCTGGTTCCAGGGAAACATTACGGCGCCGCCGTCGGGTGTTCAATTGACATTCGGCGTGAACGCGACGGCGCAGCCGTTCACAGTTGCAGCCGGGCTGCAGGGCCAGCAGATGGGGAATCAGTTCGCTAGCTTCCTGCTGGGGGACGCGAGCAGCATCCAGCAGAATGCGGCCACAGACACGCGCATGGGCAAGAGCCAATGGGCGCTGTACTGGCAGGATTCCTGGAAAGCAACGCGAAAGCTGACTTTGGATTATGGCTTACGCTGGGACTACGCGTCCGTTCCTCGGGAACAGTACGGCAGGTCGGCCGATCTCGGCGTAACCACGCCGAATCCGTCTCTGGGGGGATTTGCCGGAGCTCCCATCTTCCAGGCGAGCTGCCACTGCGATTTCGTCAAGTCCTATCCGCAGGCATGGGGACCGCGAATCGGCTTCGCGTATCAGGTTACGCCGAAGACGGTGATCCGCGGCGGATGGGGATTCATCTATGGGTTCGCTCCAGATATCAATGTCAGCAGTTCGTCGGCATTGAGCAATACTCCGGTCGCAACGAATGCGTTCGTCAACGTGGGTACACCTGCCGCGCTGCCGCAACCGGTGTGGCCGAATTTCGACCCGGGTCAAACTCCGCTGCCGGGCCAGACGACGGGCTTCACGGGCTTTACATTGCTCGACCGCAACGCCGCGCGTCCTCCGCGCCAGAACCAGTACAGCATTGGAGTGCAGCGTGAGATTGCGGCAGATCTGGTCGTGGAAGCATCCTATGTTGGAAACCGCGGCGTGTGGTGGCCCGGCCCTCTCGGACTCTTGAACCAGGTTTCGCCGGAAAGGTTCGCCCAGTTCGGACTGGATCCGTATCACAATCCTGCTGACAACCTGCTGCTCAGCTCTCCGATTAGCACTCCCGCGGTGCAGGCTCACTTGAACGGTTTCCTGCCGTATCCGGGCTACAGCACTTCGAACATCCTGATCAACGCGCTTCGGCCTTTCCCCCAGTTCAGCACGATCACGGTGACGGGCTCCCCTACCGGCAACACCTACTTCGACTCATTGCAGGTGAAAGTAACAAAGCGTATGTCGAAGGGGCTGCAGGCGAACCTGTCGTATACGTTCTCGAAGGCGCTGACATCGACGCGCCAGGATATTTTCAATCCGGCGAGCTCCACAAAGAGCATTCAGTCCACAGACCAGCCCCACGTTCTGGCGATCAACTTCCTGTATCAGACGCAGACATACTTCAGCAATCACCTGGCGGCTCTGATCACCAGGGACTGGCAGTTCGGCTCGTTCCTGCAGTACGCGAGCGGAGTGCCGTTGACACCTCCTGTAGCGACCGCGACCAACAACCTACCCGGTGGCAGCGAGATGTACAGAACAGGCCAGCCGCTTTTCGTCAAAGATTTGAACTGTCATTGCTTCGATCCGACACATGACCAGGTTCTGAATCCGAATGCCTGGGCGAACCCTGCTGCAGGCACCTACGGGCCGGGTCCCGCTGCTGCTCCGTTCGGTCCTTTCCTCTACTACACGGATTTCCGAGCGCAGCGGCATCCAAACGAGAGCTTCAACATTGCGCGAAACTTCCGGCTGGTCAAGGGGGACCGTCCGGTAACCCTGTCGCTGCGGGGAGAGTTCGCGAACATCTTCAACCGCGCGTTTTTGGTGGCGCCGATCACCTCGAATCCGCAGGCGCCGCTGGCCAGGAACGGCTCGGGCCAGTTGATCGGCGGCTTCGGCGTTATCAATGAGGTCTTTGCGGCCACAACCGCTCCAACCGCAGGGGCTCTTTTGCCTCGCACCGGCACCATCGTCTTTCGCGTGACATTCTGACGCCGCCACCTCCTCCTACCGCTTGGTAGGGCGGGGTGGCTGCGCCATCAAAATGTCGCAAAGCCACCGAAGCGCCGCAGATGGGGCGGTTTGTTCAACGTCGCGAAGCCACCTTATCGGTTTCCGCGAAGCGCTCCTTAGCTAAGCTAGGATCTAGCAATAGAGATTTCTTCATTCGGCGCTGGCGATTGGAGTATCCCCCTTTTATAGATTGTGTGCGACGCGCTGTCGGGTGACCGGCTCGATTATCGGCCGCATCCCGCGGCGCATTCGGCGGGTGAATTGGTGGCATAATCCGTGGCTTATCCAATCGTTTCAAGATTACGATGGACGGATGCCTGGATCACCAGAGTTCACGAGCCTTTGGCGGCCACTGCGCGTCTCCAGCTTTCGAAACCTAATCATAGCCGACGTCGTTTCTGATCTCGGCGCGTTTATGCAGAGCACGGGCGCTGCCTGGCTCATGGTTTCGCTCAACGCCGGGCCGATGTATGTAGCGCTCACACAAACAGCCTCTGCTTTGCCTTTCTTCCTGTTCGCACTTCCCGCTGGAGCGATCGGCGACATCGCCGATCGCCGAAAGCTGATCCTTTATACCGAAACATGGATGGCGGGCGTGGCGCTCGTGCTTGCCGTACTGACCATTGGCGGGTTGGTTGGGCCACTGTCGCTCCTTATTCTGACGTTTGCGCTGTCGGCGGGGGATGCATTCGAAACGCCATCATGGCGCGCTGTTTTGCCGGACTTGGTCAAGAAAGAGGACCTTCCGGCGGCATCCGCCCTCAACGGCATCGAGTTCAATTTTGCGCGTGCTGTCGGACCGGGGCTCGCGGGTTTAGTGATCGCTGCCGCCGGAGCCGGCACCGCCTTCCTCATAAACACCGTTTCATTTGTCGGGGTTATTTTCGTGGTGGCGCGCTGGAAGCGAGCGATTCACAAGAGGACGACACCACCGGAAACAGTAACGGGCGCCACTCTGGCGGCAATCCGCTATGCCCGTTACTCACCGCCGATTCGTACGTTGCTGGCTCGGTCCGCCCTGGTGATGTTCTTCGCGAGCGGGCTTCTCGCACTTCTGCCATCCCTTTCTCACACCGTGAAGAACAGTCCAACCGCTTACGGGCTGTTGATGGGTTCCTTCGGATTCGGAGCTGTCGCGGGCGCTCTGTTAATGCAGCGTGCCCGGGCACGCTGGTCAACGGAAGTTGTGGTTACCGGCGGTGTTGCGCTTTTCGGGATTGCCACGCTGGCCGCAAGCGTATTGCGGTCTCTGGCGGGGCTGAGTGCCGCCATGATCGTTGCAGGCTCGTCATGGATCGTTTTCCTTTCCCTCTTCAGCGTACTCGTTCTCAATCACGCGCCTGAATGGGTTCGCGCTCGCGTGCTCGCCTTTTCCACGTTGGCTTTCCAGGGAGCTGTCGCTGCCGGCAGCGCTGTCTGGGGCACATTTGCTCAGCGGTTTGGAGTGGGGACCGCACTGCTGTATGCCGGTGCGGGGACACTTACGATGACCGCCCTGGCGTTGTTCTTGCGGCTGCCGGATGCAACCGTCGATCTGACTTCCTGGAACCATTGGCGGCTACCGGCGATGGAAAAAGGCAACCCCGCAATAGATGGAGATCTTGGGCCAGTCTTGGTCACCGTCGAATATGAAGTTGCTCCGGACCAGGCAACGGATTTTCTCGAGGCGGTCCGCCAATATCGAAGGATTCGCCGCCGCGACGGCGCCCGAAAGTGGGGCATCTTCCGTGACACGGAGAATGTGAATCGGTACGTCGAAACCTTCATCGTTTCCTCATGGGCTGAACATCTCCGCCAGCACGAACGATTGACGCTAGCCGATCGCGAGGCCGAAGAGCGAGTGCAACGGCATGTTGTGTCGCAATCGAAGGTGCGGCACCTGATTTCCGTCGAATAGCCGGCAACCCGTCGATTACCTAACTCGACAGGTCACTACCTTTTAGTGCGTTCCTTTCGCCAACGGGAGCCAGACTTGAAAGCGTGTGTCACCGGGCCTCGAGGTGACTTCAATCGTTCCTCTGTGTTTCCTCGCAATCCGCATGGCGGTGTCCAGCCCGAGACCTGTGCCCTCGCCGACTTTCTTGGTTGTGAAGAAAGGTTCGAAGATGTGGGGCAGGATTTCGGGTGAAATACCCGGGCCGTTGTCGTCAATCTCAACCACTACGGAGTCGTCGGTTCGATAGGTTCGCACCTGAAGTTCGCCTTTGCCGCCCATCGCGTCAATGGCGTTGTCGATGATGTTGGTCCACACCTGATTGAGCTCGCTGCCGAATGAATTGACAAGCAGGGGCACAGGCTGGTAATCACGGTGGACGAAGACGCCGTGTTTAAGCTTGTGGTTCAGGATAGTAATCGTCGTTTCCAGGCTCCTGACAACGTCGACGTTTTGTACAGGAGTCTGATCCATGTATGTGTATTCCTTGATCGCACGGACCAGTTCCGATATGCGTGACGTGCCGCTTTCGATTTCGTCCAACAGATTCGCGATCTCGATCGAAGCCGCAATTCTTATGAGCGCGGCCCGGGCAGTGTCCGCGTCGAGTATCGAGAACAATGATTCAAGCGCCTCCGGGTTGACGTTGTTTCGCGCAAGTTCCGCCGCCAATTGCCACAGGTCGTTCTGTCCGTGACTTCGGAGCAAAGAATCGATCTGTTCCTCCAAGTCGCTTACCTGCAATGGATCCTGCGGAGGTTTACCGCGTTGAATGAACGCTGCTTCTAGCTTTTCGATTTCCGACTTCTGAACGGCCGTCAGTTCGCGTCTTCCCAATTCTTGGCTGGCGTCCCGGATTTTCTTCAACACGTCACGCAGCTGAGCGGCAGCGCGCTTTGCGGCTGAAGCCGGGTTATTGAGTTCATGGGCAAGGCCTGCCGAAAGTTTTCCCATCGAAGCCAGGCGGTCGCGTTGTTGCTCCCTCCGGGTGGTTTCGCGAATTCTGTCGGACATGAGCCCGACGAGACGCTGTGTCAGTTCGGGCATCTTGTGGACAAGGTCCGGGAAAAGAGAGGAAGGGAAGCGCAGGATCTTTGCATCCGCGATTACTCGAGCATCCAGTGGAAACTGCGTCATTCTCGAATAAGGCAGAACGCCCGTCACGTCACCGGGGTTGGTCGAGAGCACCAACGTTTCGCCGCCGAATTCGCCGCGCAACTGGAGCTGTCCTTCCAGCATGACAAACATGGCGTCGGCCGGATCGCCCTGGTGGAACGAGGTATCTCCCGCTTTGAGGTGCAGCTCTTCCGCCCTGCTGAGAAACCACTCGATCTGGTCTTCCGGCAGGTTCGCGAATGCGGGAACGCGCGACAGTTCGGATTTATCAACCATTTATTAATTGTTTCGCCCTACCGGGCTCACATTCGCTCCGCTCATTTATACCTTGCTCAAGTATTGGTGGATGAACTGGACGGCAACGGACCCTTCACCGACTCCAGAGGCCACGCGCTTGATCGAGCCGTGCCGGACATCGCCCACGGCAAAAACACCGGGAACGTTGGTCTCGAGAAGGAATGGATCTCGTTCGAGCGCCCACCCCTTCGGCCGCTGGCCGTCTCGCATGAGGTCGGGGCCCGTCAATATGAAGCCCTTTTCGTCACGCTCGACGACATTGGCGAGCCACTCGGTGCGCGGCAGCGCTCCGATAAAGATGAACATGGCCGTGGCCGGCACTCTCTCGATTTTATTCGTGTCGGAGCAGAGGAACGAAATCTCCTGCAGATGGGTTTCGCCGTGAACTTCCGCTACACTTGCGAGCGGCCAGATGTCGATGTTGGGGGTCTTCTTGACTTGATCGATCAGGTACTGCGACATGCTGCTTGATAAAGAGCTGCCGCGCACCACAATGACGACGCGCTCCGCGTGATTCGCGAAATTGATAGCTGCCTGTCCCGCCGAATTTGCTCCGCCGACGACATAGACGGTTTCACCTCTGTACGACAGAGCATCGGTGGCCCCGCCGCCATAGTAGACACCTGCGCCTTGCAACCGATCGACTCCCGGCGCTTCGAGCCGCCTCCACTGAACTCCTGTCGCAATCATCAAAGCATGGCAGGAGATCTCGTTGCCGTCTGCCAGTTTAACGAACCGATAAGGTCCTTCGGTTCGGACGTTGACCGCCTCCAGGGGCGACAGAATCTCGACGCCGAAACGTTGAGCCTGCACGACAGCGCGGCGTGCCAGATCACCGCCACTGAGGCCAATCGGGAATCCCAGATAGTTCTCGATACGCGCGCTCATTCCTGCCTGGCCGCCCGGAGCCTCCTTCTCGATCATGACAGTATGGAGGCCCTCGGAGGCACCATAGACAGCAGCGGCAAGTCCGGCAGGCCCTCCTCCGACGATTGCCAGGTCATAAAAATCGGTCTGCGCGCGTATCCGCAGACCGACTTTTTCAGCCACTTCAGCCGGCACACTCTCGAAAAGTCTTGTCCCGTCGGGAAAGAGGACAATGGGGAGCCTGGTTGCTTCGAGCCCCAGATACTCCGACAACCGCTTCGTTTCGGGATCGTTTTCGGAAAGTTCGACATCGATCCACTGATATGGAACACGATTACGCGCGAGGAAATCTCGCAGCTCATACGACTTGGGCGACCAGCGTGTCCCTAGAACACGCATCCCTTCGAACGCCGGCCGGTATGAAGCCCGCCAATCGTCGAGCAGGTCATCCAGTTGCGGATACAGGTGTTCGGTGGGTGGATCCCATGGCTTCATGAAAAAATAGTGGATGTTAGCTTCATTGATAGCGCTGATCGCCGCTTTCGTGTCGGCGTACGCTGTGAGTAATGCCCGCTTCGCATCGGGAAAGATCTCCATTGCCTTCTGCAAGAACGATACTCCATCCATTTCGGGCATGCGTTGATCCGCAAGCAGCAGAGCCACTCTATCGTTCCGCACCTTCAACTGTTTCAAAACGTTGAGCGCGGAGTCCGGGGCGTCGCTTCCAATGACACGGTATTCAGCACCGTATCTGGAGCGTAGGTCTCGCTCGATCGCCCGCAGCACCTCGGAGTTGTCGTCCACGGTAAGTAAAACTGGTTTTCCCATGATTATTCCTGATTCGGTGCAGAAGCTAATTCTACGCTACGAGTTTCAACCCGAACGATCATACCTACCAAACCCAGTGTTTTTACTGGCCGCTCCAGCTTGTGGTGGCTGCCTCCGGTTCGCCGACTACACAATACCTGAGAGTGGCAGACGAGAAACCTTGGCGAATTTTCAACGAACACTTCCCGCACCACAGTCTGATCTGCCCAGCAGAAGCGCAGGTTATGAAAAATCGCGCGAACGGTTAAGATATTTCTCATGTTCGATCCGGGAGCAGAACCTAAGGAGGTGACCATGGGTTTCACGTAGATGCGGTTAAAGGAGCCGCTACTAACGATGAGACCAGACATGGGAAAGTGCGTGATCGAGCGTCCGCGCCGGGGTTCGAGAACAGCGCTGAGCGCGAAGGCGCGGGATTACGGAAAGATCATCGAGTACAACGATGGTCCCGACTATGAGGGCTTGACCCACCTGCCGGTATCGAGAAAGCAGGAGGGATACTACAAAAAGTTAGGCGATAAGGATTTCAGCGACGTCCTTGGACCGCTTCACAACTATCTCAGAAGCAGTTGTGGCCGGCTGTGGGAGAACGTCTATAGCGAAATTAAGCAGACGCTGGGTAATGCGGGCTGGGGAGTACAGCACATCATCAGCGCGCATCTGGATGTTGCGATCCATACTTATCGCGGAGTCGATGCCAATGTTTGGATCTCGAACAAGCACGGCGTTCATAAAGTCGGCGGCCTCTACTACGATTTTTATGTGGAACCGGAGACCGGAATCCTTCGGGAGGGAGTGCGGTATCAGAAATGGCGGTCGATCGCGCGTGAGAAGGAGGGGGCAAAGCCCATTGAGGTGGTGCCGATTAGTGTGGTCTCGGAACCGGTCAGCGTGGCCTTCGGCGCCAACAGAACTCCCCGTGCTGGCTGACTCTCGTGGGTCCGTTTCTATACTCGAGCAATTCGCCGAGTCAGAGTGTTTCGCGCTACGCCGTGTACGGTCAAAAGATCGTGCAAGACCTGGCTGTCGCCGCTTCCTTCATTGGCAATCCGACCGACATTGCCTCAGGAGACGGATTGGTGGCCGTGATTGACGGCACCAGTTCGGGCTCCCAGCTGTCGATCTTCAGCGGTGACGAGGATGGCAACCTGATCTTGAAAAACGCGATCACGATCCCTGGCGCCATCAACGGCGTCGCAGTCGTTAGAGGCCGCGACTAAGCGAGATTCCGCCACAACAATCCCAGGTGCGTCCGCGGCCCAGCAAGGAATCCTTCCTCAAACCTGGGCCGCCCCCTGGGCGCGCCGCCCGCCCCGTTCCATCGGACCTTTTCGTGGTTGACAGCCCGGCTTTTTTGCCGGCCGGTGGTCGACCTTGCCGATTGACGGGCGTACTCAGATATACCTTGACATAAAGTATCTTGATGTTAAGATATATTGAGAATGAAAAAGGCCAGTGGTCGCGAAAGCAAAGTTACCGACGTATCAGGTACGCATCTGTGGCTGGTGATGATGAAGGCGTATCGCACGCTTCAGCTCCTGGCGGCCCGCAGCATCGAGTCGTCCGAGATGGGCCTCTCTGACTTTGCAATCATGGAGATGCTCCTTCACAAAGGACCGCAGCCCGTCAACGAGATTGGCCGGCGAATCGACCTCACCAGTGGAGCGATCACCACGGCTGTGGATCGACTCGAGTCACGCGGCCTGGTAACGCGCGAGGCGCACCAGACCGACCGCAGAGCCCGCATCGTTCGACTAACGGCGCCGGGAAAAGGGCAGGCACTGAAAGTATTCGCCGCTCACAAGATGGCGATGGATTTAGCGGCGAGTGAGCTCTCGAAGACCGAGCGGGCGACGCTCATTGCGCTGCTCAGGAAGCTAGGTACTTCCGCCGCAGCTCAAGCAACAGCACAGCACTTGGAGGATTGAAACATGTTGGCAAGTCAGCTTCAGCAAACTGTCCGCGAGATCGTGTACCGCACGCGAGGCGCTACGCACGGTCCGATCACCCGTCTGATGAGCCCTTCCGATCTCGGCGAGATCATCAAGCCCTTCGTTTTCCTGGACCTCGCCGCCTTCGACGGCCGATTTGCGCCCACGCCGATGGGCTTTGGCTGGCACCCGCATTCGGGCATTGCCACGGTGACCGTGATGCTCGAAGGAGCAGTTCGCTACGCAGAGACGACCGGCAACGAAGGTGTACTACCGTCCGGCGGCGTCGAGTGGATGCGAGCAGGAAAGGGTGTGTGGCATACCGGCGCTCCGGAGGAAGGGCGCGTGAAGGCGTTCCAGTTGTGGGTCGCCCTGCCGCCAGGATTGGAGAATGCAGCCAACGTCAGTCGATATGTAATGCCTAAAGACGTCCCTGTCGCAGGTCCCGCTCGGGTGATCCTCGGGGAGTATGGCGATGCGAAGAGCCCGATCGTCGCGCCACCGATGACCTACCTTGCGGTCAGCTTGAGGGCTGGCGAGCGTTGGACGTTCCACCCTCCGAAAGGACACACCGTGGCGTGGGTCGCCGTGCACGAAGGCGTTCTTCGGACCCACTCGCCCATTCCCAGCGGGGAGATAGCAATCTTCGAGCCATCGGGCCAATCGATCGACTTCATGGCCGAAGGCAACACCGGGTTCGTGCTCGGTTCCGCGGCGAAGCATCCGCATGACCTCGTTCTCGGAAACTACTCGGTGCACACCAGTCGTGAGGCGCTGCGCGAGGGGGAGGCGGAGATTCGTCGTATCGGGCAGGAACTTCGCGCCAATGGAACGCTGAGGCGTTGACGCAAACCCTGTTCGATAGCGAGGGTTGATCCGGCGACAGCGGTTTAGACAGGAGATCACAACTTGATTATCAAACTATTTGGCACCGAAGACAGCAGCGCGACGGACTGATTCTGGGTTTTCTCACTCGAATCGCTGCCTTCGGCATCGCAACGAATATGGTCGTTGCGATTGCGACTGTTCATAAGAAAACGAATGCCGGGGCGCAAGCCGCGCCACAGTGAGGGAACTGATGCTAAGAATTGCGCTCATTATCGGAAGCACGCGACCAGGCCGAAAGGGCGAGGCGGTGGCCAAATGGGCTCACGAAATCGCGCAAAAACGCAGCGATGCAGAGTTTGAACTTGTCGACATCAAAGATTTCAATCTCCCGCTCCTCGACGAACCCATGCCGCCCATCATGGGTCAGTACACGCATGACCATACCAAGAGATGGTCAGAGAAGATTGCCTCCTTTGATGGCTATGTGTTTGTAACACCCGAGTATAACCATGGAACGTCCGGAGCCCTCAAGAACGCGATCGATTTCCTCCACGCCGAATGGGTCAATAAGGCCGCCGGATTTATTGGCTATGGTGGGGCATCGGGGGCCCGTGCCGTCGAAAATCTGAGATTGATCATGGGAGAATTGCAGGTCGCGACAGTGCGCGCGCAGGTCGGGCTTTCAATGTTCACGGACTTTGAAAACTTTAGCGTTTTCAAACCGGCAGCTAATCAGGAAAAGCATGTTCACGCCATGCTCGACCAGGTCATCGCCTGGAGCGGCGCCTTAAGACCTCTCAGAAAGAAGGGTGGTGAATGAACACCGGGATCAGAACGCATGAAGGTCGCGTGGCCATAGTAACCGGCGCCGTACAAGGCATTGGTCAAGCCTTAGCACTGGCACTGGCAGAACGAGGGGCAGAGGTGATTGCGACCGACCTCATGCTCCCACGTGAGACCGTAACCGATGTGAGCAATTCCGGCCCATTCTTGTAATTCGCCAGGGACACGTTCGTACGGAATAAGGTTCTCCCGAAGTCCGGGGCTTTTGCATCAATGCATTGTCGTTTAACTACTTACATCAGATCAAAGCGGTCGAGGTTCATGACTTTGTTCCAGGCACTCACAAATCGTGCCAAGTCTGGTTCAGTTGGAATATATTGTTGCGGTTGCAGACCTCAAACACTTTAGTAAGGCAGCTGAAGTTTGTCATATCTCTCAGCCCACCTTAAGTCAGCAAATCAGAAAAGTTGAAGACGATCTGGACATCGTCATTTTTGATCGAGCCAAAAAACCAATTGTGCTTACAGAAGATGGCGAAGCCATACTTCATCAGGCGCGCCTTATTCTCAGGGAGCACAAACGTTTGAAGGAACTCGCACGGCAGAAGTCCGACGAAATTTCCGGCGAGTTTCGTCTCGGTGTTATTCCTACCGTTGCGAACACTCTCGTCCCGCACTTTTTACGGCGGTTTGCTCAACAATACCCAAAAGTCATGTTGCTGATTGATGAACTGAAAACCAGTTCGATCTTACGAGAATTGAGTGAAGATCGACTGGACGCCGCCATCCTGGCAACGCCCCTCTCGGTTGAAGGTCTGGTTGAAGAGCCCATTTACTATGAGACTTTTAACGTCTATGCATCCTCTGGTCATCGATTATTGAAGGGGAAAACCTGCCGGATTGGTGATCTGGATACATGTGATATGTGGCTTTTGCAGGATGGGCATTGTTTTAAAGACCAGGTCATGCAACTTTGCCCAGGGAATTTCAGAGGCCCTTCCCGGCTCGTGAGATCAGCCTGGTCAGTCGAAGAGCTGATTGGCGAAGAAAGACCGTTATCGCATTAAGGGATTCGATACTCGAGAACTTGCCCCAAACTTTGTACAGGAAAAAGTGTCCGGAACTACGAGTCCTGGATGTCTGTCAGAGCTGAAATCCGAGCTAAAACGCAGTGACCTTTTTTGCGATGTTTGGTCGCTACCTTCTGGATACGGGATACTCTTCGATTTCATAAAGAGCCGGCACGGCCTCCGCTTTGACGTTCCGAAAACCGAGGCCCTTCACTTGTTGGCACGCACTTAGAAACGTAGCTTTTTGATCAGGCGCGTTGGAGCCGATCACGGTCTTCCCGCCGGATTGGTCTTCAGAGAATTCTGCAAATTTGTCCCGCCTGGTCTTTTCATGGCGTAACAAAGCTCCGAGCCCTACTACCCACCGTCGAATCAGAATCGGTCAACATGACTTTAGCGGTCATTGTCCATCCCTGCTATCGAACTAACAAAGGCGCTCACTGGTTTCACACATTTTTAACAATCGAATCGGGAATAACGGGGTGGCGTTAATGGTCTGGTATCTCGTCATGCGTCTCACGAGCTGTGTTCCTGAGGGCGTGATGGAATCGGCGAAACTCAACTCTTCTCGGAGGTCTCGCAAATGTTTCGAAAATACATCTCTGTCGTGGTGTTGGTATCAGGGGTGCTGGTCATCGCCCTGGTTGGCGTAGCGCAGCAATCTCCAACCGAAGCGCCCACTGGCTTTGACACTCCAACGCTGGCGTTTTGAAGATTGTCTCGGTCAACCACTAAGGCTGTCACAGAACTGTTGCATCCGGCGCGGGAATAAACAATATCGAGATCGAGTCTTACGTTCAGACGACAACGGCTGACGTCGAAAAGAGTAAGTGGAGCACAGGCGGCGTCAGCCGGTCGTGACATGCAAGATCAAAAGGAGAACGTAATGAAGGAAGTGGCTGTATTGAATCAAGCCTCAGTACTGGTGAGGGGAATCCCCAGGCAAATGAACAAGACAGAGATGGGAACGCTGGTCTGGGGCGCGCTGCTGGTGGGCGCGGTCCTGATCGCTTCGTCAAGTCCGGCGATGGCGCAGGCTGGAAAGCTGGACCCTACTTTTGGCGTTCGAGGTGTATTTACAGATAGCGCCGGAGAATTTAACCACGCCGGTACTTTTAGCACCGTTGTAGCGCTACAAAGTAACGGGAAGATTGTTGTCGGCGGTCAGATCGGCTTTTCGACAGGTGTCGAGCGTCTCAATGCAAATGGAACGCTCGACTCCACGTTTGGAGTTGGCGGCAGGACGACGTCGATTCTCGGCGGCAACGATGGTCTGTGTCAGGTCATGGGCCTAGCAATCCAGACCGACGGCAAGATTGTCGTCGGAATTTCGAATCTGGAGCAAGGCTTCGGCCCCCTGTTTATATTGGCACGCCTCAACGTGAATGGCGGCTTGGATCCTACATTCGGCATCGCCGGTGTTGTGGAAACACAAATTGGCTCGTTCGGCGCAGTTGCCAGCGTCCTTGCGTTGCAGCCGGACGGGAAAATTCTTCTCGCCGGGGAAGGCGCCATGGCCCGGTATAACTCGAATGGCCAACTGGATAACACTTTCGGCAGCGGCGGCATCGCAACAATTCTTGTTACGAGCCCTACCGCGATCGCATTGCAGCCGGATGGCAAGATCCTGCTTGCCGCAGGCGGAAGCGTGGTGGGTTTCTCGGCGCCGCCCCCGGGCGTCAGCTTCGCTCAGGCAGCAGGGATCATTTCTCGCTATAACACCAATGGCAGCCTGGATACGAGCTTTGGCATCTCGGGCGAGGCAGCGAGCGTGGCGGTGGCCGGAGCCATTGCGGTTCAAACTGACGGCGGCTGCTTCAGCGACTGCAAGATTCTGGTAGGCGGTACGGTTGACAGCTTGAGTACCAACAACGGGAATAGCATTCGCTTCGGCCTGGTTCGCAATAACAGCAACGGCAGCGTCGACACTACCTTCGGCGAAGGCGGGGCCGTGACCACCACATTCGTCCCCACCGAGCCTAACGCCACGCCCTTCGCGTTGGCCCTTCAAGCGAATGGCGGCATCGTTGCGGCTGGATCGGCAGGACAACTTGCTAGTGCAGGTTTTGTCACGCAAGCTGATTTCGCCCTCGCGCGGTATTCCTCCACCGGCGCTTTAGACACGAACTTTGGTTTCGGCGGCGTGGCGACCACCGCGTTCGGCACAAACCAGGCCGTCATCTACGCCCTGGTTCTGCAGAGCGATGGCAAGATCGTAGCGGTGGGAACGTCCCTCGAGAACGCGCAAAACCCGGGCGGTCAAGCCGGCGGTATCGTTGTCGCACGCTACCTGGCGCAGTAGCGTTTTAAATCACCGTACACGTTTAACGGGTGGACCGTACGCAGCTGTACGGTCCGCCTTTCCACAGCATCCCACCAATGTCGGCGAGAAAGATATTAGTGTGCGGAGTCAGAAACTACTTGGAGGGTTTTGCCAACTTGAGTCCGACGGAGCTGCTTCAGTGCGCGACGGTCAGTGCCAAGGATCGTAAGTTAGGAGGGGTGCCCCAGCGATAGCGAGGGCGG